>WPCG01150848.1_pt1 | contig 13397 bp, 17 predicted proteins | sample 5403311 | NCBI WGS metagenome assembly WPCG01 (sample SAMN12869467, study PRJNA574797) | sludge metagenome | isolation source: wastewater treatment of Control | place: China:Beijing | collected 2019-05-17 | reverse complement strand
GCCTCCCCAGCGCCTGTTCCATGCCTCGCAGCGGCAGCCGCTCCCGACGTTCACCTCTTTGCCGACTTCTTCCCGGATGGCGTCGAGCGTGACGAGCAGCCTCCCTTTCGCGTTCATCAACCCGCACCCGCATCCGCATTTAAATTCGCGCTCGGAGAAATGCGTCGACAGGTCTCCCATAGGATCACCTCCATGCATTGTTGTTCCCGTCTCTTTTTCACAAGACGATAAAAACCGTTCAACTCGATGCGACGCGCAGCCCCTGCTTCCGGATTCTTCCGGCGAGCAGTTCAGCCATGTCGCGATCAAGCGCGAGGCCCTTTATTTCGTTGTCAAGGTTCCGTTCGAAGATGTCCACGGCCGTGCGGAAGAACGGTCTGCCGGATCGCTTTTTCTGGAACACCTTCCGCGCGAAGACGTACTTTCCTCCGCTCTTCCACCTGAGAACACGCTTGCGTCTCGGGCGGATGATCAGCGCCTTGCGTCCTTCGTGCACGGCGCGCGCGTACACTTTGTTGGTTCCCACCACGGCCCCTCTTCCGGAACGGGAGACGTGAATGGATTTCCGCAGCTCTCCTCCGGTCTTCTTCGGGCTGTCGTCGTCCGGCTTGCCTACCGGAACCAGCCTTTCCTTGATGACGATGGTTCGGAGGCGCTGCGCCATCCGCATGGCCACGACGCTCAAATCCAACTCAGAAGCCTCCTCTCGCCCGCAGCGCCTTCAACACCTCCTGCGCCGCGGCCTCTTCGGCGGCGGCGGTCTCTTCGGGAGAGGCTCCTTCGTATTCCTTCAACGTCGGCGTGATTCCCTTCAGAGCAAACTCCGGAGGCAATCCGGCGTCTCGCAGCAGCAGCTTCACCCGGTTTTCCAGATAGCGCATCCTGGGCTTCACCTTCATCTCCACGAAAGAGAGCATCTGACCTTCCATCTCGGAGCCGCCTCCCAGCGCTCCGGCGGTGACGATGCCCACAAGGCGGGGGGGTACTCCGTGAGCGGCCAGAATCTCCTCTCTGGAGGACTGCGACAGTTTCTCGAACGGCAGATCCTTCAGGTCGGCCGTGAGCTTTTCGAACGTGATCTTCGCGTCTTCGAAGGGTACGGAGAGCAGAAGCGTCTTGTGCGAGTTCTCCGCGCCTTTCAGCGCCTTGAAGCCGCCTTCGATCTTCTTCTCCGTCGCCTCGTCGAACTCGGCGCCCGTAAGGACGACGGCCAGGCTGGGGACGGCGAAATTCCGGAAGAAGCTGGCGTAGAAGGTCTTTTTCTCCTGATCGAGCCTCAAAGCTTCGAGAGCGGCGATCCATTCGGGGAGGCCGTACCAGGTGGACAGAGGGGTATAGCGCTTGAGCTGGAAGAGTTCGTTTCTGCCGTCGCGCGCTCCCCACGGCGCGAAGTCGACCAGGCTCTGCACCTCCTGGATGTACCCTTGCAGGCGGTTTCCGCACGCCCTCGGGTAAATCGTCTGCGCGTGCGCGTGATACAGCTCGCCGACCGAGCCCTTGCGCGAGCGCGCGACCTCCAGATATCCGTTCCCCATGCACTCCCAGTCGAACGTCGCCTGATGCAGCAGTTCGAGAAAGGGAACGTCGCCGGAGACGCCCTCCAGGAAAGTTTCCACTTCCTTGGGGGCTTCGTAATCGAGTCCGACGGACATGTCGGCCTTCAGTGAAAGGCATTGAGTGTGGAAGGCGTTCGAGTAGGTGAGGTCGAGTATGGACGCGAGGGAAACGGGGGGATAGACGATCCCCAGCGATTCGCCCTCGGGCGGAAGGGATTCCCGCGCTTTGAGCATCGGTTCCAGACGCGGCGCGTGTTCGATCGTGAAAGTGCGTGTCTTCTGCAAGTGCGCTCCCCTCCTTGACGGACAGTATGAATCATTCGAAAGAGGCGCTCAAGCTATATATAGCTTGAAGAAAGATAAAACTTTAATAATATCATATTTACACAACACGACAAGAGGTCGGGAGGCGAAAAAAACATGCCCGTGGAGTTGAAAGACATCAAGGTCGATTTTCTTTCCCTTGTCTCCAGAGGGGCGAACGGGAAGCGAATCTTCTGGAAGAGCGGAACGTCGAGGCCCGAGGGAGCGGACGCCGTGGAGACTCCGTTGCGTTCGGTGGTGAAAAGCGACGAGAAGCGCATGGTGTACGGCGTCGTCTATTCGCCTCGGCAGACGGATACTCAAAACGAGTTCGCGAGCGAGACGGAGATCGAGAAAGCCGCCTACGGCTTTATGAAGGGGTTGCGTCTCCTGAACGTGGACGCGCAGCACGACTTCGACCCGAAGGCCGCGTACGTGGCCGAGAGTTGGATTCTGAAGGGCGTGGACTCTCTTTTTCCGAAAGAGCCCGAGGGAAGCTGGGCCGTCGGCATCAAGGTGGAAGACGACGCGCTCTGGGAGGGCGTGAAGAAGGGCGAGCTGGCCGGTATTTCGATGGCCGGGTACGCCGTGAAGGTCAGGAAGGGAGAGGATGGGTTCTTGGCGAAGATGGAGGAGCTGCTTTCGAGATTGCTGAAAGGCGCGGGCGGCGAAGTCGGTAAGAAAGGTTCTCCCGAAGAGGGGGCCGGAAAGGGCGAGGGCGGTGAGGATGGGGACGCCGAGGCGCTGAAGAAGATCGCGTCGGGTCTTGAGGCCGTTCCCGCGCTCGCGACGGGCATGGAGGCGTTGATGAAGCGCGTCGACGCTCTCGAAGCCGGAACGAACGGAAAAATGAGCAAGGGCGTCGACGGAGGTTCGCCCGACGACGTCAGCTTCGCGTAGGGGGCGAGGGTATGGATAAAAGTTTCGGCGCGATCATGGAGCATTTTCGCAAGACGGGGGATTTTACTCCCGAACTTGTGAACGTGGGAGGCGTACTGCGTCCCCAGGAGTCGGAGAAATTCATCGACCTGGTGGTGAAGGGGAGTTCCATTCTCTCGCGCGTGACGGTGGACCGTTCTCAGAAGCTGAGCAAGGACGTGAACGTCTGGGAGCTTGTCCGTCAGGTGCTTCAGAGAGTGCCGCAGGGCGTCAAACCTTCGGAGTACACGAAGTTCGCGAACGTGGGAAAAAGGCTCGAAATGCGGGACGCGACGCTCTTCTCCCGTATCCTCTTCGACTTCTTGAGGGACAACAAGCATCGGGCCAATCTGGAAAGCATGGTACAGCAAAAACTCGCCGAAGCCTACGGAAACGACGTCGCGCTGCTCGCCTGCATCGGAGAGGCGGACGACTACAACCACGAGACGAACAAGAGTTTCGAGGCGCTGCACAAAGGGTGGCCGCAGCTCGCCAAGGAAGGGGCGGGCACGCATAAGATCGACATATCCGATCACATCTCCGGTTCTCCCGCGGCTGTGGGCTGGGAAGGGCTCTTCGCCGCGATGATCGAAGCGATGCCGGATATCTACAAGGGCGACAAGACGGTCTTCGTCGTGTCGCGGGCGGATGCGGAGCTGTACCAGCGCCAGATCGGGCAGATGGTGGGCGGGCTGGCCTATTTGCTGAAGAAGCAGGATCTGACGTATCTGGGGTACGAGATCGTCGCGCTGAACGAAATGCCTCGGAACACGGTGATGTTCACGCCGTTGCCGAACCTGATCTTCGGCGTGAATACGCAGATCGAGCGATACCGCGAGGTCAGCGGGCAGGAGCGGTGCATCCACTACACGTTCGATTCGAATTTCGACTTCCAGATAGCGATCGACGACGCCATGGTGGTCGCATGGGATCGTTCGGAAGAGCCCGCGCCCGATCCCGATCCTGAACCGTAGCGCGGGGGTGAAGAGGTGATGAGCATCGAGAAACAGCGTCTGACCGTTCTGAATCGCCTCTCCGCGGAGTATCCGTCGTTCGTTTGCATGGAGGCGATTCGGCACGACACGTCGCTTTCGGAGCACGATTTCATGCGCGTCGCCGCGTACTTGCAGGAGAAGGCGTTCATCGAACTCGACGACGTGAAGCAAGGCGGAGACGGCGTTTTCGGAAAGGCCAGGATCACCGCCGCCGGGCTCGATTTCATGGAGAGCCGGAACAGGCAGATAAGGGCCACGGTCATCCGATGACCGCGGCGGGGGTCGACGGAGAGTTCGTCCGTTCTTTGGGAAATCTGCCGGAATCGGTTACGGACGAACTCCTCGCTCCGCATATAGACGGAGCGAAGCGGAAGGTGGGGGCTCTGTTGGGCGGCCGGGTTCCGTCCGGCGCGACGGAGGAGGATCGGGCGGCGGAAGCCGTCGGGTGCTTTGCGATAGCCTACGCGCTCCCCGTTCTGAACACTTTTTATCTCTCGCAGGCGGAGCGGCTGCCGCGGACCGCGGCGCAGACGGACTATGTGTTTCACGAGCCGGGGGAAACGCTGAAACTTGCGCAGTACTGGACGAGTCGGGCATACGACGCGCTGCGCGAGGTGGGACGGGCCGGCGGTACCGTCGGCGTGACGGTGGTTTAAGGAGGATTCGAGGATGGATAAGACGCTCGGTTACAAGGAACTTGCCGTCGCGGCGGCTCGGGAGGTGCAGCTTCCGCCCCCGCTGCTGCTGGCGATCGTGGAAGTCGAAAGCGGAGGCGATCCGTATCGTTCGCGGATCGACCCCGTTCACGGGACGTCCGCGCCGCAGGCTGCGCGACCGAGCTCTTGCGACGCGGGTACGGAAATGATGTTTCAAAGAACGTTCTGGGGGTTGATGCAGGTTCCGGGGAGCGCGGCGCGGGAGACGGGCTTCGACGGTTGGCTGACGGAGCTGACGCGCCCGGACGTGAATCTTCGCACGGGAGCGGAGCGGCTGGCGCGTCTCGCCGGTCGTTTCCTCGCGCGGTACGGCATGGAGGGCGTGATTTCGGCATGGAACGCGGGAGCGCCTCGGAAGCGTCCCGACGGAAAGTTCGCCAACCAGAAGTTTGTGGACGCCGTGATGAAGGCGATGGAGGTCTTCGAAGGCATTCTCTCGGAGGCGGACATGAAGCCCGTATCGGAGGAAGTCGTCGAAGAGGGGGAGACGAACGTCGACCGCATGAGAAAAGCCGATCTGCTGCGCTACGCCGAGGAAAAGGGTATCGCGGTGGATTCATCCGCAAGGGTGGACGAATTGCGGTCGGCGATCAAGGAAGCCGAGTCGCAATAGGAGCGAGGCGCGAAAACGACCTTTAAACGCGCGAAAGAAGTTCCCGGGATGTAAGAGGTGCTTGAACGATGGATCGTCGCTCTCAAACGTCTTTAAAACGCGTTTAAACATAGGTAGGAGGCAGGGATGGCAGGACGAAACGACGCGACCGAGATGGAGCGACTGATCGAGGCGGTAAGGGGAATGGTGGGCGCGTTGAACGCCGGACATGCGGACGCTTCCGTTCCGGTGGCTTTGGCTCGCTTGGAGACCCGGGTCGGCCATGTCGAAAAAGCGCTCTCAAACATTCAAAGAGTTCTGGTCGGCCTTGCGGTGAGCGTGCTGGGGCTGCTCGCCAAGATGCTCGTCGAAGGGGCGTTGAGATAGATGATTCCGCATGTCGAGACGATCATCCGGGGAGAGATCGAGCGCCGTATCGTCGCGGCTCTGCCCGGTACGGCGCCTTCGGACGGTACGACGCCGGAAACGTTCGTCATCACGGCGGAGGAGCGGAAAGTGACGCCGTGCGTTCAGGAGCAGGACGATGTGACGATCTTCTGTACCGTCGAGGTCGTTTTTTCGGTGCTCTTCTACTCCCGGAAGATGCGGTACGACTATTCTCCTCTGCTGGCCGACATGGCGAAAAATCCGCATCTGGCTCTTCCCGGTCCGTTGCACGCCCGTATTCGATGGGAAGAGTCGGTGGCGGTGGATTCTCAGGAAGGGCCGCATCTGACGTGCGAAGGGTGGATGGTGCGCGTGGAATACGAGGTGTTCGAACTGCACGAGGGAACGCCTCCTTCGGGGATCGCGGTAGGTTGGGTCGTCGAAGGCGGAGCAAGGAGCGCCGGCGCTCATGAATAGTTCGGAACTCGAGCGGCGCGTGTGCAATCTGATTCAGATCGGCGCGATCAGCGAGGTGCGCCCCGAAGAAGGGCTGTGCCGCGTAAGTTTCGGCGAACGGACAAGCCCGCTCTCGCCGTGGCTCTCGGCAAGAGCGGGACATGACAAGGAGTTTTGGCACCCGGATATCGGGGAGCAGGCGATTTTCTTCTCTCCCTACGGCGACGGCACCCAGGGATTCGTGTTGACTGGAATGTTCTCGAACGTCGTTCCCCTGCCGGAGGGTTCGCGCACGGGGATGCGCATCGTCGAATACGGGGACGGAACCAGAATGGAAGTGGACCGGGAAAATCACGTCGTGAGAATCGTGGACAGCTACGGGAGCGCCATTCGAATGGCCGAAGGGTACATCGATCTTATGCCGTCGATCCGTGTGCGCGTATTGCAGGGAGGGTAGCCGCGATGCCGCTTGCGACGTGCGTAGGTCATGAAACAACGGGCGTCTGCGATCTCGGCCTGCCGTGCTGCCCGCACGGACGCAACGGAACCAACGCTCAAGGCACGCCGCTTTTCGAGATCGAAGGAAGCCTTCTGCATCTGACGACGCATACCGGACCGACCAACTGCCCCCACGGTGGAACATTCGCATCGGTACAGGGGGCCGAGCTGTTGGAAGTCGCCGGGTTGCCCGCGACGCTCATAGGGCATGCTACGCAGTGCCGAGCGTGCGGCCGGAGCGGAGCGCACTCCTCGGGGAGCGATCTCCTGGAAGTGGAGCGTTAGGAGGTAACAACATGAAGCATATTCTCGACGCAATACCAGAGATAGGCAAAATTCTGGACAACTTGATTTCCACTCCGGAGGAGAAGCGGGAGGCGGAGCTGAAGCTGAAGGAGATCGACATCCGGGAGGTGGAGGCGCGGCTCGGCGTGCAGAAGGCGTGGCTTTCGAATCAGTCTCTCTTCGTGGCCGGAGCCATACCGACGATCCTGTGGATGGTCAGCCTGGTCGTTTTTTTCAACTGTATCGTCGCTCCCCTGCTCAGTCCGTGGGTAGAGATCCGGATACTCTCTCTGCCGGACTGGTACGCGTCGCTCGCCGGTACGGTGGTCATCGGGCTCTTCGGCAAAAAGGCGTTCGAGAATACGGAGATTCAATGGCACGGCGAGACGGTGAAGCCGTCGCGCAAGCGCGTGGAGGCCGATCTCGACAGCGAGAAGAAGCCCGAGGTCGCCGCGCCCGTCGTCGAAGCGTCGCCGACTTCCGCTCACGTTCAAGCCGCTGCGCGAAAGCGGGAGTACACCGCCGAAGAGGTGGAGGCCAGGCTGGCGGAGATGTACAAGGAGCGTGGTATCGAATGGTAACGCAGGTCGGCGCGAGTCGGGGAGTACGCGCGGGAAGATTCGCCGTCCTGCCGCTCCGCGAGCATATACGGCAGTCGGTCGTGGATATTCTGACGACCCCCGTGGGAACGCGAGTGATGCGTCCGGAGTACGGTTCGTTGTTGCCTCGGCTCGTCGATCGCCCTATGAACGCGGCGACGAAGCTGGAAATCTACGCCGCCGTCGCCGAGGCTTTGGACCGTTGGGAACCGAGACTCGCGCTCGATCGCGTGGCGTTGAACGCTTCCGGCCCGGGCGTGCTCGAAATCTCCGTCGAATACATCGAGAAAGCGTCAGGCGAGAAGATCTCCGCCATCTGCTTCGTAGGAGGGGCGGGCGCATGATCGATCTTTCGAGACTCCCCTCTCCCGACATTATCGAAGAACTGGATTACGAAAAGATTCTGGAGGCGATGAAGGATGCGCTCTCTACCGCGTTGCCCGAGTGGACGGCCCGCGATCTTGAGAGCGATCCGGCGGTGAAGGTTCTGGAAGTGGCCGCTTATAGGGAACTGCTGCTTCGACAGCGGATGAACGAGGCGGCAAGGGCCTTGATGATCGCCTACTCTCTTCGGTCGAATCTCGATCAATTGGGCGCGAATTTCGGCGTGGAGCGTTTGAAAGGGGCGAATGCCTCGTTCAGCGCCGAAATCGTGCTGTCGGCTCCTTTGTTAAGGGCGGTCGCGGTTCCTCGGGGGCACGGAGTGCGGAGTCGCGACGGCGTTGCGGAAGCCTCTCTGATGGAGGACGTGACGATTCCCGCCGGAGAGACTGTCGGCGTCGGACTTTTCGAGATCGTGAGACCGTCGGGAGAAGAAGGAAACGGGTACAGCGCGGACTGGTTGCCGATCACTCCTCTTCCGTTCGTTGCGGGGGTACGCCTTCCGACGACGCCGACCGGAGGAAGCGACGCTGAATCCGACGACGCGTTCCGAGTGCGTATATCGGAGTCCATGGAGCGTTTTTCGACGGCCGGGCCGCGCCTGGCCTACGAGTTTTGGGCGAAGTCCGCCGACGAGCGTGTGCGGGACGCCAGGGCGTACTCTCCGTCTCCAGGAGTGGTACGGGTTGCGCTGCTTTCCTCCGAAGGGGACGGCGCGCCGGATACGGCGATGATCGCCAGAGTGACGGACGCCGTGAACGACGACGCCCGCCGGCCTCTGACCGACTGTGTGGAGGTGTGCGGCGCGACTATTCTGCCCTATGCCGTCTCCGTACATCTGGAGGTTTACCCGGGCGTGGCCCCCGAACCGGTGATCGCGGAGTCGCGAAGAAGAGTCGCCGCCTTCGCCGCCGCCGCATGGCGCATCGACGAGGATGTGACGCGCTCGGCGATCGTGGCTGCCGCGCATGTCGAAGGAGTGAAGCGAGTTTCTCTCGCTTCGCCGGATGCGGATATCCTCGTCGGTCTCGACGCCGCTCCGTGGTGCGAGTCGATCGATATCGAATGGAGCACGGCCGATGAGCGCTGATCTCCTGCCTTCGTCCGCGCTCGTCGAAGAGCGCGCGCTCTCCATATCTCTCGCTCCCTCGGAAGAGATCGTCCCCGAGATTCTGCTGACGCTCTCCCGCCCGTTCGAAGTCCCGTCCGCCTTCCTGCCGCATTTGGCGTGGGGGGCGCATGTGGATCTCTGGAGGGCGGAGTATCCGGAAGATATCAAACGCGCGCTCGTAGCCGGTTCCGCAGCGTGGCACAGGCTGAAGGGCACTCGCCGCGCCGTCCTCGATCTTCTTTCATGGACGGGGGTGGAGGCGGAGATCATCGAGTGGTTCTCTCCCTCGGGCGTCGCCGCGGGAATGGCGCCGTACACGTTCGCTTTGCGCGGGAAGATCGTTCGCCCGCTGAGCAGGTCGGTATCGTGGGGCGTGGAGACGGCGGACGAGGTAATGTGGGCCGTGAGCGTCGCCAAGAACGCGCGCTCGTGGCTGGCCTGGCTGAGCCTGGCGCTGGAGATCGAATTCGCGATGCCGCGCTGGTCCGCGACCTGCTCGGAGCGGGCAGTCGACACCGTCCGAACACGCTTCGACCTCTTCCCGCGCTTCGACATTCTCGCGGCGGACGCGGACGCTCTCGATCCGGGCGCCCTGCTGGTGAAAGAGGCCGTGCGAGACCTCGGCGCGGCGCGGTTCGCCCTCGGGCGTCTCTGGACGCTCGACGCGATGTTTCCGGAGGGCGTCCGCGCTCCGGAGATGGACATTTTTATCGAGGGCGCGGAAGGCGAGCGGGAGCCCGCCGTGCGAAGCGGATTCTCCGCCTCCAAGCTCTCGACGGAGGCGGGAATGTCGGCGAGGCTCGACGTCGCGAGAAGACGGTCGCACGCGATACGCTGCGCGCTTTCGACCGTGCTTGCTACACATGGAGCCGTCGCCATCGAAAGAGAGTGGGGGGCGGATTTCGCAGGACTGGATACGGAACCGGGATTCGACGACGTGGAAATCGACGTCGTCGGTCTGGACACGACTTTGGAGGTGACGCATGTCTGACGTTTGGAAACGGGCGGAAATTCAAACACGCCTGTACGGAAAAATGGCGCGCTCCCTGACTTCTCTGGGGGCGTGCCCGCGCATAACGTCCTTCCGCGCCGGATACGGCTGGATCGACGAAAGCGGCGAAACGCCGGAGCTGCTGCCGCTCCCGACGAACGCCGAGGGAATCCCCGGAGAAATCTTCTCCGGGTCGCCGGAGGCGTCGCTCTCCGACGGCCGGGCGCTCTTCGTCTGCGCGATCCCGGAGGACGCGGTGGCCACGCCCCGCAAATGCACCGTCATCGGCCTTTTCGACCACGAGGGGGAGCTGGCCGCCGTGGCGTCTTTCCTGCCCGAGTGGCTGACGCCGGGCAAGCGGTACGAGAATTTGATTTATATCACATTCCCACTCGCGCTCGCGGGAGAGGAGGAATAGGCATGTTGCAAAGCTTCGTCCAATGGAAGGAGCGCTACGCCTCTTTCGGACTAAATCGCAAGCTCGCCGGCGTGCTGACGCCGGGAGTCTACGAGGGGTTCGAGCTGTCGCCGGGCGGGGGGATGAACCTCCTGATCTCGGCTGCGGAGGACTACCCCGCATCCGTGGCGGTGATCGAGCGTGAAGGCTACTCCGTCACCGTGCGCATGGATTCGAGCGCCTCGATTCCCGTTCCGTCCGCCGGGACGTGGTACCCGGTGATCGAGGCGTACTACACGCCGGGGCAGGAAACGCACCAGCAGCTCAAGGTCGTGGCGGCTCCGGAGGAGCATCACGTCGTCCTCGGAAGGGTCGTCGTGCCGTCCGGAGCGACGGAGATCGAAACGTCGCACATCTCCGAGGCGGGCCGGACCGTCGGATCGCCTCTGCTCATGATTCTGGGGTTCGCGGCGGCGTTGATCGACAACGAAACCGAACTGCTGAACTACAAACGTCGCCTGGGCAACGTCGAGGCGTGGGCGCGTCATCAGGGGTACGACCCGGAGACGCAGTATTCCGGAGGAGGAGTGTAAATCATGGCAAGTGTGAATACGCGCGTTCAGGAGCTGATCGACTCCGTTCAGGCGTTCAACGATCAGGCGTCGCTGCTGCTGGCGGCCGTCGGACAGGGGGAACTCGATCCGGCGCAGATGCAGGCGCGAATCGAGGCGGCGACGCGGGAGGCGATAGACGCCGTCCTCGCGCAGCTCGAAGGGTACGACGCCACGGTCATCGCGCGGCGGCAGGAGATGCTGAAGCTCGCCTTCGACAAGCTGGTCGAAATGGGCGAGGAGCGGATGTTTTTCGAGTTGTTCGCCGAGCCCTTCAGCTTCGCGGACATCGTCGAGGTGGGAGGAGTCTCGACCGTCGCGGGCGACGAATCCGTCGACTGCGCGGACACGTCCTCGCTCGCGGTCGGGCGCGAGTACGCGCTCGTCGCGGGGAGCGAGCGGACACTCGTCACGGTCGCGGCGATCCTCTCTTCCACGCGATTCCGTGCGACGCAGGATATCCCGGCGTCGTACAGCGGGGCGGTTTTGCGCCGCACCACGGCGTCGCTGAACGGTCAGTCGACCGTCTTCGCGCCCGGACAGGTGTACTACGGCGGCCCGTTCCACCTCGGCGTCGGCTCCGCGCCGAAGTCGCTCGTCGTCCGCCATCGATCGGGAGAAGCGCTGAAGATCCATTTCAAAACGTCCGAGTCCGGCTGGGCGGTCGCCGAGTGGAAGTGGCGCCGCGAGCTGGAGAACGGCGACGTCGACGTCGAATACCGGCTGCCGGTCCAGATCGGCTTCGAGCTGAAGGCGACGAACGAAAGCTCCGCACCCGTGCACGCCAGGTACATCGTCGGCATCGGCTCCGCCTCCGGTCTCGGCGGCGAGCATCGCCCTCCGGAAAGACCGTCGAACGTGTTTCCGGAGCCCCTCGCGGTCGGAGTGCAGGAGACGCCGACGCTGCAAGGCTCGTCGTATTCCTCCGCCGTAGCCTCTTCGCAGGGGGGGCTGCAAGCGCAGATCTCCGCGGAAGAGGATTTTGCCTCGACGCTGGTCCACGACTCGGGGCTCCTCCCCGCCGGCGAGTCGTACTCCGTCCCGGAAGGAGTACTGCTGGAATCGTCGACCTACTACTGGCGGCTGCGCTACCGCGACGATCAGGGCGCGTGGTCGGATTGGTCCGCCCCGACCGCGTTCACGACCGACGAAAGCTTCGTCTATCTGGCGACGCCCAGCGTCCTGAACCCGGCCGCGGGCGCGGTGGATGTTCCGGCACGGCCGACGCTGACGCCGACGAGCTTCGTGGTCTCCGGCGGCGAGGACGAGCAGGACGCCGTCCAGTGGCAGATCCGGAGCGTCTCCGGGAGCTACGCCTCTCCGGTCTACGACTCCGGAGCCCTGACCGATTCGGAGGAATTCTCCGGTCATGTCGTGCCGCAGGGGATTCTGCAGGACGGCAACGCGCAATACTTCGCGCGCGTGCGCGTGCGCGGCGCGGCGCTCGGATGGTCCGCCTGGTCGAACGAGGCGGGCTTCGTCACGAAAACGATCTTCGCCAACATCGTCGGCATCGCTCTCATGGTCTCCGGCGGCGGCGCGGGAACGTGGCAGCGCGTCGACAAAGACGGCAACGCCCTCTCGACCGACGCGGCCTTCTTCAACCATCACCCCGTCTATGCGGGCATCCAGGAGGTCGAGATCGACGGGCAGGCCATGATCCGGATTCCGAAATTCTGGATCAGAACGGCTGCGGGACCGACGGGCTCGACCGCCGCCGGAAAAAAGGTGTGGTGGATCTCCGACCAGGACCCCGGCGCGGGAAGCGGTTTCTACGTCCACCCAGCGTTCATGTCCGGCGGACAGGAGATAGATCAGTACTACGTCGGCAAGTACGAGTGCGGATTGGAGACCTATACCGCATGGCAGGCGAACACGGACGTTTCCGCCGGAGCGCACGTCCGGCCGGGTACGGCCAACGGCTACTGGTACGCCGCCATGAACGACGGAATATCGGGCGCGAATCAGCCCGCGTGGCCGACGACGGTCGGAACAACCGTCACGGACGGCACGGTGACGTGGATTTGCGCCGGGAACACGACCATGGCAGGATCGCAGGCGGGCGTCGCCCCGCTCGTCAGCATCGACTTCCCGACGATGGCCTTCCGCATCGAGGCGCGCAACCAGCCCGCCAGAGGCTCGGAAGGATGGCACATGTGGACGATCTACGAACTTTCCGCCATCCAGCGTCTGCTGCTGATCGAAAACGGCGGCCCGGACGTGCAGAGCACCATCGGCTCCGGGAACGTCTCGTCTTCGGCGGCTCAAAACACCGGCGCGACAAACGCCGCGTGGCGGGGCATCCGCGAACTCTGGGGCAACGTCTGGCATATGGTGGACGGGCTGCGCGGCGACGCGGCGAGAAAGGCGCAAATCTTCGACCGTCTCGGAGGCAGATCGTACGTCGACACGAACTGGACGGTCCCGGCGCATCAAGGGGGAGGCGACGGCTGGATCACGGCCATGAAGGACGGCTCGGCCGCCGGCTACGATTTCGACGAGATTTTCGTCGCCGCCGTCGTCGACGGAACCGAAAGCAACGGGACTTACGGGGATTACCACTGGGGCTCGGTCGCGAACTTCGTGACATACCACGGCGGC
>WPCG01158855.1_pt1 | contig 13424 bp, 13 predicted proteins | sample 5403311 | NCBI WGS metagenome assembly WPCG01 (sample SAMN12869467, study PRJNA574797) | sludge metagenome | isolation source: wastewater treatment of Control | place: China:Beijing | collected 2019-05-17 | reverse complement strand
ATACCACAGAGGCTGGTATTGCTGTGGATGCTACGGATACTTTAGAGCATGTGCAAAAAAGCTTTCCCGGTAAGCTAACAGCATGGCTTTATAAACGTTACAGTCATTTTCAAGCAGACAAAGACAAAGGCGTTGTGATCTTACCATGTGAGCTAATCGATCGAAATGGAGATGAGCTACTAAAGACTGTACTTGCATTTTGCGAGTTATGGGCATTAGATTCAGAGTTTGTGAAATGGGTAAAAGATGCCAATACATTTGCAAATACGCTGGTTGACAGAATTGTTCCGGGATTTCCAAAGGATAGAATTCAAGACGTCTACAATGACCTTGGGCTTGAAGACCATGTGGTTTGTGAAGCAGAGCGCTTTCACCTATGGGTTATCGAAGGACCAGAGTGGTTAAATGATAGAATTCCTTACAAGGCGGCAGGCTTAAATATCATCGTTACTGATAATATGGAGCCTTACCGAACGAGAAAGGTTAAAATATTAAATGGTGCACACACCTTAATGGTACCTTTAGCTTTATTATCAGATGTAGCCCTTGTAAGAGATGCGGTATATCACGATGTACTGGGTAAGTATTTAGATGAGGTACTGGATTCTGAAATCATTCCAACCATTGATATGCCCCTTGAAGCCTTAACATCATTTAAGAACTCAGTATTAGAGCGTTTTCAAAACCCTTATATTAAACATTATTTTTCAAGCATTTCCTTAAACTCAATTTCAAAATTTAAAACAAGGGTTTTACCGTCATTATTAAGGTATGTAGAACTAAAGGATAAGTTACCACAAAGAATGGTGTTATCATTAGCTTTGCTTATTAAAATGTATTCTCAAAGCCATGTGTCTGTAAAGGATGATCAAGACATCGTGTCCTTTTTTACGGATGTATGGTCAGCTTTTGAAGGTAAGGGTGAGAACTACGACAATCTTGTAGGTGCTGTTTTAGGTCATGAAGCTTTATGGGGACAGAATTTAAACCTTATTCCTGGATTAAGTGCACAAGTCATTAAGCTACTGAAAAATGTTGATGAAAAAGGGGTTACGGACGTTATAAAAGAGGTGATTTCATGAAACGGTATATCCGAATAAATGATATGGATGATGTGGCGGTTGCTTTAGATGCGTTACAGCCAGGTGAAAAGATAGGCTTTGATGATGCCACTGTTGAGATAAAAATGCCAATTCCAAAGGGGCATAAATTTGCAATTAAGCCAATACAAGCAGGGAACAATATCCTTAAGTACGGGTTTACTATTGGTATTGCTAAGATGGATATCGGGATTGGCGAACACGTTCATGTACACAACACCAGAACATCTCTTAGTGGCCATCTAGATTATACCTACTCGCCAGAGCTTACTGCGAGCCAGAAGGTATCAAAGATTCCAACCTTTAAGGGTTTTGTAAGAAAAAATGGTACTGTTGGTATACGAAACGAAATATGGATAATTCCTACAGTGGGGTGCGTCAACGGAACGGCTAACAGTATCATGAATAACTTTCGCTTCTCACATCCTGGCTTAGACACAGAGATCAAAGTGTGGCATCACCCTTATGGGTGCTCTCAATTAGGTGATGACCATGATGATACCAGACAAATCCTTATAGATATGATAAAGCACCCAAATGCTGGTGGGGTTTTGGTTTTAGGCTTAGGCTGCGAAAACAACCATATCGCTCAATTGAAGGACGTTCTAGGTGCGTATGATGAGGAAAGGGTCTTGTTTTTAGAAGCCCAAAAAGTAGGGAATGAAGTGCTGGCGGGTGTTACCATGTTAAAGGATTTAGTTGACATATGTAGTCATGACCAAAGGGTTGATGTCCCTATTTCAGAGCTATGCATTGGCCTTAAGTGTGGTGGCTCAGATGGGTTATCAGGCATCACAGCAAATCCGCTTGTCGGCGCCTATTCTGATTACCTTATTGCACGTGGAGGCACGTCTATGCTCACAGAGGTACCAGAAATGTTTGGTGCGGAGCAGGTGCTCATGAACCGAGCTATTGACGAGACTATTTTTGGCAAAGTGGTGACACTTATTGATGATTTTAAGGACTACTATGAAAAGCATCAACAGCCTATTTATGAAAACCCATCTCCAGGAAATAAAGATGGAGGGATAACAACACTTGAGGACAAATCTTTAGGGTGTATCCAAAAAGGTGGTACTGGCACTGTCGTTGATGTCTTAAAATATGGTCAGTGTGTGACAAAGAAGGGGCTTAACTTATTAGAAGCACCTGGTAATGATTTAATTGCTTCCACTGCGCTGGCAGCATCAGGATGCCATATGGTCCTCTTTACAACGGGTAGAGGGACGCCGTTTGGAACATTTGTACCAACCTTGAAAATTTCTTCTAACACAGACTTGTATCAAAATAAGCCGCACTGGATCGATTTTGATGCTGGTGAGCTTGTATGGAATGATGACGTTACAATGGATACGATGGTTGAGAACTTATCAGATTACATCATCCGCATTGCCAGTGGAGAAAAGGCAAAGAATGAGGAAAATGGGTATTGGGAAATATCCATATTTAAAACAGGCGTTACACTATAATGAATGAGGAGAATACACGAAGATGTTTTTAAATGATGATTATCTGTTAAAATCTCAAACAGGGAAAAGGTTGTACCATAATTATATGAAGAAGCTTCCTATATATGATTACCATTGCCATATCGATCCAAAAGAAATCGCTGATAATAAGTCGTTTTCGGATATCACTGAGGTGTGGCTAGGAGGTGACCATTATAAGTGGCGAATTATGCGCGCCAACGGTGTAGCAGAGGCGACGATAACAGGCAAGGATACTCACGGATTCGATAAGTTTCAAGCATGGTGTGAAACATTGCCTTTAGCTATTGGAAACCCATTGTATCACTGGAGTCATTTAGAGCTAAGAAAATATTTCAATATTGAACTGCTTATTAATACTGAAAATGCAAAGGTTATTTGGGAAAAAACAAAGGAAGACCTAAAAAAGGAGTCACATCATGTGAGAGGGCTTATTGAGCAATCGCATGTGACGTTAATTTGTACAACAGATGATCCTGTGGATTCGTTAGAACACCATGTCGCGATTTCCAAGGACGATACCTTTAAAACGGATGTTTTACCTGCTTTTCGTCCAGATAAGTCCTTCAATGTTGCCAATAGTGGGTTTTCGCAATGGTTCTCAAAGCTTCAAGCAATAACACCCTTTAGCATTTCTAATTTCAATGCCTATAAAGAAGCTTTAGCCCTTCGAGTGACTTATTTTCATGAACACGGATGCAGATTGTCGGACCATGCTTTAGACCCGATTGAATGTGTTTTGCTTTCAGATGAGCAGTTGGAAGCTGTTTTTCAAAAGGCACTGGCAGGAGATGCCATTTCTTCTCAAGAGCTTGCAGGCTTTAGAACGGCAATGATGATGTTCTATGCCCACCATTACACACAGCTTGATTGGGTCATGCAGCTTCATATCGGCACAATGAGAGGCATTAACAGCAAAATGCAACACGCACTTGGTGCGGACACCGGTTTCGATGCAATAGGTGATTGGCCATTAGCCTCAGCTCTCGCTGCCTTTATGGATGCGATCAATCAAGCTGGAGATATGCCTAAGGTTGTATTATATACGTTAAATCCAAGAGATAATGTCTTGTTAGGTACGATTATGAATTGCTTCCAAGGAGAAGGTGTAAAGGGTAAAATTCAATTTGGCTCTGCCTGGTGGTTTAACGATCACATTAGCGGTATGGAAAAGCAAATGACAGACTTAGCCAATTTAGGCTTACTTGGCAACTTTATTGGCATGACAACGGATTCAAGAAGCTTTCTATCTTATACAAGGCATGATTATTTTAGACGAATTGTTGCAAACTTAATTGGATCATGGGTAGACGAAGGTTTATACCCAAATGATGAAAGTATGCTGAAAACCATTGTGCAAAATATTGCTTATTATAATGCTGTGAGGTACTTCAATATGGGGAATGTTGACAGACAGCTAAATCATGAATCAGTGTAGCTAAGTTAAGGAGGTTGCAATGTTATTTGATTTGAGTGGCAAGGTTGCTATTGTTACAGGTAGTAACAAAGGACTAGGATACGCGATGGCTATTGGATTAGCAAAGGCAGGAGCGGATATCGTTGCAGTTAATCGTACTGAAAGTCTTGCTTTGAAGGATGATGTTGAAGGGCTTGGAAGAAGGTTCTTAAGCATATCAGCCGATTTAACCACAATCACAGATGTCGACCGAATCATTGAAGAAAGTATGCGTCACTTCGGCTATATTGATGTGCTTGTTAACAATGCCGGCGTTATCAAAAGAAATGATGCACTGGCCTTTACAGAGGATGAATGGGATTCTGTGATGAACATTAACTTGAAAACGGTATTTTTCTTATCGCAGGCATTTGCAAAAAATCAAGTTGCCCAGGGTAAACCAGGTAACATCATTAACATTGCATCTATGCTATCCTTTCAAGGCGGTGTTAGAGTTCCTTCTTATACGGCGTCTAAATCAGGCATTATGGGTATCACTAAGCTGATGGCTAATGAATGGGCAAGGTATGGCATAAACGTCAACGCTATAGCTCCAGGCTATATGGCTACAGATAATACTCAGGATTTGCGGAGCGATCCTGTTAGAGAAAATGAGATATTATCGAGGATTCCTGCAGGCAGATGGGGATTGCCTGAAGACTTGGTTGGTCCAGTTGTCTTTTTGGCCTCTGATGCATCGCGTTATGTTCAAGGCTACACCCTCGCTGTTGATGGCGGTTGGCTAGCCCGTTAATGCAAAAAAATAATGACTACAGCTCATGATGGGCTGTAGTCGTTTTGATTTATCCAGTATGTGAGTCAAAATGCCGTTTTCTAAAGTGGTTCGGCGACTCGTTACAGATTTGATTAAAGACGCGTGTAAAATGCGTGTTGCTATTAAAGCCAACGCGAAAGGCGATGTCGATGATCTTGTCGTTGGTGTGAATCAAATGGTACTTTGCCTTCTTTACACGTATGGTATTGAGGTACTGAACAACTGTAATATTAGTCACTTGCTTAAAAAGCTTGCTTAAATAAAAGGGGCTCAAATAGAATCTTTGAGCGAGATGATTTAGGGTAATATCCTCAGTATAGTTGGAATTAATGTATGTGATGATTTCTGATATTTTAGGGTTTTTTTCACCATAATGAATGATATCATCAGACGATTTTTCCTGTAAATGCTCACTCATCATTGCAAGAATCATGCATAAGCTTAGCTTGACGCTGATATCAGAATACTGTGTTTGAAGATCATTTAACTTAACCATGTCAAACAATATGTTTTCAAGTTTTACCTTTTGATCAAAATCTAATTTGACAATTTTAATTTTTTGATTAAAAAAACCTAAGACATCGATACCGTTGAACACAGTTAAAATTTGCTCTAGGTAAGACGCGTGGAAACGAATGAGAATACGCTCATACGTGCTTTCATTATAAATTGTTGTTTTTGAATTCTTATCTTTTTTAGATAAGACGACCATTCCAGGCTTTATTTTGAAAATGACATCATCAACGATGTACTTTCTCTCGCCAACAACAAAGTAGGAAAGCTCATAAAAGTCTTCTGTGCTAAAGGTTTTCTTTTTTAAGCATTCATCCTTTTTAATGTGTTCGATATAAAAATTGTTTTCCATTGACACCTCCGAGCTTCTTTATTATATCAAAATGTTCCATAATACAAAAGAAGATTTCGCAATGTGGGACAAAAAACTATTTGCTTTATTGACTTCTAGATGGATTAACCTTATACTAATTGTATACATCGTATACAAAGTATACAATAAAATCTTGGAGGCTATTATGTTGAATTTTTCACTTGAAGGTAAGGTTGCAATTGTAACAGGATGTCGTGCAGGCTTGGGTCAGGGCATTGCATGTGCATTGGCACAAGCAGGAGCAGATATCGTTGGTGTGGACTATATGGAGTGTCAAGAAACAGAAGCAAAGATTAAGGCCATTGGAAAGCGATTCCTAGGAATTGAAGCGAATCTTATGAGCATTGAGCCTATTACATCAATTGTTAAGCAAACGGTTGACACCTTTGGAAAAGTAGATATTCTTGTTAACAATGCAGGGATCATTAGAAGAGAAGACTCGGTTCATTTTAGTGAGAAGGATTGGGATGATGTAATGAACATCAATGTTAAAACGGTATTCTTCTTTAGTCAAGCTGTTGCGAATCAGTTTATTGCTCAAAATAGTGGCGGTAAAATCATAAATATTGCATCAATGCTTTCTTTCCAAGGTGGTATCCACGTTCCATCATACACCGCAAGTAAATCAGGTGTTAAAGGGATTACAATGCTCATGGCAAACGAATGGGCAAAACATCATATTAATGCAAATGCCATTGCTCCAGGTTACATGGCAACAGATAACACAGCTGCCTTAAGAGCTGATGAAGATAGAAGTGCTGAAATATTAGGAAGAATACCTGCTGGAAGATGGGGGACACCAGAAGACATCGGTGGCACTGCGGTCTTTTTAGCATCGGATGCAAGCAGTTATATAAATGGCTACACCATTGCTGTCGATGGCGGCTGGTTAGCAAGATAGGAGGAAGAAGATGACTTTAGAAACGAGATATTCAACACACCCAAATGACTCAAAATACTACGATACACAAGAGCTCAGAGACCATTACCTTATTGAGCAGCTCTTCTCACCTGACGAATCATTACTGGTTTACTCACATAATGATCGTATTATTGCTGGGGGTATTATGCCGGTAAAGACATCTTTAGCCTTAGCAGCAGGCAAAGAGCTTGGTGTTAGCAGTTTTTTTGAAAGAAGAGAAGCTGGCATCATTAATATCGGCGGGCCGGGAAGCATTGTTTTAGATGGAACAGCGTATAAGCTAGGAACCTATGATGGCTTGTACATCGGTATGGGCACAAAAGAGGTGAGTTTTTCCTCAGTAAACGCTGATGAACCAGCCAAGTTTTACTTTAACAGCTCACCTGCACATAAAGCCTTTCCATCGCGAATCATTACATTAGAGCAAGCGAAAAAGGTCGATTTGGGAGAGCCAGAGAACTTAAATGTACGTACCATTAATCAATATGTTCACCCTGCTGTATGCGAAAGCTGTCAGCTGGTTATGGGTATGACCACACTTAAGAATGGTAGTGTTTGGAACACAATGCCATGCCACACACATGAAAGACGCATGGAAGTCTATATGTACTTCAATATGAAAGAAGACGTTAGGGTCTTTCATTTAATGGGTCAGCCAGATGAAACCAGACACCTAGTTGTTGCAAATGAGCAAGCCGTTATTTCTCCAAGCTGGTCAATTCACAGTGGTGTTGGTACAAGTAATTACACCTTTATTTGGGGTATGTGTGGTGAAAATATTGAGTTTACAGATATGGATCATGTTGCGGTAGGGGATTTAAAATAGTATACTTGATGTTAGCATTGGGTTTAGACAAACGATAAGGGGTATTAGTCATGCATACTTTTAAGTCACACAAGGCTAACACAATAGGTGAAGACGTTTACGAGCATTTAAAGCGGGACATTATTAATTTGGCAATCAAACCGGGTCAAACACTCACAGAACAGGAAATCTGTGAAAAATATGGGATTTCTCGAACCCCAAGTCGAGACGTACTTCAACGCTTGCGCAATGATGGTTTGGTTGTCGCAATCCCGTATAAAGCGAACTATGTCTCTATGTTGAACTATGATACCATTAAGCAGTTGATATTTATGCGTATTGTTCTTGAAACAAAGGTAATACAAGAAGCAATGGCAGCTCAACACGATTTGCTAGTAGCAGCATTAGAAATCAATTTGAAGCAGCAAGAGCTATTGTTGAAGGGCTCATTTGAAGCAGAGGCTTTTTATGAGCTTGACAGCGCCTTTCATAAAACGTGGTTTGAACTTGCAAAAAAAGATGTGGTATGGGATCAAATTCAGAAATCTCAAGTGCATTACACACGTTTTAGAATGCTTGATATTGTACTTGAGAAAAATGTACATGCGATTTTTGATGAGCATCGTGCGCTTTTTGAGTTAATAAAAAACAAGGAAGTGCATAGAATAGAAGCCTTTATAACGGAACATTTAAAAGGTGGTATGCTGAGACTAGGGGATAAGCTCTTTAATGAGTATGCAGACTATTTTGATGATCATGCATGATACCCCATGGATACAAGGAGACGGATATGATTTTTAGTAGCTTAAAGGACTGGAAAAAAGAACAGCATCTCTATAACGATGCGTTTCAAAAGGCTTTTCAATTTTTAGAAGCACAAGATCTTAAGGATATGCATACTGGCGAATATGAGATTGACGGTCGAGATATTTACGCAATCGTCATGGAAAGAGAAACCGATGAGGTTATCAATCGCGCCCCAGAAACACATGTCAAGTACATTGATATACAGCTTGTGATCAAAGGTGTTGAAGTGATTGGCTATTCAAGAAATAGGCAGATGTTAACCGTGAAAACGGATGCCTTACTTGAGAAAGACTTGATGCTCTACGAAGGGAATGTTCCATATGAATCTTTTGTTACCCTTACAGAAGGGGATTTCGCTATATTTTTCCCAGAGGATGTTCATAGACCTCTATGTGCATACAAGGCACCTAGTAGGGTTAAAAAGATTGTTATTAAAATTGCAGTTTAAAATCGGTATGAAAAAAGACTTCTATGTGGGGATAGAAGTCTTTTTTCTTGCAAATGATTTAGAAATGAGGAATAACTTACCTTTGTACACGACCTGAGGCGTCTCCACCTACAAGAGTGAGTACTTCTTCTAACGACACGTGATTAAAATCACCTGGGATAGTGTGTTTAAGTGCAGATGCTGCCACTGCAAATTCAAGAGCGTCTTGTGAAGACATATTATTGATAAGGCCGTAAATGAGCCCTGAAGCAAAGGAATCGCCTCCACCAACGCGGTCAATGATACGAATTTGGTACTGTTTTGATTGGATAAAGTCTTTGCCATCATAAGCGATTGCAGACCAACCGTTGTCTGAAGCAGAATGGCTTTCTCTTAATGAAGAAACCACATATTTAAAATCAAATAATGACATCATTTCTTTGAAAATTGTTTTGTAACCATCTATGCCAAGTTCACCTTTTGTAACATCTGTATTGCTTGGCTTAAAGCCTAAAACCTTTTCTGCATCTTCTTCATTACCAATACAAACATCGACATATGCCATTAAAGGTCTCATGACGCTTTGTGCTTTTTCAGGTGACCAAAGCTTTTTTCGATAATTTAAATCAACACTTACAGTGACGTTGTGTTTTTTTGCGGCAATAAGTGCTTTTTCTGTTAATTCCGCTGCTGAATCGCTGAGTGCTGGTGTAATCCCAGAAAAGTGGAACCAATCTGCGCCTTCAAAAATAGCATCAAAATCAAAATCAGCTGCAGTTGCTTCTGCAATGGAAGAGTGTGCGCGGTCATAGATGACCTTTGAAGGTCTCATGGATGCGCCTGTCTCTAAAAAGTAAATACCAACACGTTCACCACCTCTTGCGATAGATGATGTATTAACACCAAATTGTCTTAAGGCATTGACAGCACATTGACCAATTTCATGAGTGGGTAGCTTTGTGATGAAGTGAGCATCTAAACCATAATTCGCAAGTGAAACAGCTACGTTAGCTTCGCCACCACCGTACACAACATCAAAGGTTTGGCTTTGAACAAAACGGCTGTTTAATGGGGAAGATAATCTCAACATGATTTCTCCAAGTGTAACAACTTTTTTCATAGTTTTCTCCTTTAGCGACACGCTTTAATTTTTTCTATAAAGGCCTTTGCAGTTTCAGTGATGCATGCATAATCACCATTCTTTGCACCACCCGTTAACTCACCACCAACGCCTACTGCGACAACACCGTTTTTAAACCATTGATCCACATTATCAAGACTTACGCCACCAGTAGGCATAATTTGCGCTTGTGGAAGTGGTCCCTTTATGGCCTTCACGAAGCTAGGGCCAAAGGCGCTTCCTGGAAAGAGCTTTACGACTTCGACTCCGTAGGACAGGGCTTCTTTGACTTCCTTAATGGTCATACAACCCGCCATATAAGGAATTTTATATGTGTTGCATAATAAGGCGATGTCTTTATCAAAATGGGGGCTAACAATATATTGTGAGCCTGATAAAATAGCTATTCTTGCCGTTTCACTATCAAGTACAGTTCCTGCACCGATAATCATTTCGCCATTTTTAAAATACGTATTTAGGTCTTCGATGACGCGGTGTGCCATTGGAACCGTAAATGTAATCTCAATTGCAGAAATCCCACCTGCTAAACAAGCTTTTGCAATGTTGATCGCTTCTTCGCTGTTTGAAGCCCTTACAACCGCAACAATTCCTGTGTTTGCAATGCGTTCAATTGTTTTCCAGTGTGTAAACATACCTTCCTCCTGTTTCGTTCTGTGAAACTCTATACCGTTATATGAAACTAAAGTCATTATACCTTTTTTCAGCACTAAAAGCAATAAAAAAAAATCATTTGCTTTGCTTACAAATGATTTTTTATCGCATGTTTTACACGGATGAGCTCAGGGATAATGGATTGAATGTGTGCATCGGTCATCCTGTGCTTTGGTCCAGATATTGAGATGGCACCTACAGGTTCTTCAGAATGGTTAATCAGGGAAATGGCAATGCAGCGAATGTCTGTTTCGTATTCTTCGTTATCATATGAAACCCCTTCGCTTCGAATGCGTTCAATCTCAGTAAGGAAGGTGTCTAAGGTGGTCAGGGTATAGGGGGTATGTTTTACAGGGGTAATGTGTTGCCAATAGGTTTTAATAAATGTATTGGTGTGTAAAGCCAATATTGCTTTGCCTACAGCTGTACAATACATAGGAGATCTCTTGCCAATATAGGAATGCATACGCAAGGTGTGAAGGGACTCGACTTTATCCACATAGACAATTTCATACTTATCTGGTATGACCAAGTGTACAACTTCGCCACTTAAATCGCGTAGCTGTTCTAAAAAAGGCTTCGCAATGGTTGTGAGGGTATTATTCTTGATAACCATGCTACCGATCTCAAAGAGCTTGACGGTGAGCTCATAGTGGCTGTTTAGTGGGTTTTGCTTTACGTAACCGATATCGATAAGCGTGCCTAGTATGCGATGCACAGTGCTCTTGTGCAGACCAGAGCGTTTTGATAGCTCTGTAAGTGAAATGGCATTATCGTGGTTTGCAATGGTTTGAAGTAGTGTAAAGGCACGTGCAATGGATTGAATTGATTCTGACATGCTTCCTCCAGTAATGAATGAATAGTTTATCTCATATTAAGGTATAACACTTAGGTGTGAGTTTGTCAAAAAAAAGTTAAAACTCTTATTGAAATAGATTTTGACAAATGAAGCAAAACAGCATATGATTGTAGTGTAATTGAATAGCAATTCAAAAGCTGGGGAGTCAGAGAACTGACTGAGAGGAAAATGCTATTTTCGACCCACATAACCTGCTCTGGATCATGCCAGCGAAGGGAGCTAGTTGACATACTTTAACTTATCCTTTCTGGGGTAAGTTTTTTTATTGTGCAGCAGCAGGTATACAAAAAAGACATTTAAGGAGGTCAATATGACGGCAAATGTAAGTTTACAGGTTATCCCATGTGTGAGTGAAGCCAATATCTATGGTGTTGTGGATAAAGTCATTGCTTATATTGCAAGTACAGGTGTGACATATGAGGTTGGTCCTATGGAAACGACAATGGAAGGCGAGTTAGATGTATTGCTAGACATCGTTAAAAAATCACAGGAAATTTGCTGTGAAGCAGGAGCAGAACGTGTCGTGTCAATGGTTAAGATTGACTACAAACCAACAGGTGTGACGATTCATGAAAAAATACATCAATACCGATAAGCTACCGGCTATTTTATTTGCTGTGGTGGCGATAGCGTTTTGGGAGCTTGTTGTAAAAATGGGTATCGTGAACGCCTTCACCCTGCCAGCACCTACGCAGGTTTTAAGGCAGCTTTTTCTTGAAAGGCAGCTTTTAGCCAAGCACACCCTTGTGACCTTGCAAGAAGCAAGCCTTGGCTTTGTCTTGGCCATTATCATTTCATTTATACTGGCGATGGCAATGGATTTTGCTCCGTTTTTTAAGAAGGGGTTTTACCCCTTGCTTATTATGTCACAAACAGTACCGATTATCGTGCTTGCCCCTCTTTTTGGCATGTGGTTTGGATTTGGCATTTTGCCAAAGGTCGTTATTGTCATTTTGGTGTGCTTTTTTCCAATCGTGATTAACCTATCAGATGCACTAGAATCAGTGGATCAAGACCTTATAGACTTGGTTCATGGCATGGGTGCTGGAAGGTTAAAAACCTTTACTTTAATCAAGCTGCCTTATGCCTTGTCAGGCATGTTTTCTGGTGTGAGAATAGCCGCCACATATGCGATAATGGGGGCGGTTATTGGTGAGTGGTTAGGAGGGTCAGCGGGCATTGGTGTCTACATGCTACGTGTTCGTCATTCCTTTGCACTGGATAAAATGTTTGCAGCAATCGTTATTATTGTAGCTTTAAGTATGATACTTTTTAAGACAATTGATGTGGCACAGCGACTTCTGATGCCATGGACTAGGGAGGACATAAAATGAAAAAAATATACAGCTTAATTCTCATCGTGCTCGTTGCTTTATTCGCCAATGGGTGTAGACAAAAAGAATCGACATTAAGTGACGTCACTCTTATTTTAGATTGGGTTCCAAACACGAACCATACGGGAATTTATGTTGCACATGCCTTAGGGTATTTTGAAGAAGAGGGATTAAAGGTAGAGATTATTCAGCCATCTGATGGTGGAACGGCAGCACTTATTGCAGCGAATCAAGGACATTTTGGCATTTCTTATCAAGAAGAAGTTACCTATGCCCGCACTGCTGCAGAGCCATTACCTATTAAAGCTATTGCTGCTATAATACAGCACAATACATCGGGCTTTGCGTCTCCTGTACAAAAGGGGATTGTCACCCCCTTGGACTTTGAAGGTAAAAAATATGGTGGATGGGGCTCGCCGGCTGAAGTTGCCGTGCTCTCGGTTTTAATGGAAAATGAAGGCGCGGACTTTAACAAGCTTGAAATGGTTGATCTTGGTGCACTTGATTTCTTTGCAGCCACAGAAAATCATGTGGACTTCACATGGATTTATTATGGTTGGGATGGCATCGCTGCTGAGTTAAAAGGTGTGGACATCAATTTTATTAAGCTTCAAGACTTTGATGAAAACTTAGATTATTACACGCCCCTTATCATTGCAAGTGAAAAGCTCTTGCAGGAATCGCCAGACCTTGCGAAAGCTTTTCTAAGAGCGGTGACAAAGGGTTATGAGTTTGCTATCTCACAGCCTGAAGAAGCTGTGAAACACTTATTAA
>WPCG01085423.1_pt1 | contig 13442 bp, 10 predicted proteins | sample 5403311 | NCBI WGS metagenome assembly WPCG01 (sample SAMN12869467, study PRJNA574797) | sludge metagenome | isolation source: wastewater treatment of Control | place: China:Beijing | collected 2019-05-17 | reverse complement strand
GTATCGGTCACCGTCATGTGCTCGCCAAGATCGAAGGTCTGCTGCGACTTGGTCACCGCCGGCTCGTCGCCGACCTTGGCAACACGGCGGTTGAGCAGCGCGTTCATCAGCGTCGACTTGCCGACGTTGGGGATGCCCATGATCATCAGCCGCAGGGGCTTGGTACCGTCATTGCGGTGTGGCGCCAGGGCCTGCGCCAGACGCGGCACGCGGGCAACGTCGGCGGGTTTCTTGCACGACAGCGCCACCGCCTTCACGCCGGGCTGGCGCTCGTAATACGCCAGCCACGCGCGCGTAGCCTCGGGATCGGCGAGATCGGTCTTATTGAGGATCTTCAGGCATGGACGCTGACGGAACTCGCGCAGCTCGCGGATCATCGGGTTGCAGCTGGCCTCGGGAATGCGGGCATCGAGCACCTCGATGACCAGATCGGTGCGCGCCATGGTTTCGGCGGCCTTCTTGCGCGCCGAGGTCATGTGACCGGGGAACCACTGGATGGGCATGGGTACCTGAATGGGTGAAGCACGGATGGGGCTGCATTATCGCAGCATTCACCCCCTCCTGCCGGAGTGCATCAATGCGCCGGCGCCACCGTGTTCAGCACGTCGGGGTGCTGGGGATGGCCGAACAGATAGCCCTGGAAGGCGTCGCAGCCATGGGCGACGAGGAATTCGTGCTGGTCACGGGTTTCCACCCCTTCGGCAAGCACGTGCAGGCCCAGGGTCTGGCCAAGCGCAATGATGGTGCGTGCAATGGCGGCATCGTTGGGGTCGGTAAGCACGTCACGCACGAAGGAACGGTCGATCTTCAACTGGTCGAGCGGCAGGCGCTTGAGGTAGGCCAGGGAGGAATAGCCGGTGCCGAAATCGTCGAGGGCGAAGCACACCCCGCGCGCCTTGAGCACGTTCATGCGGGCAATGATCTCCTCGACGTTGTCGAGCAGCAGGCTCTCGGTCAGCTCCAGCTTGAGGCGGTCGGCGGGGATGGCTGTGCGTTCGATGGCGCCGATGACGCGACTGACGAAGTCGGGATGGCGGAACTGGCGCGCACTGACGTTGACCGCCACACTGAGGCGGCGCAGTTCGGGGTCGCGCTGCCAGCGCGCGATCTGCTCGCAGGCGGCTTCCAGCACCCACTGGCCGAGGGGCTGGATAAGGCCGCTGCTCTCGGCCAGACCGATGAACTCACCCGGCGCAATGAGGCCACGCTGCGGGTGCTGCCAGCGCACCAACGCCTCCACCCCGGCCAGCCGGCCGCCACTGTCGAGTTGCGGCTGGTAGTGGAGGACGAAATCGCCGGCGCGCAACCCCTGGCGCATTTCCGCTTCGAGGGTGGATTGCGCCGCCAGCAGGCTCTGCATCGCCGGATCGAAGAAGCGCAGCGTGTTGCGCCCGGCTCCCTTGGCCTGATACATGGCCAGATCGGCACGCTTGAGCAGTTCTTCGAGACCGCCTTCGCAGTCGTCGAAGAGGGCGACGCCGATGCTCGGCGTGCCGTGATAGTCCTTGCCGTTGAGGAGATAGGGTTGGGTCAGCGCCGCCAGCACCTTCTCGCCAACCTGCTCGGCGTGCTGCGCCGCGGTCTCGCGCGCACTGCCGATGTTCTCCAGCATCACCACGAACTCGTCACCGCCGAGACGGGCGACGGTGTCGCCGGCGCGCACGGCATCGAGCAGGCGGCGGGCGACCTGCTGCAGCAGAAGGTCGCCACAGGCATGTCCGCGGGTGTCGTTGAGGGTCTTGAAATTGTCCAGATCGATGAACAGCAGGGCGCCGCCCTGGTGGTTGCGCGCCGCCATCAGCAGGGCATGGCGGAGGCGGTCGATGAGCAGGCGGCGGTTGGGCAGGCCGGTGAGCGCGTCGTAGAAGGCGAGGTGCTTGATCTCCTCCTCGGCGAGGCGGCGGCGGGTGACGTCGTAGGTATAGCCATGCCACAAGGTGCCGCCATCGGCCTGGCGCTGCGGCGTCGCATGGCTGGCCATCCACAGCTCGATACCGTCGCGCACGACACGGAACTCCACCAGACAGGGGAGCAAGCTACGGGCGGACTCGTCGAAGGCGCCGATCACACGCTCGCGGTCGTCGGCATGGATGGCGTCGAGCAACACGCTGCTGTCCTGCGCCGCGGCTTCGGCGGAGACGCCGAAGATCTCATGCACGCCGTGACTGGCGTAGGGCAGGCTGGGGTGACCGTCGGCACCGCGGCGGTACTGGAAGATCATCCCCGGGACGTTGTCGGCAACGCGCTCGAGACGTTCGCGCAGTTCACGCTGCTGCTCTTCGGCGGCCTGCAGGGCGCGGTCGCGAAGCTGCAGGGCGGCGATGCTGCGGCGCTGGCGGAGCAAGGACAGCGCCAGCGCCACACCGAGGGCGCCAAGCAGGACGATCATCGCCGACACGGTGTCGCGCAGGCGGACGAGCTTGCTGCGCTGCACCGAAGCCTGGGTCATGGAAAGCTGGAAGACGGTGTCGTTGAGAATCTGCAGACGCTCACGCACGGCAATGAGCGCAGCCAGCGGCGCATGCAGCGCGGTCGCTGCCGGTGCCCCGTCGGCCACTGCCACATCGAGTTCGGCGAGCGCCTCGCCGAGCAAGGCGTGCATGTCGGCCACCCCGGGCACGCCGGTGCCCAGATAGATGATGCGGTTGTCGCGCTGGCGCAGCACGGCGAGATCGAGCGCCAGCAACAAACGCTCGTAGTGCTCGTCCTGTGGTGCGGCAAGATACAGGCGCAGGTCGCCCTCCAGCCGCGAAACGTCGCCGAGCAGCGCGGAGAAGTCGCGCTCCTTGTGCAGCGAGGCCAGCGGCAGGGCATCTTCCACCTGCGTGACGTTGACCCACAGGTGGGCAACGCTGCCGGCAACGAAGAGCAGCACGAAGGCCCACAGCAGCGACAGTCGTCGCTGCAGGAAGCGCAAGGCGCGGCTCAAGGCGCCGCGGCCTCGATGCGCGTCACCAGCCACACCCAGCGCAGCCGGTAACGGGTGTCCTGCAGCGCGGCGTCCATGTCGCGCGGATAGATGATGCGCAGCGGCCCCTTGTCGCGCCGCCGCATGGGCTGATCGTCACGCCGCGTGGCGAGCAGCACCGGCCAGCGCTCCCAGTCGCTGCGCGGGAGGATCTGCGAGAAACCGTCCATCGCCACCACCCGCACCGCCGCGACCTCACCGAGGCCGGCATCGGCAAGCACGGCAGCCAGTGTGGGGCCGACATAGTGGCCGTCATCGACGGGCCAGAAAGTCGAGGTGTGCACCCCGAAGGTACCCAGCGCCTCGAGCGCCGCCAGGGAGTACTGGCGCTCGCCGGCAGGCCCTGCCACGGTGAGCACCACCGCCTCCGCGGCGAGCGGCGGCAGCGCCACCGCCTGAGGGACGGCCAGGCTCTGCGCAGCTGCCGGCGGCAGCGCCAGGGCAGCCAGTGCGAGCAGCATCGACAATACGCGCTTCATGCTGGAAAACCTTGTAGAGCCGCACCCACATCGCAGCGGGGACGGACGAACGGAATCGTTCTGATATTACCTTGGATGTAGGCGACAAAAAACCCTCTGCCGAGCGTGGATTACCCGTTCGGGGGCGTCACCGGAAAGCCCGCCGACGCGGCCGCAAACCTGCGGCAGATGGAGCGTTCAAGGTACAATCGGCATTTTAATGCTGCACTGCGGAGCGCCCCATGTCCGTCGCCCAGACCGAGAATCTCAACATCGTCGCCGTCGATCACATGCCCTCTCCGGAGGAGATCAAGGCACGCGTGCCGCTCACCGAGCGCGCCGCCGCCACCGTGCTGGCCGGACGCCAGACACTCAGCGACATCCTCGACCGCAAGGACAAGCGCCTCTTCGTGGTGGTCGGCCCGTGCTCCATCCATGACCCCGTCGCCGGGCTGGACTACGCGCGCCGGCTGAAGGCGCTCGCCGACGAGGTGTCCGACACCATGGTGCTGGTGATGCGGGTGTATTTCGAGAAACCGCGCACCGCGACCGGCTGGAAGGGCTTCATCAACGACCCCTACATGAACGACTCCTTCCGCATCGACGAAGGCATGGAAAAGGCCCGCCGCTTCCTGCGCGACGTCTGCGAAATCGGCCTGCCCACCGCCACCGAGGCCCTCGACCCGATCGCCCCGCAGTACTACGGCGACCTCATCGCGTGGACGGCGATCGGCGCGCGCACCTCCGAATCACAGACCCACCGCGAGATGTCCTCCGGCCTGTCCACCCCGGTGGGCTTCAAGAACGCCACCGACGGCGACCTCGAAGTGGCCATCAACGCCATCATCTCCGCCTCGCGCCCGCACAGTTTTCTCGGCATCAGCGGCAAGGGCCAGTCGGCCATCCTGCGCACCCGCGGCAACCGCCTCGGCCATGTCGTGCTGCGCGGCGGCGGCGGCCGGCCGAACTACGACACGGTGTCGATTTCGCTCGCCGAGCAGGCGCTGGCAAAGGCCAAGATGCCGGTCAACGTGGTGGTCGATTGCTCGCATGCCAATTCCTGGAAGAAGCCGGAGTTCCAGCCACTGGTGATGAAGGACGTCATCCACCAGATCCGCGAGGGCAACCGCTCGGTGGTCGGGTTGATGATCGAGAGCTTCATCGAGGCCGGCAACCAGTCCATCCCCGCCGACCTCTCGCAGCTGCGCTATGGCTGTTCGGTGACCGACGCCTGCGTGGGCTGGGAGACCACTGTCGACATGCTGCGCAACGCCCATGATGTGCTGCGCGAGGTACTGCCGCAGCGGGGTCAGCCCGAATGAATCTGGTCATCCAGGGCGCGCGCGTCGATGCGCTCACGTTGAAGACCCTGGCCGCGCTGAGTGCGGCGAGCAGCATCGTCCAGCTCGCCCCGCACGCCTTCCGTCTGGTGGACGCCGTTGCACATGACGACATCGAGCCGCTGTGCACCCGCGAACACCTCGACCACACCTGGGTGCCGGGCGGGCGACGGCTGGACGACTTCCGCCTCTTCGTCACCGACATGGACTCGACGCTGATCAACATCGAGTGCATCGACGAGATCGCCGACCTCTGCGGAGTAAAGGGCGAAGTGGCCGCCATTACCGAAGCGGCGATGCGCGGCGAAATCGACTTTGCCGAATCGCTCACCCGCCGCGTCGCCCTCCTCCGCGGCCTGCCGGTGGACGCCCTCGCCCAGGTCTACGAGGAGCGCCTGCAGCTCAACCCCGGCGCCGAACGCCTGCTGCGCGAACTGAAGGCGGCCGGCTTCTATACCGTGCTGGTATCCGGCGGCTTCACCTACTTCACCGACCGCCTGAAGACCCGCCTCGGTTTCGACGAGGCCTGGGCCAACGAGCTGGAGATCGACAACGGCACCCTCAGCGGCCGCATCAGCGGCCCGGTCGTCGATGCCGCCGCCAAGGCCGCCCATCTCGCCGGGGCCTGCGCCCGTCACGGCGTCGATCTCACCCAGGCCATCGCCGCCGGCGACGGTGCCAACGACCTGCCCATGCTCGGCGCCGCCGGGTTCAGCGTGGCCTACCGCGCCAAGCCGGTAGTGCGCGAGGTCGCCGACTGCCGCCTCGACCACAGCGGCCTCGACGGCATCCTCAACGTGCTGCGCTGAGCCTCCTGCGATGGCCCCCGAGAAGCACGGACTCGAGTACTGGCGCGGCCATCTCTACCAGGCGCAGATACCGGTGCTGAGCACCGGCGAAGCGCGCGACACCCTGCTGCTGCCTTCGGCGACGCTGCAGCAGGTCTACCGCGTGCTCAATGCCGACCTGCCGCTGGCGCTCGATGCCGTGGTCATGGCTGCCCGCCTGCCGCGCATCGACGGCGAGGTGCAGGGCCTGCAGCACGCCCTCAACGTCCTCGGCACCGACAAGGTACAAAGCCTGGTGCGCACGCGCATGAAGCGCCCTTTCGACGCCGGGCGTCCGGCCCACCGCGCCTGCCTGCAGGCCATCGCCACCAGCCGCCTGGCCGCCGCGCTGGTGGAGAGCTGGGAGTGGCCCAATCCCGGCGGCAATGGCGAATACCTGCAGTGGGTCGCCCTGCTGCTCGGCCTGGCGCGCTGGAAGCTGCCGCTGGTCGCGCCCGAGGTCCATCTGCAGATCGAGCGCCGCGCGCGCGCGGGGGAGCACCGTGCACGGGTCGAACGCGAACTGCTGGGCTGCTCGATCGATGAACTCAATGCTGCCGTGGCGCGCGACATCGGTCTGCCTGCGGACGCCATGCTGCTGCGCGCGATCACCCCGGACAGCCATATGCTGGCCGCTTCTGCGGCCTGTGCCTGGGCCGCCTCGATGGCCCCCGAGCTGCCGGTCAAGGTGGCGCGCTGGCTGCGCCAGCGCACCACGGTAAGCGTGCTCGCGCACATGCTCGCGTGGTCGGCCACCGACGGCTGGTACAGCCGCCGCACCCTGCTGCTGATGCGCGTGGTCTCCGCCCATCTCAACCAGCCCCTCGACCGCGTCATTGCCGGCGTGCATCAGACCGCGGTGCGTGCCAGCCGCGCGCCCGAGTTCGCCGGCCTGTGCTTCACCCCGGCGCAGCAATTGTTCTGGCCCCCGGCACCGCCGCGCAGCCTGCGTGCACGCTCACGCCCGGCAGCAGCGGACACACAGGCGCCGCCCGCAGCAAACCCCGCGTCCGCGCAGGAAATCGCCCGCCCGCCTGCACACCCTGCGGCAGCACCCCAGAATGCTGCCCCGGGCGCGCGCGAAGTGGTCAGTTACAGCGGCTTCGCGTCCTCCGACGCGGCCACCGGCACGACTCCGCCTGCCGTGCCCACCACACCCGGCGCCAGTGCGCCGGCACCTGCCCCCGATGTCGACATCGTCGAGGCCTTTTCGCAGAACTGCCAGCACGGGCGCTACCCCGACATGCGCGCTTTCCTGCTGGCCACCGGACAGACGCTCGAAAAGGGCCTCGGCCTGCAGCGCTGCCTGCTGTTCCTGAAACCACCGCGGGCTACGCAGCTGAACTGTTTCTTCGCCCACGGCTGGGGTGGCGCCGTGGAAGCGCGCAAGCTCAGCGTCGCCGCCGGCGACGAGAACCTCCTCGCCCGCATCGTCAGCCGCAGCGGCGGCAGCCTGTGGGTGACGCCGGCAAAGCTGCCCGCCGCGCGTGGACAGCTGCCGGAAGTGCTCAAGGCGCTCGCTCCCGAGGGCGGCTTCCTGCTCGGCACCCTGCACCTGCAGGACCGCCCGGTGGGGGTGATGTGGGCCGACGGCGGTGCCGCCAGTGCCGCGCTGGGCGAACAGCACTATGCCGAGTTCCGCCACATGATCCATCACTTCGGTGCCGAGTTCAGCCGCCTCGCCGCGGCAATGCGCAAGAACGGCAACTGAGCGGGGGCCCGCGGCGCATTGCCAGAGGGCGGCGTATCTCAGTCGGTCTGCCAGCCCATGTACTGCACCATCTCTTCCATGCCGCGCCCGATGAGCTCATGGGCGCGGGTTTCGAAAGACTCCATGGGTCCGGCGAGATCGACGACGATCTCCACCCGCCGGTTCAGCGCACGCTGCGCCGCGGTGCTGTTATCGACCAGCGGACGGGTTTCGGCAAAGCCGTGCACGCGCAGGCGCGCCGGGGCCACCGAGCGGCTGTCGAGCAGGGCGTTGGCCACCGAGGAGGCGCGCGCGGCGGATAGATCCCAGTTGGAGCGGAAGCGCGCAGTGCTGATGGGGACGTCGTCGGTGTGCCCTTCGACGGCGATCTCGCCGGGAATCTCGGCCAGCGACTGGCCGATGCGTCCGATCATGGCGGCGAAATCGGCACTCAGCTCGGCCGAGCCGGAGGGGAAGGAACCGCGCTCCTCGATGCGGATGACGATGCGCTTGCGCTCCTGCTCGAGCTGCAGCATGCCACCGGCGAGTTCCTGCTGGAGGGTCTCGCGCAGGGTCTGCGCCGTCTTCGCCACCTGCTGCTCGGCCGCTTCGCGCACCCGCGCCTCGGTCGCGGCATCGGCGGTGAAGGTGCGCAGGCGGGGCTCCTCGCGGGTGGTCTGCTGTCGCACGCTGTCGACGGGCGTGGGTTGCGGCGTGCCGGGGGAGAACTTGTCGAAGATCGGGCTGGTGCCCATCGGGATCTCGATTGCCGGCACCTCGCGCTGCACCCCGAAGGCCTTGGCCATCTGGGTGGCGATCTCCTTGAACTTGATGGCGTCCATCTCCGCAAACGACAGCAGCAGGACGAAGAAGCACATCAGCAAGGACATCAGGTCGGCGAAGGTCATCACCCATGCCGGCATGCCGGCTTTTTCCTCTTCGGGCAGATCCATCGCCGTGCCTTACTCGTCGGCCTTGCGCTTCGCCGGCGGCAGATAGCTGCTCAGCAGCTGATCGATGACGCGCGGATTGGTGCCGTTCTGGATCGCCATCAGGGCGTCGATGAGGAGCGCGTTCATGCGTGCCTCTTCGGTCATGCGCAGGTTGAGCTTGTCGGCCATCGGCAGGAACACCATGGTCGCCATCATCGCGCCATACAGCGTGGTCAGCAGGGCCACCGCCATCGCCGGACCGATGGACTTGGGGTCGTCCATATTGGAGAGCATCTGCACCAGGCCGATGAGGGTGCCGATCATCCCCATCGCCGGGGCCACGTCGCCCATCGCGGTAAACACCTTGGCGCCCCAGCGATGACGATCGAGAGTCAGCAGGCGCTCCTTCTCAAGAATGCTTCGCACCATCTCGGGCGGCTGGCCGTCGATCATCAGCTGAATGCCCTGTTTGAAGAAGGGCACCGAGATCTCGCGGTTCTCCAGCGCCAGCAGGCCTTCCTTGCGCGCCACCTGGGCAACGTCGAGGACCTCCTCGATGAGCGCCTCGGTGGGCGGCAGGCGGAAGGCGAAGGCCTTGCCGGCGACCTTGAAGGCACCGAGGAACTGCTGCAGGCTGAACTTCGACAGCACGACAAAGAGGCTGCCGCCGGCGACGATCAGCAAGGACGGCGGATTGATGAAGATCAGCGCCGAGGCGCCGAGCACGATCGCCGCGACGACGATGCCCAGCGATCCGAGCAGACCGATGAGTGTTGCTAGATCCACACTGCTTCCCCGAAGGCTCACCGCCACAGGCGGCACAAGCGGAAGATGATATCAGCCCTGTCGAATGTTGCGAGTGCACATAAGCTCGCTTACGGGCAAATCTCACGCCTCCGGACGCTCACCCGGCCTGCAGATGGCGCAACACGGCATTCAGCATCGCCCCGCCGAGCCGCTTGCTGCGCGCCGCGCTCCAGCCACACTGGCCGTCGGGCAGATTGGCGTTGTCCTTGAAGGGCATCTCCAGGGTCAGCGACACGCAGCCGAAGTGGTTGGCCACCCACTTGCTCGCCAGGCTCAGCAGCTCCTCGCCGAAGCGCCCGGGCAGATAACCGTGCTCGGTCTGGAAGTCCGGGCTGGCGGCAACCAGGGCATCGACGAAAAGCGCCTGCCGGCGGGCCAGTTCAGCCGTGAAGGCGGGCACCTCGGCGGCCGAGGAGAAGAACACGTAGGGCATCTCCTCGTCACCATGGATGTCCAGGAACAGTGCACAGCCGGAATCCATCATCGCCTGGCGAACCACGGCCACTTCCGGGGCAGCCAAGGGGTCGGGATCACGCCATTCGCGATTGAGGTTGCGACCGGCGGCATTGGTGCGCAGGTTGCCGCGTATCGCGCCATCGGGGTTCATGTTCGGCACGATGTAGAGCACGGCATGCTCGCGCACCTTGCGCGCCACCGGATCGGCGGCGTCGAGCAGGCGTTCGAGGAGGCCTTCGACAAACCACTCCGCCATCGTCTCGCCGGGATGCTGGCGGGCAATGATCCATACCGGCTGGCGCGTCGGCCCGGGGCGACCGACCATCACCATGTCGATGTCACGTCCCTCGACGGTACTGCCCAGGCTGCGCACCTGGGCAAACGGCGACATCTCCGCCCAACCCAGCAGGTCGAGATGGCGCTCGTGCGAATAGGGCTCGAAGTAGGCGTAGTAGACGCTGTTGCGTTCCGGGGTGTGCTCGACCACCAGGCGGCCGTCCTCGTAGCGCGTGGCGGCGATGCGAAACCAGTTGCGGCGATCGTAGGAGGCCACGCAGCGGTAGCCGTTCCAGTCCGGATAGGCCGCCTGCGCGGCATTCTCGAAGACCATGCGCAGCGCCACGCCGGCAGCGTCCTGAAGACGAAAATGGAACCACTGGCGAAAATCCGCGGCGTTGTCGGCACGCAGGCGCAGGCGGATGTCCTGCGGGTCGGCGAGGTCGACGACCTCGATGGCACCGGCGTCGAAGTTGTGGCTGATCTTCACGCTCACTCCACGCGCCGGCGGAAGACCAGAGTATCGTCGCCGGAGGCCTCGGCAGCATAGGCGTAGCCTTCGCTGGCGAAGTCCTTCAGGGCGTCGATGTCGCCCGCCCGCCGGGTCACCACGTGACGGCACATCAGTCCGCGTGCACGCTTGGCATAGAAGCTGATGACGCGGTAGCGCCCGCCCTTCCAGTCCTCGAACACCGGGGTGAGCACGCGCGCGCCGAGCTTGTCGGCCTTCACCGCCTTGAAATACTCCTCGGAGGCCAGATTGACCAGCACCGGCAGCTCGCCGCGTTCGCGCTGGGCGGCAAGCTCGCCCTGCAACGCACGGGTGATGAGCTCACCCCACCAGGCGTAGAGGTTGCGGCCACGCGGATTGGCCAGCCGGGTACCCATTTCCAGGCGGTAGGCCTGCATCAGGTCGAGCGGGCGCAGCACGCCGTAGAGGCCGGAGAGGATGCGCAGATGATCCTGCGCCCACAGCAGGTCGTCCTCGCTCAGGCTGGCTGCATCCAGCCCTTCATAGACGTCGCCATTGAAGGCCAGCACCGCCTGCTTGGCATTGCGGGTATCGAAAGAGCGCGACCACTGCGCGTAGCGGGCAACGTTGAGGGTAGCGAGCTGATCGGAAAGATCCATCAGCGCGGCCACGTCCTGCGGCGCCAGCGGACGCAGGATATCGATCAGGGCGGCGGCTTCGTCGAGGAAGGCCGGCTGGCTGTGATGGGCGGTGACGGGCGGCGTCTCGTAATCGAGCGCCTTGGCGGGAGAGATGACCAGCAGCATGGGGATCCGGTGCGGAAGTGGGCAACTTGCCGATGTTAGCAAATGACGGCAGTGGCGGTTTGACAGCGGCCCGCCCTTTGCGCAACATTGCCCGCCCCCGTCGCATCCACGGACCGCCCATGAACCCGCCCGACCTGCTCAGCCGTTCGCTCGCCGCCGTCTGGCACCCGTGCACGCAGATGAAGCGCCACGAGAGCCTGCCGCTGGTGGCGATCAGCGCCGGCGAAGGGCCCTGGCTGGTGGATGGCGAAGGCCGCCGGCTGCTCGACGGCATCAGCTCGTGGTGGGTGAACCTCTTCGGCCACTGCAACCCGCGCATCAACACCGCGCTGCGCGAGCAGATGGAACGCCTGGAGCACGTGCTGCTCGCCGGCTTCACCCACGAACCCGTGGTCGCGCTCTCGGAGCGCCTTGCGGCACTCACCGCTCACCACCTCGGTCACGCCTTCTATGCTTCGGACGGCGCCTCGGCGACGGAGATCGCACTGAAGATGAGTGCCCACTACTGGCGCAACCGCGGCCGCGCCGGCAAGCACCGCTTCGTCTGCCTGAGCGGCAGCTACCACGGTGAAACCGTCGGTGCGCTGGGCGTCACCGACGTCGCGCTGTTCCGCGACGCCTACGCCGACCTGCTGCACGCTGCAACCATCGTCCCCTGCCCCGACGCCCGCCTTGCCGCCGACGGCGAAAGCGCAGCCGACGTCGCCCGCCGCGCTGCCGGGGTGCTGGAAGCCCATCTCGCCAAACACCACGACGAGACCGCAGCGCTGATCGTCGAGCCGCTGGTACAAGGTGCGGCCGGCATGGTCATGTACGACCCCGAGTACCTGCGCCTGGCGCGCGCCCTCTGCGACCGCTACCAGGTCCACCTGATTGCCGACGAGATCGCCGTCGGCTGCGGGCGCACCGGCACCTTCTTCGCCTGCGAGCAGGCCGGCATCTGGCCAGATTTCCTGTGCCTGTCGAAGGGCATCTCGGGCGGCTATCTGCCGCTCTCGCTGGTGCTCAGCAGTGACGAGGCCTACGCGGCCTTCTACGCCGACGACAGCAACCGCGCCTTCCTGCACTCGCACTCCTACACCGGCAACCCGCTGGCCTGCCGCGCCGCACTGGCGACCCTCGACATCTTTGCCGAAGATGACGTCCTGCTGCACAACCAGACCCGCGCCGCACAACTGCGCGCTGCCATGGATGCGCACTTCGCCGGGCATCCCGCGGTGCGCCACGCGCGCAGCCGCGGCATGATCCTCGCCTTCGACGTCGCCGGCGCCGGCAACGACTTCGCCCGCCGCTTCTTCGCCGCCGGCCTGGAGCACGGCGTGCTGCTGCGGCCGATCGGCAATACGGTGTATTTCATGCCGCCCTACATCGTGGACAGCGCGCACATCGATCACCTGATGCGCGGCGCGCGCGCCGCGCTCGACGCCGCACTGGGCTGAGATGAGCACCTCAAGCACGCTGCGCACGCGCCTGCTGGCCCAACTCGGCGCCCTCGACACGCAAGGGCTGCGCCGCCAGCGGCGCACGCTGGCATCTCCCTGCGCCCCCCGCGTCGAAGTCGACGGCCGCCCCTTGCTGGCCTTCTGCAGCAACGACTACCTCGGCCTCGCCGGCGATCCCCGGCTGGCTGCCGCGCTCGCTGCCGGCGCCGCACGCTGGGGCGCCGGCAGCGGCGCTTCCCATCTGGTCAGCGGCCACTTCAACGTGCACGATGAGCTCGAAGCCCGCCTCGCCGACTTCGTCGGCATGGATGCGGCGCTCTACCTGTCCACCGGCTACATGGCCAACCTCGGCATCGCTCCGGCACTGCTCGGGCGCGGCGATGCGATCTTTGCCGACCGCCTCAACCATGCCTCACTGGTCGACGGCGCCCTGCTCTCACGCGCCACGCTGCAGCGCTACCCGCACAATGACCTCGCCGCGCTGGCCCGCATGCTCGAAGCCAGCCGCGCCCCGCGCAAGGCCATCATCACCGACAGCGTGTTCAGCATGGACGGCGACATCGCCCCGCTCGCCGGCCTGCTGGCGCTGGCCGAGGCCCATGACTGCTGGCTGATCGTCGACGACGCTCATGGCTTCGGCGTACTCGGCCCGCAGGGACGCGGCGCCCTTGCCGCCGCAGCGCTGGCAAGCTGGCGGCTGATCTACGTCGGCACGCTGGGCAAGGCCGCCGGCCTCAGCGGTGCCTTCGTCGCCGGCGACGCCGATGTCGTCACCTGGCTGATGCAGCGCATGCGCACCTATCTGTTCACCACTGCCGCGCCACCGGCGCTCGCCCACGCCCTGCTTGCCAGTGTCGACCTGATCGCAGCCAGCGACGACCGGCGCGCCCACCTGCACGCCCTGATCGCCCGCCTGCGCGCGCACCTCGGCGCGCTGCGCGAATGCCGCCTGCTGCCCTCGCCGACAG
>WPCG01002470.1_pt1 | contig 13489 bp, 9 predicted proteins | sample 5403311 | NCBI WGS metagenome assembly WPCG01 (sample SAMN12869467, study PRJNA574797) | sludge metagenome | isolation source: wastewater treatment of Control | place: China:Beijing | collected 2019-05-17 | reverse complement strand
GGTGCGGGTTCGATCGAGGCTCATGCGGGGCGAGACATCGTTTTCGCTGCGGGCGCCACGATGTACTCGGCCGGTGTTGCCGATGATCCGGGCGACCCTGCGTTTACCAATGCAACACGAGTGTCCGGGGGCAGTCCGGCGAGTCGGGCTGCCGAGTATCCGACCAGCGGGGGGGACGTTGTCCTGCGTGCGGCGGGCTCCATCCTGGCGCCGGACAGCACCCAGTTGATCAGTCAGTGGCTGTACCGCCAGGGTAGCGTCGATGCCAACGGCAACATTCCCTCCGCCGCCAGTGCGACGCAGTTGCGCAACCTGACCTGGTATCCGCGCTTCGATCAGTTCGCACACGGTGTGGCGACCTTTGGCGGTGGCGACGTAAGCGTCGAAGCCGGTGGCGACATCCGCAATCTGGTTGTCGCAGCAGCCACCAGTGGCCGGCTGTTCGGTGCGCAGGGCAGTGCGCCGGAGTTGTCGCAGCTGAAGGTACTTGGCGGTGGCGACATCCACGTGCGCGCCGGGGGCGACATCGGCAGTCCGGTGCTCCATGCCGGCCGCGGCGACATCGAGGTGATTGCGGGGGGGCAGATCGGCAACAGCCGCAGCAGCTCGCCACTGGGGGCGGTGCTTGCCCTCGGTGATGCTTCGGCACGCTTGCTCGCCGGTGGCGACATCCTGATCCAGGGGGTGACCTCGGCGACGCTGCTGCGTCAGGTGATCCCGAGTGGGGCTGCGCTGACCGATACCTCGCGCCTGAGCAGCTTTTCCACCATGACCCCCGCCTCCGCCGTCGAGGTGATCAGCTTCGGAGGTGCCGTCGATCTGCTCAACAGCAATCCCCAGAACGTCGGCAACGTCACCCTGTTCGCCACCCAGCCGTTGCTGGCGCCGTCCACTCTGGCCCTGGTGGCCTTGGGGGGCGACGTGACCATCCACAACTCGATGGTGATGCTGCCTTCTGCGACCAGCAGCCTCACCATTGCCGCGCGCGACTCGGTGGTCTTCGGCGCGACGGTCAAGATCGCCGACACTGCGGTTGGCGACGTGCCCGGGGTGCTCAAGCCCGCGGTCAATGACGCCGATCCGCGCTGGCGTGCACTGGGCAGCCGGTCGGCGTCGGGGCGCAACGCACATGATGCGGCCCTGACTGCGGCACGGACGAGTGAGCCGGTGCGCATCCTGGCGGAAGCCGGCGATGTGCGCGGCCCGCAGCCGGGAACGACGCTGGAGGCCACCTTGCTGGTGCCGCAGCCGGTATTGCTCAGGGCTGGCGGCGATGTGCGGGATTTCGCCGTGCGCGCCCAGCATGTCGATGACAGCCAGATCACGCGCATCGAGGCGGGCGGCAGCGTGGTGTTCAGCCCGGCACTGGCCAACAATGACCTGCTGCCCCAGGGCGAGGGGATCGTCGTCGGCGGACCGGGCCGCGTCGAGGTCATCGCTGGTGGCGACATCGATCTGGCCAACAGCTACGGCATCGTCACCCGCGGGAACTTCGACAATCCCTATCTGGGCGAGACCGGTGCGGCGATCCTTGTCGCCGCCGGCGTTGGCCGGATCGACTACGATGCCCTGCTGGCACTCCTGCGTCCGGCAGCCTCCGGGGCCGAAGACCTGTTCGACGGACAGATGATGACCACGCTCGGCGAGGCATCGATTGCCGCCGTGCTGGCCAGATACCCCCAGCTGCGCACCCTGCGGGCCACCGAACGCGCCCACCTGCAGCGGCTGCTGAGTGAGGTCGACGAGGGCATTGCGCAGTGGATGCGTCTGCGCCTTGGTCTGCCCGCGCTGACCGTTGCGGATGCACTGGCGGCGTTTGCCGCGTTGCCGGCTGCGGAGCGCGAATCCTTCCATGCGGCCCACCGCGACAGCCTTCACCGCCTCCTCAACGCCGGTCTGCGCTATGCCGGAAACCTTGGCAAGACGCTGGATGGCGGTCCCGCTGGCTATGCGCCCGGCCCGGCCTTGCTGGCGGCACTCTTCCCCGATGCCGGTGAGGGCTCGATCAACGTGTTCTACAGCCAGATCCGTTCCGAGCAAGGCGGTGCGATCGATCTGCTGGCGCCCGGCGGTGGCTTGACCGTCGGCGTCACCGGCGCCGGTGCGACCACCATCCCTCCGGCGCGTCAGGGCGTGTTCGCGGTTGGCGAGGGAGAAATCAACGTTGCCGTGCGTGACGATGTCCAGGTCGGGCCGTCGCGCATCTTCACGCTGGGCGGAGGGGATCTGCAGCTGTGGTCGAGCACCGGCAACATCGATGCCGGCAAGGGTGCCAAGACGGCGGCCTCCACGCCACCGCCGCAGGTCCGCATCCGCGGTGACCTGGTGGTGCTCGATATCAGCGATGCAGTTACCGGCTCGGGTATCGGAACCTTGCGCAAGAGCGCCGAGACGCCGGCTGCCGATGTACGCATCTATGCTCCGGCAGGCTATGTCGATGCCGGCGATGCGGGGATACGTTCGACCGGCAACATCGATCTGGGTGGAGAGCGTCTGCTCAATGCCGACAACATCAGTGCCGGTGGCGATTTCTCGACCAACACCGTTGCTGCGGTGAGCGCGCCGCCGGTTTCCGCGCCGGCTAGCAGTGCCGCGGAGGCGGACTCGGCTGCCGCCAGCAGTCCGGCGCGCTCGACCAGCCAGGCGGTTGAACGCGAGGTGGCCTCGTTGCTCTCGGTGGAGATTCTCGCCCTTGGTGACGAGACCGAGGACGATGCCGAGGAGGTGCGCAGACGCCGGCGGGCATCCGGTGGTTGAGAGCCGCAGGGCACGGCTTAGTCCGTTCGGCTCATTGCCGGCAGGGTTGCGGCACTTCGTCGCTTAACATGCGCTCGCCATACTCTGCGGCTTCGGCATTCACAAAGAACGAGATGAAGATCCGTAGCCTGCTCCTGCTAGCGCTTGCCTTGCCACTGAGTGCCCACGCTTGGTGGAACGAAGCGTGGTCGGCCCGCCATACCGTCGAGATCGACCCCGCAGAAGCGGCACTCCAGCTCAGCGCCCCGGTCGAGCGTGCGGTGGTGCCGGTGCGTCTGCACAGCGGCAACTTCGACTTTCTCGATGCCCGTGATGACGGTGCCGACCTGCGATTCGTAGGCGCCGACGACACCACCGTGCTGCCTTTCCGTATCGAGTACTTCGATGCCGTCAACGAGCTTGCGCTGGCGTGGGTGGAACTGCCGCGTCTCGCCCCTGGCGAAAAGCTCAGCATCGGGCTGTACTCGGGCAATCCTGCCGCCGCGCCTGCTGCATCCGGGGTGGGCCTGGGTGAGGGCAGTGCCGCCGTTTTCCATTTCACCGAGGCGTCTGCCGGCGGCAACCCGCGCGATCTCAGCGGCAAGGACAATCATGCCGGCACCCCGGTGGCCATCGAGCCTGCTGGATTGCTCGCGGCCAGTGGCAGGTTTGCCGCTGCTGCCATGGTACTGCCGCCATCCCCGGCCCTCGCGGTGGCGGCGGAGGGCAGCTTCGGGTTTTCGGCCTGGGTGCGCCCCGACACCCTTGATGCGCCCCTCGGTCTCTACCGCCAGAACGAGCTCGCGGTGTCCGTGATCGACGGCATCCTGACCCTGGAGGGCGCTGGCGCTCCGCTCCGCGGCGGGCCCCTGCTTGCCGGCCAATGGCAGCACGTGGCGGTGATGGTCGGCGCTGGCGAGGCGGTGCTGTACGTCAATGGTGCCCGTGTCGGCGGCGGCTCCGCCGTCCTGCCGGCAGTGGCTGGCGCGGTGCATGTCGGCGAAGGACTGCACGGCATGCTTGATGCCGTGCTCATCGATACCGTCGCGCGCAGCGCCGACTGGGTAAGGCTGGCAATGGCCAGCCAGGGGGGAGATGGCCGCCTGGTACGGGTGACGGCTGACGAAGTCGAAGAGGGCGGCGGCAGCCACGGCTACCTCGGCATCCTCATCGACAACCTCACCATCGACGCCTGGGTGGTGATCGTCATCCTGATGGTGATGTTCGTCATTGCCTTGCTGGTCATGGTCGTCAAGGCGCACATGATCAGCCTCACCGATGCCGCCAACCGTGCCTTCCTCGACCACTTCCGCCACGCCCATGATGACCTGCTTGAGCTCGACAAGGCTGCGGACCATCCCAATTCCTCGCTCTACCGCCTCTATCAGGCAGGCTTGCGGGAGATCCGCAAACGTACCGATGCGCATGGCGGGCTTGTTCTCAGCGGTGCGGCGCTGGACGCCATCAAGGCCTCCATCGACGCCGATCTCGTCCGTGAATCCCATCGCCTCAACGCCAAGATGGTGATGCTCACCATCGCCATCTCCGGGGGGCCCTTCCTGGGCCTGCTCGGTACGGTGGTGGGGGTGATGATCACCTTTGCCGCAATCGCCGCCGCCGGAGATGTCAACGTCAATGCGATTGCCCCGGGCATCGCCGCTGCACTGCTGGCGACGGTCGCCGGGCTGGCGGTGGCGATCCCTGCGCTGTTTGGCTACAACTACCTGGCATCGCGGATCAAGAACATTTCGGCGGACATGCAGATCTTCGTCGATGAGTTCGTCACCCGCGTTGCAGAACGCCATGCGCGCTGAACCGACAGCAGGGGGCGACGATGTCGGGTGACGTCCGTGAAGACAATCAACCCTATGACGAGATCAACATCACACCGATGCTTGATCTGGCGTATGTGCTGCTGGTGACCTTCATCATCATGACCACCGCCGCGGTACAGGGCGTGAAGGTCGACGTGCCGCGCACGCTCGCCGTCGAGAGCCTTGCGGGGGCCCAGACGCGTGCGATCACGATCACCCGCGAAGGCGGTGTGTTCCTCGATGCCTACCCGGTCGACATGGCGCAACTCGAGCTCCGGCTGGCGGAGTTCAAGCGTGCGAATCCCGATCTGCCGGTGGTCCTGAAGGCAGATGGCGAGGCGCAGTACGAAAAGGTGATGGAGGCGCTGGAAATCTGCAAGCGCCTCGACATCACCGAGATCGGTCTGGTAACCAAGCGGGCGATGTAAGAGGGGCATATGCAGGTCAATACCGACAACAAGCCCTATGACACCATCAACGTCACGCCCATGCTGGACCTCGCCTACGTGCTGCTGGTGGTCTTCATCCTGATGACGACGGCGTCGGTGCAGGGGCTGACCATGAACCTGCCCAAGCCCAGCGACAAGCCGAGCACCGAACGTCATGAGGTGAAGGTCGTCCAGATATCCCCCGAGGGTGCCGTGCTGATCAACGGCGTAGGGGTGTCGATGGAGGAACTGGCGGTGCAACTCGCCGCCGCGAAGGCGAGGGATCCGAAGGTCTCGGTGGTAATCAGGGGTGACCCGCGCACGCAGTACGCGCGGGTGATCGCGGTGGTAGACGTGGTAAATGCGCTGGCGATTGAAGGCGTCGGCCTGGTGACGGCACGGATCGGTACATGAGCGGGCTGGCCGAAGAAGACATCGGGGTGTCGCCGTGGCGGCGCCGGGTGCGGATCGCCGGTGCCATCGTGCTGGTCATCCTGATCATCGCCGCAGTCGTCGTGATGCTCAGCGGATTGAGCGCTGGCGGCAAGCCCCAGGCCCGCCAGGTGACCCGCATCACGGTAATGCCGGACACCCCTCCGCCGCCGCCCCCGCCCCCGCGTGAGGAACCTCGTCCCGAACCACCGAAGGACAGTCCGCGGGAGCCGGAGCCGGAGCAACCCAGGGTTGATCAGACCCCCGATCCTCAGCCCGAGCAGCTGAAGATGGAGGGAGCCGCCGGCGAAGGCAGCAGTCCGTTTGCCTCGGGCACCGTGCTCAACGAATACCGCGGCGGCGAGATCGGCAGCGGTGGAGGAGGGCTGGCGTATGCCTTCTATACCGCACAACTGCAGCGCCATCTGCAGGGGCAACTGGCCCGTGTGCAGTCGCTGCGCCGTCAGGACTACCGCATCGTGGTCAGGGTGTGGCTGGCCGCTGACGGCTCTTTTGCACGCCTGGAACTGGACGGCAGCAGCGGCGACGGTGGCATAGATGAGGCCCTGCGAACGGCGTTTGCCGGATTGTCGCCGATGACTGCGCGCCCGCCGGCAGAGATGCCGCAGCCGATCAAGGTGAGGATTACCAACAGAGTTACGGGATGAGGAAGCTGGCGATGAAAAGACGAACCGTGGCACTTGCCGTTGCTTTGGCGGTGGCCGTATCTCCCGCTCATGCGGACGAGCGCGAGGCGCTCGAAACGCTGCGCAGGACCACGCTGGCGTTGATCGATGCCTTGGTGGACGGGGGGGTGTTGAGCCGCGACAAGGCCGATGTGCTGGTCAGACAGGCCGAGGAGCAGGCTGCGCGAACCCGGCCCGTCGCGACCGGGCCGGCGCCGGTGCGAGTGCCCTATATTCCCGAGAGCGTGCGGGCGGAGATTCGTGACCAGCTGCGCCAGGAGATCGTTGCGCAGGCCAAGGCCGAACGTTGGGCGGAGCCGAATGCGGTTCCCGAGTGGGTCAGTCGGCTGCAGTGGGAAGGGGACGTTCGCGTGCGCTATCAGCATGAGTACTTCGACCGTGGGAACACCCCTGCGTCGGCGTACCGGCTTCTCGATCTGCCGCATTACGACCCTTCGGCAACGCGCCACGTCGCAGCAGGCAGCGAGGCCGCCAGCGGGCGCGCTACCGGTAACACGCGTGAAGATGCCAACCGCTGGCGTGTCCGTGCCCGTCTCGGGCTGCTCGCCAGCATATCGCCGTCGGTCAGCGCAGGTGTGCGTCTGAGTACCGGCAACACTCAGGATCGCGTGTCCACCAACCAGACCCTGGGACAGGATTTCAACAAGTACAGCTTTCTGGTCGACCGTGCCTATCTCAAGCTTGATCCAAGCGAGTGGTTCAGCGCTACGCTCGGGCGGATTCCCAACCCCTGGTTCGGCACTGATCTGGTGTGGGACGAGGACCTGAACTTCGAGGGCCTCGCGGCGACTTTCCGCAAGCCCGGAGATCCGGGCACGCTGCAGCCGTTTGCCACGATAGGATGGTTCCCGCTGCGCGCAGACGCGCCTCCCGATGTCGATTCACGTTCCTTGACCGGCGTGCAGCTGGGGTTCGACTGGTCCCCCGTTCAGCACACCCGCGTGCGTGCAGGGGTGGCACAGTACCGCTACCGTGGGCTGGAGGCCCGTCCGGACCCTTACGACGCGCTCGGCAACCGCCTGTCCGGCTGGGGAGGCACCGTATATGGGGCTGGCCTGCGCAGCAAGGGCAATACGCTGGTATCGACCAATGATTTCATCTTCGACTCCCCGAGCACCGTTGCCGATATAAACTGGGGCCTCGCGGCGCGCTTCCGGCCCCAGGTGCTGACCCTGGCAGCGGACCTCGGGCACTTCGATCCACTGCATGTACTGCTGTCGGCCGAGTTCGTCCGCAACGCGGCCTTCAGTCGTAGCGAGATTCGGCGCCGCACGGGGCTCAACCTGAGCGATGGCAGCAACACTGGCTATCTATTCCGTGTCGCCGTAGGGGCACTGTCGGTGCGTGACCGGGGCGACTGGCAGGCCTCGCTGACCTACCGCCGGCTGGGTTCTGACGCGGTGCCCGATGCCTTTACCGACTCGGACTTCGGCCTCGGCGGTACCAACGTCAAAGGTTACACCCTGGGTCTGAGCTATGGGCTGGATCGCAACACCGTCCTCGGGCTGCGCTGGATGTCGGCAGACACCATCGACAGCCCGACGCTGCGCGCCGGGCAACGCTTCGGCGTAGACCTTCTGCAAGTGGACATGACGGTGAGGTTCTGATGAAACCGCGCCTCGGTCTTCTAGCATTGTTCCTTCTGCTTGCTGCGTCGGTGCTCCAGCCGCCGCCCGTTGCTGCGCAACAGGACGAGGCAACCCGCCGCCTGCGGGCGCAACTGCGTGAGACGCAACGCATGCAACAGGCTGCCGAGGAGTCGCGGCGGCTCGCTGATGCCGCGGCGACTGCCGCAGAGCAGGCACTGGAAGCAGCGCGTGAGCGCGAGGAGGGACTTTCCGCCGAGCTTGCCGCGGTGCGTAACCGCGCGCTTGGCGCTTCGCGTGAAAGTGAACAGCTGCGCCAGCGCCTGACCGAGCTCGAAGGCCGTCTGGCGGAAGAGCGCGAGCAGCGTGCGCTCGTGGAGACGGACTTCGAGCGCTACCGGCGTGCATCCGCAACTGCGGATACGCAGCGCAATGAAGAGTTGGCGCAGTGCCGGCGGGACAACGCGAGCCTTGCCCAGAGTGCGCGTGAGCTGCTGGAGGCGTACGCCGCAAAGAGCGTACTTGAGGTGCTTGGAAAGGCCGAGCCCTTCACCGGCATCGGTCAGGTGCGGCTGGAGAACCTGATCGAACGCTACCGAGAGCGCATAGAAGACGCCAGCCCCCCCGCTGCCGCTCCGGAAGGCTGAGCCGGGTGCCCACTGGCACCCATTGTTGCCCCCAGCCCCCGGCGAGCACTTCTTCAGCGCACTGCGTTGAGGAAGTGCATGTGGCGCTCGTACTGGTCGAGCACGTCGTTGATGATGTCGGCCTTGGCCCAGCCCATGATGTCGTAGTCCTGGCCGCCCTCGCGCAGGTGCACCTCGGCGCGGTAGTACTTGAGCGCTTCGGCGCGTTCGCGCACGGTGTCGGCGATGACGAAGGAGGGCGGCTCGTAGGCGCGCGGGCGCACCGAGTAGAAGAAGTCGATCTCCTCGCCGTGGCCTACCTCGACCCACACGCGGCCGTCGCCGCCCTCTTCGTCCCCACCCCCGGTGCGCACGGTGAGGCCCTGGCGGCCCAGTTCCGCGGCGACTTCGTCGAGTGCCGGCAAGGCCACCTCGCGGAGGAAGCGCACCACCTCGTGGCGTTTGGGCTGGTGGATGATGTTGCGCAGGCGCCGCTGCCAGTTCATTGCGGCGTGCGGGCCGTGCGGCATCACGCGGGCGTCGCGCAGCGCGCTGCGCTTGAGCAGTTCGATGCGCAGCGCGCGCACCATGCCCCAGCACATCAGGATCATCACCACGGTGAAGGGCAGTGCCGCGGCGATGGTGGCGGTCTGCAGCGCCCCCAGCCCCCCGGCGGCGAGTAGCGCCGCGGCCACCACGCCTTCCACCACCGCCCAGAACACTCGCTGCCATACCGGCGAATCGTCATGGCCGCCGTTGGTGAGCATGTCCACCACCAGCGAACCGGAGTCCGACGAGGTGACGAAGAAGGTCACCACCAGCAGCGTGGCGAGTAGCGAGGTGATCGCCGACAGCGGCATCTCCTCGAAGAAGCGGAACAGTGCCACCGCGGTGTCGGCGGCTACCGCGTCGGCGAGCTGACCGAGGCCCTGGATCATCACCATGTGGATGGCGGTGTCGCCGAAGAAGGTCATCCACATGAAGGTGAAGCCCACCGGCACCAGCAGCACGCCGACGACGAATTCGCGGATGGTGCGTCCGCGCGACACGCGCGCGATGAACAGGCCGACGAAGGGCGACCAGGCGATCCACCATGCCCAGTAGAACAGCGTCCACCCGCCGATCCAGCCGGTGGGCTCGTAGGCGTAGAGGTTGAAGGTCATCTCGAACAGGCTGGACAGGTACATGCCGGTGTTCTGCACCAGGGTCTGCAGCAGGAACACCGTTGGTCCGGCGACCAGAACGAAGGCCAGCAGCAGGACTGCGAGCAGCATGTTGAGTTCGGAGATGCGGCGGATGCCGCCGTCCAGGCCGAGCGCCACCGACAGCGTGGCGATGGCGGTGATCACGGCGATCAGCACCACCTGCACGGTGAGCGTGGTGGGGACGTCGAAGAGGTGGTTGAGCCCGGCATTAACCTGGATGACGCCGAAACCCAGCGAGGTGGCGACGCCGAAGATGGTGCCGAGCACCGCGAAAATGTCCACCGCGTGGCCCAGCGGGCCGTGGATGCGCTCGCCGATCAGCGGATAGAGCGCCGAGCGGATGGCCAGCGGCAGGCCGTGGCGGTAGGCGAAGTAGGCCAGCGAGAGCGCCACCACGGCGTAGATCGCCCAGGCGTGCACGCCCCAGTGGAAGAAGGTGATGCGCATCGCCTGGCGCGCGGCCTCGGCAGTCTGGGCGTCGCCTACCGGCGGGGTGACGTAGTGCATGATCGGCTCGGCGACGCCGAAGAACATCAGGCCGATGCCCATGCCGGCGGAGAACAGCATGGCGAACCACGAGGTGTTGCTGTAGTCCGGGCTGCTGTGCTCGGGGCCGAGGCGGATCTGGCCGAAGCCGGATACCGCGAGGATCACCACGAAGGTCAGGAAACCGGCTACCGCCAGCACGTAGAACCAGCCCGCGGAGGCGATGGTCCAGTCGCGCATGACGCCGAACACGCGCTCGGCGGACTCCGGCGCCAAGACGCCGAAGAGCACGAAGGCCAGCGCCAGGATGCTGGAGGTGTAGAACACCGGGGGGTTGATGAGGACGCGCGGGCGGGCGGCGCGGGCGGGGGTCTGCTCGGTCATGCAGTCTTCTCCGTGGAAGAAGGCCGGTGGGCCTGTTGCCGGTGGCGACGGGGGTGTCGTCGCCAGGAGTGACGCGCGCATGAGGCACGCCGGAAAAGCACGCGGCGGCCATGGCCGCCCCGGTTCACTCTAGCCCGCATGCCTCCCGCTGTCACTGCCGCTGCCATGCGCTCAGGCCTGATGGATCAATGCCGGGGGCTTGCGTAGAATGACAACGTCGATTTCACGGAACCCATAATGAGTATGTCCATGAACAACAAGATCCTCACTCTGCTGCTGCTCGCCCTCCCCGCCACCGTCATCGCCCAGGGCCGTTCGGCGGACTACGAACTGCAGCGCCTCGAGGATCTGGCGCCCTGCCTGCAGGTGCGCACCGCGGAACGCTGCCTGGCCTCTCTCGATGCCTATGTTGGCAGTCATCCCGAACAGGCCTATCCGGCGGGCAAGGCCGTCAGGCTGCACTTCAGGCACTGGGCGGCGCTGCGCTTCTTCGATCGCGCACTGCAGGGCGAGCAGGCCGACCAGGTTTGTGCGGACGAGGATTTTGCCCTCGCCATGCTGGCCGCCCTGGAGCTCCCGGCGGACCATGCGGAACAGCAGATGGCGCGCGCACTGCTGCCCGGGCGTTGCTTCACCGATGTCCTGCCGGTGATCGAGGGCGCGCTGCAGCAGAGTTCGGCGAGCAGCTATCTGGTCAATGCCGCCTGCCCCACCCTGCAGCAGCACGGTCGTGTCCCGCCTGCCTGCCGCAGCGGCGGCGCGCAGGATGGTGCTGCCGTGGCCGCAGCGGTGGTGGAAACCCTGCCGGAGCTCGACCCTGCGGCGCAGGATGTCGTCGGTCCGGTCACGGTGCTTGGGGGGCCGGAGGGCGCGGTGCTGCAGTTCGCTGCCCTGCAGGCGGAAGGCCTCTACCTCGTCAAGCTGAGCGGGGCAGGCGGGGACTGGGAAGGGCGCGTCCTCCTGCACCGGGAGGACAGCCGCGGGCTTCAGGGTTCCAGCTTGTGGACCGAGCACCAGGGCCAGCGCTTCGTCACCGTGGTCAGACGCGACCGGCGTGGCTACCCGAGCTACGTTGTTTCCCTGCCCGGGCGCAACAGCGCGGTGTACCGGTATCTCCACGACGACAGCAAGGCCGCCTCGGCCCGCCTCCTGCTGGACGAATGGCGCCGTCAGTCGAGATAGGTGTCGATTCGCCGCCAGCCGGGGCTGGCGGCGTCTGCCTTACTCCAGGCCCTGGCTGGCGAGGTATTCCTCGTAGCTGCCGCGGTAGTCGACGATGCTGCCGTCGAGCTTGATCTCGATGATGCGGGTGGCCAGCGAGCTGACGAACTCGCGGTCGTGCGAGACGAACACCAGGGTGCCGGGGAATTTCTCCAGGCCGCTGTTGAGCGACTCGATGGATTCCATGTCGAGGTGGTTGGTGGGCTCGTCCATCAGCAGCACGTTGGGGCGCGACAGCATCAGCTTGCCGAACAGCATGCGGCCCTGCTCGCCACCAGAGATCACCTTCACCGACTTCTTGACCTCGTCGCCGGAGAACAGCAGGCGGCCCAGGGTGCCGCGCAGCAGGGTCTCGTTGTCCTCGCCGGTGGCCGCGGCGGTGATGCGCGAGTACTCGGCGATCCACTCCGTGAGGCTGACGTCCTGCGCGAAGTCGGCAGAGTGGTCCTGCGCGTAGTAGCCCAGCTTGGCCTTTTCGGCCCACTTCACGTGGCCCTTCTGCGGCGTCAGTTCGCCCATCAGCAGCTTCATCAGCGTGGTCTTGCCGACGCCGTTCTCACCGATGATCGCCACCTTGTCGCCGGCGTCGATGGCCATGCTGAACTTGCTGATCAGCGGCTTCTCCATGCCCTCGTAGGCGAAGCCGAGGCTGTCGATCTCGCAGGCGAGGCGGTGCAGCTTGTCCTTCTCGTCGTAGTCGAAGCGGATCCACGGGTACTGGCGGGAAGACGGCTTGACGTCCTCGGGCTTCAACTTGTCGATCAGCTTCAGGCGGCTGGTGGCCTGCTTGGCCTTCGACTTGTTGGCCGAGAAGCGCCGCACGAAGGCCTGCAGTTCCTGGATCTTGTCCTTGGCGCGGGCGTTGGCGGCCGACTGGCGCTCGCGCGCCATGGTGGACGCTTCCATGTAGTCGTCGTAGTTGCCGGCGTACACGGTGATGGTGCCGTAGTCCAGGTCCGCCATGTGGGTGCACACCTGGTTCAGGAAGTGACGGTCGTGGGAGATGATCACCATGGTGGAATTGCGCTCGTTGAGCACCTCTTCCAGCCAGCGGATGGTGTTGATGTCGAGGTTGTTGGTCGGCTCGTCGAGGAGCAGGATGTCCGGGTTGGCGAACAGCGCCTGGCACAGCAGCACGCGCAGCTTCCAGCCCGGGGCGACGTTCTTCATCGGCCCGTTGTGCAGTTCGGTGCCGATGCCCACGCCCAGTAGCAGCTCGCCGGCGCGCGCCTCGGCGGTGTAGCCGTCGTACTCGCCGACCTTGCCTTCGAGCTCGGCGGCGTGCATGTAGTCGTCTTCGCTGGCCTCAGGGTTGGCGTAGATGGCGTCGCGCTCCTGGATCGCCGCCCACAGCTCCTCGTGGCCCATCATCACCACGTCGAGCACGCGCTGGTCCTCATAGCCGAACTGGTCCTGGCGCAGATAGGCCATGCGCTCGTGGGTATCCTTGGAGACGTTGCCTGCGGAGGGCTCGAGGATGCCGCAGAGGATCTTCATGAAGGTCGACTTGCCGGCGCCGTTGGCGCCGATCAGGCCGTAGCGGTTGCCCTCGCCGAACTTGACGGAGACGTTCTCGAACAGGGGCTTGGCCCCGAACTGCATGGTGATGTTGGCGGCGACGAGCACGGAAGATCCTGATATTCAGATAAAACAAAGCCTTGCATTATAGCGCAAGGCGTGTTTGGCTGCCGCGCATTGTGCGCTGCGGCAAGCTTACAGCCACTTCTGCAGGAACAGCGCCTGGCCGGCTGCGGGGTCGAGCTGGTAGGGGGCGAAGCCGGCACGCGCGTAGGCGGCCAGCGCGGGTCGATTGTTGGACAGTACTTCCAGGGTGAGCTTGCAGCAGCCGCGCGCGCGCGCGGCA
>WPCG01025526.1_pt1 | contig 13552 bp, 16 predicted proteins | sample 5403311 | NCBI WGS metagenome assembly WPCG01 (sample SAMN12869467, study PRJNA574797) | sludge metagenome | isolation source: wastewater treatment of Control | place: China:Beijing | collected 2019-05-17 | reverse complement strand
CACTTCTCTGCAGTTATGCAGAACTGTTTAAATAGTTCGTTGATAATCTCACTGGCATCATTATAAAACTCAGAAAATCTTTATTTTACAATTTCTTAGCAAACCTGAGACTTGCCCAATCTATCGGCACTCAGACAGCCTGAAGTCTATGATTAAATATAGCTAATAGCTTACTAAAAATATAGGACAAGCTTTATCGGGTTGTAAACAAAAAAAGGCGGAACCAAACAAAATAGACTACGCTTAAATTAAGCTTATACCATAACGCTTATCTAGCACCAGCGTATGAGCTGCCCTTTCCTAATATCCAAGCTGTCTTGCCAATCGTTGGCGCGCTCCTAGCCAATAAGCATGAGAATTGGTGTGCCGGTAGAAAGTATTTTGGTATGCAGGCGTATTGCGATCACAAACAGCAGTTACAATAAAATAAGGCAGCTGTAGCAGCCTAAGCGGTTGGAGAATGGCAAAAGCAATTTACAGCGCTTTTTTGACTTGATGCTTTAGTTAAGGAAAAGCAGGTAAAATATTATGTGATCTACCAAGTAAGCTGAACTTTTCCAGTGGCTTTCCATACAGGCGGTTTAATGTAGGAGGATATACCATGGCTAATATGATGAGAGCGGCGGTAGCTCGCAAATTTGGTAAGCCGCTGAGCATAGAAGAACTCTCTATTCCTGAAGTCAAAACAGGACAAATCCTGGTAAAGATTGCGGCTTCTGGTGTCTGCCACACTGATCTACATGCCGTTAGTGGCGATTGGCCTGTTAAGCCTATGTTGCCGCTGATTCCGGGACATGAGGGGACGGGTGTTGTGGCCGCCGTGGGTGCAGGAGTCACTAGGGTGAAGGAAGGTGATAGGGTAGGTGTTCCCTGGTTGTATAGTGCCTGCGGCCAGTGTGAGTTTTGCCTTAGTGGCTGGGAAACACTGTGTCATAAACAGCAGAATACGGGCTACTCGGTCAATGGCTGCTATGCCGAATATGTGATAGCCGATCCGCTATATGTGGGCCATTTACCGGCTAAATTAGACTTCGCCTCTGCGCCATTGATATTTATGAGCCTCAGCTTGCTTTAGCCAAACAACTTAAGGCCGATATACTGATTAGAAAATATCAATACTATCTTTACCAAAATGCAGGCTGGTGAAGTGCAAGGCCGTATTGTCATGGAACCTTCAACTATTACACCGCCAAAAATCGTTAGCCTATAGTGAACTGAATTGCTAAAATAAATAGCTTATAGTGAAGTTTAAATCATAAACCTGAATTGAGGTTGGATTTAGCTAAAAACAACGGGTTTACTAATAATACCTTCTGCATGCAAGGATACACTGATTAAACAAGTTGAGAGGGTTAAGGGTTTTTAGCCTTACTCTTTAGCTAGCTTAAGCTGTATATAAATTTACTAAACCATAGGACGTTTATTGCAAGTTGGTAATAAATAGGTGCTTTAAGGCACCCAATAAGTAAACTATGGAGGTGTTTTATGCTAGCGACTAACTCTCAGTTATCGACCCTGTTTGCGGCAGCTAAAGCCGGCGGCATACTGCAAAGTAGTGGCTTTTTAGAACTCAGCAGTATACTAGCCCTACGGCAAACCGCTAAAGCTTATGAGCCAGACGAGCGAAGCCTTATCCTATTTATTGAAAGTGAAATCTCGCATAACCATGGTCTGAGTACCTGGGACGAAGCAATTAGCTATTGCCAGCAAATATATCTAAAACCATCGCTAAAACACTGGTTGCAGCGAAGAGTTTTTCACGTTTCACTTACTGACAGCCTGTATGCTGCCGCTCCTTATGAGGTTATGCTGGCTAAAATGTTACAGACTGTGCCCAGCAACCAGCAACTAGCGGCCATCACCACTAAAAATGATTTTTCCAGCACCACTCTTTTGCATGAGGCGGCGCGCTTTAACAATATTGATTCCATCCGGCTCATACTGGCACTCTATCCAAAGGAACAGCATTGGCAAGTGTTAAGCCAGCAAGATAATAAGGGAAATACGCTGCTACACTATATTGCCGGTTCCGGTAATGAAAACAAGCTGTTGAAAGTCCTTGAGCTGTATCCAAATGACCTGCGTGTACCAGCCTTAAATCAGAAAAATAAGTCGGGAATGACGCCCTTGTACCAAGCCTTTTTTTGTCTTAGACCCGAAGCCATACAAAGATTACTATGTTTTTATCCTATAGAGCAGCATTGGCAAGTGGTGACGCAAATGGGACCTAACCCAGAGACTATGTTACATGCCTTGGCCAGAGAAAAGAAATTGCCGACAATTTTAGCCATTTTGCACTCTTTGCCTGAAAACCAACGTCTATTAGCCCTTAAACAAGTGGATGCTTGGCAGATAACGGTATTGCACAAATTGGTGGAGCTTGGCAAATTACCGGAAATTCTTGCTTTAATACCCGACAGTGAACGTGAACAGGCACTCACTCAAAGAAACAATAGGGGAGAGACACTACTGCATCGCCTGGTTAATAGCAACAAGCTAGCGGCGGTTTTGGCTTTAATGCCAGAAGACCAGCGCAGGGCTCTACTAGACTATAAAAACAACAAGAATGAGACCGTACTTCAAGCAATTAAACACAGCCAAGTATTGAAAGCGGTTTTAGCTGTGCTGCCACCGCAGCAACGCCTGCTGGCGCTGAGTCAAAGAGATTTTCGCAGCGAGACCTTACTGCATAGGCTGGTGGACAGAAAGCAATTAAACGGTATTTTGCTATTATTAACACCAGAAGAACGTCAGCTAGCGCTTAACTTTAAAGCCAAACGAGGCGAAACAGTGCTGCAAAAATGGTCGGTCAGTGCCAAGCCGGGGGAAATACCAGCTATTTTAGCTTTATTAACAGAGCATGGATGCTGGCAAGTGCTTAACCGGAAAAATGATTGCGAGCAGACCGGGTGGCAAAGTTTAGCCGGAACACGATCTCCCGCGGAATTACAAGCTATTTTGGCGTTGGTAGCTCAGTCACAGCGTTCCCAACTTTTAAACCAGGTACCTAATCTTGCTATCTCATTACCCATGCCGGATAAAGAAACTAAGCCGGAGGCCACTAAATGGCCCAGGCTTTTTGCTTTGAAATCAAGGCCGGCTCAGCAAACTCCATCGCCAGAAAATGGGCAACCTCTATTTGCATCTAGCCAGCAGTCGCAGCCCAAGCGGCGCTATTGTCAGGTCTCATAAGAAAAGCCGTAATAGCTCAAGTGGCTTACTATGGGCTCAATTCATACAAGCAGGTGCAAAATTACGGTGCTATCCCTTTATGGTAAGAAATTAAGGTTTCCTTAAATCTTATAATTTAAACCAACCACAGAGTAGGCTACCCATAAACTGATGCTGTTTGTTTATGACTTAGGTAAGCTATTTTATTGTCCTATTTAGCGCAGTCGCTTAGCCAGAGCAGCGAACGGTATAGCGCATTATCATGCCATTACTAAGCTTGCGTGACAAAGGATGAAGTCAATAGGTAATACTGTACAGCTTAAGGGGCTGCCAGCGACTTTTACGATGAGATTAATGCGTGTGCCTGTTTTTACCAATAAGGCCGATTATGGCGTCACTAACGATCTAGCTCAACAGTGTGTGTATGATACACAATGGGTGTATGCCATACGCTGGTATGTTGAGAAGTTTCATCGCGATAACAGAGCCTATTTTATTATTTGGCTGAAACCATTACAATCGGTTTCTATTGTCATTTTTTCGCTAGGCTAGCTAGAAGGATTTGCCGTGAAATTAAGCAAAGTGCTGCATTTTCCTGTTACCGACTCTACGCTCACACAAGCAAGGCTGGTCTTGGAAGATGTAATGCCAGATACCTGCGTACTTGTCACGGCAGATGAGCAAACGGCAGGGCAAGCCACTCGCAACAGAAAATGGGCTTCTCCGCCTAAGGTAAATATCTATGCCACTTACGCCTATTTAACCGCCACTCAAAATGACAAGTACTTGAGCAATATTCCGCAGGTCGCCGCCTGCTCTATTATAGAGGTGCTGCAACAATATGGGCTCAAACCCAGCTTTAAGTGGGCAAACGATGTACTTTTAGCGGGCAAGAAAATCTGCGGTATTCTGGCAAAAGCCGAGCAGAAATTTATAGCTAACAATAGCTATCGGGCAATATCAATTGGCATTGGACTTAATGTCAACATGACTATCCAGGACTTGCAGTTAGCACACGTATCACAGCTAACAGCACAAGCCACCTCCATGAAAATGTCTACCGGTCAGACTTACGATAAAGAAGAGGTGCTGGCAAAACTCAATGATGCTCTGCTGAAAAACATAGGGCTGCTTTATCTTCATGGGTTTAGCTATTTTCTCCCAAAAATTACCGCTATTTTCGAAACCTTTGCTGATAAGCCACAGTGGTTTGATGTAACAGACCAAGAAGATAAACAGCACATAGTCATAGGGCGCATCTTAGGGGTCAATGAGCAAGGACATTTACAGCTAAAAATCGACGGGCAAGTCAGGGAATTTTCCTTTGGCCGCTTGCTAAAAGATGATGAAATCAAACAAGCTCGTGAACATATAAAGCAATAAAACAAATCAGCTCTTTCCTCAAGCTGCAAAGCCCTGGTATAAAAATTTTTACAGAAAACGGCTTTAAGTTACCCAATTGTTGTTGGCTGACTTTGTACCTGCGCGCTAGGTATAAAAAGACGTGGCTTATCATTTAAATGGTACAAATATTTACTTGTAAAACCCTTGAAGTTAGCTAAAATATTAGCTCCTGCTATATATATTTTTCAGATATCATTCTAAATGATTTGCTTACTAATATCTGATATACTAACAACCTAGTACCAATATTGCTAAGGGCTTACCTGGCGATGGACCGTACGGTAGCTTTATATCTGCCCCTGCAATAACTGTATACTCTACTAATGATATCAAGGGGGTAAACATGTCATACGATCAGCGCATTTTTCATACCAACCTCTTTAACTTGCAACAAGGCGGCATGGCAGCTAATACAGGCCATCGCTATACGCGGTTGAACGATAAGCCTAAGAAACCTTGGTGGCGCAGGCTTTCAACTTGGAACTTTCGGTCTAAAGTTGCGGCCGTGGTTTTGCTTGCCTTGGGTGCAGCCCTGGTAGGCGCTTTAGCATATCTTGCCTGGCATATTGTGTTTGTAGCTGTTTTAGCAGCCGCCGTTACCACTACCATCTGGCTGGTGACCATGCACAGAGCTGTTTATGATTGGATGGCTAAATGGGGTACGCATTTAGATGAGGCCGACCTGCCGCTGGATCAAATCGAGGAATGTCTTAAAGAATTGCAGGAGCTTTCCAAAGAATTCAATGAAGAAAGAGATGCATTTTATCAAGAGCGAGTGTCTAGTGAATGGTTTAAAAGTCAAATTAAAGGCTTAAGCAAAGACTGTAAGCACATAAAACAGGCGTATGGAAATCATAGAGAACCAAACCGCGAACATTTTTTGCAGCGGGTAGAGCAAAAATTAGGTGCTGCTTTTGCCACTAGACTTAACAGGGCAATGACCGATAGGGAAACTCTGCAAGCGGAAGATGCCGAGCTCTACTTTCCGGAGTTATCCAGCAAATTGGTGAAATTAAACACCTTGCACGATGAGCTGGTAAAGACTAAAGACCTTGCTAATGAGCTGTTGGCAAAAGTAGAGGTCAATGATAGAGAAAATCAAGGCCGTAAGAAAAAAGCGGCTAAAGAATTGGAATTATATACAACTAAAATAGCAGATTATGGTAGCAGTATTAGAAAGTTAACTAAAATACAGCATAAGTTGTGTGCCGCTTGTAATACTCTATTTAATCAGGTCTGCAAGTTGTTTTTTCCGGAACCCACAGAGTTGCAGCCCAAACTTGAAAATAAAGATACGCTGCAAGTTATATCCGCAAGGCAAGTAGCACAGCCTTGCATTGAGGCTGCTGAGCTTGCGCAAGAACCTGATACGCCAAGAGAACTGCAACCCAAGCTTGAAAACAAGGACGCGCAGCAAGCTATAGCTGCAAGACAAGTAGTATCGCCATGTGAGACCGTTGAGCTTGCGCTAAAATCTGATATGCCTTTAGACAAGGCAACTGGCACTAGTGTGCCAAGAGAAACTGATACTGCTGTGGTGCGATCACCGCAACAGCAGCCTGTGAGCGCCGCCGTTAGGCAAGAGCATGATACAAAAAGCTTAACTCGGGTTGATGGTGGCTACGTGGAGCCGGTTCCACAGCAACCAAAAAACGAAAACATGCAGCGGTTTTTTAAACCGGCTATAAGCATAGAAGGATGGGGTCAGCAGCTTGCACCGACTCACCGCTTTAATTCAAACATGATTCCTTCCTAAATGAGTTAGTTGCAAAACTTTATGAATAGAGCAAGAGCAGGGACGCTTGACCATAAACTGGTTTTGTTAAACGCTATTGATGCACAGCAGCTTGTTATTCCACTTGCTTAATCCCAGTTAACAGGCATAAAATTCTACTAGAGATTGGAATTTTTCTCGAGTTGTATATTTCTAACAGGAGGTAATATCATGGCAAGTGCAAATCCCATTCAAGTTGAAAAATATCTTAAAGGCATTGATTTTCCCGCTAGTAAACAAGATCTGGTGCAGTGTGCTAAAGAAAACGATGCGCCTGAAGAGGTATTGTCTATGTTAGAGCAGTTAAGTGGCAAGCAATACAATAGTCCAGTAGATATCACCAAGGAATTTAAGCAGCAATAAGTGATGGTGGCACTAAAAGTCAGCGGTGTGCTTATGAAAACAGATATACAGCCATGGGCGAAATAATCAACTTAAGCACATGCTCAAGCTTACCTTTGTTATATAGCATCTGGAGGTTCTGGTATGGCAAACTGTATAAGCTGTGGCAATAGTTATGATAAAACTTTCGACATTATCATGCACAACCAAAGCTACACTTTTGACTGTTTTGAATGTGCTATTGATAAGTTGGCACCTCATTGTAAACATTGCAATTGTAAGATCATAGGTCATGGTATTGAAGCTCATGGCAGTTATTTTTGTTGCGCTCATTGTGCAAAGCAAGTGGGTATTATCAACGCGCGTGATAATGTGTAGCGGCATTGCAAAACCGCCTATGGCTGGCCGTAAAGTTTGTAGGCTTAAGTATAATTTAGCTGCTGCCGCAATAAGTCATGTCCATAACAGTTTGGCCTATGCAACAGCAATAGACGCAGCAGTCAGAGAATTGGTTTACGCCCAGGTAGGTAATAAATTAGCCAATGAAAAATAAATTTGATATGCTTGCATCTACGTTGTAGAGAAGTTGTAAGGGATTTATGGCTGGTTTTGCGGTTAGCGAAAAAAGATCGTCAGCTCAATCATTCACCTCTAGTAGTGCGAGCCCGGTGTTGAAAATTTTAGTTATTGAGGACGACCCTATCTGTCAACGTGTTGTACAGCTTATGTTACAACATATGGGGCATAAGGTTAAACTGGTAGCAACAGGTAAACACGCGCTTGAGATATATCCACTTTATGATTTAATCATTTCCGACCTTGGACTACCCGACATCGACGGCATGAGTATTTGCCGCACGATCCGCAATCATAATTTATCTCAGCAAGTGCCCATCATCGCCCTCACTGCTAATTACCAAAGTAAAACCAGGTGCTTAAACGTGGGGTTTTCGGATTTTATTGCTAAGCCTGTGGAATATAAGGTGTTAGAGCGAACCATCAATAAGTATGTTACAGCTTGTGCTATTAGCTAAAGCTTGCCATCTCGGCTTGCATGGGTGATGTCTTTCTGAAAGTGGGCCGGTAAATTTATTTAACCTAATAAGTGTTGTAAAGCCGTGGGAACATAGGGACGGTTGCGATTGTTACCATCTATACACACACCTATATTAAAAGCGGTAGTCATCAGTTCATCGGTGGTTAACAGCCGGATTTCCTGTTCAAAGCCAAATCTAATCCTTCCTTCGGGTACGAGTTTGCAGGTCACGTAAAAGCGATCGTTAGCACGCAAAGATTTCTTGTAGTCAATCGTTGTTTTCAATAACAGCAGGTATTGCTTTTCCTTGGCCATGGCATCGAAGTTAAGGCCTAACTCATGTAAAAACTTATGCCGAGTATGAGCCATGTAGATAAAATAGTTGGCGTTATTGACTATGCCTTGTGCATCAAGCTCATTATCTCTGACTTCGAACTCTAATTTATACATGGCGTATTCTACACTCAATCAGTAAAAAAATGATTTTAACTTTAAAGTGGCTAAATAACCAGGTAAGCTAAGCTTCATAGAGATTAAACTCATAGCTGTTTTCCCCTAAATAGACCACCTCTGCTTGAATACTTCCGGTGCAATGAGGTTTTTTTAAGTTGCGCTGCGGCTTAAGATAGCATTTACCCTCTTGGGATACATCTTTTAGGCTATAGATAAGATAAGGGATGATTTCATCAGGACTTTCAAACTGCGCAATAAACACTTGACCTGGCTGCAATTCTTTTTCGCCGACAATGTCATGCATAGTGGACGCGTGTTCCTGTAATACCACAACTTGCTGGGTTTCATTATTAACGGTAGTGAACAAGGGGCTATTGCTAGCAAATACCAGGCTTACCATAAAACCCAATGTTAAGCTACAAAACCTAAGTGCAGTCAGCATAAGACCTCCTGTTGTTAAGCATGGATGTTTTTTAATAATACCTTTTTTATAACAGAATCTGAAGTTAAATGTAGAATTTACTAGCAGAGGCGGTTTAAGGGTTTACAGGCATGTGCAGTTCAACATACAATCTGTGCTAACAATTTGACATGCTTGCTATACCAGGGGAGAACATCAATGCCCGAGCCGCGCAAACACTTTGGTTCCTATTCCATTACCGATATCGGCAATCCTAAATTATTAGCTTGGGTTGATGAAATTGCCGCGCACTGTCAGCCTGAGGCTATCCATTGGTGTGATGGCAGTGAAGCTGAATACGACGCCTTATGTGCTGACATGGTGGCAAAAGGCATGTTGCGCCGGTTAAATGAAGAGTTGAGACCTAATAGTTACTTGGCATGGTCTGATCCAGACGATGTGGCAAGGGTAGAGGATAGAACTTTTATTTGCAGCCAACGGGCCGAAGATGCAGGACCCACCAATAACTGGATGCAGCCTGAATTAATGAAAGACAAGCTCAAGCAACTATTCAAAGCTTGTATGCGCGGCCGTACGCTGTATGTAGTGCCTTTCTGTATGGGGCCTTTGGACTCGCCTATGGCTCAAATTGGCGTGGAGCTAACAGACTCTCCCTATGTTGTAGCCAATATGAAAATAATGACGCGCATGGGAAAGCAAGTGTTAGATAAACTAGGCGCTAAAGACTTTGTAGCATGTTTACATTCAGTAGGCATGCCCTTAACCCAACAACAAGATGTAGCTTGGCCGTGTAACAAAGAGCATAAATACATTGTACACTTTCCAGAAGAGCGGAGCATTTGGTCTTTTGGCAGCGGCTATGGTGGCAACGCCTTGCTGGGCAAAAAGTGCTTTGCCCTGCGTATTGCCTCTGAGATAGGTCGTGAAGAAGGCTGGTTAGCCGAGCATATGCTAATTTTAGGAGCTAAGTCGCCCGCAGGCGATAAAACCTATGTGGCCGCAGCTTTTCCTAGTGCTTGTGGCAAGACCAATTTCGCCATGTTGATCCCGCCCAAAGCCATGCAGGACTGGCAGCTTACCACCGTGGGTGATGATATTGCCTGGCTTAAACCAGGTGCTGACGGCAGGCTATATGCGATTAATCCTGAGGCAGGGTTCTTTGGTGTGGCTCCAGGCACTTCAGCTAAGACCAATCCCAATATGATGCAAACCATCGCTAAAAATACAATTTTTACCAATGTGGCGCTTACGCCTGAAGGCGATGTCTGGTGGGAGGATATGACAGAGACGCCACCAGCGCATCTAACCGATTGGCAAGGACGAGCCTGGACGCCTGACTGCGGGCGTAAAGCGGCTCATCCTAATGCCAGATTTACCACCCCGGCAGCACAGTGCCCATCGATAGACGCGCAATGGGACAGCCCCAGCGGTGTTCCTATCAGCGCTTTTATTTTTGGTGGCAGGCGGGCTAGCACTATCCCTTTGGTTTATGAAGCAAAAAACTGGGAAGCCGGCGTCTATTTGGCTGCTAGCACAGGCTCAGAAACCACCGCTGCTGCGGTAGGTGCAGTAGGTGTTGTGCGTCAAGATCCTATGGCCATGCTGCCTTTTTGTGGCTATAACATGGGTGATTATTTCCGCCATTGGCTTGATATGGGCAAGTCTTTAGCGCATCCTCCCGCTATTTTCGGTGTTAATTGGTTTCTTAAATCCAAGCAAGGTAAATTTCTGTGGCCAGGCTATGGCGACAACATGCGCGTACTGAAGTGGATGGTAGAGCGTGTTACCAGCCAAGCAAGTGCCATAGAAAGTCCGCTGGGCTTTATGCCAGAGTTTGCCAGTATTGATTGGCAGGGACTGGATTTCACCGCAGCTCAATTCGCTGAATTGATGGCAATTGTGCCGGAACAATGGACCAAAGAGTTAGCACGCAGAGAAGAGTTTTTTGCAAAGTTTGGCGAGCATTTACCGGAAGAATTTAAGCGCTTACATGCTCAATTAGCAGCCGCTTTTACCCAGGCTTGCGATAATGCCAAAACTTAGGTAGCAAGTAACAGCATAAGCCAACGCCAAACACGCATAAGATCCCACCCGATACGATTGATGCGGTGATACCAAAGGCGGCGGCAACCAAGCCGGATTCGGTGTCGCCAAGCTTAGGACCGCTTAAATAGCTGACCATCTCTATGCCTGCTAGCCTGCCCCGGTATTCGTGAGGAATCACCTGGTTCCACAAGGCGCTGCGGAAAATGCCGCTGATAGTGTCAAAAGCACCGGCTAGAGCTAAAAACAACAGTGCTAAATAGATATTGGACGTTAAGCCAAAGCCGATAATAGCAAGCCCCCAAAAGATAGCCGCAATGGCAATGGCCCGTCCCTGATATTTAACCTGATGCGTCCAGCCACTGATAAAGGAAATCACAAGTGAACCTACCGCAGGAGCTGAGTAAAGCAAACCTAAGGTTTTAACACCGCCTAAGGATTGCGCAATCGCAGGAAACAAAGCGTTTGGCATGCCAAAGATCATGGCAATAAAATCAACCCAATAGCTACCCATGAGTTCTGGGCGGCGCCAGGCAAATTGCAAGCCCTGGCGCAAAGAAGCCATGATGGGCAAATGCTCGCGCGCAATGGGTTTTGGCATGCGCTTAATCAAGGCTATGCTAGTTAAAGAAAAGATAAAGCTGCATGAATCAAGCAAATAAGTAAATTTGATGCCAAAGTGGGCAAGGAAAATCCCGGCAATGGCAGGTCCTACGATCATGCAGAAGCTGAATTTAAAGCTGGTCAGCGCGCCAACGGTAGTATAATCCCTGACATCTACCAATTGTTGGGTGATGCTGTCCAAAGCCGGCCGGTGCAAGCCATTGATGGCAGACATCAAGGCGGAGAGTATGAAAATAAAGCTTAAGCTAGGTGTCGTTTGGCCGGCATTAAAAGCCAATAGGCCACAGCCCAAGGCTAGGCAAAACTCGCTGCTCAATAACAGAACGCGCCTATTGTAACGGTCAGCTAATACACCACCTAACAAAGCGGTGACCAATAACGGCAATAACTGCACTAAGCTGAGTAAACCCACCATAAGGGTTGACTGTGTCAGCTGGTAAACTTGGTATGGCATAACCACGCCGCTGATCATCGAGCCTATAAAGGACACAAATTGACCGCAATACAGCAAGCCGTAATCGCGATTACGCTTGAGCAGTGAAATATTAAGCCAATGGCTCATAGACGTTAATCCTGTAACAGGTAGCGTAACGCTTGTTCAGCCTCGGCTTTGGTCGGGAAATTAATGTAAATGCAGTCGGTATAGTTTTGAAAACTAATAATAAGCTCATAGTCAGGTGACGAATAGGTAAAGACCTCTTTTGAAGGTTTAATGGCGGCAAAGGTAATGCGCTTGGTATTGATCCAATATTCTTTAACTTGTTTAAACATCTGGACACCGGGCAAGTCTAAAATAGTATCATACCGCTGCTCGATAAATTTGCAAGCTGCTTGAAAGTCAGAGGACGGTGCTAAGCGAGTGCTGCAATTTGACTAATGTGTGCCAAGCTGCAACTAAAATTCATTGCCAGCGTCATAAGCAAAGTTATAATAATATTGATTATAATTGGGGTTAGCATGATGTATAAACTTGTAGTTTTTGTACCGGAAACCCATGTGGAAAAAGTGAAAAACGCTTTGTTTAGTAAAGGCGCGGGGCAGAGCGCACATTATAGCCACTGTTGCTGGCAAACCGCGGGAGAGATGCAGTATTTACCATTGGCAGGTAGCGATCCCGCAGTCGGTCATCCGGGAGAGCTGGTTAAAACCAAGGACTATAGAGTGGAAATGGTCTGTGAACAACGCTGCTTAACCCAGGTGATTGCTGAATTAAAACGGGTACATCCTTATGAAGAGCCGGCTTACGAATTGTATAAGCTTGAACAACTCAACTAAATTAATGCTCTTCATAGGACAACTGCCTGACAATGGCTTGCTCTAGCTTTGATGGCGGGCTTATAGGCGCAAAGCGTTGTACCGGTTTGCCTGCTCTATCGACAAGAAATTTAGTGAAGTTCCATTTAATGGTTTTACTTCCCAATAGTCCGGGGGAATGGGCTGTTAAAAATTTAAACAAGGGATGAGCGGCAGAACCTTTCACCTCAACTTTGGCAAACAGTGGAAAGCTGATGTTATAATTAGTCTGACAAAAAGCCTGAATTTCATAGGCAGAGCCTGGTTCTTGCTCACCAAATTGATTACAGGGAAAAGCCAGAATGGTAAAACCCTGGTCTTTATAGGCGCGATAGAGTTTTTCCAGCTCGCTATATTGCGCGGTAAAGCGGCACTGGCTTGCAACATTGACGATTAATAACACTTGTCCCTTATAGGCCTCTAATTTAAGCTCATGCTTATCGAGTTGCTTTGCAGTGAAATTATAAATGTTTGTCATACCATGCCTAGGTGGGGAGATAAGTAGCCCAGGGTAAATAATACCAATAATACAATAAATAAGCTCAAGGACAAGCCAATGCGCCAACTCAAGGCTTTAACCATGCGCTTAGAGCCTTGTTGCTCTGTCAGCAAATATTTAATGCCTGTCGCCAAGCAAGCTAGGATGCTGAGCATGAAAGCTGCTAGCAGAAGTTTTATTACCATTGCTCTTCCTTATGTTATGATGTAGCTGGTTAATAATGATCATAGCGAATAAAAGGCTTGGGATAAATCACTTTATGACGCGTTATAGTTTTAAACCCACCTGGTTGCCGACCTTGGCGGCGTTAATTTTACTAGCTTGCTTGCTAAGCTTAGGTTTCTGGCAATTGCATAGGGCCGAACAAAAGCGCAACCTCATAGCGCTTTATCAGCAAGGCCAGCAGCAGAGTCCAGTGGCACTGCATGAGTTCGTGGCGAGTGGTAAGGCCCATGATTACTTGCCGGTGAGTGTTAAAGGCCATTACCTTAA
>WPCG01111195.1_pt1 | contig 13562 bp, 9 predicted proteins | sample 5403311 | NCBI WGS metagenome assembly WPCG01 (sample SAMN12869467, study PRJNA574797) | sludge metagenome | isolation source: wastewater treatment of Control | place: China:Beijing | collected 2019-05-17 | reverse complement strand
ACGGACGCCGTATGCACCCCGTTCAGAATCCGCACCTTGCGCTCTCTGTAGGAGGGAAGCTTGTCGGCGGTGACGATCACATTCAGCCCCGCCTTGTGGAAGGGCAGAACATCCAATATCGTTTTTTCCCCCTGGATCACGAACAGATGAAAGAACTCTCCCATGGTCAGGTTGTGATCTTCTTTTCCCAGACGCCGGAAGATCTCGGGAGCGTCTTTGGCGGGGAAACCGGGGACGATGCGGTCCACCAGCGTATCGTAGAAGGCGCAGGAATCGAGATAGGAGAAGAAAGCCGGTTCGCACCCCCAGAGACGTCCGTACTGCTCCACGCACCGTTTCAGGGTCGCTCCGTTGTTCTCGATGAGTTCCAGCGGAAGGATATGCAGCGGCGACATCGCTTTTTTCGCGCGGGCGCGCAGCACGGCGGCCAGCAACGACGGAAAGTTGTGCGGGTCCATTCTCTCTTCGAAAAAAATACCGGCTTCGGTGGTATTCGACGTCACCACCCGGAGATCAGGCGAAAGCGCGGCGTCGAGCAGCGCTTCCATTCCGCCGCGTTCGAAGGGGTTGGCCCCGCCCGCGATGACCGTGACGGGCTCAAGAAGCTCCTTATACTCGCCCTCATCGAATCCTTTCAGGAGGACGTGGTATTCTCCCGCCTCGACGAGCTCTTTCACTCTTCCGTTGGAAATAGGCTGTACAAGGAACACCTTGTGCCCTTCGCCCGTCGCGTCGGCAATACGCTGGAGCATCCAGTCGAAAAACGACCGTATGAAGTTCCCCTCGCCGAACTGCATCACTGTATAGTTCATCGTACCCTCTCCTTCATGGCAAGATATCCGGCCGCGGCGCACTCGCGGAGTTACAGCGTCACGCCGTCTTTAAATACGGCGATCTCTCCGGAGCGATTCTCCTCGTTGCGCGTACGGCGCCCGGATGCGGTTTCCAGCACGAGCTCGATCAGATCGTCCGCGAGGCTCTCTCTCGATTTTCCCGAGAGCAGGGATCCCGCGTCGAAGTCGATCCAGCGGGGCTTGCGTTCGAACAGGCGCGTGTTCGAGGAGATCTTTATCGTCGGAACCACGGTGGAGAACGGCGTACCGCGCCCCGTAGTGAAAAGAATTATCTGCGCGCCCCCGGCGGCCATGGCCGTCGACGACACGAGATCGTTCCCCGGACCGAACACGACGCTCACGCCGGGACGCTTCGCCTGTTCGCCCATTGCGAGAACGTCGGTCACCGGACCGGAACCGCACTTGTTCACCGCGCCGAGCGACTTTTCCTCCAACGTGGTGATGCCTCCGTCCTTGTTGCCCGGCGACGGGTTCTCGTACACCGGCTGCTTGTGCTCGACATAGTAGTTCCGGAACCAGCGGATGGTCTCCGCAAAGGCCTCGAAGACCTTGCTTTCGGAGATTCGCGAGGCGACGACATCCTCGGCGCCGAACATCTCGGGTATCTCGGTGGCGAGGATCTTCCCCCCCCACGCGCTCATCCTGTCCGCGATCTCGCCGACCAGGGGGTTGGCGGACAGACCGGAAAAGCCGTCGCTGCCTCCGCACTTCACCCCCAGCGCCACCTCGGAGAGGGGGAATGAATCACGCGCTCTCGGAGCGTCCGCCGCAAGTTCGTCGAGCAGGGCGTACAAGGCCCCGGCATCGTCGTCCTCTTCCTGGAGCGAGATGAAACGCGCCTTCTCAAGGCCGGCGAGGCGAGTCTCCAGGAAGACGCGCTGAAGATTTTCGCAGCCAAGACCCGCCACGACGACTCCGGCGGCGCACGGATTCCGCGCCAGCCCGGCAAGGACGGCCGTCGTCCGTTCCAGGTCCTCCCCGAGCTGGGAGCAGCCGTAGGGGTGCGCAAGGACGCGGACGTTTTCTATCCAGGAGGGCGGCGTCCACTCTCCTGCGAGGAACTTCAGATACTCGTTGACGCACCCGACCGTCGGGATGATCCAAAGTTCGTTCCGGATGCCGGGAACCCCTTCTTTTCGTCGGTACCCTTGGAAAGAAGGCGCGGGGGACGACGACGAGGGGAACGGAACGGATGCGGCGCTCCACGAGGGACTCCACTCCGGACCGAGCCCCGAACGGACGTTGTGCACGTGCACATGCTCGCCCGCGGAGATCGGACGGCTCGCGACGCCGATGGGGAAACCGTACTTCAGCACGCGCTCGCCCTGCCCGATGTCCCGAAGAGCGATCTTATGTCCGGGGGCGATATCCTCCCGCAGAAGCACGCCTGCCGCGGAGAGCCCTCCCTTCCTCCCTCCTTCCGGCAAAACGGCCACGCTGTCGTTTTCTCGAAGCAGGATACAACGCGCTTCGGTTGTGTTGCTCTCCATGGGCACGCCTCCTTGTTTCATTTGATAGAACTCGAATCTATCCGGTAAAACGATGTTCTTTTTAAGAATAGCGAATGAAAGAGGAATGTCAATACGCCGTGAAACGAAAAAGCCGGAGGGAAACAATCCCTCCGGCTTTTTCGTTTCACGGCGTCCTCTCGTCAAATCAGTCCGAGAGTTTCGGCAACGTATTCGCTCCATGAGGCATCAGCCATGTGGAAAGGTCATGCCCATGGCGTGCATAGACCTTGGCAAGGGCCTCGTCGAGGCTTCCGGAAACCGTGATGCCCGCTTTTTCGAGCGGCGCGGCCTCCATATCGGTGACCAGGTGAAAATCCCAGTTTTCGGTGACGAACCCGATGGTGTAGCCGACATACTTGGCGATGGTGAACTCCCTGCGAAGCTCCTGTTCGCGCGCCGGGGAATCCGGGAAGTCCGTGAGCATGGCACGCACTTCATCGTTGCCGAACCCTTCTCCGCAGGAACTGAGAACGACGAGCGCGCCGCCGGGGCGGACAGCTTCCATCGCATTGAAGATGGTCTTCGAGGTCTGATAAAGATTGATATCCTTCGGAAAACCTCCGGCGGAGGCGATCACGAGGTCCGAAAGATCGCGGATTTCGGCGGCGTCGTTGACGTCGACGATACGCGCCCCCTCGAAGTACGCCTCTTTCCAGTCTCCGGCGACGGCGGCGCCTATGAGACCGGACGCGTCGAGGATCACGTTCAGAAGAAAGGAGGGGTTGACCATGGCGGCGGCCTCCATCATATCGAGATGAAGCACGTTATTCTCGAAGTTCCCCGAACGGCAGTCCATGTTGCGCCCGCCCTCGGGAGAGAGCGCGAGAGCGTGATTCGCCATAACCGTCTTATACCCGGAAATCCCGGGGAGCACGGCCTTCCGTCCTCCGCCCCACCCCGCCATGAAGTGATAGACGATACCGCCCGTGAGGATAAGATGGTCGCACTCCAAAGCGAGACGGTTGATCTCGACGGGAGTGCCGTAGCTCGTCGTTCCCAGGAAGACAAGCTCTCCGGCATCCTCGCACTTATGGTCGATCACGGTGAAGCGCTCCGCGAGATCGGGCCCGAGAAGGGCGGCGTGCTCCTGCGGGGTCTGTTCGCGATGCGTCCCGGTTCCGCTGAGGAAGGAGATGTCGGCGTCGCTTGCTCCGGCGCGGTGCAGCTCTTCCACCAGGAAGGGGAGATAGACCGCGGTACGCTGCCAGGAACGGGTGATGTCGCAAATGACGATGCAGACCTTCTCCCCCTTCTTCACCTTGTCGCACAGCCTCGGGCCGCCGATGGGGTTCGCGAGAGCGCGCCGGACGATCTCCTCTTCGCTCTCCGTTCTTTCGGTATGGCGGCTGTCCAGAATACCGAGAAGTCGTTCCTTCGGTATTCGTACGTCGATATTTTCTTTTCCGAACTTCAGAGCGCATCCGTTCATGCAGCGTTTCTCCTTCCGTAGTTCCGTCCCTCGTCAAAGGGGAAAGACTAGATATGTATAGATCATCGCCAGTATACCCAAAAAGAGAAGAAGCGTCACGGAGGGGAGCAGCGTCTTTCGCATGACCTCTCCCTCTTTTCCGAGGATGCTCACGCAGGCGCACACGGCGACGACGTTGTTGGGGCAGATCATATTGCCTATCGCGCCCCCGGTGTTCTGCGCGGCGGCGATGGGAATCACGTTCAGCGAAAGATTCTTCGCCGCCTCGATATGCAAGGGATTGAACATCAGGTTCGAACCGAGGTTCGTCCCCGTGACGAAGGCGCCTATCTGTCCGATCAACACCGCCGCCATCGGGTAGAGGAAGCCCGCTCCCGCGCTCAGAGTCTTGGCGAGAGTCGATATCTGCCCGGAGAGGCGCATGCAGTTGACCATCGCCAAAAGGAAGCCCATGGCGAGAAGCGCCGGTATTACCCGCTTGAAGGCGTCCATTGCCGCCGACGGAAGCCCCTTCCACGTCCCGAAGAGGAGGGCGGCGACGGCGGCGCTAAGCAGCACGACGCATCCGACCCAGACCGTGTAGCCGCCTCCGAAGGAGACGAGCGTCTTCAGCGGAAAGGAGAGGCGTACCGTCACCAGAAGCGCGCTCAGGATAAAGTAAGGGAGGAGCGACTGAAAGAGATTGCGTTCTCCCGCGTCGCCGTTCTTCGCCGGAGCGGCGAAACGGAACTCCTCCGGTACGTCCGCCTCTTTTTTGGCTTTGAGCCAGAGGCTGAAAATGAGCGTCCCCGCGAGGCCGCCGAGAAGACTGGTCAACTCGGTGACGGAGAGCAGAAGGTTGCTGATGGTGAAGTTGATCGCTCCCATGAGGAATCCCAGGAAGAGAAGGTCCTTCCAAATTCCGCGGAGCGCCTTTCTGCCGAAGACGAACAGAACGATGAGCGCCGGCAGGACGATATACTCAAGAGCGGCCATTCTCCCCGTCATGGCCGAGACGGCTACGAAATCGAGCCCCGCGCTGCCCGCGCCGACGACGGTCGTGACTCCCGCTCCGCCCCAGCTCACGGGCGCGGAGTTCCCGATAAGGCACGCCGCTGCGGCAACCACGGGATTCATCCCGAGCCCGACGAGGAACGGCGCCGCAAGAGCGGCGGGAGCGCCGGCACCGGCCGCGCCTTCGAGAAACGTCCCGAAGGGTACAGCGAGCAAGAGCACCATCAGACGTTTGTCCAAGGTCATCCCGGAGAGACCGAGCTTCACGCTGTCCATCGCGCCGGAACGCAGCATCACCGTGAGCAGCGTAAAGGCCGCGAAAATAAGCCACACGATACGGGCGCCGTCGAGCACTCCGGCCCAGCTCGTCGCCAAAAGAGCTTCCGTCGACGCGCCGAAGACGAACAAACTCGACGCAAAGGCGATCATCCATCCGACGGGAGCCATCGCCTTCGACGGATAGTTCAACCCGGCCATGCCGACGACGATCGCGGCGATGGGGAGCAATGCTGTAAAAAAGAGCATAATGTTCTTCCCTCCATACCCCTTCAGGGGAAAAATGAGGAGGCCTCCGTGAACCGGTTGAAACATGCGCAGTAGTACTCCCGGGGCGAACAACAGAAAGAGGGAGGAACCCGAGCTCAGGTCCCTCCCTCCAGTGAGCCTGTACACGCTTTCAGCCCGTCGTCAGAGGATGAGACCACCAGGGACCGAAAGGAGTACTCCAAGAAGAATAACGCCGACGGGTTGTCGATTTGTTCTCATTTCGATCCTCCTCTCCAGACTGAAACGTACATTTTCCGCTGCTTGCCGCCGCATAGTATCAGGAGAACAAAATATTGTCAACGATCTATTCCGGCACAATTTAAAAAAAGCCGCTCAGCTGTGCAGCTTCGAAATATCGAACGCGATGAGCGAAATATTGTGGGCGTGGTCGCACACTCGTTCGAGATTGCTCAGGATATCGATGAAGATGACGCCCCCGGCGGGAGTGCACTCCCCCTTGTTGAGGCGAAGAATATGGTTTTTCCGGAGAATCTTCTCCTTGCGGTCCACCTCGTCCTCAAGAGCGTCGACTTCCTTGGCCTTGAGCACGTCCTCCTCGTTGAGCGACTCGAAACTGAGGCGCACCGCACGTTCCACGAGGTCGAACATGTCGTCGAACTCACCGCGGGCGAGTGTGGAGAACTCGAAACCGTGGTCGAGCTTGTACTCGTAGAGTTCGATCAGGTTGGTCGCATGATCCCCGATGCGCTCGATGTCGCCGACGCCGTTGACGTACGAGCCGAGCACCGTCGAGAGCTCGTTCGAAAGCCCGCTCTGCCAGATTTCCGACGCGTAGGAGGAGATGGCGCGGTTGATCTCGTTCACGGCTTTTTCCGTCTGCGTCACTTCGCCGATCATCTTCGGGTTGTTCTCCGTGAACGCCCTGCGGACATCGGTCAGCATCGTCCGGGTAAGGTCGCCCATGTGAAGAAGCTCTTTTTTCACCGCGTCCACCGCGGCGGCGGGAGAAGCCGAGACGAGCTTCATGTCCAGGTACATCGGGCCCGCGACGACGGCCCCGCCCTTGTCGGGGACGATCCGGCGAATGACCCAGACCAGGACAGGCACGAAAGGAAGGAAGAGCAGCGTGTTCGTCACGTTGAAGATAGTATGCGCGTTGGCTATCTGTCTTCCGATGTCCGCTGAGGTGGACGCCACAACGCCCTTGTAGAACGGTAGACACGCGAGGAAGATCGAGGCGCCGATGACGTTGAAGAGAACGTGCGCCGTTGCGGCCTGCTTTGCCGAACGGTTGGAGCCGAGAGAGGCCAGCACGGCGGTGATCGTCGTGCCTATATTGTCGCCGAGGAGAATGGGGAGAGCCGCTTCGAGCGGCAACAGCCCCTGCGCGGCCATCGCCATCGTGAGCCCTATCGTCGCGGAGCTCGCCTGCACCACCATCGTCACCGCCGTGCCGACGAGGAGGCCGAGCATCGGCGAAGAGCTGAAAGCGAGAAAAAGGTCCTTGCGGTCGCGCAGGAAGGCCATGGAGCCCTCCATCGTCTGCATACCAAGGAAGAGCAGGCCGAAACCGACGAGGCCGTTGCCGATGTACTTCTGCCGCTTCGTCCTTCCGAAGAGCACAAGAAGAACGCCGATGCCGAGAATGGGGAGCGCGAAGTCTTTTACCTTGAAGGCAACTATCTGCGCGATGACCGTGGTGCCGATGTTCGCTCCCATAATAACGCCGACGGCCTGTTTCAAGGACATCAGCCCCGCGTGGACGAAGCTCACCGTCATGACGGTGGTGCCGCTGCTGCTCTGAATGAGCATCGCGACGAGCGCGCCGATAAACACGCCTCGAATGGGGGTCCTGGTCAGGGAGCCGATGAGCTGGCGCATCTTGTCGCCGGCGAGGTATTGCAGCGCCTCGCTCATCAGTTTTATGCCGAAAAGAAAAAGTCCAACACCGCCAAGAATTTGAAACGCACTGCTCCACGTCAAGAAAACATCCCCCGCTCTTTGGTATTCGCTCCTGAAACAAACGGCATGCCCGTTCCGCCGCAAAGGGCGGTCCGGCGCCGACAATACAACTTAGTCCACGGAGTCCCCCCGAAGCATATCCTCGAACTCCTCGATCGATATGATCTCGTCCTCCATATCGGGGATCGCGTCCCGGTTGCGTTTGGCGATCTCCTCCGCGAGAAGACGGGCCTCTTCGAACTGAAGCTTCTCGTCCTCCGTCATCGGAGATGCCGGCTCCGCCGGCTTGGAGGACGCCGTAAGCACGCGCCACCCTTCTCCCTCCGCATCGTTCGCAAGCGAGCAGAGCGATACTCTCTTCATCGAGGCGCGCCTGGCCCTCTTGATAAAAAGCATCGCCGACTCGAACGGGAGACCGGCGGATGCAACAGCTTCCGTGACCTCTTCTCCCACCGTTTTCCAGAACGCCGCCTCTTTCCGTTTCGAGAGAAAGGGCGTACGCGGCTCAAGAACGTAGAGGCACGCTTTGTGCGCCTCCTCGTCCTCTTCCTGCACCACGATCACGTACTCCGCCATGAGGAACACCTCCGCCGTATCGATTCACTTTATAATACCACGAAAGATGTGGTACCATATCTTTCTGGAAGAACAACCCGACGCACTTTCGAGAGGAGTTTCAACGCTGGCGCATATAACTTTCTATCCGTGGCAACTGGACGCCTTTCAGGCGATTCGAGATACGAGCGCGGTGCTCTCGGCCCCTACAGGATCCGGAAAAACTCTGGTGGCCTATCTTTGGGCAGGCATACTCGACGAAACCGGGGAGGTCCTCCCTCCCGAAGACGGGCGCATCATCTTCACCGCTCCGATCAAGGCGCTGAGCAACGAGCGCTATCTCGACCTCAGGAAACTCGGGCTCGACGTGGGTATCGAAACCGGCGACTTCAAGAAGAACGAAGGCGCAGCGATCATTTGCTGCACGCAGGAGATTTATTCCCTGAAATACGCCCGCGTCCCGGGACAAAAACTTATTGTGGACGAGTTTCACTACATCTTCGACGATTCGGACCGGGCAAGAACCTACATCGACGGCATCAGGAGCACCGACGCCACGACTTCCGTCCTGGTCATGTCCGCAACCCTCGGAGGGGCTTCCTCGGTCGTGAAATATCTTGAGGGAGTGACCGGGCGTTCCTTTTTTCTCTTTGAAAACGCGAAGCGCGAAACTCAACTCCTCTTCACGCCTGAACGCCCGGCATACATCGACAGCGTGAAGGACGCGCTGGTCTTCCTCTTTTCACAGAAGGGAGCGATGGAACTCGCCTACCTGATCGCCCGCCAGAGGAAGCGGATTCACTCCTCCAAGCGCGAACGCCTCGCCGAGCTCGCAACGATTTTGGGAGTCCCCAAGATTCAGCAGCCCCTCTTCAACGGGGTCGGCATCTACCACGGAGGAATGCTGCCGAAGGAGAAGATCCTGATGGAGGCGGCCTTCAGGGAGCGCATCCTCGACGTGGTCTGCGGAACGAACGCCCTCGCGCTGGGCGTCAATCTTCCGGCGCAGACCGCCGTGTTCGCTCAGCTTGTCCACTACCATTCGGATGCGCCGATCTCCAAGAACGAATTTCTTCAGATGGCGGGTCGCGCCGGTCGGAAGGGCCTCTTCGATCCGGGGTATGTCTCGTGGCTTGCGAAATCGCCGTTCGAGCGGCGGGGTTTTTCGACGAAGGAGATCTTCAAGGAGTTGCTGGAGGCCGCCCCGGAGAAGGCGAACGTCTCGCTGCATCCGTCGTTCGGCAGGCTGCTCCGCAAGGAAGTCCTCCCCGAAGTGGAAGCGGAGTACATCGCGCGCTACTCGCTGCCGCAGCAGGACGAATATCTCGTCGGCAACGCGATCCGCTCCGGGATGAAGCGTATCGACCGGGCCATGTCGAAGATGGTCCACAATCACGAGCGAAAAAAGTTCCGCAAGACGCTCGCCGCGCTCTGGTACGATGAAATGGACATCGAGGAAAATTTGGAGATGGCGTTTTTGTTCCATACGGAGCAATCCCCCAGCGCCCTGCTCGCCGCGCAGGTGATCCTTCCCTTCGAAAGGAACTACCTCCAAGCGCTGCTTAAAGTGAAGCGTTTTGCGAACAGGATGCCGAAAGGTTTTGCCTTCCGGTCGATGAAAGAGTTGAACAATACGGTCGACGAAATCGATCCGACGATCTACGGATTCGAGGAGAAGATCGGAGAAATCGAACGCTCGCTTTCTTCTTGAGCGGGCGAGTCTCTACAAGGAAGCGTCCGCGTACGACACCCCTTTGCCTACATCGTCGAGCGACCGGCGGACGAACAGATCGTTGTGCAGTCCAAGGTCGACGATCATCCCTTCGGGAGCGCGACGTCCTTTCCCGTCGACGGAGATATGCACCTGCGGGCGGAAAAGATCGGTATTCCTGGCGCCGACCACTACGCCCACGCTGAAATCGGAAAGCTCCACCATCGTTCCCGGCGGATAGAGCCCCACGGAGAGGAGCAACGCCCGCACGACGCGTCTGTCGAAATCGGCCTCCGACGATTCCATGATCATCGAGACGGCCTCGCGGCTCGACAAGGGGTCCTTGTAGACTCTCTTGGCAGTGAGCGCGTCGAAGACGTCGGCCACCGCGGCAATACGAGCGAACAGGGGAATCTTGTCCTTCTGAAAAGCGTCGGGGTAGCCTCGACCGTTCCAGCGTTCGTGATGATTCCTGATCACCGCGAGCACCCGTGAATCCGTGATGCCCGATTCCCTGGCGAGGTCGTCCCCATGGACGGAGTGGGACTTCATTATCTCGTACTCCTCTTCCGTAAGCCTTCCCGGCTTGTTCAGAACATGTTGGGGAACTCTGGCCTTGCCCAGGTCGTGAAGAAGCCCGCCGTACGTCATCGCGGCGGCGAACTCGCGGTCGCCGGGCTTCAGGCGTCCGGCGAGATACCCGCAGAGCAACCCTACGTTGAGGGAATGAACAAAGGTGTACTCGTCGCTCTCCCGAACCCGCCCCAGACAGAGGAGAATCTGAGGAGCGCGCGAAACCTCTTCCGTCAGCATGGCGGCCTGCCTCGCCAGCAAACGGGCGCCGTCGCCCAGGGAGCCGTTCTCGGAGATCCTGCGGTAGACTTCGTCGACCTGCGCGATCGTCTTATGGGCGAGCGCCGCCTCGAGAACACGAATCTTCGGTTCGATGTTTTCGATGATCTTGTCGAAGTCCTCCTCCGAAAGGTGAAAGGAGACGTCGAGCACTACGGAGTAGATGCCCCAGCGCTTCAACGTTCGGGTGATACCGGGGACGGATTCAAGAACCGCCTGGATCTCGATCCCCTTCGGAAGAAGGAGGGAACCGGTCGACGAGACCACATCCTCGACGACCCGCCCACGAAACAGATGAAGTTCGTCGACATCGACATCTTTCAGGACCCGCACGACAGCCCCACCTCCCTTTCCTCCCGCCGCGGCTTGCGGCTTAGAGACGTATCTGTTTCAGGTTCTTCTGAGCGAGGACAATCGCGGAAATCGTCGCCGCCATAGAGCCGAACTTCTTCGATGCGTTCCCCATCACCTCGACGGAGTTGTCCATCTCCTCGGAACTGCGGCGGACCTTGTCTCCCGCGTCGGCCATCGTATGCTCCATGCGCTCCATGAAGGACTTGTTGGTCGACAGGAACTCGGTGAACGTCGAAAGCGAACGGCGGATGACGTCGAACATCTCGCTCACCCGCCGGATATCTTCCATGGCGTTCTGCACCGCGCCGGAGATCTCGCCCACCTTCGAACCGATGGACTCCGAGGCTGCCTTGGTCTCCGCAGCGAGCTCCTGGACGTTTTTCGCCACGATGGCGAACCCGCGCCCGTGCTCGCCCGCGCGCGCGGCCTCGATGGAGGCGTTGAGCGCCAGCAGATTGGTCTGCTTCGCGATGCGCTGTATCTCCTTGGACATCTTCTCGATTTCGAGGAAGGACTCCAGAGTGCCGAACGTCGCGTCCACCGTCCGGGAGACGTTCTCGCTCATGCCGTCGAGGTCGGTGCCGGAGCGGTGCAGCTCCTCGGCAAGGTCCTCGTTCATCTTGGCGATGCGGCCGACGCTTTCCCTGGTCTCCTCCCCGCTCTTCTCGAACTCTTTCAAGAGATCTCCGAGCAGGGAGCTCAACTGGACGAAGCGTTCCGAAGTTTCGTCGATTTCCTCCTCGACGGCCCTGACGCGGCTCACCAACACTTCGTCAAGCTGCGCCATGAACGAGTTCATCAGGGTGTTGGCGAAATACGCTCCTCCCAGGCGATGGATGACCTGGGAATACTTGTGTTCCATTCCCCGTCCCTCCCCGGGATCAGCGACCATAGATGTCGTCGAGGACATCCACGCCGCAGGCAAGATTTTCGAACCACGCGAGGAACTTCTTCACGTTCTCCCGACCCTTGATCAGCGCGCCGTGCTGCGGGGCGATGTGCTCCACGTCGAGCGCCGACACCGTCCTCGCCCATCTGCGGCAGAAGGCGTTCGACGCCATATAGCGCTTGTGGAACCCTTCCATGTACTTCAGGTGCGCTTCGAAGTCCTCCGCCACGGGGTACCGTGTCCCGCGGGGGAAGATCGCCGCTCCGATATCGCCCGAGAAGAGAATCTTCGACGTCGGGTCGTACAGAGAGAAACAGCCCGTCGAGTGGAGGAAGTGAGACGGGATCAGCATCATTTTCTTTCCGTTGGAGAGAGAGATCGTATCCCCCTTGTCGGGAATGGCCTTGATGCGTTTTACGTCGTAGATGCCGAAGTGCGGAAGAAAGCGCACCCACAGCCCGGAGATGTAGACCGTCGCCCTCTCGGCCATCGACAGCCAGAGCGTGATGCCCGAGGAGACGTCGGGATCTTGGTGCGAGTAGAAAATATGGCGGATATCCTTCAGTTCGAACATCTCGGCGACGTTCGCCAACACTCTCGGGAAAACGTGCGCCCCGCCCGGATCAAGCAGCAACACCTCTCCCCCGGAAGAGACGACGTATTGGTTCGTCTGGACGGCGACCTCTTCCTCCTGCTCTTCCCAGCCGAGCATGATGAATTTATGATCCCCCTGATCGTAGAGGGTAAGCGAACTCACGTGCTGCACTCCAACCAACTCCTTCCGAATGAAGAGAAAACGGACGTTTCTCCGGCGTTTATTCTAGGAGAAATCCATCTCAACAGTGATTATAACCTGAGAGTCCGTTGAAACAAAGAGGAATTTCTCTTTTCCCGAACTTTTCGAAGGCATCCGGCGGCAGCGGACGGCTCAGCAGGTACCCCTGAATCTCGTCGCATCCGTTGCGGCGCAGAAATTCAAACTGTTCAACGGTCTCCACGCCTTCCGCCACGACGCGCAGCCCCAGCGAACGGGCGATGCCGACGACGGCCCGTGTGATAGCGGCGTCGTTGGCATCCGCCAAAACCCCGTCGATAAAACTCTTGTCTATCTTCAGCGCGTCGATGGGCAATCGTTTCAAGTAGTTCAGCGACGAGTACCCGGTACCGAAGTCGTCCACGTACACCGTCATTCCCAAATCCTTCATTCCCGAAAGAACAGCGATGGAATCCATGAGGTTCTCCATGATGCCCGACTCGGTGATCTCGATCCCGAGCAGAGAGGGCGGCACGTCGTACTCGACGAGAATCCCCTTTAACTTCGAAAGAAGCCCCTTCTGGTGGAACTGCCGAGCCGAAAGGTTCACCGCAATCTCTCCCGGAGAGTAGCCGCGCCGCTTCCATTCGGCTATCTGCCGGCAGACCTCCCTGAAAACGCATTCCCCCAGGGAGAGAATAAGCCCCGTCTCCTCCGCGAGCGGAATAAAGTCGGAAGGAGGAATCGGACCTTCGGGGCTGTTCCAGCGCAGAAGCGCCTCCGCCCCGGAGAGGTCTCCCCGGCGGATGCAGTACTTGGGCTGATAGTGCAGATGGAATTCATGCCGTTCGAGCCCCTCGCGCAGCGCGTTTTCCAGGGTAAGTTTCAGCGACGCGCGCCGCCCCAGCTCTTCCGTGAAAAAACGGTAGCTGCTGATCCCGCTCTCCTTGGCCTTTCCCATCGCGATATCCGCCCGTTTGAGCAGGTCATCGACATCCCTGCCGTCTTCCGGGAAGACGCTGATCCCGACGCTCGCGCTTAAAAAAAGGCGATGCCCTTCAACATCCACGGGGTCGCCGAGACATTCGAAAATCCGTTTTACTTGGCCGACTATTTCATCCGGGGTATGGACGTCCGGAAGCAAAATATGAAAATCGTCGCCGCCGATACGGGAGACGATACCTCCTGAAC
>WPCG01153878.1_pt1 | contig 13582 bp, 12 predicted proteins | sample 5403311 | NCBI WGS metagenome assembly WPCG01 (sample SAMN12869467, study PRJNA574797) | sludge metagenome | isolation source: wastewater treatment of Control | place: China:Beijing | collected 2019-05-17 | reverse complement strand
ATGAGCTTTTTGTGCTGTGTGTCGATGGCATCAATGCCAAGCTCGTATTGCTTATCCCATTGAATCATTTTAAAAACCTCATTTCATAATTTTATCCCTACCATCATACCAATAGAATGTGTGAATGACAAGATGAATGTCTAGGTAATCTTTAATATTACATTATTCTTAAGAACCTTTGTCCTATTTTACATGAGTGGGTGATGTGTTAAAATAAACAAGAGGTAAAGTATGGACAGTCGATTAAACATCATTTATATAGGCGCATTTAACTTTATATTGGTAATCATAGCTCTTGCATTAATGTATAGCCAGCATAAACCTTGGCAGCAAGCGTCAGTAGCGCTTGCCATTACGGTGCTTTTTTTGTCCTTGATGCTATTGCTTCAGGCCTCAAAAAAAACATGGGGCTTTGGTGTATCCGCTCTTGTGTTCCTTCCAGCTATATGTGCAGTTGGCGTCATCGTTTTTTGGGGTTTAGTGCTTTATAACGGCGTGGAGGCAAAAAGCGTGCATTATAGAGATACAGAAGCACCTGTGATACATGGCGTTATGGACAGAGAGGTTGCTGTTGGAGAAGTGGTCTTATATAGGCAGGGCGTCACTGCAACAGATAATGTCGATGAACGCGTGAGGATTCGCATTGATAAGCGTCAAGTCGATTTATGGACACCAGGTACCTATGAGGTCGTGTACACTGCAATAGATGAAGCTGGTAACACCAGTGAGGCCCGGATGCAGCTTACCGTGGTGGAGATGATTCCTTTAAATCCTGAACTGACGGCTATGGCTCAGACTGTTTTAGACCGCATTATTCAAAGTGGTATGTCTGACAAGGAAAAGCTGTTTGCTATCTATAACTGGACGCAAACCCATATCACTTATATAGGCTTTTCAGACAAATCAGATTGGCAAATAGGCGCTTTACAAGGCTTCAGGCAGGGTACAGGTGACTGCTTTAATTACTATGCTACAGCACGAATGTTGTTAGAGCTATCCGGTTTTGAGTACATGCCAGTAGAACGTGTTGACAGCTCTGTGAGTGACCACTACTGGCTCTTGGTTAAGTATGAAAACCGTTGGTATCATTTTGATCCAACCCCCTCAGTGAGAAACTACCCATTTAGTGGTTTTTTAAGGTCCCAGTCCGAGGTAGAGGCCTATACGGAAAAAGTAAACCATATCATCGAAGGGTATTTTGATTATGATAAAAGCGACTATCCCATTGTTGAGTTCAATCCCTTACCTTAATGTAATCATTGACTGTTCATATGAATGAGGGCCAAAATGACAAATAGAGTTACGCACTATTTAGAAGAGGCGGCAAAAAAAGCCCCTAATAAAATTGCCTTTGCTTCGCAAGAGGAAGAGCTGACCTTTTTAGAATTAAAGGTTAAAGCGCAGACGATTGGCACCTTTCTTATTGAAAAAAAATATGTGGCGCAACGGGTGGCTTTATGGCATGAAAAATCGCCAATGGTAATGGCGGCTTTTTTGGGCATCTCATATGCAAGAAGCTCTTATGTCCCCTTAGAGCCGCATTTGCCTGCTCCGAGGGTATTGGATATCTTAACCACGCTTAAACCAAGCGTGCTTTTATGTGATGATGTGCATTATCACAAGGCCATTGAAATGAATGTGCCGTGCCCAGTATATCCCATATCACGTGTATTAAACACCTCGTGTGATTTGACGCTTCTGTCTGTCGAGCTGTCAAAGCATCGTGAATCAGACCCGCTCTATATTGTATACACATCAGGATCTACAGGCGACCCCAAAGGCGTGATGGTATCGCATCGCTCGGTGATTGACTATACAGATCAATTATGCAAGGTCCTTAATATCTCGCAAAGCACGGTTTTTGGGAGTCAAGCACCCCATTTTTTAGACGCTTTCTTAAAGGAGGCATATACCACGCTTAAGGTATGCGCCACAACCTATTTTATGCCTAAGGCCTCCCTCAGCTTTCCCTTAAAAGCCTTTGAGTTCATTGAGCACCATGGGATCAACACCTTATGCTGGACGGTATCTGCATTGATGCAGTGGCTTCACACAAAAGCCTTAACTGTACATGTGCCAAGAGGCCTAGAAACCATTGCTTTTGGTGGAGAAGTGTTTTTACGCAAGCAGTTTTTAGAGCTTGCAGCATTTTTCCCAAAAGTAACGTTCTATAATTTATATGGACCAACTGAAGCAACAGGCATGAGCTGCTATTTCCCCCTGGCTGAGCTTAAAGAAACGGATGACAGGATTCCTATTGGTTACCCTTTTCAACATGCCCGCATTTATCTCATAGATGAAGATGGCAATAAGGGTCAGCATGGAGAGGTTTATATTGGTGGAACAGGGGTAGCTATTGGATATGTTGATGACCCTGTACGTACGAGCGAAGCGTTTCTTAGTTACCCTTTCACGGGAGCACCTATCGAAAGGGTTTATAAGACCGGTGATTTTGCCAAGCGTGATGATGAAGGGCGTCTGTTTTATACTGGACGTATTGATGGACAAATGAAGCATCGTGGCTATAGATTAGAGCAAGCAGCACTTGAAGGTCTTGTTTGTGGAATTGAAGGCGTTGAAAACGCTATTGTTTGGAAGGAAAATGACCACTTGATCCTCGTTTATAAAGGTGAAGAGGTGCCGAGCACTGTCAAAAGGTATTTAAAGTGCATATTACCGCAATATGCCGTTATGGATATTATCGTACGACGCGAAAACTGGCCATTAACAACGAGTGGTAAGACGCACCGTCAACGTATTATGGAGGAGTACCACCATGGAAAAACTCATGACCATTCTTAAGGAGCTACAGCCCGATATCGATTTTCAAAGGACACACCATTTGATTGATGATGGCATCCTCGATTCATTTGATATCGTCACGCTTATTGCAGAAATTGCAGATGCCTATCACGTTCATATTCCTGCATATGCCATTACACCTGAGCATTTTCAATCGGTCGAATCTATTATGGCGCTGATTGATCAATGCGCTGAGTAGTGGGGGCGATATGATTACAAGCGCTGGTTTTGTGGTAGCCTTTTTAATCTTTCTTTGCGTGTATGCGATAAAGCCTCATAAATATCTACTTCTTGTAGCAAGTGTCCTATGCTATTCGTTTTTAGGGTTAAGAGCCTTGCTTCTCTTAACCCTAATGACAGCGATGACCTTTGTCTTTGCATATTATCTAAAACGCTATCGAAACACATACGTTTTATGGCTCTTTGTGCTCACGCTGTTAGTGCCTTTTATCACCTACCGCATGGGCCAATCCTTCACAGGATCATGGCTTTTACCCCTTGGTCTATCTTACTATACCTTGCAAATGCTTGGTTATGTCATCGATGTTTATAACAGAAGGGTGGAAAATCCTTTTTCCCTTGTGGATTTGTTTATTATAAGTACGTATTTTCCACAGCTCATACAAGGTCCGGTGGTCGACTACAAAGCGTTGGCTGAAACGCTTTTTCCCTCCAAAACCTTTCATATGGAAAGAACTTTAAAGGGGCTTCAAAGAATGCTTTGGGGCTACTTCAAGAAGGTCGTTATTGCAGATGCGATGTTTCCAATTGTACAAGCCATTTTGGCAGGACAAGAGGCATACAACGGCCCTTATGTCTTACTTCTCATGATTCTGTATACGGTGCAGCTTTACATGGACTTTTCGGGTGGTATTGATATTGTCATGGGTATCTCTCAAGCGCTGGGCATTCATTTGCCAGAAAATTTTCATCGCCCTTTTTCTGCAACAACGGTTTCAGAGTTTTGGAGAAGGTGGCATATCTCTTTAGGAATTTGGTTCAGAACATATGTCTTTTACCCTTTGTCAACCAGCAGAGCTATGATACAGTTTACACGTAGGCTCAAAGCCAAAGGGCATAAAGCCCTTGCCAAAAGGTTTGCCATTTATGTATCAACCCTATTTATCTGGTCGCTTACTGGGCTTTGGCATGGCTTTACATGGCATTTTTTACTATGGGGCCTACTCAACGGCCTTGTGATTCTAATCGGTACTGAAGCCCATGCCCTTGCATCGAAAAAAGCCTTTCGCCTATGGGAACCCATTCAAATGGTGAGAACCTTTTTTTGGATAAGCAGCGTTCGATTGTTGGATTGTTATCAAAGCGTTAGGATAACTGGAACAAAGTGGCTTTCAATCTTTCAATGGTCTTATTATGTGCCTCTTGAATGGGAAGCCATCTCAGTGACCTTCGCCGATGCCTTATTGCTTATTGGAGGGGTTGTCTTTCTTATCATGGCTCGTCCAATGCTTGAACGTGAGAAAGCTAATAAATGGCTAATGATGGCTTTGTTTTGGGGAATTGTAATCTTTGGTGCTTATGGTTTAGGATATGAACCTCAACAGTTTATTTATGGTGGTTTTTAATGGCGCATAAAATGAGAATCGTCACCTTTATAGGTGCTCAAATCGTAATTTTAATCATGCTTACACGGCTATTTATGCCCAAGTATATGACAACAAGTGTTGAAGGGAATCTGATTGCCTCATATTACAGTGTCCCAAAAGTGCACGACCTTATTTTTATTGGTGACTGTGAAGTATACGAATCCTTTTCTCCAATAACCTTGTGGGAAGAGCATGGCATCACTGCCTTTGTTAGAGGGAGTGCTCAGCAACTCGTTTGGCAATCCTATTATATTTTTGAAGAAACACTCACATATGAAAAACCAGAGGTTGTTGTTTTTAGTGTGTTAGCATTGCAATACGATACCCCACAGCGCGAAGCATATAACCGCCTAACCCTTGATGGGATGCGCTGGTCTGCTTCAAAGCATCGTGCGATTAAAGCGTCAATGATGCCCAATGAATCGTATATCAGTTATGTTTTTCCCTTATTAAGGTATCATGATCGATGGCGTGAGCTTTCGGCAGAAGACTGGCGCTATCTATGGCGTCGCCCGAGCACCTTTTATAATGGTTACTATATGCGAAAAGGCTTTCAAGCAGTGGGGAACTTACCTGCATCACAGGAGGCTAGCAGTGGACCATTGGGAGAAAAGGCTATGTCCTATTTGGAGAAAATGGCAAAGCTCGCTTCAGACAATGGTGTGACCTTGGTTCTGGTAAAGGCTCCTACTCAGTACCCATACTGGTATGATCACTGGGATGCTCAAATAAGTGATTTTGCAAAGAAGCACAATTTGCTGTATATCAATTACCTCCATGATCAAGATGGGTATACCTTTGAGGGGGCAGAACATACCTACAATGGAGGGCTTCACTTGAATGTTCAAGGCGCAGAAGCGCTTTCAAGTCATTTTGGTGCTTGGCTGAAACAGTCTATTCCGTTAAAGGATCATAGACAAGATCCACAAAAGCGCCAGGTGTGGGAGCCTCTTGTGAACATGTATTATGAAGGGAGAAAGGATGATTAGGTCTATTCTAATGATTGTTTTTGCTTGCATGCTTGTAGCGTGTAGCCCACAGACAAGTGACGATGCCGTACGTATTTATGCGACGATAAGTGGTGTGAGCGAACCGATTATCATGCATCAAGACAGTACAAGGGTTTTAGAGCAATTAGGAGATCCTTTAAAGTATTTTGACATGCAAAGCTGTGCTTTTGAAGGCCTTGATCGCTATTATGGCTTCTTAGATTATGAGATTGCAACGTATGACCTAAAGGATAAACGGTTATTTTTATCCCTTCAGATAGCGACTTCGGAGATAGCTGTAAATGAAACCCTAACTATAGGCGGTCACGTGGATGATGTGAAGGCAATTTTGGGTGAGCCTAGCTATGTTTCTGAAGGAATGATGCGCTTTACCGACGGGCAATCATTGCTGACGCTTGTGTTTGATCAAGACAATGTGATTACGATAATGATCTTGTCAGCTGTGCTTGATTAATGTGGCATGGGGTATATAGTAAAAAAAAGGAGGTGCCACATGAACACACAAACAGAATTCAAACACATGGCGTTACTGTTACCATTTAAGAAAAAGCATGGACGCGTTATGTATCTTCTACAACGTCAGAACATACCTGCTTGGGACAATCATCCAGACGTATGCGGCATTGCAATTTATGGGGGAGAGGATCACCTAGAGACAAACATCTCGGCCTTTGTTGATAATTACTTTGGTGAAAAGTTTCCTGATGCCTTGGTAAAGCCCTTGGGCATTTCAGCTATCAATCGCACAAGTCATACCTTATGCTATTTGTACGCTATGGATTTATCTCGCTATGACGTGGATACCTTTGATGAAACAGACGACGATAATGTTGAGCACCTTTTTTGGGCAGATACGGAAAAACTCTTGTCTAGTTTGGATTCCCAACTATTAGCATGCTATGCGAAGGTTCAATACATCATGCTATAAGTCAGAAGAGGGTTTAATTTTTAACGAAAATATGATATGATGCCTTTGACTGACAAAATATCAGGAGGGTTTCATGAACGCTGGATTTTTAAAATTAATTGATCAGACATTTATGACACATGAGCAAGCTGAAATAATTGAAAATGCATTGTCAGAAAAGGCAAGTATGATTGTTTCTGGTCATAAGGGATGGGGGATACTACCCTTGTTAGCGACACTTGGTGCTGCAGCGAAAGAGCAGTTTTCAGTGAAGCAGGTTAAAGGCTTTGATTGCCTAGAGGAGCCTAGTGACTACTACGTGATTGCAAGTCCCAAAGAAACAGATTTTGAAGGGCTAATTATGAAAGCATTTTCAGTGCCAAATGCTGCGACGTTGACGCTGAAAGATCCAGATCACCCCTATTCTATTATGAAAGCGCTTAAGGACGTCTATAAGCAAACAAAGGACGTTTCAAAAACCTATCTGGTTCTTGAATGTGCAAAGGTCAACGAGGAAAAAGTGTTAAGCAAAATTACGAGAATGTCCATTGATGAAGGTGGAAAGCTTCAAAAAATAGACTTATAAATGGAATGAGCTGTTACGCATAAAACACGTAACAGCTCATTATTTTATTTAAAAATTATAAAACAAACTATCAGATGAGAATTCAGGCTCACTTGTGCATTCGATACCGAGCTTTCGAAGTGTTCCTTCGTTATTCGCATGGAGAATTGTTGTGGCATGTGCTTCACAGTTCTTCAAACGAGGAAGCATATCAAGTGCCACCTGTGCAGTGGGATTGAAGGCTGCACTAATGCTTAGGGCGATAAGAACCTCTTCGCAATTTAGGATAGGGTTGAGGTCGCCGAGATGCATTTTCTTTAAATGGATAATGGGGTCTAAAATCGCAGGGGAGAGGAGATGAATTTTATCATCGATTTTTGCGTAGTGTTTGACGGCATTGATAATCGCAGCAGCTGGAGCATCCATGACGTGGCTTGTTCTACCTGTGACAAAATGGCCATCATCGAGCTCGATTGCGACGACTTGCCCCACTGAGGGGATGCTATAGCGTGTCTCCAGCTCTCTGGCATAAGCTAGAGCAGGCTCTACGACGTGTCGATGAGACGGCTTAAGCTGTAGCTCTTCCATAATCATTTTTGATCGGTTATAGGTTTCAAGATCCACTTGGCCCTTTTTATATTCACACCCGGTTTTAAAATAACGACGAATGACTTCTTGGCGGGCTGCCTCTCGCACGGCGTCATCATCTACGATACCAAAAGCAATTCGGTTGACGCCCATATCCGTTGGCGATTGGTACATGGCTTTTTCACCCGTGATTTTTTCAATTATGCGTTTTAAGATTGGAAAGGTTTCAATGTCTCGATTATAGTTGACGGCAACCTCGCCATACGCTTCAATGTGAAAGGAATCCACCATGTTGACATCCTTTAAATCCACGGTGGCAGCTTCATAAGCGATGTTCACAGGATGCTTTAATGGCAAGTTCCAAACAGGAAAGGTCTCAAATTTAGAATAGCCAACATGAGCGCCACGTTTTGACTCGTGATAAAGCTGGTTTAAACATGTGGCAAGCTTTCCACTACCAGGGCCAGGAGCTGTGACAACCACAATGGGTGCAGTGGTTTCGATATAGGGGTTTTCACCATAGCCCTCTTCACTGACAATCACATCCACATCTGTTGGGTAACCCTTTGTTGAACGGTGCAAATAGACCTTAATGCCTTTTTGCTCTAGTTTATTTTTAAAAATAGTAGCTGCTGTTTGATTGTCATAACGCGTGATAACGACGCTGTTAACCTTTAAGGATTGCTGTCTCAAGTCATCAATCAGCTTAAAAACATCAATGTCATAAGAAATGCCAAAGTCATTTCTAATTTTATTGCGTTCAATATCTCCGGCATAAACACAAACGATGACTTCTAAATTATCTTTAAGTTTTTTCAGTAGCTTAAGCTTGGCATTCTCATCAAAGCCCGGAAGAACTCTTTTAGCATGCATATCGTACATGAGCTTGCCACCAAACTCAAGGTACAGCTTGTCGAAATTGTGGACCCGCTCTAAAATAAACTTTGATTGCTCCTCTAAGTATATATCGGGGTCAAACCCTATTTTCATATGAAACCTCCATGTGTTGTTTTTGCGCATTAATAGTACCATTTTATCATCAAGTGATGGGCTTCACCATGAGTTTTTTTATTTTTTTAAAGGATTTATCTGGAAAATGTAGAATAGGCAATTCATACACACAAGGAGGAGAAAAAGATGTCATCAGTTAAGATGCTACACATTGCAGATGTACATATAGGAATGAAGTTTTCTGGATACCCAGAGGCCACTCGGCAAAAACTCATAGAAGCGCGCTTTCAAAGCCTTGAAAATGCGGTGACGTTTGCAGATCAAAACCACATCGATTGGATCCTTGTTTCGGGGGATTTGTTTGAAAACCTCAAGGTATCCAAAAAAGACATTGAGAGGACGATCGCTATTTTAGATGCCTTTAATGGGGACCGCGTCTTTATTTTACCTGGAAACCACGATTATTATGATGACACCATAGCCCTATGGAAGGCTATAGAAGGCTTTAAATCCGATAAAATTCAAGTGCTCACCCAGTGTCAAAGCCACCTAGAGACCATTAATGATATGACCATATGTTTACACGCTGCCCCTTGTTTTAGCAAACATAGTGCAACCCATCAGCTTGATTGGCTTCAAAAAGAGCCACGTCAAGCCAATGTATTTAACATGCTCATAGCCCATGGATCCATCAAGGAATTATCTCCCGATATAAAAGGAGAGTATTTTCCCATGTCCCTAGAGCTATTAAACCGTTTGGATATGGACCTCATGCTTTTAGGTCATACCCACGTGCCTTATCCTCTTCAGGAAGCAACGGTGGATCATCGCATATTTAATGCAGGCACTCCTGAGCCAGATGGACTAAATTATAGCTATGAAGGTGGGGGATGGTTTATTACGATTCATCCAGACAAAAAAATCACTGCTTCAAGGGTGGCTTTAGGAAGCTATCGCTTTATGGATGTGAAGGTGTCTGTCAATGAAGGGCTTGATGTGAGCGCTATTCTAAATGCGCTTCCCAAAGTTCCCTTGAGCAAAACCCTTGCACGGCTAACCCTACAGGGATACCTTGATGAAGATGTTTATGATAAGCGCTATCACTATTTAGATGCATTAGAATCACATTTTATGTATGTGGAAATGGAGGATAGCGGGTTGAAGCCTAAGTTTTCACAAGACATGATTAACAAAGCCTTCTCATACGGATCTTTACCCTATACATTTTTTAAGAGACTCATAGAGGAAACGGACGAAGACACAGCCCACCTTGCCTATGATATCATGCAGGAGGTGATTCGTCGTGATTAAGTCCCTTAAGCTAGATGTATTTGCTGGCATTCAGAACAAGCATATCCATTTTGAGCCAGGCTTAAATGTAATATATGGGCCAAATGAAGCGGGGAAGAGTACCTGCATTGAGGCCTTGTATGGCTTACTTTTTATTGATGAGAAACTCACGAAGAGAAGGCTTGAAGATAAGCAATTTGCACAGAGAGCTTTTCCATATAATGAGATGGCCTTTGCAGCTGCGGAGCTAGCCTTTGTTATGGAGTCTCAGACCTATAGGCTTCAAAAAAAATGGCATCATACACAGCCTCAGGCTACGTTAAGGGTAGACAATCAAGTGATGGCATCCTATCAAGAGGTATTAGAAGGCCTTTTAGGATATGGTGAAGGAACCTATCAGCACATAATTTTCACAAAGCAGGACCACTTAAAACAGATTTTTGAAAGAGTAAAGGACAATCGTGAGCTTACGGAAAACATGCAGCAGCTTTTGGAAAATACTCAGCTTGCCTTGGACGGTCTCAATGTGGAAGCCTACCGGGAAAAATTATCTGAGGCATGGCGTCAGTTGGTTTCAAATTGGGATATTGAAAGGCAGCGTCCTGCTGGAAATAGGGGAATTGATTCCCCCCATAAGAGAAATATTGGGGATATTTTAACCCATTATTACGCAATGACCACTGCTGAAGAGCTGTTTAAACATGCAGAGCAGCTTGAGCATCAACGCGAGGGCATTCAAAAAAAATGGTTCCATGCAAGGGAAGAGCTTGAAGCCATAAATAAACGTTTAGCAATGCATGAAGGCATTGAAAAGGACGTGAGGCAACGTGGTGTTCTAGATATGGAAAAGAGTAGGCATCTGGAAGCACAGGAAGCATCGAAAAAAATCAATAGCCAGTGGCCAATCGTCATGTCCAAAATAGAGGAAAATAAGAGGGAACAAGACGCTATTAAGCAGTTGATTCAAGATTTAAAGGGCCAGCGCGCTTATGCGAAAGCCTATGCAGAAAGCCTCCAAGAGCTTGACAAGGCAAAACGGGTTAAGGGCATTCACGATCAGATCATGGAGAAGAAGGAAGCGCTATTAGAATTGGCATCTGTGGATGCTGATAAAGTTGCTCAACTGGAGACGAATGAAAAACAGCTACACATGTATCAAACAATGCTCGAGGCCTCAAGGCTACGTGCACATTTTAAAAGAGGCCATATAAGGGTTAAGGTAACGGATGCCTTTGGAAAAATCATAGAGGCTCAAGAGGGAATGACCGTGGAATCACCAGCATTTTTAAGCTTGGCATTTAACGAGGATACCATCATTGACATTCGTTCATGTGAAGTGGACTATGATGGTATTATACAAGCACGGCAAGCCCTTAATGAAAAGCAAGATGCCTTATTCATGCAAGCCCAGGTAGTTTCCCTTGCACAGGCAAAAGAAAAGTGGCAACGCAAGCAGATGCTTATGAACGATTTAGAGGCTCTAGAAAAACAGCTTCAAGGTTTACCCAGTGAAGACGTGGCTATGGCCGTTATCGAGAAAGCAAAGGGGCTTGTTGCGCCAGAGCTGACTCGTGATGAGGCTGAGAAGGCTTTAGAGAGTGCTTTGGACCGATTAAAGGAAATCGACATCGCCTTGGTAAAGCATGAACAACTTCATGAACAGTGGACAAAGGCCTATGGCAGCCCAGATGCCTTACTGGAAGGGCTCATAGGACACATGAAGGCGCTTAAGGACATTGATGAAGCCTTATCTGGACTAGCTCCACTTCCGCAACATTTTCAATCGGCTGACATGTTTTTAAATGCCTTAGAACATGACAGAAGGCAACATAAAGAGGTCATGGAAGTTGAACGACAGCTTGAGCTTGAGCTTGTCACCATCACAGGAAGCTTGCCAGATAAAAGCGCAGAGGGTTACAAGGAAGACTATGAAAAAGAAAAGGCTCTTATGCTGCGTGCCATTGAAAAAGCTAAAAAATTGGCCTCTATCATGAGGATTTTTGAGGAAAGCATTGAAGCGGCAAAATCCCATCAAAAAAGTTTTTTTGAAGAGCAAATGGTTGCTTATGTAAATCTTATGACTCAAGGAAAGTATGATGGCATTCATGTGAATGCTGAAGAGGATGTATTGGCTCTAGGGCTACCCAAGCCATTACCCATGTCCTTGTTATCAAGTGGCACCCTTGACGCTTTGGCACTAGCCTTTAAGCTGAGTATGAGTGAAGCCTTAGATAAGAGATGGCTAAAGCTAACCGTGCTAGATGATTGCCTAGTAAATATGGATCATCAGCGCCGATTAGCTGCTATAAAAGCCATATCTGAGCATGCAAAAACACATCAAGTGATTTTTACCACTTGCCATGAAGATATTGCCAAAAGCTTAGGTGGTCATTTGATTACACTGTAATAAAAAATCCCTTACACATGCTTGTGTAAGGGATTTTGCCATTTAGCTTAATTTAGAATAATATTCAACGACGAGGTGTACGTTAATTTGGATTGGAATTTCCTCAATATCGGGAACCCTTACCACGTGCCCTTCAAAAATATCTGGATTCACACTAAAATACTTAGGTGCGGATAGGGATAAAGAAGAAAGGTTTGACTGAAACATGTCATTTTTTCGTGATTTTTCTTTAAGCTGAATGACGTCACCTACTGAAACAGCATATGATGGGATATCGACTTTTTTCTGGTTTACAGTGAAGTGACCATGCACAACCATTTGTCGTGCTTGGCGAATTGAGTTTGCAAAGCCCATACGATAGACCACGTTATCAAGTCTAAACTCAAGTGATTTAATCAGAACATGACCTGTTTGATCTTTGCTTTTCATCGCTTCAGAGACATAGCGTCTAAATTGCTTTTCCATAACCTCGTAATAACCACGAAGCCTTTGCTTTTCTAAAAGCTGAGTCCCATAAGATGATAATTTTTTTGCAGCTCTGGATTGTCCATTGCCAGCGCGTTTCATCGCTTTTGGATGTCCGCATACGTTTAAATCTAGCCTTCTACACTTTTTAAAGCGAGGCTCTCTCATTCTTGCCATTTTTTTCTCCAAACATAAATTTTCGCCGCGATAGTTTATGCCAAGTAAAGTGTATCATATTGGCATCGAGTTGTAAACGATAATCATTATCATGTCGAAAGGTTTTTTAGACAAAAGTCACAGGTTCATGTACAATAAATGTAAGCAAATCTTTTTGGAGGGCATATGATACACATTCATCATTTACAAGGAAATAGACATTTATTTCATTTGCAAACATCAAAGAGCAGTTATGTAATGATGGTACATACAACAGGGCATCTTTTAAAGCTTTATTACGGAAGACGGCTTATGGATACCCCACATCTTGAAAGCTTTTACCGTGAGTTTACAACGGGTCTAGGATCATCGACGGCTTATCATTCACAGTCGCAGTTTAATTTAGATGTTGCCCCTTGTGAGGTGGCGACAAGTGGTAAAGGGGACTATCGCGAGCCATCTGTGAACATTTCATATGCCATGGGTGATTGTGTGAGCGATTTTATCTTTGAGAGCTATGAAATAACACAAGATGCTGTACCCAGCGGGCTTCCCCATATACACAATGAAAGGGCGATGGACACCTTGATTTTGAATATGGTAGATCCTGTGAAGGGCATTGGATTATCCCTTTACTATACACCTGTTGAAGAAGCAGACGCCCTTGTGAGGTGGCAGCGTGTAAAAAACAGGTCCACACAGCCAGCGCGTTTGGAGCGTTTTTTTAGCTTCAACCTTGATTTTGAAAGTGCTCATTGGCATGCTTTAACACTTGATGGCATGTGGATTAGAGAGCGTCAAATCAACAGCGCACCCTTGCGACCGGGCATTTTG
>WPCG01113619.1_pt1 | contig 13583 bp, 13 predicted proteins | sample 5403311 | NCBI WGS metagenome assembly WPCG01 (sample SAMN12869467, study PRJNA574797) | sludge metagenome | isolation source: wastewater treatment of Control | place: China:Beijing | collected 2019-05-17 | reverse complement strand
TTCCATTTTTAACAGTGTAAGAATCTACCTGATTAGCATCGTCTGCCTTATAGGTAAAGTTAAGACTACCGGAGCTACCTTTAGAAAGGTTAGTACAACGTAGCTTAGCAGTATTAGATACCTCAGTACCGATGTCAGTTTCACGATTAGGATAAGCTGCGACACTTAGGGTACGGAATACAAAACCACCTAAGACATAACGATCAGATCCAGTAATGGTAGTATTCTCAACTCCAGCACCGTTTACAACTTTAGCGCTGTTGAAAGTAAATTCACCCTTAGCATTATCGTCATGTACTAACAATACACGAGTCCATACTTTACGAGTAGCATTAGGCTTCCAATCCACAGAATCCCAATTACCTTCAGGAACATTCAGTTGTGGTTCAGTGACCAGCATCTGATTTGAAGTTAAAGTGATGGTATGACGTTGTACTGCGGTACCATGATTACCACCACTGCGCAGGCGGGCTGCTGGGACGGTCAGAACGATAGATGGAGTTGTAGTAGCGATACGTACTAACTGGCGAACTACAGTAGTAGCACCATTGGAACTTTTACGTGCGGTAACCGTTAGGTTATCAGTAGAGTCGTTATAAGTACCACTTAAATAGTCTACCTGCTTCTCAGCATGGAACTGAGTTGGATTAGTAATATCCAACTGACCATTAGGGGAGCTATAAGCTACAGTATCGTAATGTTCGATAGTGTGCAGTAGTTTAATGGACTCACCTGCTTTAATTGCAAACTGCTCAGTTGGGTACTGGACTTCACTGATAGTTACAATAGGTTTGCGGTTATTAAGAGTTACAATGCTAACTAGATCTTCATCTACTTCAGCATTAGATTCAAACCACTGGGACCAAGCACCGGAAGCTTTCTGAACTCGAACTTTAAAACCATGTGCATTTGCGACATTACCACGGTTAGCAATTTTGAGATCTTTAAGATCAAAAGTATTAACGTTAGCAACTGCTGCGGTAGAAGCTTTGAAAGCCCCAAAGTCTTGAACTTCATAACGAACTACAGGACCATCAACTTCGATACGGATATCCATAACGTCGTCTTCTTTAAGTTCTGTTTGTCCTGCTGGATAGTCTGAAGTAAATACTGCTGACGTAATAATTGGAGCTTTATCTAATTGACCCACTACACGTGCAGTAGCACCATCTTCATGAACTAGATCAATTACGATCTGATCATCTTCATTAGGTTCTACTTCCAGATCAAACTCACCATTCCATAAAGGAGCATCGGCGTTTTGAACTACATTGGCTAATTCACCATTAACAGTGATATTAGGTTTGAAGTTAGTATGGCCAGTAATACCTAGGAACTTAACTTTAACTAGGTTAGTAGTAGAGCTGAATTCTAACAGAGAGAATCCATCTTCGGACATTACTTTATCGCCGGTGTTCTGGGAGACGTCTTGTGGTACAACATCAGTTACGAATACTGCACCACCTTTACCATCGCCACCGATACCTTGACCGATGTTATTTAAAGCTTCAGCTAGTTCAGCTTCTGTACCTTCATAGCCTGCTTCTACAGCGAGTTCATAAGCGGATTGCCCATCAGCACCATCTGCCCCGTCGATTCCTTTAAGGGATTCTAACCATTCAGATTCAGTACCAACAAAACCAAACTCAACGGCTAGGTCATATGCTGATTTACCATCAACACCCTGGAGTGACTCAAGCCACTCCTCTAATGTACCAACAAAGCCTTGTTCTACAGCTAAATCATAAGCAGACTTAGCACTACCTAGGATCTCTGAAGCTTCAAGCCATTTAACCTGAAGGCCTGCACCAGTACCAACTGGAATCATACCTTCGGCTACTTCAGAGCCAGGCTGAGAAGAAGCTACCCGTGTGGGTAGCTCCTGGTTAACATAAGTTTCAAATTGAGACATTATACCAATTCCTCAAGTTCAATGATCATTGCACCACTAAAGTTAGAAGAGGCGTTCGGGTAGTCACAGTTATACCAGATGTTACCACCGTCGATGATGGTGTAGAAACCTACTTCGTCATCTTGGTTATCTTTGTATTGGAAGTTCAAGCTACCTGCCTGACCTTTAGAAAGGTTAGAACATTGTAGTTTGGTAACATCGGACACCTTAGTGCCCAGATCGGATTGACGATTAGGGAATGGGGAGACTGAGAACTGACGTTTAACAAAACCGCCCAGAACGTAATCCTTACCATTTACGATATCGTAAGAAACTAAGCCGGATGGGGACTTAGCAGATACTAATGTAAACTGGAAGGTACCTTTCTGATCATTATCGTGTACGTTCAGACGACGGGTCCAAGTCAGACCGCCATTAGTAGTAGCCCAGGCTGCACTATCCCAAGTACCGGCAGGAGCTTCAACTTCTGGAGCTTCTACTAGAACCTGAGTGGAGTTCAGGGTAACTACATAACGCTGTACCTGTGTACCATGGTTACCACCGGAGCGCAGACGTGCAGCAGGTACAGTCATGCTAATCTCAGGTTCAACAGTAGCGTACTTAATAACAACTTGTGCGGAAGCAGAAGTACCGTTAGCAGTACGGGTAACTACAAGTTCAGCATTCTGGGTATTAGCGTTATAATCACCAGAAACGTGTTTGATCCTGGCAACACCTTGATCGAACTCTACCACTTCAACATTAGCATTTAGAGCAATGACGTTAATAGTATCGTTATTAGTTACTGTATAAGCAACTTCAGCGGTTTGACCAAACTGCAGTGCATTCTGACCAGCAGGATAAGTTACAGCACCAAATGCAGCAGTAGGCTTAGAGTTATTCAGATTAACAACGTTAACGAATTCTTCTGTACCTTCAGTATCAGAACTATACCAAGCTGACCAAGCACCAGAGGCTTTCTTTACACGGATCTCAAATGGCAGCAATTGAGCTGCATTGCCTCTATCAGCGATTTTAAGACCAGTAGCTGTATAGGTAGTGTTAGAGCCAGTTAGGACGCCTGTGGAGCCTTCTAGGGCACCTTGGTTACGGATCTCATAACCTACTACAGGAACATCAGAACTAAACGCGATGTTAACTAGATCACCAGCTTTAAGTTCAGTCTGTGCACCTGGGTAAGTGCCAGTGAAGTTAGCTGAAGTAATAACAGGTGGAACATCAGTGGTGATAAGTACTGTACCGGTAGCCCCGTCATTATGCTTTAGGGATACTGAAGCAACACCTTGATCATTAGCAACAAAGTCATCTACGCGGATTTTACCAGTCCAGATCAGATCGTTATTAGGACTCTGAGTTAGGATAACTTCGTGAATGTCGTCATATTTAACAACAGGTTTATAACTAGTAGTACCAGTAACCGCATCGATAGTTAGAATAACATTAGAAGTGGTGGAGTTACAGCTTAGTAGAGTTTTCTCATCATTAGCGTAAACTTTATTACCTACGTTATCACTAGAGTTAACGGGTTCAACGTTACGGATGAATACTGCACCACTAACTCCCTTACCTTCCTGATTCTCACGATCCAGGTTGTTTAGTAGGTTAATGAATTCAGTTTCAGTACCGGTATAACCACCAGCTTGGGCTTGCTCATAAGCAGAAGCGCCAGCAGGGCCTTCTTCACCGGCATCGCCCTTCTCACCTTTAATGGACTCTAGGTATTCTTCAAGAGTACCAGTAAAGCCATCTTCTACAGCTAGATCGTAAAGAGACTTACCTTCAGGACCAACATCACCCTGAGGACCTGCTTCACCCTTGAGTGATTCTAAGTATTCTTCCTCAGTTCCTTGGAAACCTTTCTCAACAGCTAACTGATAGATATCCTTACCGTGTAAAGATTCTAGGTATTCAGCTTTAGTTCCAGTAAAACCTTCTTCTACCGCTAGGGTATAGATATCTTTACCGTCTTCACCATCAGTACCTACTAGCGATTCTAAGTACTCTTCTTCCGTACCTACGAAACCATTAGCTACTGCTAGTTGATAAATGTCTTGACCTTTAAGGGAAGCTAACCATTCTTCTTCAGTTCCCGCAAAGCCATTTTCTACAGCACTCTCGTAAGCAGACATACCTACGTTAGTACGAATCTTATCTACAGAGACACGATAGTTCTGGTAACGACCTGAACCGTCTCTTTTGATAACTTCAAAGTATTCTTCTCCAGATACTACCTGGAGTAGTTCCATACTGGAAATTTTACCATCGATAGCCATATTTTAAATTCCTAAATATTAATTGAAATACTTATCTACTTGAGCCATACTCGTAGCAATGCGTGAGGCGATTGATTGGTTAATCTGAGCTACTGTACGGGCAGGACCTTTACCATTATTATCATAGAATACCCAAGGATTAGCCTTGGCTTCCTTTAACATGATATCGGCAGCTATTGTATTTGGATCTTTGATTGCTAGAAACTTCTTAGCTACTGGAGCTCCTAAGAAATGACCCATATAACTTTCTAGCACGGTAGGTTCACGTCCTAGTACAGGTCTAATAATCCTAGTAGTTTCAATTATCAATTCAGCACCTAATAAAGAACTAACTCTAGGATCAGTTCTTAGCTCTTTAGTGGGTTTAGCTGGAATGTTATATTTGGAACCGTAACGCTCTAATAATACTGCATAGGTTCCATTAATTAATTGAAACCATCCTAATGCAGAACTAGTAGGAGCTTTTACATTAGTTCTAAAAGTAGATTCTAGATTGACAATCAAAGCTAGAGTTTTAGCATTTACTCCAGTAATAGCTTCTACAGTTTTTAATAAAGGAACTGCTGCTTCCATGGAACCATCTTTACTAGGTAATGGAAGTGTAGTGTAATCTTTAGAGTTCACTTGAGGTACCTCTAATGGAGGTTTATCAGAAATGATAACTTTAGGTAATTCAGTTTCCTTAGGCACTTCTGTAATAGTAGTGTCATTAGACCTGAATAATCTCTGCAATAAACTTCTCAAAATGTTCATTGTTTATTAATCCAGGGTCCGGTATTCCCCATTCTCAAGTTGTCTTGGAATACGATCTTCTGTATAACGGTTATTACTAGGAACACTGGTAGTTCTAATAGTAATATCAACTTTACCGTAATACGCATAGCTACCTGACATAGCTTTAAGTGTATAAACGAATTCGTCAGTAGGTGACACTAGTACGTCATCGGACATATCTAGGTCGTCTTCCATAAACGTCATACCACGAGATCTGTTGATCTCTTCTACGATAGCTCTTGGTGTAATCTTACCAACTACAGTAATCCTAGGATCTGTCCCTAAAGCAATATTTAGGTCTAGTCTACGATATACAAACCAACTTTTAATATTAGTTTTAAGATCGATCATTTCAATGAATGTACGACCTGGGTTTGCGGAAGTTGGACTGAAGAAGATATCTTCGAAAGTAACTAAATTGTCTTCAATTAAGCGATACTTAGGAAGTTCTCTAATTTCTACACAAAGAGCTTGACGTGAAGGTAGGTTATATGGGAATTTATCACTCATATTAGCAATCCCTTCGTTTCAAAAAATAAGAAAAAAATGCAACATAATAGCTCTCCCTAAAACATTGGGAGAGCTTAATTATCGTTAGTTACAGGACTTTCACTTAACCATTCTAATAATAGATTTAACACTCTAATTAGTAGTTCAGAAGTTTCCCCATCAGGGTCACCATCACCATGCAGTACTCTAAAAACAAAGAAAGTTATAGTTAAAGTTATTAATACAACTATGATGGCTAACTTCCATTTAGTTTTATCGTGTACGTCAATATCCCTTACTTTAAAAGCTTTAGTTAGTATCTTAGTTTTTAACTCATTGTCTTCTATTGAGTTAAGTATTTCTAAAGCCTCATAGCCAGTAAAGTCTGAGGTAATGGATTCTATCACTTCTAAACGATTAAATGAAATCCTTAATATTGTTAGTATGCGCTCATGACCGCCATGACTAGAGATCGGCCTATCGCCTAGATCTACTAACAGGTCCTCCAGCGTTAACGTTTTCATTCATTAATACCGACTGGTTATAATACCATTGTCTTAATTGAGACATTTGTAAATTACATAGTCCTATTTGATCCGTTTGTTTGAACCATTGACGGGTCTGAACTAGAAAAGCCGCTTCCCAATCATTCTCAACACCCTGCAGTTTAAAGTCTAGTACTGCTAACTTAAACTCTGGAAGATCTAAAGGGACCATAGAGACACAGTCTTTAGTTAATGCTTCTGGGGGAATCTTTAAGACTGGTTTTTCTATATACTTCGTGCATCCCATCAATAATAACATCAAGACCATTAAGGTCATTGTCGATAGTCTCAGTATCATTTGTAGTACCCTCTCTATTTAAATAATCTCTAAAGATTGAATCTTGTTTGTTTAGGGATTCTTTAAGGTAATCTAATTTAGATTCACATAACTCAGTAATGGCTGACTTATCTATTTCACAAGAGGCTTCTGATAGTTCTAATTGTTCAATTAGCTTATTAGAATATCTTATATAATAATCGACTTCATCTCTGAGTTTGGAATTAGATTGGATGAGATATAACATGATACCTAATATCGAAGTAATTACTAATACCTTAATAATCAAAAAACGGTATTTAAAAATAAAAGCCTTAATCATAACATGTTCTCCATGTACCAGACTCCAATAGCAACTGAGTCGATAGAGTGTTCATCTAGAACTTTCGGGTCATGTTGTTGCCAATCTACTTTCTTTGATTTAATCAAAGCATCTTTAACATCATCTTTAGTAGTCCCTCTAACCCGTTTCATTCCAATATTAGTTTTTACTGTAGTAGGATCTACCATAAATAAAGGAATAAAGGGATCATACTCATATAAAACTGTACGGGTAACTAATACACATTCTACTAAAGCTGCAAAACCATTTGCAAATCTTCCCATGTAGTTAGACTCAGCCACTACTGCATGGGGTTGATGTTCATTTAAGAGTTCAGTCATTAGATCTCTTAACATGATTAGTCTAATGTTCCGATCATCCTGATATTCACTAATAGCTTTGTATTTAGGATCATTGGTCTTTAGATTTAAAGTCTCTACGTGGTCTACTATGATTCCATTTTCAAAATCATTAGTTAGCATAGAGAAGCCTAGGTTACTGGACCCTGGGTCTATGGCCATTAATCTAAAAGGCTCAGTGGATTGAATGATCGGTAACATTATTTAAACCTTATATTAAGGAATGATTCTAGCTTGGTTAACAGCTTGGTCTCCTAAGGTAGGTTCAGTATTACCTACATCTAGTCTTAGGGTTAGACCTGAGCTATTAAATCCAATTGGGTGGTTAGAAGCAATGAAAGTATTAATCTGACAAGCTGCTACTTCAGTATACTGGAAAGAACCTGAAGGAGTAACAGCTTCATGTTGACGATCAATGCCGGAACATACACCTAGTTCTGAGATTACTGGAGATCTAGAACTACCAGTTCTAATACGGTGAGCTTGTACGATTTCATAAACGTCTTCAGCTGTAAGTTCAATTGTCACAATAGCAGATGAACTAATGTTACGGTTAGAGCCAACTACTGTACCATTATTAGTTAATTCAGGACGCTTAGGGTTTAAGTCATCAACTGAAGGAACGTAAGGTTTAGTATTCTGAACTCCATTGATAGTTTCTACTTCAATGAGCTGTGGCTTCACTAGGGACACGTTAAAGCGTCTTGCGTAGTAAACGATATAATCCTCACCATTCCAGCTTTCGATTACTCTAAGGCCGTAAGAGGCTCTCTGAGTAGCTGTTAGATCATTATCCATCTTACGCATTACAAAAGGAATATGATTATATAATGCAGCATGGTTAGATCTATGGATTACTACTTCTGATTCATCCGAACCATCTTCATTCTTAACGTTACGATGTCCCATATTACCGATAACTAAATAACGGCAGTTAGGCATTTGTTCCCCTGCAGGTTCTACACCTGCTAGAACTCCAAACTTCTCATTTAGAGTTGTATTCTTATGGGGCTTGTATGGGAAGATGCCTAGGTATTTATAAGTCTGTAAGTAGCCAGAATAAATGGTTCTGGTTACATTAATAAGCTGTTCGTCTATCGGATGAATCGGATCCATGTTATTCCACCTGTTTAGTTTGATTTAATGCTATACCATTAAACGCTATAAGACCCCCTCCTCCACCCAATCCTTGAATGGACGGGGCGGGGGAGGAGTTCCATTGTTTATTTCTTAGCTACTTTTCTAGACATAATGCAAGCCCACATACGTTCCCGCTCTAATGGTCTTACCTCATGTAACTGATTAATGGTGAATTCCAGGATCTCACCTTTATTAACCGTAACTAATTTATCATTAATGTGAATGGTTTGACGATCATACAAAGCCATGCAATAGAAAGTAACTGGATCTTTTTGATCAACCCAGTTATCCATCACATCTAGTAAACCGGTATAGGCTTCATACTTAACAAACCAACATTGATTAGTAACTTCAGTGAATTCGGCTGGAAAGGCATCTCGGTAAATAACCCGCTGACGATGTTTCCAATCAAACCACCTAGTGTACCAGTACTTAGATAGTACATGGGGTGCATTACGCCCCTTACGCATTCTAGAACCGCTAGAGAACTTAAAAGGTAGTTCTGCTGCTAGGTCTAGTAAGCGTTCTACGGCATCTTCAGAGACTGCCGGATGTATCGTATACATATTAGGCTCACTCATAAAGATAGATGATGATATAACGTTGCTTCTTAACTGGTGGAACTGAATGAGGTGCTGAGTTAGTAGGAAACATTTTACAGTGTCCTTTTACGTCCTCATAAAACACTCCCTCAATTTCAATACCATCACCTTCTTCTACTAGGTTAACCACCATATTAGCCCGATAGATATCTGAGTCAATATGTCCAGGTAAATACATTCCTGGATCATATCGGTTGATGATATGCTCAGTAGGTTTAATACCATCAATAGTAGGCGCAATGGCTTTTAAGAAACGGTTAAATTCTCTAGGCTGCTGGACATCTCCTAAGAAACCATATAAGCATTCCTTAGTACCATCGGTTGGTATGGAGTGTAACATGGTGCGCATTCTGAAGTATTGTTCTTTTAGAGTTTTAACATAACGAACTACCTCATCACAAACGGCATCTGGGATTACTCTAACGTTTAATACTGAGTCTTTGGGAACTTCTAGGTCTACAGTTTTATAGTTCTCAAGTAGATCCCAATTTAACTTATTAACAGTTGTCATATTTAGGGGTCTCCTTTAGAATACAGTTCCACCGTCGATAGTACGATAACCAATAGCTTCATGTAGTCCACCTTCAAACTTGGCAATGGATTCTTCTGCCATTTGTTCTTTACTAACGTAGATTACAGTATCTGTTTCTTTGTAGAATTGTTTACGATCATTATTGGTTTGTTTAACTAATTTAACGTACTCGATATACTCATCGAGCTCTTCAGTTTCCAAACCTGCCTCTACGGCCAAACGTTTAATGACATCAGTTAGAATGTTAATCTGCTTAACTACAGTATAACGTTCAGTAATCTTGTATGCTACGTGGTTATCTAACTGTTCTTCATGAATCGTGGGAATGCGTTCATCAATTCTTACAATTTTGTATTCAGGTACGTAACTGCCATCGTCATTGATCTTAAGATGACCTTCGACTTCCTCCTCAGTCATATTCATTTCTTCTTGAATGTATATGCAGTGAGGATCATCAACATCTGTCATCTCATATGGCACGTTAGATACCATTAGAAAAAGTCCATTGACTCTATTAAAGACTAGAACCACTTTCTCTTTCATAGACTGGACGTTACCGACATCTGTAATTCTGTATTTATCACTCATTTTTTGCTCCTAGATTTATGCGATTCTAACTGTAGTACCATTGGCTTGTCTTAAACCTGCCATGAAGTAACTGTATGTTCCAAGGTTAACGTTCTTTAACAGTATGGTTCCAGGAGTAGCACTGGCTGCTACAATGGCATTCCAGGAACCTGCATCGGAAGAACTGCCAGGTAAGAATCTCCAAGTGGTGAATAGGTCACCGCGATCAGCTTCATAGGAGATATCTTCTACACTAAGTAATCGATTATCACCTGTTAAAACATTAAGTCCATTAAATGCAGTGCTAACGTTAGTTGCCATTCGGTTGATATTAAATAATTCGTTCTTTTTAATATCAGACGACTTTAAGTTAGTTCTTACATTGGAAGTAAATGTTTCAATATCTCTACCCTCAAAGAGATTACTATCGTAAGCCCTGGAACTCTTCAACAGTCTCTCATTATAGAAAGCATCGATTTCATCACGAGTGAATAAACCTAACATTGCAGCAGTGACCTGGTGAGGGTTCTGCTTATTATCGATATGTGCTCTTAGGTAGGGATATAGGTACTCTACGTAAAGTGAAGTTACGCCATGTACGCCCATATAAAGAGAATCATTAGTAATATTCTTAGATTCTTCATAATCAGCCATATGCCAATTCATGATTAAATCTAGATCTAAATGTACATCAGTTGTACCGTGGGGATTGCCGAAGCCATTAACGTGATTCATGTAAGCTCTATAGAGCTCCATGATGTCATCTAATAGCCCTTTATAAATACCTACATATTCGTCCACTGCGGAATGTAGAGCTGTACGGTCACGGCCTAATGCATCACCTAGACCATCTAAGTTTTCAATCAGAGAATCCCAACCATAGAGCTGCCAGTATTTGTGCGGATGGTCAGCATCACCAACCCAACCTTCAGGTAATCCTACAATATCTTCAAACTTGTATTCTAGAACCCATTCATCAAGTTCATCTAATTTAACCTGTAAGAAATCTTTAACAATCTCTAACTTACCGCCCAGTGCCTGATATTCAATTTTAACATCATTGGATACGTCAGGATTAACGATGATAATTAAAGACTCTAGATCCTTACCAGTTAACTCAGAGTAGTCAGATTCATGGTATGCTAGCTTGTAATCTCTCCCTTCCTCCAAAGGTCTTCCCGAGACTTCCCTAACTATTAAAGACTCGACGTAGAATGTACCATATCTGGGACAAATGATTCTATCATTCTTGTTTTCAATCTTAGTCAGTCTATGGATTTCATCAGTGATTCTATTATCTACATTAGAACCCGTAAGGTCTAATTCAAGAATTTTAATATCCATCAAATAACCCACCTTCCATTTTGCACTGAGAGTAGAGCTACTCCATAGTAGTAGGTGTCATCCCAGGAGTTACCATAACGGTTGTATCTGGCAGAATGGTGTCTAACCACCATCATAGTGTTTTCTTCTTGTAGTGCTGGGTTAACCGCGCTATTGGCAACGTCGACCAAATGAGCACCACCGTTCCCACCGTAATAGGCGTTATAGATCTTACTGGACTTACCCCGAAAGTGTCCCGGTAGCGTGCCGATAGGCATCCACTTAAATGTACTTCGGTTATCAGTTACCAGTATGGAGGGAGTTACGGGGGTATTGGTAATGAAGTTACTATGATCCAGCAGTCCAGATTTAATTTCAGAGGCATCTAGATTAGATCTCAATTCATTATACAATACTGGGAAAGTTTTACCTTGCTTAGTAGTGTTCCAATTACCATCTTTCTCACCACCGAAGCGGTCGGTTTCATTTGTAGTTGAATGTCGATCGTAATAAAGATTATTCTTCAACATTAACTCAAGTTCACTATAGGTACCTACCAATTCAGCAGTGTCATTGTGTGGGTTATTTTTATCATCCATATGCTCCTGCATTACTGGAACAAAGTTAACGTTGATAAATTCCTTAACGTGTGCAGGTGAGATATATTCAGCTAACCAACTCTCTTGGAAATCATGCATTGCTTCCAATTTAGCCATAGGTCCATTGGTCACATTCTCTTTATTAACCTGATAGGCTTCCAGTCTATGTGGATCATTTAGATCTGCTCGGTGTAGCGCATAAATACTATCTAGTTTATTTTTTTCTTCTGCAATTAGAGTCATGTAATCATCGAATTCTTGTTTAGCTTCATCGAATTCTCTAATTAGGGTTCCAGTGTAAACATCAGTCATCCTAGCTATCTTCTGAGTTCTAGGTGTGAAACTGTAAAGGTCCCAATACGGATGCATATGCATATTGAGTTCTACAGTATCTGGAATATCCTTGATATTCTGATATCGTAACTTACGCGTATTATTAACCAGTCCTAGAAGTTTATTGCCGATAGCGTCTCCGACATCGCAGAAACGTCCACCGACCATCTGGGCGGATACATAGAATTCCCTTTCTAGTCCGGATAACTTAAGTACTAGTATACAACAGACTTCTAAACCCGTAAGCTTATAAGCTTCTGAACTAAAGCCTGTAATTTGATAATCCACATTAGGAGTTAAGGGATTTCCTTTGGAGTCAGTAATAACTACTGTATCCTTATAGAAATAGCCTTTATCCATCACTATTACTTTATTCTCACAATTACCTTGTCTGGTCAAATCATGGTATTCGTTTACTACTAAATTACCAGGATGTTCTTTGGTGCCATCGAAAGGTAAAGGGTATAATTTAGGATTCATTTGAAGTACTCCATATTAAGCAGCTACCCATACACCATTAGAGTTTTTAATACTAGCATAATAAACCCAGGTGTAATTCCTCCAAGTCCCACCATTTCCCCAACCAGTGGCGTAGAGTGTATAAATGGAATACAGTACTAGGCTATCGTTAGGTAAATTGCGGTAAGCGGCATTGGATGCGATAAAGTTATGAGCAGCGCTTCTATCATAGCCAGAACTGAATGAAGCTTTAGTTACAGTACCTACCGATACTCCTAAAGAAGCTACGATATCTTTCCAATTAGTCCACCTGTTAGGCCCTGAGGTAATTACCGTAATGGGTCCTGGTGTAGAATTGGCTAATAGTTGCGGAAGTACCAGTCCGGTAGTGAAGTTTAAGGGAGGTAGATCTTTTCTGAACTCGGCTAAAATTGTAGCATAATTCTTATCACCGTTGAAATTGCCAGTTCTAGCATTGGTAACTACTTCATTCTTAAAGTACTTCTTATCTATAATGTCTAGGACTTCCTCGTTAGTTAAAGCCTTGATTTGCTCTCGAGTTAGTTCATGTGGATTATCTAAATCCGCTAAGTGCTGGTCTACTAAAGGTTTAGCATAAAAGTTAAAGTGATCCCAAGTAGTTTTAGGAGTTAAGTACTTTTTATCTTCTATACCTAATTCAGCTTCCTGCTTAGATGCTAGAGGATAGTTTAAAACATCTTTTAAACCAATATCACCCTTAACATCTTTATGAGGATTATCTAGATCTTCAACGTGAGCTTTCATGTGATCTTCAAAATTATCTTTAAAGATCTGATACTCAGTTCTAATATGGGATCTGAAATTTTCTTCAGAATCAGTAACTAAACCTAGTACAGCCTGTTTTAGTCTATCGATTTCATTGTTGAAAGGTTGATAAGTATCTAACTTCCAACGTAGTTTCTCTAAGACAGTAGGTTCATATACAGTTTCAAAACCAATGTAATCATCGTCTTGAGGCACATAGTCTGCAGGTTTATTTAAGACCCAATTAGTGTAATCATCAAGTACTGTGAAACTATAAGCTGAGTCCCCACC
>WPCG01035649.1_pt1 | contig 13598 bp, 12 predicted proteins | sample 5403311 | NCBI WGS metagenome assembly WPCG01 (sample SAMN12869467, study PRJNA574797) | sludge metagenome | isolation source: wastewater treatment of Control | place: China:Beijing | collected 2019-05-17 | reverse complement strand
AGATACTGGAGCGCACCGCCCTTTCCCTGCTGGATCAGCTTCGTCGCATACCATGAAATACCGTATAAAACCAGAATATACGCCACCAGAATGAAAAGCTGCATCGACATTGCCCCTCCTCCTTTGGAAAAAGAAATTTCCCAGTAGTATAATATTTTGCGGCAACATGGAAAGAAGGTGTTCGGCTTTTCGTTCATTCTCGAAGGCGCTTCCGATTCCTGGAGAACGAGATAATCGCGAAGATGCGGCTGTTGCGTCGTTCGGCAACCTCCGCATCTTCGCGATCACTCTTTTCAGTCGATCATTTCTTATCGGGTCATTGTGAACGAGTCGAACACTTCTCCGACCTGGACGCTTCCATTTCCGTCGGCGCTCGCTCTGATACCCTTGCCTTCCATCTTCCCGTTCACCACGGAGACGACCATGAAGGAGCGATGAAGATTGTTCTCCACCACGGGCGCATTCCCGCTGAAGTGAAGAGGATCGTTCTCTTCGCGATAGTTGTTGCCGATGGTGGCCGCCTCGATATAGTTCACGCCGTTGATGAGGTAGCGCTCGTACACGTGGGAGTGGCCGAAGTTGACGGCGTTGACTCCGTGCTTTTCGTACAGGGGGCGAAGCACGTTCCAGGCGTGGTCTCCGTAGGGGTAGACGGCCATGGCGGGATTTACGGGAGAGATAAGGGGCTCGGACATCGGGATCCAGACCTCTGCGCCCCGGTTCAGCATGTGCCAGTGTTGCACTACCCACGTCAGCGGGCTCGACTTCTGCTCGAGGTCCTTCTCAAGCCATTTGACCTGAGGGCTTTCGGGGGAGATGTCGTCGAAGAGGATCCAGCCCGGAGCTTCGTAGCCGTCCCAGGGGTGCCACCGGAAGATGGACAGGGAGACGATGTGGAGATCGCCGTAGTCAGCCGAGTACCAATGCTTCCCGTTCCGCTGATATTCCTGTTCCGGATACAACGGGCGGAAAAGTTGCATATAAATGGACAGGGTCTTCTTCGAAGGATCTACGGCCATTCCCTTGTCCGTCCATATTCTCTGATCGTCCGCCTCGTGGTTGCCGGGGCAGGGGAAGAGCGGAAGATACTGCAGGAGCCTCGCGCCGCCCTCCGTCTGCTGCATGGCGGTGAACCACTCTTTGCCTTTTTCCTCGGGTTTAGTGAAGCAGTTTTCCACCGGGAACCACTCGCTCGCCTTCCATGGCGTATTCTGAAAGTCTCCGGCGTAGATGATGAAGTCGGCGTTCTCTCTTCCGGCCATGCCCACCGTGTCCAAAATCTGTTTTTTTTGCTGAAGATCCGAAAGCAGCACGAACGAGAAGGGTTTTCCAGCTTCCGGAGCGGTCTTGAAGAAATACCGCTTGCCTTCCGAAACCTTTCCTGCGCTCTTCGTCATGACGCGGTAGTGATAGGCGGCGCCGGGCTTGAGGTTCGTCAGCGTCGCAATGCGCTGATAGACCGCCAACTCCGGGTTCTTCACCGGATCGTCGTCGTACCCTTCGAGGGTCGCGGATGTTCTAATCCCTTTAACCTCGAAAAGTTCCGCACGGGCTGTTTCCCCCAAAGCTTCCGATTCGCCGAACTCCACCCAGGCTTCCTCTCCCGGCTCGCCGAGCAGCCAGCAGACGTTCATTTCGCTGGACGGATTGAGACTCAGCAGGTAGGGCTCCGTGTATATCTTCGCCGCAGACGCGGGCAAGGACATACAGACTAATAACAGCAGCGCGAAAACATATTTCCTCATAGCAGTTCCTCCCTTTTTCAACGATTGAGCTACGTCGCAATGATAGAGAGCAAGTCTTGCGGATGTGATGCGCCACTGTCTCAGTTCCATTACGAAAATTCACCCCGAACCGCGCGGAATAAGAAACCGAAGCGAGCTCATGTCTCTCGGGAGTCGCGGAGACAACAGATAAACGCATGCCGTCCCCGGAGCTTCGCCGCTCTTTCTTTTAGCTCTTGTTTCATGGTAAGATAGCAACATATCCAATGTTTTTTATTGTTTCTTCGGAGAAACTTCCGACACAAGAGAGTAGCCGGAACCGTTCCGGCGCGGTCGCCCTCGGCCTGTTTCACTTTTGTTCTTTCGCTATCTCCAACGCCTTTTTTCCTTCTTCGCTCAGGCGATACTTCTGCGACCGACTGTTCGGCTTTTCCGGAACGGTCATTTCGATCCAGTCAAGAGCAATCAACCGCCTGATCTGCTTGTGAAGCTCACCCGAGACGCTCTTATGACCTAGTTCCCGCGCTAATTCCGCCTTCCCTGCTTCCTGAGATTCGAGCGACAAGACGACTTTAGCCGCCAGTCGCGACTCTAGCCGCGACTCTAGCCGTTCTTCCGACTGTGGCGCCGGCTCCTCTTCGTCAATCTTCAACGGTTTCGTCAGCGGAAAAACAAAACGCAGCCGCAGAGCCAGTTCGACGAAATACGGCTCGGGAAACCCTCCGGCAGCAGTTTCCCGGAAGATGCGGGGAATACCGGATCCCCACTGTTCGATCAGTTTCAACTCCCGAAAGACGCGCGCAATCACCGGATTGCGTATTTTGGAAACTCCGGCCCGCATGTCCTCGACGGTCATTCCCGGAGGCAGGATACCGTGGTTTTCGATCTCGATACGGTCGTCGAAAAAAGCGACACGTACCGGAGCGCCTCTCTGGGACCAGTCGGCATGCACCACGGCGTTGACAACCGCTTCGCGCAAAGGCTCGATGGGTATGCTCCAAACATCATTTCGCCGCACTGCGGAAAAATCCGCGCCGCGCATGGCATGCTTCTTCAGGAAGAGCATGATGGAATCCACCAGCGACGGCAACGGGCCTTCGAGTTCCATATGGTCGAATATCCGGGCTTTATCGACGCCGATGAAACGGCCGCACTGCGCCCAGCAGTCGGGAAAGTGAGCAGGACGATCTCTACCGTAAAGCAGGATGCCCCCTTTGGTCGGTACATTTCTTCCTTGCTCTTTGATCAGCAGTCAGAGTGAGGAGCGTCTTTTCGTCGACTTCGCGAATGCCTTCAAAGGAACTCCTAATCGAGTTCATCGCAAGATCGTCCACGGTAAGGTGGGGCATGGGCAATTCATCGAACGAGACGCCCTCGACCGAACGGTGAAGCTCGGCTATCAACTCGCGGTCCGCCTGGCGGTTCATGGAGCCCAGGCGAACGTATACTCCTGCCTCGGGGCCTTCGAAGAGTCTGTAGTGCGGGCGCGAACTGCTTAAGAACACCTCGACCAGAAGCAGCGCCTTCCCGTCGACAGTGGTCAGTTCTATACTGGGGACCAAACGGGGAGATATGGAATCCGCGATCATGTTGCAGAGACGCTCCTCCTCGCCCAGCGGATTGTCGATTCCTATCGGTCGACGGGTTTTGTCCTCCACCCCGATGAAGATCCTGCCCCCGGCTGTGTTTGCGAAGGCTACCAGAGTCTTGAGCAGGTTTCGGGGAGAGGAAATATCCTTCTTGAACTCCAGCGTCTTGCCCTCGTCGGCTGTTATCAGTGCAGCTCTATTCATATCCCCAGCTCCTCGAAATGTATCCGTATTCGCTTGTTGAAGTCGCTTTTCGCCGCGTTCATGGTACACACAAGGCGACGCCGCTGCAAGAGCGCGTGCGGTTGTATCGCGTTGCGTGAAGTATCCTTGCGCCTTTTCCTCTCTCGGCCTATAATACGAGCACAGTTGCAGAACAAAATAAAAAACAATCGGGTTCCTCTCCGTCGGGTTCGCAAGGGGAAGAAGCAGGGGAGGCGTCCATGAACTGGAAGCATGTGCGGGAGACCAAAACAAGCAAGGCTATCGACTTCGCGGGGAGGCTCTGCTCCGCCGCTGTTCTTTTGCTGGTCCGTCTTTCCGTGATCCCCATTCTTCTGTGGCTCTCCTGGGAGTTCGCCGTCCACGCCGCGCTCCGCTTCGACATCGAAGGCGTTCCGTCCGTCGAGGAGCTGCGCTCCTACCGTCCGATGAGGACGACGGTGCTCTACGACAGGTACGGGAAGCCGTTCGCGCGTTTTTTCATCGAGGACAGGGTGGAGCTTCCCCTCTCCGGAATGTCACCGTGGATATCGAAGGCCGTCGTCGCGGCGGAGGATGCGCGCTTCCCCTCGCACCGGGGGGTGAGCCTGGTCGCGATCGCTCGGGCCGCCATCGAGAACCGGCGCGCCGGAACCATCCGCCAGGGCGGCAGCACGATTACGCAGCAGCTGGCGCGCAACATGTTCCTCTCCCGCGAGCGGACGATCGAACGCAAGGTCCGCGAGGCGATCATCGCGTTCCGGCTTGAAAACGAGTTCTCGAAGGAGGAGATCCTGGAGAAGTATCTCAACGAGATCTACTTCGGCCGCGGAGCGTGGGGCGTGGAGACGGCCTCGCAAGTGTACTTCGGAAAACATGCGCGGGATCTCTCCCTCGGAGAGGCGGCGCTTCTGGCCGGAGTGATCCCCTCCCCCAACCGCACCAATCCGGGCGCGTCGCCCGACGCCGCTGAAGCCGGAAAGAGGCGCGTGCTGGCGAGGATGTTCGAAACCGGCGCGATCTCCGCGCAGGAGCGTTCCGATGCGGAAGCGCCGGTCGCGCTCGTTCCTGAGCCGGGAAACCTTCCTTCGGCGCACGTGCGGTATCCGTACTACGCGATGAGGGTGCTCAACGACACGCTGCTGCCCGAGTACGGGGTGAACGGCGCGTACGGCGGGGGACTGCGCGTCCACACGATGCTCGACCCCGATCTGCAGGAGGCGGGCGAGCGCATCGCCGCCCGGTCGAAACACCAGCTCGCGATCGTGGGGCTGGACTCGGAGACCGGAGGCGTCAGGGCGCTCGTCGGCGGTAAGGACTGGCACGAAAGCCAGTTCGACAGGGCCGTTCAGGCGTACCGCCAGCCGGGCTCGGCGTTCAAGCCGCTCGTGTACGCAACGCTCTTCGAGAAGAAGGGGTGGAGCGGGGCGACGACGATTCAGGACGCCCCGATTTCGTTCGGCTCGGGGCGGAACAGATGGTCGCCCAGAAACTACGACGGAAAGTTCCGGGGGAGCGTGACCGTCGAGCGGGCGATTATCGGGTCGCTGAACGTCCCGGCGGTCCGGGCGTTGAGCGCCGCGGGGGCGAAAGTTGTGGCGGAAACCGTCCGCAGCATGGGCATCACCACGCCGTACCTTCCGGACAATCCGACGATGGCGCTGGGGAGCGCCTCGCTGACGCCGCTGGAAATGGCGGCGGCTTTCTCGGTCTTCGGAAACGGAGGGTACCGGATCGTCCCGACGCTCGTCCGCGAGATTCGCGACGCCGACGGAAACGTCCTCTTCAAAGCGGAGGAAGAGAAGAAGCGCGTCCTCTCCGAATACGCCGCGAACGGGATCAGGGACATTCTCATCAAGGCCGTTTCGTCCGGCACGGGTCGCGCCGCTCGTATCGACGGGTTCCAGGTCTTCGGCAAAACGGGGACGACGAACGACTTCCGCGACGCGTGGTTCGTCGGCGGCATTCCGGGCTTCTGCGCCGCCGTCTACGTGGGCGACGACGACAGGAAACCGCTCGGGAAGGGGGCGACCGGAGGGAAGATCGCGGCTCCGATCTGGCAGGACTTCATGGAATACGCCGCCGATGCGCTCTCCGCCCCGACCGCGTTTCCGAAGAACACGGAAAAGACGCCTCCTGTCCCTCGGGAGCGCGGTGCGCAGGAAAAAACGGACTTCGTCGAGGAGTCCGAGACGGCGTCCCAGGCTCCTCCGAAGGAGCCGGTCCAAGCCGCCCCGCCCCCGGCGGAAGAGAAGCGGCCGCGAATCGTGCAACCCGCGCTTCCCCCTGCGGCTTCCGCGGCTCCCGATGCGATGCTCATCGAGACGGAGACGGAGAAGAAGTTGCGCGAGCTGCTCGAGAGATACAAGATCGAGTAGGACAAACCCCTCCTCGACACCTCAAGAGGCGGGAGCGTTTCCGGAGACGATGCAGGGGAATCCCTTCTCCATCTCCAGCACGGAACGGGAGGCGTCGATCTCGGCGGCGTAGGCCATGTCGGGGGCGAACCCCAGCGAGAGCAGGCGTCCGCCGTGCACCGACTCCCCGAGCAGCGCGGGGAGATTGCGCATTCCGGCCCGCCATACCGAGAGCGCCATCTTCGCGCCGTCGTCCAGCACCGCGCCCATCCCGAGGAGCTGTTCGGCGAGCAGCCCCGCGCAGGCGGTGTCGTCCAAGGCAGGTCTTCCGTAGAGCCCTGCGCAGAGGATACCGATACGCTCTCCGGCGCCGAGCGCCGCTCGGAGCGTGGCGTTCGCGTTCCGAGCGCACACCGGGTAGACCTTCGCTCCGCTCGACGCGGCCTTCAGCAGCGCCCTCGTGCCGTTGGTCGTCGCCATCACGGCATCGGGGCGCGTCGCGGGCGCGGCGGCAAGCAGCTCCAAAGGAGAGTTCCCGAGGTCGAAACCGGGAGGAGGAAGCGAGTTCCGCTCGCCCATCAGGAGCGGAGCGTTCCCTTCCTCGGTCAGCCTGTCGCGCAACGTAAAGGCTTCCTCGATGGATTCCGCGGGAAAGAGTCGCTTCCCGCCGCCGTCGAAGTACGCGCACATCGTCGTGGTGGCTCTCAGGATGTCGATAACGAGCCAACAGTCGGCCTCCGGAAGCGTCTCCGAGGGAGAGAGGACGACGTCGCAGCGCATGCTCATCGCGAGGCCGCGAAGCGTTCCGCCGCCTCCGCGAAACGGAGGAAGAGCGGCAGCATTTCATCGCCGCCGGAGAGCATCATCTCGGGGTGCCACTGCACGCCCACAACGAAGGCGCCGTTCTCTCCCTCGACCGATTCGACGACGCCGTCCATCGCGCGCGAGGTGACGACGAGGCCGCGCCCTATCTCCTTCAGCGCCTGATGATGGTAGCTGTTGACCGGGAATGTGCTGCCGAAGAGTTCGGCGATGAGCGACTCTCCCTCCGTGACCACCGTGTGGCTCGGGCAGGAGCGTTTTCTGTTCTGCGAGTGTTTGACGAAGGAGCCGAGGATCTCGCCGAGGTCCTGGTGGAGCGTTCCTCCGCACGCCACGTTCAGCAGCTGGATTCCCTTGCAGATGGCGAGGATGGGCTGCCCCCGTTTCAGCGCCGTCTTGATGGTGCGAAGCTGGAAGATGTCGGTCTCCCTGTAGACGAACTCAAGGGCCCGTATCGGCTCCTCTCCGTAGAGCAGCGGGTCCATGTCGTATCCGCCCGAGATGAGCAGCGCGTCGACGCACTCCGTCTGGCGTTCGGCCACGTCCTGTCCGCGAACGACGGGCAGAATGAACGGGATGCCTCCCGCGCGCTCCACAGCGGCCACATAGTCGTTGTTCACATAACTCCGCTCCATGCCGGGCGAAAACCCAGCCTGCTCGATGAGCAAATTTCCCACAATGCCGATGACCGGACGACCCATTTCCTTCCCCTCCTGGTGCGCGGCTTCAATGCCGCATGCGTGTGGTTCAAGTATAGCGCGCCGGGCGCGTTTTTTCACGTTGACATAGGAAGCTTCACGGGGAATAATACCCTTCATGCGAAACGAGGAGGAGTTCTTTGTGAAGTCGCTCTATAATATCGAAAAAAGGAACGAAGCCGGAGTATGAGCCGGATACTGTATTCCTTTTCCGTCATCGCCTTCGGCCTGCTGCTCGGGTACGGCGTGCGGCTCGCGAGCGAGCGGGGGCTGGTCCGGCTGCGATGGTCCATGCCCGTGCTCCGCACTTTTCTTCAGCGTCTCGCATTGCTGGGGCTTAGCCCCTTTACCTTCATCGGGGCGCTCTGGGTGGTGGAGATACGCGAACCGCGCCTTGCCCTGCTCGCCGGGTTGGGCGCCTTCTGCCACATCTTCGGCGGCCTGGCGGGCGCGCTGCTGGCGCGTCTCTTCCGGCTGGAACGACCGCAGGCGGGTGTGATGTTCTGCTGCGGCTTCTTCACCAACATCGGGGCCATCGGCGGGCTGGTGACCTTCGTCTTTCTCGGCGAGACGGGGTACGCCTACGTCCCCCTCTTCAAGCTGTTCGAGGACATGGTCTACTACGGAGTCGGCTTTCCGGTGGCCAGGCTCTACAGCGACGCGAAGACCGCGGGCGGGGCGAGCCTCGCGGCACGGCTGAAGCGCGATCCATTCCTTCTCGTCTCCATCTTCAGCCTGACGACGGGAACAACGCTGAACCTGCTCGACGTGCCTCGCCCCGAGGTCTTCTCGCAGCTCAACGCGCTGCTCATTCCGCTGACTACGGTGATCCTGCTGGCCTCCATCGGCATGGCCATGCGCTTCGGCAAAACCTCCGCCTACTTGAAAGAAGGCGTCGCCGTTCTCGGCATAAAATTCCTGCTGGTTCCCGCCGTCTGCACGTCGCTCGCGGCCCTGCTGGGGCTGGGCGGCATCGCGGGAGGGCTTCCGCTCAAGGTCGTGCTCGTCCTCTCTTCCATGCCGGTAGCGTTCAACGCGCTGGTGCCCCCCTCGCTCTACGCGCTCGACCTGGACATGGCGAACAGCTGTTGGCTGATCTCCGTGCTCGGCATGGCGGGGCTGCTGCCCGCGCTTCATATGATATTAAGAACAATGTAATCGAAGAGGCTCCTGTACCGATACGGCTCTCCTCCTGCTGCTCGAAGGAGAAGAGCCGTATTTTTTTATCCATATCGGGCTTGTCTCCTCAAAGCACACCACCCCCGTTTGTTCGTCCTCTTCTCAAGCATTTTCCTTCACACAAGGTGAAAAGAACGTCAAGAGAATCTCACTTCTGTTAAATTTCAGATATTGACTTTTGACGTGTCCTGTGTGTATAGTTAGAAACGAGGATATTATGGTTTTTAAAACCACTATACGGTACCTAAAGGAGATCTGTTCTATGGAAAAGGATCAAGACAGGGGCGTCGTACGCTCCGTAGAACGAGCGCTTTCACTTCTCAAGCTTTTCGATTTCGATCATAAAACTCTTTCTCTGAACGAACTCATGGCAGGCAGCGGACTTCCCAAAACCACCGTCGTACGACTTATCGCGTCGTTGGAGACCGAAGGTTTCCTCATCAAATCGCCCTCTGGTACCGGATACAAACTTGGGATGATTCTTTTCAGACTGGGAAACATCGTTGGAGCCGACATGGAGCTGAGCGTCGTCTCCATGCCGGTGCTCCAGGAGCTTGCAGAGAAGACGCACGAAACCGTCGAAGTCAATATATTCCAGGACGACTCGCGCGTCTGTATTGCAAAAATCGAGAGCGATCAAGCTCTTCGGCATGTCGTTCCCGTGGGTCGGATGATTCCTCTTCACCGAGGAGCATCAGGCAAGATGCTTCTGGCCTACCAGGACGAGACCACGAGAAAACGCATTCTGGCGACAAACGCAGAATCGCTCGGAAAGACTCTTCAAGAGGCGGAGGATGAATTGACCCAAATACGGAAACAAGGGTACTCCGTTTCACAGAATGATCGCGTGCAAGGCTCCTCCGCCGTTTCGGCGCCGATATTCGACAGATCCGGCAAGGTAATCGCGGGTTTCACCATTTCAGGCGCTTCGGTCCGTTTCACGCCGGAGAAGATCAAGGACATTGTTGCCCTCACGCGTGAAGGCGCCGGAAGAATTTCTCAAGAAATGGGGTTCGAAAGCCGTGAACGGCGGAACGGGTAAAACCGCTGCTGAAAAAGTGCTCTCCGAGAAAAGCGGCTCCGACGCGCGCTCGGATACTATAGTCATCGCATCGGTCGATTATTTGATGGCGAGCGATACAACGGCCCCGATGGCCATCGAGGCCTTTTCTGCTATGGGGGGCGAACGTGTCTTCGACGCTTCCAAAATAGCGTTTGTCATCGACCACGCCTCTCCTCCTCCCAACCAAACGATAGCCAACCTTCATATAATGATGCGTTCTTTCGCCGCTCGACAAAGCATCCGTCTCTACGAAGCGGGAGAAGGTATCTGCCACCAGCTTCTCCTGGAGTCGGGGGCACTCTCCGAAGGAGATCTTGTGCTTGGGGCGGATTCTCATACGTGCACCTACGGCGCTCTCGGGGTAATGGCGGCCGGAGTCGGCTCCACGGATCTCTCGGCCGCTATGCTCACCGGTCGATCATGGTTTAAAGTCCCGCGCACAATGAAAATCATCCTCGAAGGCATTCTACCGAACGCGTCTTCAGCCAAAGACATTGTTCTTGCGCTTATCGGCAAGCTTGGCTGCGACGGTGCGACTTATCGCAGCGTCGAGTTTCACGGGAAAACGCTCGACGCTCTCTCTTTTTCCGACAAGGCCACCATCGCGAACATGGTTTCCGAGATGGGAGGGAAAAACTGTTTCATCTGCGATTCATCCGCATCAATCGTCTCGGACTCGAATGCCGTTTTCGAGGAAGTGGTTGTAGTCGACGTGTCGAACATCCGCCCTATGCTGGCCTGTCCGCACTCGGTAGATAACGTCCTTCCAGTAAGCGAACTCGCGGGGAAGCGGATCGACCAAGTCTTTCTTGGAAGCTGCACGAACGGACGCCTTGAAGATCTCAGGGTCGCGGCGTCTATTCTTCGGGGACGCCGTGTCGCCCCGGGCGTTCGTTTCTACGTCAATCCGGCCTCGCAAAAGGTCTTTCTACAGGCATTGAAAGAAGGCATTCTTCAAACGCTCACGGAAGCCGGCGCCGTTTTCCTTCCTCCGGGGTGCGGCCCATGCGTCGGAACACACAACGGCATCCCCGGAGACGGAGAAGTCGTCGTCTCGACCACCAACAGGAACTTCCGTGGGCGTATGGGAAATAACAAGGCTTTAATTTACCTTGCCTCGCCTGCGACGGCGGCGGCGAGCGCGCTCATGGGCGAGATTACGGATCCCGGAACACTGGAGGGCGCGTCATGCTGCTGACGGGAAAAGTTCTTAAATACGGCGATAACATCAACACCGACGTGATAATTCCGGGGAAATACACCAAAACACTTGATCTCAACATCCTAACCACGCACGTAATGGAAGATCTCGATCCCTTTTTCCGTAGAAAACTCCGCCCCGGAGACTTTGTAGTTGCCGGAAGAAATTTCGGTTGTGGATCATCGAGAGAACAAGCCCCGGTTGCGCTGAAGCATGCGGGTGTAAGCTGCATCGCCGCCATTTCCTTCGCCCGCATCTTTTACCGGAACGCAGTGAACATCGGACTTCCACTGATCGAATGTGACACATCCCTGATAGACGAGGGAGATATTCTCGAATACTCTCTGGGAGGCTCTCAGTTGAGGAATATCACACGTAATTCCATTCTGACTCTTATACCGCTTCCTCAAATAATGATCGAAATTCTGAAGGAAGGAGGTCTTGTTCCGTTTATAAGGTCTCGAAAAGGCTATACGGTCCAATCTTGATATCCAAGGAGGAGTTCTTATGGAAGTCATTCCCGGCGGCATCTGGTGTATGTGGTTTCTCAATATCGGGCTCTCTTTCATCGCCATCGCAATCGCTCGTCATATGAACAAAAGAGAAAAGAGGTCGGGGCAATGAATATGAACATTTCTGTTTTGATCGGCTATCTCCTACTCACTTTCATCATTGCCGGTTGGGGGTATAAAATAACCTCTACGTCAGATGATTACTGGGTCGCCGGGCGCTCTCTGGGCGTATTCGTCAGCGTCGGAACCTACTTCGCCACATTGATCAGTTCTTGGTCCGTGATAGGCGCTCCCGGGTATTTCTACAACATGGGGTGGGCGGGTTACTGGCAGTTCGGCGGAACGATTTTGACCTCCATCTTCGCCGCGCTCTGGTTCGGCGCCAAGATTCGCGGCACAGGCTTCGTCACCCTGCCCGACATACTCGCCGCCAGATACTACAGCGGAGCCGTCCGGGTAATCTCAGCGGGCCTTATTCTGATCGGTAGCATGATCTTCCTCACTGTACAAGCTCTGGGCGCCGGCGTCATTCTGCGGCAGATCACCGGTATAAGTGAAAACATCGGCATCATCTTGGGCGTGATCATCTTTCTCATCTTCACCGTGACGGGAGGCATGCATTCCGTAGCATGGACCGATCTCGTGCAGGGGGTCATGATCTTTATCGGCATCTTCATCGCAGTGACCATGGGACTCGAAAAAGTAGGCGGTTTCGGCGAGATGCACCGTCAGCTCGCAGCAAGCGCCCCCGAGTTCCTGGATCCGTTCGCGGGGGGGAAAATGGGGTTGCTGATGATCTTCAACTGGTACATCATCTGGGGTGTCGGCAACCTGGGAACGCCGCAGTTCATGGGAAGATTCCTCGCATGCCGCGACCTCGCCACGGTTCGCACAAGTCAAGGATTGACGGCGCTTACGTTCGCCCTCTTTTACTTCCTGATCGGCACTCTCGGGGGACTTGCAAAACTCCTCTTCCCCGGAATCGCGGACGCAAACAGCGTCGGGCCGATGTTCATCACCCAGATGCTGCACCCTTTCTTCGGCGCCCTCATCATGAGCGCTCTCATGGCGGCGGCCATGTCCACAGCCAGCTCGGTCCTTCTGGTCGCGGCAACGACCTTTGTCCGCGACTTTTACCAGGCCTTTGCGAAAGGCGCTATCGAAGACCGAAAACTGGTCTCATACTCGCGGATCGTCACGGTTCTTGTTTCCATCGTTGCCTGCATCCTCGCGCTAAAACGTATTTCGACCATCTTCTGGCTTCAACCGAACATGGTCGCCACGATGGGAGCATCCATCGGAACAGCCCTGATCGCCGCATTCGCGTGGAAGCGAGCGAACCGCGAGGGAGCGATCGCGAGTATTCTGGGAGGCATCACCGTCACATCGATATGGTTTGTAATAGGATTGCAGGCAAATACCGGATTACATCCGTCCATTCCTGGAACCGCTGTCGCCCTCGCTCTGCTTGTCGTAGTGAGCAAAATGACGCCGCCTACGCCCAAGGAGATAATCGCGCAGTTCTTCCCTGCGAACAACTGAATAAAATAGAAAGGAGTATGATCGAATTGTCAAGAATATGGGACGATCTTTTAACGCGAACAGACCAAGATGTCGTTGCAAGGGGCGGATACGGAAAAAGCCGAGGTTTGGGGAAACGACCGATCCTGGTGGTTATTGACATTCAATACAATTACATCGGAGAAAACAAGCACATCCTCGAACAGATCGGCGAATGGCCATCCGGAGGCGGCGCCGCAGGATGGCGGGCCATCGAGAAAATCGCTCGCGTTCTTGCCAAGGGGCGCGAAATGAAGCTGCCCGTCTTATACACGCGCAACGTACAGAAAAACATAACGTTCGACAGCTTCAGCAATAAAACCGATCGCGATCAGAGTAAATATGTGGACGGCCACAGGGGAACGCAAATAGTCGACGAGATTGCTCCGCAACCGGACGAACTGGTACTTGACAAAGCCTATGCCAGCGCTTTTTACGCTACGCCTATGGTGAGCTGGTTGGTCAAACTCGGAGTAGACACCCTTATCATAATGGGAGGTTCTACAAGCGGCTGCGTCCGTGCCACCGCGATCGACGCCGTAAGCCGCAATTTTAAAGTCGCAGTGATCGAGGATTGCGTTTACGACAGAATAGAACTTTCTCACAAAGCCGGTTTATTCGATCTCTGGATGAAGTACACCGATGTGATCGATATGGAGAGTGCGCTGGAATACCTGGCCACTGCGGAAAGG
>WPCG01173962.1_pt1 | contig 13614 bp, 11 predicted proteins | sample 5403311 | NCBI WGS metagenome assembly WPCG01 (sample SAMN12869467, study PRJNA574797) | sludge metagenome | isolation source: wastewater treatment of Control | place: China:Beijing | collected 2019-05-17 | reverse complement strand
CGGCGAAGTTCGCCGAAGGGAGGCGTGCGGTTCCGTAGTTCCCTTCGGCGGATTTCGTCTCAAAACGGAGAAACGGCTATTTTCCGCTCAGGATTTCGTCGAGAAGCTTCGCGTCGTCCCCAAGCTCGCCCTTGAACTCGTCATAGACGGCTTTCGTCGCCTCGCGGAAGGGCGTTACGTCGGGCGTCGTCACTTCCATGCCGAGTTCCTTCAGCTTGGCGACCTGCTCGCTCTCCATCTTCGTGATCTGCTCGCGCTGATAGACGGCCGACTCCTGCGCCGCCTTGCGGATGATCTCCTTGTGTCCTTCGGGAAGCGCGTCGAACTTCGCCTTCGCGATGGCGATCATCGCGGGAGAAAAAACGTGGCCGGTAAGCGCAAGGTGTTTTTGCACCTCGTACACCTTCTGGACGAAAATGATGGGCACCGGGTTCTCCTGTCCGTCGACCGTTCCCTGCTGCAGCGCGGTGAAAACCTCGCCCCACGCCATGGGCGTCGGATCCGCGCCCATGGCTCTCCACAGCGCCATGTGGATCTTGTTCTCCATGGTCCGCAGCTTCATTCCCTTCACGTCCTCGGGAGTGTTCACCGCGCGCTTGGAGTTGGTGAAATGGCGGAATCCGTTCTCATACCACGCAAGACCGGTGATGCCGATTCTGTCGAGGAGCCCCATGACATACTGTCCGATCTTGCCGTCGAGGACCGCGTAAGCCTGCGCCTTGTCCTTGAAGAGGAACGGGAAGTCGAACATCATGAAGCGCTTCTCGAAGCCGCCCATGGGGCCTGTCGAACCTACATAGAGGTCGATCGTTCCGAGCTGAAGCCCCTCCAGCAGATCCCGCTCTCCCGTGCCGAGCTGGTTGTTCGGGAAGAGGGAGATTTCGATCTCGCCGTTGGTCTCTTTCTCGACAATCTCCTTGAACTTCTGCGCTCCCATGTGATACGGGTGCTGATCGCTTACGGAGTGTCCGAGTTTGAACTCGTACTTCGCCGCCTCCCCGAACGTCGCGAGCGAGAAAATCATCGCACACGCCAACACCATCACAACCATGCCTTTCAACTTCATATTCCTTCCCCTCCTTATGTGAATTGGACGTCTTTTCCGCGGCGTTTACACGGAAACTTCGTCATAGGTCTTCTGACGGACCCGAACGAGGTTCGTCAGAGCCAAATTGACGGGAGTCGGCACTCCCAGCTTTTTCCCTTCGCTTACGATCGCACCGTTGATCACGTCGATCTCGGTCTGTCTGCGGTTCGTGATATCCTGCAGCATCGAAGAGCGGTTTGCCGCCGTGAGGCGGGCTACCTTCCGCGTATGTTCGACCGGATCTTCGCTCTCGATGCGAATACCCGCCGCGCGCGCAACATCGATCGCCTCTTGAACCGCCAGCATCAGCAGTTCGTCCGTCTCGGGAAATTCGACAAGTCTGCCGTTTTTGAGCCCCGTCACGGCAGTCAGCGCGTTGATGCCGACATTGACAAGCAGCTTGCCCCAGATGAGTCCGATGACGTTTTCGGAGAGTTTCACAGAAAACCCCGCCTTTTCGAACATCCCGCCGACTCGCTTCAATCTGTCGCTTACAAGACCGCGCGGCTCGCCGAGAATCGTATCACCCTGTCCCGCATGACGTATCTTTCCGGGACCGAGAAGCGTGCAACCGTGTCCTGTGATCCCAGCGATAACACGTTCGGCTCCCGCTGTTTCATTCAGTTTCTCCACGTTTCCGAGGCCGTTCTGGAGCGTAAGCACAACGGTCTCCGGCCCGAGGAGCGCCTCGGCGCCCTTCATCGCCTCCGCCGTCGCCGTCGCCTTCACAAAGACGATGACGAGATCGGCTTTCCCCGCCTCAGCAGGATTCATCGTCCCCCGAATGGAGCGTATGACGCGGTCGCCGCCGATTCCTTCTATTGAAAGCCCCGATGCGTTCACCGCGTCGATATGCTCTTTCCAGACGTCGACAAGCGTTACGTCGAACCCCGCCTCGGCAAGCATGCCGCCGTAGAGAGAACCCATTGCGCCGGAACCTAGGATAACAGTCTTCATCTTCTCCTCCTGTCTGACTTCTTTCATCTTGTCCACGAACGAACGGGACGCGCCATCCTTGCGTCCGTCCGCCGCCTCGACCCAACGTACAGCTTCATTTGCCCGAAACCGTATCTTTTGAAGATGACGGATTCGAGGCTTTATACCCGAGCGAACGGGAAAACCTTCTCGATACATCCAACAACAGCTCTCCGACCGCCTCGATCTTCCGGGATTCTCCGGCATAGAGGAACTTGGGAAGCGCGACGCTCAACGCGGCCACCACGTCTCCGGAATTGCCCCGAACCGGCGCGGCGATGCAGAAGAGCCCCTCCACATACTCCTCGTTGTCCCAAGCTATCTCGCGATCCCTGATCTCCCGAAGCTGGGCGAGCAGATTGTCGGTTGATGTCACGGTATTCTCCGTGTACCTCGGAAAGGGAGATGGACCGACTATTTCGAGTATCTTCGGCTCCGGAAGCCACGCGAGAAGGATCTTTCCGAGCCCGGTACAGTACGCAGGGAAGCGCTTGCCGACCGAAAGGTCCACTTTGATGGTGGATTGGCTTTCTATCTTGTCGATGTAGATCACCCTGTCGCCGTCGAGTATGGCGAGATTGACCGCCTCGTGCGTCTTCTCGGAAAGTTCCCTGAGAAAGGGGGCGGCCTGCCGGCGAAGACCGAGGCGCTTGACGACGTCGTTGCCGATCTCGAAAAATTTAAAGCTATTCGAATACTTGTGATTGAGGGGATTCTGATTGATGTAGCCGAGACTCTTGATGGTGGACACAATACGATGGACCGTACTGCGCTCCAAGGAAAGCAGACGGCTCATTTCAGCAATTCCAAGCTCTCCGTGCGTGTCCAGAAGCTCGATAATCGCGAAAGCGCGTTCTATGGATTGGACCCCGCCCGGGGCGGTCTGCCTGCCTTCCATTCTTTTTCCTCCATATCATCCGGGAGATGCCTGCGTTCATCTTCCCGCATTGCGGAATGATATTGATTATAGTGGAATTCAGCTTCCGGGTCATTATAATAACCCGCTCTTTACCGTGTCAATAGAAAAAGAACGCAATTCCGCCAAGCCAGCAAGTTCTTTTTTTATCAAGTATGACGCAGCAAAAAGGGAGAAGAAGCGCTGGGAAGAATACGGGGGGAACCAGGAAAAGGCAGGATACGTACAATGGAATAAGTACGCCCCGAACAAGAGCCGGCGATAGCCCCGTCTATATAAAAGGACCGCATCGCCGACGGAGTGCGGTCCTTTTGCATAGACGGCGTGCTCGAAACGGTCAGTTCCCGCCGATATGCACCGATATTTCGCGCAAAACTCCGGTCCGCAGGATACCGCCCTCTTCCTGGATGGCCTCCATCTCGTCGCGCAACTCATCGACGTATTCGTCGTCCTTAATCGAAGGAAGATTTATCAGAACGTTCATCGCGGCGCTTTCGAGGGCGGCAAGCGCATTGGAGGCTCCCACTCCGAGGTCGCTGGCCGCGTTCGTATTCGTCTTGTCGGCAACCCGAGCACACAGGCGAAGGACTTCAAGACAGTCCGCAGCCGTCCTCCGAGGAGATTCGCACGCTCCCTTGAACGCGGTCTGTATCATCTCCCGCCGCACGGTTTTCTCCTCGTCGGTACTCTTGGGCGCGGCAAAAGCATCCATAACCTTTTCGAAAGCCCTCGCGTCGATATCGATCGCTTCCAGAAGGCGCTTCCGGAGAATCTCGGATTCGGCGAGCACCTCTTTCACCTCGTGCTCGTACTCTTCATACCCCTTCTTGCCGATGGTAAGGCGGCAAACCATCGAGACCAGAGCGGCCCCGAGAGCTCCGGAGAGCGCGGCGACGCTACCGCCTCCCGGAGCGGCCGAATCGGCGGCCAATTCATCGGAAAATCCACCAAGGGGCATAGCTCTGAGACGTGCCACAGTATTTCCTCCTTTGCGCGGTCCATTTTTCGGAGAACAGTCCATCTTTTCCCCGACTCTCACCGGAAGTGCGTTTCACAAAAACGCTCATGCAACGCTCTCTTTATATCACATTTCTCCCGGAGCGGGGGCTTTTTTTCCACCTTTTCAACAAAGGAGCGGAAAGAGCGTGCGCGCTCTTCCGCCCTTTTGTCCGGTTGCCCGCGCTTTCCTTGCGAAAACTTTTTTTTAGAAGAGCCCCGTGATGCGGCCTTTTTCGTCGATGTCTATCGACAGCGCCGCGGGCTTCTTCGGCAATCCCGGCATCGTCATGATCGATCCCGTCACCGCCACGAGGAATCCGGCCCCCGCCGACAGTCTCACTTCGCGCACCGTCACCGTGAATCCCGTCGGTCTTCCCAGCAGCGACGGGTCGTCCGAGAGCGAGTACTGCGTCTTCGCCATGCACACCAGCAAGTCGTCCTTCCCAAGCTCGCGAACCTGCGCGAGGTCCTTCTCCGCCTGGTCCGTGTACGTCACTCCCGACGCTCCGTAGATATTCTTCGCGATCCGCTCTATCTTCTCCTTCGGGCTCATTCCGACTTCGTACTGGTACACGAACTCCGATTTCTTCCCGCACGCTTCCATCACTTTGTCCGCGAGTTCGAGCCCGCCTTCGCCGCCCTTCTCCCATACTTCCGACAGCGCCACCGACGCCCCCAGCGCGTTGCACTTCTTCTCGATGAGCGCAAGCTCGTCTTCGCTGTCGGCGGGGAAACGGTTGATGGCAACGACCGCGGGAAGGCCGAACGACGCGATGTTCTCTATGTGCTTCTCGAGGTTGGTCATTCCCTTCTCCAGCGCGACAAGGTCCTTCTCCCCGAGTTCGCTCTTCTTCCTCCCGCCGTGCATCTTCAGCGCCCGCACGGTGGCGACGATGACGACCGCCGAGGGCTCGAGCCCGCCGAGGCGGCATTTGATGTCCAGAAACTTCTCCGCTCCGAGGTCCGCTCCGAATCCGGCTTCCGTGACGAAGTAGTCCGAGAGCTTGAGCCCCAGACGCGTGGCCTGGATGGAGTTGCATCCGTGCGCTATGTTCGCGAACGGGCCTCCGTGGATGAACGCGGGCACTCCTTCGAGCGTCTGCACGAGGTTCGGTTTCACGGCGTCCTTCAGCAGCACCGCCGCCGATCCGGCCGCCCCGATCTCCCCCACTGTGACGGCCTTGCCGTCGTACGCGTACCCGACGACGATCTTCGCGATCCGCGTCTTCAGGTCCATGAGGTCGGTCGACAGGCACAGGATCGCCATGATCTCCGACGCCACGGTGATGTCGAACCCGCTTTCGCGAGGCACGCCGTTCGCCTTGCCTCCGAGGCCGACGATGACGCTCCGAAGCGCCCGCTCGTTGAGGTCCATGACGCGCCGCCATACGATTCGCCGCGGGTCGAGGTTCAGCTCGTTCCCCTGCTGGATGTGGTTGTCCACCATGGCCGAGATCAGGTTGTGCGCCGTGGTGATCGCGTGAAGGTCTCCCGTGAAGTGCAGGTTGATGTCCTCCATGGGGATGACCTGGCTGTACCCGCCTCCGGCCGCCCCGCCCTTGACTCCGAAGCTGGGCCCGAGCGACGGCTCCCGGATGGCGAGGCTCGTCTTCTTCCCGCGCTTGGACAGCGCCTGCGCGAGTCCCACTGTCGTGGTGGTCTTCCCCTCCCCCGCGGGCGTCGGCGTGATCGCCGTCACCAATATCAGCTTCCCGTCCGCGTTTCCCTTCACCCGATCCCATACCTCCGGAGACACCTTCGCCTTGTACCTCCCGTACAACTCCAGCTCCGTCTCTCCGATTCCCAGCTTCTCCGCTATCTCCACTATCGGCCGCAGTTCCGATCCCTGCGCTATCTCGATGTCGCTCGGCACATGCATTCCTTCTCAGTCCTCCCGTATCTCGCAAAAAAACTCTTCACCCGGAGCTCGCTCCGGTCAGGAACTCTTCAGCTACTCGCTCTCCTCGTCGAGAGCGAGGATGCTGTTCTCGAGAATCTGGTTCTCTTTGAAGTCGACGACGCGGAGGAAGTACGCCGCGCTGTCGATCAGGTCGCTCTGATGAAGCGTCCCGCAGATCTGGGTACCGACGATGGTGAGTCCGAAACGCTTCGCTTCGTTGTCGACGAGCTGGAACACTCGGTAGATGGGCGTATTGGCGGTGTCGAACATGTTCATGGAGACCGCGGCGTAGTCGTACCCGTCCGGCTTGAACGCCACGGCGCGGATCGTGCTGAACCCCCCGCTGGGTCCGCGCACCATCTTGGCGATCGACTTCGCGATTTCGAGATCCTGCGTGTTCAAAATCATATTCACCGCAACCAGGTTCGCCTTCGCCGCGCTGACGATGGTCGCCCCGGCGGTCGGATGGAGCTTGGCCGGTCCCAGATCGGGCGCTCTCTCGGGAAGGTGCGCGACCTCTTTCAGCCCCTCGTACTGCCCCTTGCGAATGAAGGAGAGCTCCTTCCTCTCCGGCGTGCGTGCGTTCTCTCCGCTGAAGTAGACGGGAACCTTGTACCGTTCCCAGACTTCCGCACCGATCTCCTCGGCGAGCGCGGCGCACTCTTCAAGGGTGATGTTCCGGAGAGGGAATACCGGGATGGTGTCCTGCGCGCCGATACGGGGGTGTTTTCCCTGCTGTTTCTCCATATCGATGAGCTCGTAGGATTTTCCCGCCATGGCGAGAAGCGCCGCTTTCAACGGCTGCGGCTCGCCGAGACACTCAATGACGGTGCGGTTGAAATCCGCGTCGGGGAAGTAGTCGATCAGCTTGACTCCCGGCGCCTTGCGTATCTGATCGACGACGGCTTCAAAAACCTCGGGGTCTTTACCGTTGCTGAAATTAGGGACTGCGTGCACATACTGTTTCTTCGCCATAATGCGTTCCTCCTGTCAATACCCGTTCCATCGATAGCACACTTCATGAAAAAGGGGGCCGAAGCCCCCCCTTCCGCCGCTTGCAGCCGCTACTTTCCTCTTTTGCTCTCCAGTTCGGCCATCTCGGCTCGGAACGTTTCAAGAAGCTCCTTGGCGAACCCGGGGTTCCTCGAAAGCTCGAAGTATTTTGCGTCGGCCTTCTTCGCGATCTCCTGGAACGCCGCTCTCTCCTCGTGCGTCAGGTCGTAATACTCCTGTCCCGGCTTGAAGTCGTCGATCATCATCTGCAGACGGGTCTTGTTCAGCTCTTCCTGAACGTCGTGAATATACGGGCGCACCTCGTCGACCGAGTCGAGGACGATCCGGCGCACATCCTCGGGAAGGGAATCGAGGAATCCGATGTTGACAAGATGCTGCATGACGTACATGTTGTGCCGCGACCCGATGAGATATTTCTGGACATCCATGAACTTCATCTCCTGGATGGTCGCGGGAGCGTTCTCCTGTCCTTCCACCACGTTGAGCTGAAGTCCGCTGTACAACTCGGTGAAGGAGAGCGGCGTCGGGTTGGCGCCGTACGCTCTGTACGTCTCCACGAGCAGCTCGGACGGCATCACGCGGATCTTGACGCCCTTGAAATCGTCGGGAGTGCGGATGGGCTTGTTCGCCGTCCAGAACATGGCGCCCTCGGTGAAGTACGAGAGGACGGAGAGGCCCTTCTGCCGGTAGATGTCGTTGAGCATGACGTTGAGCGCCTTGCTCTGCGCGAAGAAGTCTCTGTTCACGATGGGGTCGTCTGAGAAGAGGAACTGAAGCCCCATGATCTGGTTCTCCGGAACGATGGAGCTGGACTGGCTCGGGCCGGTCAGGCAGAATTCGACGGCGCCGTTGAGGGTCAGTTCGAACATCTCGGTCGGCGTGCCGAGCGTGCCGGAGTGGAAGATATCAAGTTGAATGTCGCCGTTCGATTTTTCTTTCAGCAGGCGGGCGAACTCTTGGGCGTAGATGTCGGCGATGCTCCCCGCAATGGTCTCGCAGGCCAGGCGCCACTGGTACTTGGGAGCGGCCGCCGCCCCTCCGGCGAAGACGAACAGGAACACCAGCACAAGGGTAAGACTCGCACAACGCATCATTCTCTTTTTCATGATAGAACTCCTCCTTTTTCTTTCGAAAATCATGTCCGAAACACTCTCCGGAACTCCTTCTTGCTGCCCCGAAACGCCGTAAACTCCCCCCTCCTTCCCCTAAAAAATCCCCTTTATTTTTACACCCCAAACACGGTTGAATTCCTAAAAAGCGTAACTATCGTCTTATTGAATCATCAGATCCCGGAGGAAGAGCGCGATCTGCGGGAAGATGATGAGAAGGATCGACACGAGCACCATCATCGCGATGAACGGGAAGACTCCCCGGACCACGTCGATGTATCGTTGCTTGAAAATGGCGATCGCCGTGAAGATGTTGCAGCCGAACGGAGGCGTCGTGGAGCCGATGGCCGCCTGGAGGGTCACGATAGTGCCGACGAGCACGTTATCCAGTCCGGAAGCGGCGATCGCAGGCTTGAAGATCGGCGTCAGAATCATGATCACGACGATCGGGTCGACAAACATGCATCCGAGGAAATACGCAAGGCTGAGGACGGCGAGTATCCTGAAGGTGGACGGGGCGTCGCCCAGGAGCGGCGGCAGGATCAGGTTCGGGATTCGGGCGAAGGAGACCGTCCACGAGAAGACCTGTCCCATCGCGATCAGGATGAAGACGATCGCGGTGACAACGCCCGTCCTGAGAGCGATTTTCGGGATATCGGCAAGGGTGATCGACTTGTAGATGAAGTACTCGAGGATGAACGCATAGAGCACCGAGACCGCGGCCGCTTCCGTGGGGCTGAACACGCCGGTATAGATACCGCCGAAGATGATGACCGGGAAGGTGAAGCTCAGGAGCGCCCGTTTCAGCGCGCTCAGGCGTTCGCCCAGAGTGGCCCTCTCGGCCTGGAGATCCTTGCTGGAAATGAACCACGAATAGACGCAGAAGAAGAACCAGATAAGGAGTCCCGGACCGACGCCCGCGATGAACAGCTCTCCCACGGAACACGCGCCGACGACGCCGTAGACGATCATGTAGACGCTTGGAGGGATAAGGAGGGCGATGACCGCAGCATTGATGATCAGCGCCGTGGAGAAGGACGAGGAATACCCGGCTTTCAAAAGGAGCGGACGCAGAGGGCCTCCGATGGCGACCACGGTCGCCTGGGTCGAGCCGGAAACCGCGCCGAAGAGCGTGCACGCCGTCGTCGTGGCGATGGGAAGTCCTCCGCGTTTATGGCCGACGAACTTTACGACGAAGTTGAGCAGGCGCTCCGCGATCTGTCCCGACGTCATAAGGTCGGCGGCGAAGATGAACATCGGCACTGCGATCAGGGAAACCGGCTGCACCCCGCCGATGATCTGCTGCACGAGCATCATCGGATTGACTCCCCTGAAGTAGGTCATCACCGTGGCGAACGCGCCGACAGCAAGAGGAACCATCATTGGGAAGCCGAGCAGCAGGAGGACTATCATGGAACCCATAAGCATCAGAAGCATGGCTGCACCTCCTAGATTTCGAACTGCTTTGAAGGATCTTCTTCAAGGCCGTCGACAAGCGTCGGAGAGATGAAAATCTCTTCCTTCATCATGTTCAGGAACCCCGTCTGGAGATACTGAATCCCCGTAAGGACAAAACCGAAGGGCACCCACATAATGATCCAGTAGAGGGGAATCTGGAGACCGAGCGTATGCCGCTTGATCGTGTAGAGATTGAGGGCATACTTGTATCCGTACCACGCGAGGAAGAACATCAGCCCCGCCGTGGAAAAGGTAATGACGATCATGAGGAGTTTTTTCAGACGAGGGGAGAGTATGTCGAAGATCGCCGTCATCCTTATGTGTACCCCCATCCTTGCAGCATAGCTTGCGCCGATGAACGTCACCCAGACGATGGCGAACTGGGTCACCTCTTCGGCCCAGGTGAAGCTGTAGCTGAAAACATTGCGCCCGATGACGTTGGCGATGGACACCACCGCCATGACGATGATGCTCCACGATATCATGAACTTCTCGAACCTCTCCACGAGGGCGTTTACACGTGCGAAGAATATCATTGCGAGCTCTCCTTCCTTAAACCTTTCGTTTTCCCGCGAAGTCGAAAAGAACTCCGGCTATCCTCTCCACGGAGTCCAGATCGACATATTCGTCCGGCTGGTGGAAAAAACCCTCGTCTCCGGGGCCGAGAATGGCGAACGGTACGCCGAGAGCCGGGACGAGGATCGACGCGTCGGTGAAGTAGTTCATCCCCGTGAGCCTCCACGGCATCGATCTCGCCGCATAAATCTCCTCGAGGTTCTTCAGAAGCGGGGAGAGGGAGTGCATCCCGACCGGAGGGCGGTTGTTGATGACTTCGACCGCACACTCCTGAAAGAGCCCCATTCGCTTCATCCTGACGATGACCCCCTGCACTTTCTCCAGAAAGTCGTCGTGATCGACATGCGGAAGCGTGCGGACGTCCATGACGCCTTCGACGCATTCAGGGACGACGTTCGGCATATCCATCCCCTTGATCGAAGTGAGCACGCAGCTCGAATGCCCCAGAAGCTCGTGCCGCTTCTCCCCGCTGAAAACGTGGCGGATCTTCTCGTAGAGAGCGAAGAAAGATGCGATAGTGTCGCTCCCCTGCTCCGGCATGGCGGCGTGCGAGCTCTTTCCCGTCATTCGACAACGTAGCCACAGGGCGCCTTTTTCGGCGAGTCCGATCTTCTCTCCCGTAGGTTTCACAAGAAGCAGCTCTTCGACCCCTCGAAGGAATCCTCCACCCAGGAGAGTCCTCGCTCCGGTACCCCCAACCTCCTCGTCGGCGGTGAAGCAATACAGAACATCCGTCGGAGGACGCCTGCCGGAGTCGAGCCAGGCGCGCGCGGAGAGAAGCATGGAGGTAAGCCCGCCCTTCATGTCTGCTGCGCCCCTTCCGTAGACGCGCGTTCCGTCGGTTTCCGCGCCGAACGGCGCCTTCGTCCACAAAGAGCGCTCGCCCACGGTGATCGTATCCAGGTGGCCGGAGACGGCTCGCTTTCGTGTGCGGTCCTCCCCCGGCACGACAAGCACCAGGGACGCACGGTTATCTCCGTGATCGACCACTATTTTTTCAATACATTCTTCGGGAAAGAGAGAGAGGATGTACCCGACGGCATCTTTTTCGTCGCCGTAGGGCTGCACCGTTCGAATACGGATGAGCTGACGCAGTATTTCCAGGGCCCGCGAGGTATCCAGAGGAACAGGCATTCTATCCCCTCCTTGAGTGTCTCAAGGATACGGGGAAACGTCCTGTTTTTCATTAGCTGGTTCGGCCAAATCAGATAAAAGGTTTTTGGCAAATAGTAACAAATTTATCCTTGTAAAAAAGCGGCGCAAGACGGAGGGCGAGCCCCATATCGAAACGCTGCACGGGATCGGAAGAGTCGAATCCAATCCGTTCCCGTAGAACTCCAAGGCGGTATTTCACGGTATTATAATGAAAACGGAGCAACTCGGATGCCGCTCTGACGTTCCAGTTGCACCTCTCCATCACCAGGAGCGTCTCCAATAGTTCCACGGAGGAAGCATCGGTTCCCTCCAGCAGTTCGCCCAGGATCCGAAGGCAAAAGACACGCGCTTCCTCGGTTTCTGAAAGGATGGCTACCAGCTGGTATCCGCCGAGCATATCCCAGAGAATGACGCCTCCGTCACTCCCGAGACTTTCCGAGACCGAAAGCGCTCGTACGGCTTCGTCGTAGCTCCGGCACACCGCGTTCACCCCTCTTTTGACGGCTCCCGCAGCGAAGAGGAAAGAGCGTCCTTTCTTCTGCGGAAGCTCTTCTTTCAGCGAAAGAAGTATGCTCTCAAGAACATCTTTGACTCCGGAAAGGGCCTCCGGTTTTCCGGAGTGGAGCGGAAGGAGAAACACCGGCATCTTTGTATAAAAAACACAAAATGACTTTGGGAAAAAGGAGAGCACTTTGCTCCGCGCAAGTGAGAACGAAATATGACGCTCCCTCGCAGCCGCTCCCTCATCTTCCTTCACATCGTCCGCAAGGCGAAGAACCAGCACAAGAAACTCCTGGTCCTTTTTCCACCCCCATTGCGCGAACGACTCCTCGGCTTCCCTGTAGTCGCGCACCTCCCCCGCGAGCAGCTCTTTCAGAAGCTCGTCCCTTTTCTCGTTGCCCGGAACAGTTCTGCTGAAAGAACGCTCCAGGCAGAGCGCCGTCGCGATCACCGCGTTCTCGATATAGATCGCCTCTTCGTCCGAAAGATCGTGGGCGCGGTCCGACGGAATGTCGAAGATGAGAACGCCGGAGTGGACATTACCGACCTGCACCTCGCGGGAACAGTATATTCTGGACAGCTCGAGCATCGGAAACGTCTTCGCGCTTTCCCGAAAGATTTCGGAAGAGGAGACGACGCTGACGTTTCCCGTGTACGCCTCCCGGAAGGCTGCTCCCGTTTTCAGATACCCGGCCACGACAGAGAGAACGGCTCGGACATCTTGTCTGCCCGCAATCGCCTTGAAGAACGGAGCAAAAGACAGTTTCCCACCGGAACCGTTCATTCCATAACACCTCCCCGCATACGCACGGTTCTTCCTTCCGCAACGACCTCTCCGAAAACCGAAAACCCCCCGGCCTTGCGGCAGGGGGGCTGCTCTTCTTTTTTTACCGTCCCGAGGAGTCGGCCTTTTCAGCCTGCTCCAAGGTATTCTCCAGCAACATCGCGATCGTCATGGGGCCCACCCCTCCGGGAACGGGAGTGATCCACGACGCTTTTTCCGCGACCGGCTCGTAATCGACATCACCGACGAGCCCCTCTTCCAGTCGGTTGATTCCCACGTCGATCACCACGGCGCCCTCTTTCACCATATCCGCCGTGACGAAACGGGGTTTCCCAATGGCGGCCACGAGGATATCCGCGCGCCGAGCATGCTCGGCGAGGTCCGCCGTTTTGCTGTGGCAGATGGTGACGGTCGCGCTCTCGGCGAGCAACATCAGTGCGACGGGCTTGCCGACGATGTTGCTCCGCCCGATCACGACGGCCTCTTTTCCGGAGAGAGGAATCCCCGTGCTCTTCAGAAGACGGAGAATCCCCTTCGGCGTGCACGGCTCGCTCGCAGGAAGGCCCGCCACAAGACGCCCGATATTGACGGGGTGGAAACCGTCCACGTCCTTCTCCGGACGGATCGCCGCAAGTACGGTATCCGGATCTATCTGGCGCGGCAGCGGAAGCTGCACGAGGATGCCGTGCACCGTCTTGTCCGCGTTAAGCTTGTCGATGAGGGCAAGCAGCTCCTCCTGCGAGGTCGTCCCGGGCAGGCGATGCAGGAATGAGGCGAACCCGGCCTCCAGGCACCCCTTCTCCTTCTGTCCGACGTACACCTTGGACGCCGGGTTGTCGCCCACAAGAATCACCGCGAGACCGGGGACGATCCCCTTCTCCTTCAGCAGGAGGACCTTCTCCTTGATCGACGCCCTGATCTCCGCCGACATTTTTTTTCCATCGAGAATTTTCGCCGTCATGACAGTCACCTAGAAGAGCCCCGTGATGCGGCCTTTTTCGTCGATGTCTATCGACAGCGCGGCGGGCTTCTTCGGCAATCCCGGCATCGTCATGATCGAACCCGTCACCGCCACGAGGAATCCGGCCCCCGCCGACAGTCTCACTTCGCGCACCGTCACCGTGAATCCCGTCGGTCTTC
>WPCG01090894.1_pt1 | contig 13620 bp, 9 predicted proteins | sample 5403311 | NCBI WGS metagenome assembly WPCG01 (sample SAMN12869467, study PRJNA574797) | sludge metagenome | isolation source: wastewater treatment of Control | place: China:Beijing | collected 2019-05-17 | reverse complement strand
GAGTTCGATAGGGAGAAACTTGCTCTTAACGGGTTGAGCATGGGAACGGCAGCCAGCGCGGTTAGAAACCGGGTGCATGGCCTCACCATGACGCACTTCCGGGAAGAAGGCGAGGAGTATGATATCCGGGTACGTTATGATGAGGAGTCACGCCAATCGCTGGAAGATATTGAAAATATATTGATATACAACCCTATGGGTGTGGGCGTTCGTGTGCGTGATTTGGGGAAAGTGGTGGAAGGCTCTTCCCTTCCCGAGATCGACCGCAAAGACCGCCAGCGTATCGTGACCGTGAGCGGTTCTATCTACAACCGTGCCTTGAGCGATGTTGCCGAGGATGTAAGCAGTGCCATTTCAACCGTGGATATTCCAACGGGATTGCAAGTAACGATTGGTGGTTCGCTGGAAGACCAGCAAGAGTCCTTCTCCGAGTTGAGCCTACTACTTGTTATCGTCATACTGTTGGTATATATTGTCATGGCATCCCAGTTTGAATCGCTCACGTATCCTTTTATTATCATCTTCTCCATCCCGTTCGCTTTTATCGGTTCGTTGCTGTTACTCGCGATCACGGGTGAACCTCTTGGCATCATGGGGCTGATCGGGCTCGTCATGCTCGTGGGGATGGTGGTGAAGAACGGTATTGTACTCGTGGACTACATCAACTTGAACAGGGAGCGAGGAATGTCCATTGTGACCGCGGTGGTGCACGCGGCGAGATCGAGGTTGCGGCCTATTTTAATGACTACCCTGACTACTATTCTCGGCATGATTCCGTTGGCCGTCGGTACCGGACAGGGTTCAGAAATGTGGCAGTCACTCGGTATCTCTATTATTGGCGGAATGACCTTCTCGACTGTCGTCACGCTGGTCCTGATTCCCGTGCTCTATGCCATCTTCGGTGGAAATGGCGTGAAACGTCAACGAAAGAAGCATCATAAACGACTTGTTGGTGTTAATCAACCCCGGGATATCGATGTTCTTATCGTATGAGACTAATGTGTTAATTTGATGATTTAACGATTTGATGATTTTGAAATTTTGAAATAAAAAAATGAAAGCAGTAATGATCATGTTGGACCAAGCACACTATGATTTGATAGTGGAAGAACTGGGTTCGCTCAATATCCGGGGATTTACCTCGTGGAAAGAAGTATACGGCAAGGGCAGTAAGAACGGGATCCCGCACTACGGGTCCCACGCCTGGCCCTCGGTGAATAACGCCATCCTCACCATGGTGGAAGATGACCGGGTATCCCGGTTGTTGAAACGGCTGAAGGAAATTGATGAGGAGTCGCCTAACTTGGGTCTCCGAGCCTTCGTCTGGAATATTGAACATTTTCATTAAGCAAGAGCAGAACAAATTTACTTGCATTATGTTGTCGCGAGAAAACATCAAAGTTCATTGCATTATCCTTCAAACCGGTTGCAAGTTGGTGAGATCGCTATCAATTCCACTGATTCGGACGAGATTCAATGTCGTTTCAGTATTGGTTTTTCACATTTCAAGCCTCTGATTTTTCGGTTGAATACTTTTTTTGTACCTGGCATGATACTCGTGTACTACTTTTGTATCGTCAGGCTTGAAAAAGATGAACAGCCAAAATTTGTCTAAAATTAAATATTGAAACAATGAAGAAAAAAACAATTTTAGTAAGTTTAGTTGCCCTTATAACCGTAGGGATAACAAGTGTGAATGCACAAACACCTATCTATTGGGGTGTGAAAGGTGAAATGAATCTGTCGAACTTTTTACTGAACGACTTCGATTTGCTGTCGAGTAAAATGAAAGCAGGACCCAACTTAGGAGGGTTCATGAGGGTCGAATTACACGATAATTTTGCCATTCAACCGGAACTGTCTTTTTTCTATAGAAATGCTAAGATGGAAGCCCTGTCGGAAGACGACACATTCAAGCAGTGGGGAATGCAGCTCCCGGTATATGCTTTGGGTCAATACAGAACCTATAACGGGTTATTTTACGGGGGTATGGGACCGTTCGTGGGATTGGGTTTTGATGCAAGCCTCGATGACCTGGACATAGACCTGTATAAAGAAGTGGCGGGGAAAACGCCCATGAACCGTTGGGACTTTGGGCTCGGGCTCTTACTGGGATACGAGTTCAACAGTGGTTTTCAAGTGAACGCGGGCTATCAAGTCGGACTGGTTAATCAGGCGGACGAGTTGACCGGTTTAAAGGATATAATCAGTGGTTCGGACGATGCCAAAATGCGGACCCAAACGGTGAACGTAGGCATAGGGTATCGTTTCTGACAAAAGCAGAACGCTCCCAATGGGATTGCCTCAAGATCCGGCCGCGGGTGCCGGAAATAAATCCCGCGTTGGTTTTCTTGATCCCGATGAACATCCGTCAGTTAACAGATGTTCATCGGGTTTTCCCTCTCTCCCCCTTTTTCCGTACATTTGCAAGTCTCTGTTATAATAGAAACGGAAATTGAAAAATGAAACTACCAAAAGAACGGTTTTTTATTCTCAGTTACGATAAAAAGACAGCACTTACCGCATCGGTTGTCATCAGTTTTATCCTGGCGTTTGTCATGCTGTCGTCGTCCATATATTATGCCGTATCGTTAAACAAAAACAGCGGAGTGCGGGTGGTCGATATTATCACGCCGGAATCTATCGTGACGCTGCTGATCAATACGCTGTTTTTCTATTTTGTTTTTCGGCTGCAATTCTGGGCGGTAACGCACTTTCTGAACCGACCCTATAAGATGTGGCTGTTCTTGTTGGGGCTGTTCGTGGTGATCATCTTCCTGAGTCCCCTTTTTTCACAGATGCAATGGTGGTGGTTTCGCACGGAAGTGTCGCCCGGGGCTTATTCCACGCTGCACTACGTGAAAGACCTGATCATCCTTATCATTTCTTCTCTCTTCACGATGTTGATTTATTTTATCAACCAGAATCAAAAGAGAGTGACCGAAAATCAACACCTCGTTTTTGAGAATCTGCAAAACAGATACAACGCGCTTAAGAACCAGACGGATCCGCATTTTCTATTCAATTCGCTGAATACGTTGAACGGATTGATCGGGTATGATGATCAACGAGCCAAGGATTACGTGGACCAGCTATCCCTTGTGTTCCGCTATACGATGCAGAATAAGACAGTGGCCATACTGGGCGATGAATTGGAGTTTGCCAAGTCGTATATCTACCTTATGAAGATCCGGTATAACGACGGGTTGGATGTTCAGCTACGCATCGACGACGGGAAAAAGAGGCATTATGTGATCCCGTCGGGACTGCAAATACTCATTGAGAACGCCATTAAGCATAATGTCGTAAGCAGGAAAAAACCTCTTCGCATCATGATTGAGACGCTGTCGGACGACAAAGTGCGCGTGGCGAATAATCTTCAAGTAAAAACCGGGGAGAGGGTCAGCAACGGCCTGGGGCTGTCGAACCTGAACGAACAATACAGGCTGATATTCGGAAAGGAGATTGTTGTCAGTTCTGCCGGCGGAGTGTTCTCGGTTGAGATCCCGCTCATAAGAGACAAGGATATCCAAAAACATATATAAAGGCGTATTCGATGAAAGTAGTAATTGTAGAAGATGAGTTTGTTGCCGCGCAAAATCTGGAGCGCATGATACAGGCGGTGAATGGAAGCATGGAAATCCTGGCCGTGCTACAAAGCGTGGAGGAGTCTGTAGAGTGGTTTTCGGTAAATCCTTCTCCCGATGTTGTTTTCATGGATATTCTTTTGGCCGATGGCGATGTTGTCTCGGTTTTCGAGGATGTTGAAATCCTGAGCCCCATTATCTTCCCAACCGCGTACGTTGAATACGCGTTAAAGGCATTCGACGTGAACAGCATCGATTATCTGCTGAAGCCAATCATCAGGCAGGATCTTGAGAGGGCGGTGAACAAGCTCACTTCATTGACCTCCCAACAAAATAACAGGGAGCTTGTCTCGCAAATCATGCAATCGATGCATGAATCGAAGATACCCTATAAGAGGCATTTCCTCATTCCGAATAAAGACAAGCTTACCCCGCTGCCGGTGGATGAAATTGCCTATATCTATACCGAATTTAAAATAGCAAAAATTATTTGTTTCAATCAAAAGACATTTTCGCTGGACAGCTCCCTCGATGAGTTAATGGGCCAGTTGAATCCGGCCCAATTTTTTCGTGCCAATCGGCAATATATTGTATCACATCGCGCCATAGAGGATATGTCGGTTTGGTTCGGAGGCAAGCTGGCGGTAAATCTCTCAGTAGAAACGCCCGAGCGAATCATTGTAAGCCGGGCGCGCAATCGTGACTTTAAAAACTGGTACATGGATAATATCCTGTAGGCTTTTTCTTACCTCCTTATCTTTCTTGTTATAAATACCGCCCGCCTCCTCTTGCCGGAAGAGCCTGCTGTTGCCTTTGGCTGTTCCCGGCCGGAAACATTGATTGTTGCCTCCGTCTCCCTGTCGCGTTTTCCTGTAATCGCTTTAAGATACGTTATCGTCGTTTAAAGATTCAATTTTTCCAGCTCAGTATTTTTTTCAAAACAGGGTCAGCTGTTGTTTCATAATTTTGCAGCCATAAATGTAGAATGAAAACAGATGAAAATGAGAATTATGAATCTAGACAAACAGCAATTTACCTGTTTATTGACATTGTTCACACTCTTTGTATTTCCTCTCTCCGCGCAACAAAAACTCACGATCGACGAGTGCCGTATGATGGCACTCGAACGAAACAGGGAGATTCGTATCGCGCAAAACGAGATGCAGACAGCCACCCATGCCAGAAAATCCGCGCAAACACACTATCTTCCCAAAGTAAGTTTCGGAGGGGCATGGCTGCGTACGGGCAAGGCTATTCAACCGCTGGAGAACGACCTGTTCCTGCCGGTAGTACCCTTCAATACGATTGATCCCGCGACGGGGAGATTTAACCCGGAAGCATTAAGGGATCCCGAAACGGCTATGAACGCGCTTGTCATTAATCCTCAAACAGGAACGCCCATGGTCGATCAGGCGGGAAATCCCATCTTCAAGAACTACGCGATGCTGCCGGCCGACCAACTTGTTTTTGACCATAAGAACAATTATTATGCCCGTTTTACCGTTACCCAACCGATCTTCACGGGTTTTAAAATTACGGAAGCCAACCACATTGCCAGGCGAGCCGAAAATATTGCCAAAGAGAAGGAGGTACTGACCCGGGCGGAGGTCGTGGCCAAGACCGACGAAGCTTTTTGGCGTGTGGTGTCGCTACAGGAGAAATTGAAGCTGGCAAATGCTTATGAAGCGTTGCTCGACAGGCTGGTCACCGACCTCGAGAATATGTATGCCGAGGGTATCATTACGCGGAATGATGTGTTGAAAGCCCAGGTAAAACAAAACGAAGCAAAACTGAAAACATTGCAGGCCGAAAACGGATGCGCGCTCTCAAAAATGGCGCTGGCACAGATTATCGGGATGGAAGAGAGCGACATAGAGATCGCCCCGGATACTATGGACAAGTTTCCGCTTTCCATGCCGCCCTCTTTCTACCAGGAAGCCTCTCCCGATAACCGGGCAGAGATAGCCATGCTGAAGGAGAAGGCAGCCATCATGGAGTCGAAAAGAAATATCGAACGCTCCAAATTCATGCCCGATGTGGCGCTTACCGGGGGGTATGGATGGATGAATCCTAATCCCTACAATGGATTGAGAAGTGAGTTCGGGGGAAATTGGAGTGTCGGAGTAATGGTCTCGATACCTATTTTTACCTGGGGTGAACGCCGACATGATCTTCATGCCGCGAAGTTGAAGAGGGAGAATGTACAGCTTGAACTCAACGAAGCCCGCGAAATGATCGACCTGCAAATTCGACAGAATCGCTATCGATACAGTGAGGCATTGAAAAAAGCGGAGATGACCGGGCTTTCCAGGAAGCAGGCTGAAGAAAATATGCGCGTGGCAAAAGAGAACCTGATGGAAGGCCGGAGCCGCCTGACTGAACTGCTTGAAGCCCAACTCCAGTGGGAAAATGCCTCTTCGGAACATATCGACGCGCTGGTGGAGATGAGGACAACACTTCTGGAGCTGGATAAATCGACAGGCGAGATTTACAATTACCTTTATTGAGACTTACTTACATTTTAAACAAAAATATACATTACAATACAATGATGAAACTGACAAATAAAATAGCTTACGCGACCTGTTTGCTCACCATTTTCGCGGGCGGATGCAGTACAAAAACGACAGAGAACAGCGGTCATTCCGCAACAAGTCCGGCAACCGCGACAAAAGTCACCGTGCATGTTGCGAAAGAGATGGAGTATATTCCCATGCTGAATTTTACAGGTACGGCCGAAGCAAACAGGGAGGCTGCTCTTGGAGCTTCTATCCCGGGACGGGTAGAGAAGATTCACTTCGCCAAGGGCAGTTATGTCCCGGAAGGAGCCGTGATAGCCGAGATGTCGGACGAAATGCTGATTCAGGCACAAATTGAATTGGAAGCGATTCGCAAGGATTTTGAACGGATAAGCCGCCTGAAAGAAAAAGAGAGCGTGAGCGTGATGGACTATGACCATATCAAGGCCAAGTTCGACGCGTCGCAAACCAAAGTAAATATGCTGAAGAAGAATACCTCTATTACCGCTCCTTTCGGGGGAGTATTAACCGATATAACGGTGCAGGAGGGAGAGAATTATACGTTTGTTCCTTCGGTAAGCTCCGACCTGAAAATGCAGAGCGGTATACTTACCATACGCCAGCTCAATCCGCTGAAAATAACTGTAGAAGTGAACGAAAAAGAGATTAACTCCATCAGCCGGGGACAACACGCGGATGTGGTGTTTGATGCTTATCCGGATGAACCCGTTTCAGGGAAAGTGAGCTATATCTCACCTGTTCTGTCACCGGTGACCCGTACTGCCACGGTAGAGGTTACCATTCCCAACAGGGAAATGAAATTGAAACCGGGTATGTTCGGCAGGGTTTCGATCTCCATGCCGCGGACAACCGGCGTGTTTGTCCCCGTGAATGCCCTGTACAGGCAGCAGGGAACGGGCGAAGACTATCTCTTTATGGTCGTCGACCAGAGCCGGGTCACCCGTCGGAAAGTCACTCGTGGCGAATCAAAAGGGAACCTTATCCGGATTCCCGAAATCAGTGCCGGTGAATATGTGGTTGTCGATGGGAAAAATAGATTGGACGACGGTTCGCCTATTGAAATAGTGAATAAATAACAGGAAGTTTATCCTACTTTTGATTATCTTGTAAACAATATACAAATGAAATTACCCGAAATAGGTGTGAAAAGACCTGTGGCAACCGCCATGCTGTTCATAGCAATTATCCTGCTGGGAATCGTATCGCTCAAGATGTTGCCGCTTGACCTGATGCCGGAAATGGAGTTCCCTTCCGTGACGGTGATCACCGTATATCCCGGAGCCTCGGCCAACGAGGTGGAAGAACAGGTCACCAAGCCATTGGAAACCGTGCTCTCTGCCGCAGAGCGTTTAACGGAAATCAAATCGACATCGAAAGAGAACGTCTCATTCATTCAACTCAGTTATGAATGGGGAGGTGATGTAACCTCCGCGGCAAACAATGCGCGCGACCTGATCGAGTTGGGAAAAAATCGACTGCCGGCAGCAGCGCGACAACCCATTATCTACAAGATCAACTCCTCGATGATGCCGGTCCTGGCGTATGCCATCAATGCCGATGCGCATTACAACGGCATCGAGCATATCGTGGAGGAAGAGATCGCTTCGGTCCTGCGCAAAGTGGAAGGGGTAGGGACAGTGCTTTATTTGGGACAACCCGAACGTGAGATAAAAGTAAACATTAATCCGCAACGGATGAAGGCATACGGACTGTCAACGTCGCAGATATCCACGATGCTCAAAGCCAACAACATCAATATCCCCGCGGGAAACATTAACATGGGTGTGTACGATTTCTCTGTGCGTGTGCCCGGGAAATTCGAATCGGTGGATGAAATAGGCAACACGGTGTTGAAAGCGTTCAACGGTCAGGTTGTACGGCTGCGAGACGTGGCCGATATCGAGGATACGTTCAAGGAAAAAGAATCGTTTGCCCGCAATCACATCGGCGAAGGAGTGGCTTTGATGGTACAGAAACAGTCGGGAGCCAATACCGTGGAGGTGGTGGATGCCGTCCGTGCGAAGATGGCAGAGCTTGAGCAGCAACTGCCTGCAGATATCCGGGTGAACGAGGTGCTCAGCTCGGAAGAGATCATTACCGGTTCCATCAGGAACCTCACCTCTTCTATATGGTACGCCCTTGTCTTTGTGACGTTGGTAGTCCTTATGTTCCTGCGTGAGTGGAAATCGAGCTTCATTGTCTTCATCACCATGCCGGTATCTCTTATTTCCGCGTTCATAGCGATGTATATCATGGACTATACCATCAACATATTTTCGTTGATGTCGCTTGTGATTGCCATAGGAATGGTGGTGGATAACGCGATCGTGGTGCTCGAAAATATCACGCGGCATATCGAAAAGGGAGCCGATCCCAAACAGGCGGCTATCTTTGGAACTTCGGAGATGGGCATGGCTATTATTGCATCAACGGCGACAACGCTGGTGGTATTTCTCCCGCTCCTTTTTATGGGAGGGATTGTAGGAATCATGTTTAAACAGCTTGCCATTCTTACGGTCGTCTGCATGATCATGTCGCTCTTCGCGGCGCTTACACTCACTCCTATGCTTTCGTCGAAGCTGCTGAAGAGGACTCCTCGCGATAAGGAAGAACAGCGCCGTTCTAAACTCTATACTGCCAGTGAAAAGATATTCAACCGGATCGAAGACGGGTACAAACGGGTACTGGGATGGGCGGTTTTTCATAAAGGCGTGACGTTGGCCGTGGCACTGCTTGTTTTTGTGTTAACGATGTGGTTAGGCAAACGAATAGGTACCGACTATATTCCCGATTTTGACGCGGGAACGGTATCCGTGGTGTTCGAAACCGAAGTGGGAACGGCGGCAAATCAAACAGACAGCGTCGGGCAGCAGATCTTGAAGATCATGCTCGACGAAATACCTGAAATAGCCGACGGCGCCATCGCGTCTATCTCAGGGCAGACACGTGACGGGGCGCTTACAACCGTGGGTTTCAAAGAGGGGAAAAACGTGGGGACGGTGCTTTGTCACCTTGTGCCGGTTGAGCAACGGAGTCGCTCTGCCGCCGAAGTGGCCGAATCTATCCGTCAGCGGGTGGAAGCGATCCCGCAAATAGAGGAAATGAGTATACAGGGAGGGAGCGCGCTGGCTACTGCCGTAACAGGAAATAAAAAACCCATCGAAATCATTGTTTCCGGAAATGATCTGGATAGAATCAAAGCAGTAGCTCTTGATTTTGAGAAAAAAATGATTGCCGAAAAATCGTTTGCCGATGTCTCAACCACTGTCGATCCCGGCAAGTTAGAGGTACAGGTGCGGGTCGATAAGGAGAAAGCATCACAGATGGCATTAAATGTTGCCATGGTGGGGATGCAGGTACGGCAGAACCTGTACGGTACCGAGTCGGGTGAGTTTACCGAAGAGGGAAACGATTACGGTGTGGTGATACAATATGCGCCGGAGTACCGCGATGAAGTGTCGAAACTCCGTGAAATGCAGATTACCAACCTGCTGGGGCAGCAGATACCCCTCTCGTCGGTTGCCGATATTGTGGAAGAGAGCGGCCCGATTGAGATACAGCGCCTGTCACAACAGAGATATGTGAAAACTGTCGCCAATTTGAGCGATATCTCCCTGGGTGAAGCTACCCGGCTGGCCCGGCAGTTGATCGATGAAACCACCGTCCCGGAGGGCATAACCGTTGAAATCGGTGGACAGGTAGATGACCAGTCTTCATCATTTCAATCGCTCTATCTGATTTTCTTTTTGGGTATAGCGCTGGTGTATATGGTGATGGCGGCGCAATTTGAATCGTTTAAAGACCCCTTTATCATTCTTTTTGCCATTCCCTTTACCCTTGTGGGAGTTATCCTGGCGTTTTTTATCACCGATATCACGTTAAGCGTTGTCACCTTCATCGGATTGATCATGCTTGTAGGGATTGTAGTGAATAACGGAATCGTGCTGGTCGACTATACCAATATGCTGCGTAAACGGAACTATTCTCTTCGTGATGCCGTGATGGAGGCCGGTCGCTCGCGTCTGCGCCCCGTACTGATGACCTCGCTTACCACCATTCTTGGCATGTTGCCCATGGCGCTCAGTACAGGAATGGGAAAAGAGATGTACGCCCCGCTGGGTGTCACGATTATTGGGGGACTGTTCGTATCGGTGCTTACCACCCTGATACTGGTTCCCACCATGTATACCGCGCTCTATCACCGTACATTGATAAAGGATCGTATCTCGATACGGTTGGGCAAGAGAACAGATAAAACAGAAGAGAATAGGACAAATTAATCACTCATTGCTTTTAATAACTTTTTATAGTGTGAGGCGATGAAAGATTGCCTCCCGCTATAAACATTAATCATAGTTTTAAAATGAAGTTTATCTATATTACATGTAACGTAAGTATGCTGGAAACCCTGACACTTTTGCTCGATGAGATGGAGTATGCCGATTATCAGGTAATAGAGCAGGTGACAGCCATGAGCCGGTGGGGAGAACCCCGGCAAAATACCGCCGTATGGCCGGGTTACAACTCTGCCATTATTGTGCAGGAGGTTGATCCGGTAAAAGCAAAGGGGTTGATCGGAGAAATCAATAAGATGAATACGGCAGCGTTCAACAACGGTGAACTTGTGGCCGCCTACATGTGGGGAATAGAGGAGTACACCGTGGTAAAACCGGTTGAATGACATGTGTGAGCCCCCGAGCTTTTGTCTGGAACAGCGAGGAAGTGATCTAACGAGGCGGATTCCGGAGCCGATTTCTCGAAGGACAAGAGGAGTCTGAATAAAATATATTTGAACTCCATCATTCGTTCCATCTTTTGCCGGTCGATTTTGAGGGGTTTCAACCGCTATTCTGAGTTTGTCTTGGTGTTAGGTTTTATTTCTTCTGCCTTCGATATTCGGAAGAAAAACTGTTATAATTCCTATCAAGGGTAAGTAAGCACAGATATTGAATACAAATTCAATGGTTGTTTTATCGGCCAGCCACCCCCAAAACGCGGAAGCAATACCTCCCATCCCGAAGGCGAATCCAAAGAATAGTCCGGCGATCATTCCCACTTTTCCCGGAACAAGATCGGTGGCATATACCAATATGGCCGAAAAAGCAGATGAGAGAATCAATCCCACAAACACGGCAAAGACAATGGTCGCCCAAAGACCAACGTGAGGCATTAAAAGAGCAAAAGGTGCCGCGCCGAGTATTGAAAACCAGATTATATATTTTCTTCCAAAACGGTCTCCTAACGGCCCGCCGGCAACTGTTCCGGCAGCCACGGCCGCGAGGAAGATGAACAGGTATAATTGCGAGTGTTGTATGGAGACATTGAATTTCTCAATCAGGAAGAAAGTGAAATAACTTGTCATGCTTGCCATATAAAAATACTTGGAGAAAACGAGGAAGAGCAGTATCACCAATGAGGTGATTACCTTTTTTCGAGTCAGTATATTGGTATTTTCCGTCGGTCTGTTTCTCCCGGCTGTCAGTTTTATATGCAGGTGAGCTTTGTACCATTTCCCAACCTGCAGGAGAATAAAGATCGCCAGTAAAGCTGCCAGCGTGAACCATATAATGGCAGGTTGTCCAAAAGGCAAGACGATCAGTGCTGTTAAAAGAGGCCCCATCGCGCTTCCGAAATTTCCTCCTACCTGAAAAATAGACTGGGCGAGACCTTTCCTTCCGCCGGAGGCCAGTTGGGCTACTTTTGAAGATTCCGGATGAAAAACCGATGAGCCAATGCCCACGAGCGAGACAGCGAAGAGGAAGGCGTGATAAGTGGAAGCCATTGACAAGACGATAAGTCCGACCAGCGTGAAACACATTCCTATAGAGAGTGAAAATGGTTTTGGATGTTTGTCCGTGTAAAATCCTATGAAAGGCTGCAATACCGACGAAGCGAATTGATAGGTAAGGGTGATGATACCTATCTGCGTGAATGAAAAATCAAATTTCTCTTTAATAATGGGATACACGGCAGGAATAACCGACTGCATCATATCGTTTAAGAGATGCGCGAAACTAATGGTGAATAAGATTGTATAAATCGTTTTTTGATGTATCACTTCCGACTGCACACTCCTTGCCGGTCGTGGTCTTTTTCCCGTTTCTGTATATAAATCTATTGTTGATATATTCTTGTTCTTCCCCATTTCAATTCTTCCGATTCTATCTTCCGTCCGTGTAAAAAGCCTTCCGGAACAAAGGCGCGAAATTAATAATATTAAACGATAGTAACCATAGAAGATTTCTTTCTTTCCCGAAAACTGTTTACCATCGAAAAGAAAAATGAATGGCAATAGATCATTAAGTAAGATTGATCGTGCCGCTTGACTTCTCGCGGGATAAATTGTATCTTTGTAGCAATGAGGTTATCATTTTTATTTATTAATCCGGTCGTGCTATGTTTCAATCATTGCTACAGAACTCCTATTTCTCTGTTTTCGTGATTATCGCGCTCGGCTTTATGCTGGGGCGTATCAAGATAAAGGGGATGTCGCTGGATGTGTCAGCGGTCATCTTCATTGCTTTGCTATTTGGCCATTTTGGCGTAACCATCCCGCAGTCGCTGGGCTATTTCGGGTTGGTGCTCTTTATTTTTACCATCGGCATCCAGTCCGGGCCGGGTTTTTTTGACGCGTTCCAAAAAGATGGAAAGAAGTTGTTGATGATGTCGCTTGTTATCGTGGCCATCGCGGGCATTACCGGCTTAGGGGTGGGGCGGGTGATGGGCATCGATATACCGGAGCTGACCGGGTTGATCGCGGGGGCACTCAGCAGCACACCCGGGTTGGCAGTAGCCATTGATAGCAGCAACTCGCCCTTGGTGTCCATCGCTTATGGGATCGCGTATCCGTTTGGGGTGATTGGCGTGATCCTCTTTGTGAAATTCTTCCCGAAGATTATCAGAGCGGACCTGCAAGGAGAAGCAGACAGGTTAGAGCAGCAAGAAAAGGAAGCATACCCTGAGGTGCATTACGCGGTCTTCCGGGTGAAAAATCCTACCGTGTTCGGGAAGTCCTTGTCCAAGTTGCAGGTGCGGAGTATGACCGGTGCGGTGATCTCCCGCTTGATACACGACGGGAAGATGGTAATCCCGAAGGCAAAGACCCCTCTACGGGAGAATGACTTGGTAAAAGCGGTGGGAACCGATGCTTCGCTGGAACAACTCGCGCTGCTGGTGGGGGAACGAACCGAAATAGAGCTTCCCGTGGAGCAGGATCAGGTAGTGGAGTCGCTCCTCGTCACCAACAAACGGATGGTGGACAAGACACTGGGAGCACTGGATCTGACACGGGCTTATCACTGCAACGTGACGCGTATCCGGCGGAGTGGGGTAGAGCTCTCGCCCACGCCCGACCTGAAGTTGAAGTTCGGCGACAAGGTGGTGGTCGTCGGCGAGCGTGACAACGTGCAGGAGGTGGGACTCTTGCTGGGTAACGACGAAAGGAAACTTTCCGATACCGACTTCTTCCCCATCGCGACCGGTATCGTGCTGGG
>WPCG01113635.1_pt1 | contig 13669 bp, 14 predicted proteins | sample 5403311 | NCBI WGS metagenome assembly WPCG01 (sample SAMN12869467, study PRJNA574797) | sludge metagenome | isolation source: wastewater treatment of Control | place: China:Beijing | collected 2019-05-17 | reverse complement strand
TATAGATAGTTCACCTAAAAATGCATAGGTGCTCAAGGCTATTTTAGGTTTGTTTTGAGCAAATAAAATACCTAAGGCTAGAGGCAAATCTAGATGCGCACCTTCTTTTTTTAGGTGTACAGGTATTAAATTTTGAGTTAGCCTTTGACTAGGAAAGCTTAATTGACTTGATTTAATTGCAGAGCGTACACGATCTTTTGCCTCTCTTACGACAACACTTGGAAGACCAACGACAACATAATGTGGCATACCAAAATTAATCTGGCTTTCAACTTCAATGACTTGCGCATTTAACCCATTCAAAACGGCTGATTTTATACGACTATACAAAAGACACCTCCCTTTTTATTATATATTATCCATAATATGGAATATAGTCAACAAAAAAATTATGCGAAGACATCTTCGACAAAATCAAAGGTTAGTATGTGCTTGTCCTCAAATATTCCGAAAAAAGAAATCCGAAAGGGCGTAAAGTCATCTTGAAGGGATAAAAAATAGTGTGCAGACTTTTTCATGCGATTTAGCTTAAGTGGTGTAATGCTCTCGCGTAACGTACCATAGCGCTCGCTTCGTCTATACTTAACTTCTATAAAATAGAGCATTTGATGCTTTCGCCCAATAAGATCTATTTCACCATAAGGTGTGTACACATTTTGACTCACGATTTGAAACCCACGTTGCTCAAGGTAGAGACGTGCTTTTTCCTCGCCTATGTACCCTACATGCCTTTTATTTGCCACTATCATTCCTCCCATCGACATAAGCAATAAATGCCAGTACTTCAGCAACAACCTCATACAGCTCTGTTGGAATCTCACTACCAAGAGACAGTTGCATCAACTGATTACTCAACTTCTCATCTTCATAAACGGGTACATCATGCTCCTTTGCCAATTCAATAATATTCTCTGCAATCAAGCCTTTTCCTTTTGCAATAAGTTGAGGTGCTAAATCCGAACTAGGATCAAATTTTAATGCACTAGCAAGCCTTTTTTTATCCATAACCTTCACCTTATACCTTCATGTCAACGTGATGAACCGAATCCAACGGCATGATATCGTTCTCAAAAATAGGACTTTCTTTGGTACGTGTCTTAAATGTCATTTCAAACGTTAGACTTTTATTCGCTGCCAACCAACGCTCTAATACCAGACGCGTGTTTTCAAACAATGCCTTTACGTCATCGTTTTCAAATGAAAAATCTAACTGGTAGTGATTTTTGTCTTTTTGAATAAAGCACCTGACTTCATCGTAATGATTCGTAGATAATGCAACCAAGATATGAAATGTATCTTCAGCATCTTCTTGCTTTTTATGCTTTTTCTTCATATATAACCTTACATCTTGATTGTCGCCTGAAAAATGTACAGGTATTGACGCCACAAGTACAGATTCCATATATGAAGGTGCCACCTGAGAGGCTTCTTTAATAAAGGTAACATTCTTGTCAATGATTTCAGATGCACTTTTATCCTTGATTTGATTTTGCACAACACGTAATAAGGATTCTAGAGTGACACGTTCGTCTTTTAAAAGTTCTACCAAATGCTTGACAACGTCCACAGGAAGGTCTGCGTGCTTTACTATATTTGCAATATCTCTAAAGGCACTCCCAATGGTTTTTGTGGTTTCTGTTTGTGCAATTGTATACAAGAGATTTTCGATAGAAAAAGGAGCTTTTTTACTTAATAAGAAGGCACTATGCTCTGGACGGACTTGGCTTAATACGTTTACAACAGCTTCACTAAGAGGCTTATCTTCTAGTGTGGTGCGATTGGTTGATGCTTGAAGCTCCTTTGACACGTCTAAAAGCATTTGCTTTACAGGCTCAGCTTGTGGTTTTTCCAATACATCTGAACTCTTGGCTTGCGTGATTATATTTTCACCCACTTGAATGAATGCTTTGACAACATCCTTTAAAGGTGCTTTTAACGTTTCTTCATTTAAGAGGTGCTCAATCGGTTTGTTGGGAATATCCTGTACAAGCACTTTAGCTTCAAGCATGTTCATTTTTATTAATTTGACGTTCTCATATGTTGGTGTGACATTTTGCTTTAGCAAAGCATCGACAATTTGCAGATTTTCATGTGTTCGTTCTAACCCGAGCTTTGCCAAAATAGGAACGTCACTGGGCTTCACGTCACTATTAACAGGTTGATCTGATTTTACCTGTGTTGCGTAAATCACACCTTCCGTGCTTCGATCAATATTTAAGCGTATTTTGCTTCCAAGTTCGAAAATTTCTCCATCATTAATAATCGCTTTATATAAAGCGCCTTCAATGTCTAAGAGCATCTTATTATCTTCAACAGCAATCACTTCAGCCGCGATGCTTTTCCCAATTAAAGCCTTTAAAGCAGGTGACATAGCTTCTGTTTGCGCTAAATGAAGCATTTGATTTTGAAAGGTTATCCGCATATAAACCTCACGCCTTAAATCGATTTTAAAAAAGAACGACGGTGCTCTGAAATAAGCCCATACGTGTTTATCGCTTCGTAGTGCTCTTTTGTACCGTAACCCTTGTGCTTGTCAAATCTGTACATCGGGTACTTTTCATGTAGCTCTAATAACATTCGGTCTCTGGTTACTTTTGCAACAATGGATGCTGCTGCAATGGATGCAGACTGTGAGTCTCCCTTTATGATTCCTTTTTGGATGGTTGATAGGTTAGGCAGGGTTAAAGCATCAATCAAAAGATAGTCAGGTTTAATCTGTTCAATTGCACGGGTCATTGCAAGCTTTGTGGCGTTGAGTATATTCATAGCGTCAATTTCATGATGATCAGAAATGCCAACTGCCCATGCTACAGAAGTGTCTACTATTTTTTCATAAAAGTAGGTTCTTTTATCCGCAGAGAGTTTTTTTGAATCATTGATACCAGACCAATCCTTTTGTCTATCAAGAATAACACAAGCTGCCACGACTGGTCCTACTAGTGGCCCTCTACCCGCTTCATCAACACCAGCTATTTTTAAGTACCCTAGCTGAGAGGCCTCATCTTCATACGTAAACATGAATGCCATTCGCTTAACTTCAGTGCAATAAGCATCATATTTTTTTAGCAGCTGTTGGCAGAAGGTCAACATTGCCTTACGTTCATCTTTTACAAGAATACTAATAATGCTTGGGTAAGCTTCTTCAGGAGCGCTATTAACATAGGCTTTTATTTCTGTAAGCTTCTTCTTTTCTCTAACTAGCTCTTCTAGCTTATAAAGCCAATTCTCCATTGCTTGACCCCTCATCTGGCACTTCAAGTGTTAATTTCCCAATATGACCCTTTCTAAAGTCGTCGACAATAAGACGTGACGCTTTTTCTAAGTCCACGCGATTTCCTTTCATCAAGCACCCTCTTTTTCGCCCGATAAAAGTCATTACCTCAACGGTATCCATGTCATCTAAAGATACATCATAGCGAGATTCAAAAGCAGGTCTGTATTGCTCTTTTAGCAATTGAATCAAATGAAAAGCAATATCTTCGATATTGAGCACTTCATCTTTTATTGCCCCCGAACATGCAAGCTTGATTCCCATCATGTCTTCTTCGATTTTAGGCCATAAAATTCCTGGCGTATCAAATAGTTCAAGCTCTTTATTTAAGCGAATCCATTGCTTTCCTCTTGTAACACCTGGCTTATTACCTGCTTTAGCAGCATTTTTACCTGCAAGCTTGTTGATCAATGACGATTTACCAACATTAGGTATGCCTATAATCATCAATCTAACGGGTCGCATCATACGCCCTTGTCTCATCATTTTATCACGTAAATCTGTTGAAGCCGCTCGAACTGCTTGAAGTAAATCATCAAACCCACTCCCATTTAAAGAGTTCACTGGGATAGCTGTAATCCCCATACGCGCATAATAGTCGATCCAACGCTTGGTTTTATGTGGATCAGCCAAATCCGCTTTATTGAGGGCAACCACACGTTTTTTTTCACCAATCAGTGCATCAAACTGAGGATTTCTGCTGCTAATAGGAATTCTTGCATCTAATAGCTCTACACATATATCAACAAGCTTTAAATTAGCTTCAATAAGATCTTTTGTTTTTTTCATATGCCCTGGGTACCAATTTATACTCATTTGCTGCCTCCCTTATGTCTCTATTTTATCACACCATGGCGATTTCTTCTTTATAAAATAAATAAAAAGGGACTCGCTCGTCCCTTTTTATCTATTGATTAGAATTAATAATTCTTCTTCTCTTTAACTTTTGCAGATTTACCAACGCGATCTCTTAAGTAATTTAACTTCGCTCTTCTTACGCTACCACGTCTGATAACTTCGATTTTATCAATCTTAGGAGAATGTAATGGTAACGTTTTTTCCACACCTACACCGTAAGAAATTTTTCTTACTGTAAATGTTTCAGTAATGCCGCCATTTTGTTTCTTAAGAACGATTCCTTCGAAAATCTGAATTCTTTCTCTCTTACCTTCTTTTACAATTAAGTGAACCTTTACAGTATCACCTACATTGAATGCCGTAAGATTTTGCTTAAGCTGTTCGCTTTCGATAGTCTTAATGATATTCTGATTCATTTTACTACCTCCTTTCCTCTTAGACGTTCTTGCACACTGAAATGTCAGAGGACCGTCCGTAATTCAACAAAAATAATTATAACATTAGAACACAAAATTTACAAGTATTTTTTAATCAATTTCTTGATTTCAGACCCGTGTTCTTTTTTTAAATAAGCTTGGTAGAGGTCTGGGCGTCGTTCTTTGGTAAGCTTAATGGATTCGAGCCATCTCCATTTAAAAATATTCCCGTGATGTCCCGATAATAATACCTCAGGAACTCCCTGCTCCTCATAAACAGCAGGCCTTGTATAGTGTGGGTACTCTAGCAATCCATCAGAGAAGCTCTCCTCATGAACCGACGCGTCATTACTTAAAACATCTGTCACATAACGGCTAACGCTATCCATTACCACCATCGCTGCAAGCTCACCACCTGTCAACACATAGTCACCAATTGATATCTCTTCATCGACATAGCGATCAATAAAGCGTTGGTCAACACCTTCATAATGGCCACATACAAGTACGAGCTCATCATGTTTTGCCAAGGACATCACGAGGTCATGGTTTAACGTTTTTCCTTTTGGTGATAAGTAAATGACCTTGCTATTTTTTGACATTGGCATAGAGAATAATGCAGATTTTAAGGGCTGTACAGTCATGACCATGCCAGCACCGCCACCAAAAGGCGCATCATCAACTCTTTTATGCTTATCCGTTGAAAAATCACGAATATTCTGTACCGTAACGTCTACACGGTTAGATGCAACTGCGCGTCCAAAAATACTGGTTTGCGTAAAATTGGAAAACATCTCCGGAAAAAGCGTCAACACTCGAAACGTCATTCCATTAACCCCTCAATAAGCTCAACCTCGATACGTCTATTCTCAATATCGATATGTTTTACAAATTCATTAACAACTGGCAAGTAGAACACACGACCATTGTCATGACGCTTAATCACATAAAGGTCTTGAGCCGTTTTTTGAAGGACATCCTCTAAAACACCAATGTCTTCACCTGTTTTTAAATAAATATGGCACCCGATCAAATCCACAATAAAATGACCCTCGGAGCCATCATCCACAGCTTCTCGAGGCATATAGATTAATTTATTCACCAAATTTTCAGCATCGTTCATTGTGTTAATGCCTTTAAACTTAACCAAAACCATTTGCTTATGAACGCGTGCTGATTCAATGTGTGTTTTTTCTTCTTCAATGTATAAAAAGTCATATGCAGCAAATTTATCAAGATCATCGGTGTAAGGGTATATCTTTACTTCGCCTTTTACCCCATGGGTGTTAACAATTTTACCCATATTAAAAAAATTTTGCATGGTGCCTCCAAATGAATAGCAGAAAAGCTATTTCAAATGCTAAACATCGAAATAGCTTTATAGGATTACTGAATAATTTCTACGACGACGCGTTTATTTTCCTTTGTAGCTGCTGCTTTAACGACGGTTCGAATGGCTTTAGCAATTCTACCTTGCTTGCCAATAACCTTACCCATGTCATCAGCCGCTACCTTGAGTTCGATGATTATCGATTGAGATTCTTCAATTTCTCTAACCTCAACCGAATCTGGATCATCCACCAGAGATGCTGCGATTACTTTTACTAATTCGCTCATTGTATCACCTCAGCTCACTTTTTACTTCGCTTCGTATACGCCGTGCTTTTTAAAAAGTGCTTTTACAGTATCGGTTGGTTGAGCACCTTTGCTTAACCATTGGTTTGCTTTTTCAACGTCTAATTTCACTTGATCGTTTTCTGCAACTGGATTATAGTGGCCGATTTGATCGATGAATTTACCATCTCTTGGCGCTCTAGAATCTGCAACAACAACTCTATAGAAAGGCTTTTTCTTAGAACCCATTCTTGTTAATCTGATTTTTACTGCCATATGTTTCACCTCCTCATTTTATTTGGTTAATTTATTAAAAGAAAGGAAATTTGAATCCCCCACCTTTTTTCATTTTTTTCTCCATCATGCCAAACTGTTTCATCATTTTTTTTGACTGTTCAAATTGTTTGAGCAATCTATTGACTTCTGACACATGAACACCTGAGCCCGCAGCAATTCGTTTTTTACGACTGCCGTTGATCAGATCTGGCGTCTTTCTTTCTTTTACAGTCATTGATTGGATAATGGCTTTTGTCCTTACAAGGTCTTTATCGTTAACCTCAACACCCTTTAAGGCCTTATTGTTCATACCGGGTATCATACCTAGTAAATCCCCGATTGGTCCCATATTTTGAAGCTGCTCTAGCTGATCAAGAAAATCTTCTAAGTCAAATGACTGGTTCTTCATTTTGCTTTCAAGCTTCTTAGCCTTTTCTTCATCAAAGTTTTCTTGAGCCTTTTCAATAAGAGATAACACGTCTCCCATGCCAAGAATTCTTGAAGCCATACGATCTGGATAAAACTCTTCAATATCTGTGAGCTTTTCTCCGATACAAGCAAACTTAATAGGTTTTCCTGTTACGGCCCTTACAGATAAGGCTGCTCCGCCTCGAGTATCACCATCAAGCTTGGTTAAGATTACCCCATTGATTTCAAGTTGACCGTTAAAGTGCTCCGCCACATTGACAGCGTCTTGACCAGTCATTGCATCTAAGACAAGAAGGATTTCCTTCGGATTCACTGCTTGCTTTACATCTATAAGTTCTTGCATAAGCTTTTCATCAATATGCAAGCGACCAGCTGTATCTAAAATAACAACGTCATTGCTAAACTTTATTGCATGAGCAATTGCACTTTGTGCAATGACCACAGGACTAACATCATCACCCATTGTAAATACAGGTACACCAACTTTTTCGCCAACAACCTGAAGCTGTTTAATCGCAGCAGGACGGTAAATGTCACATGCAACCAAAAGTGGTCTTTTACCATTTTTTTTAAGTAAAGCACCAAGTTTTCCACAAGTTGTGGTTTTACCTGCTCCCTGTAAACCAGCCATCATAATGACCGTTGGCCCTTGCGATGCATACTCTAATTTACTTTGAGTCTTACCCATTAAATTTGTAAGCTCTTCATTAACGATTTTGATGACCTGTTGTCCAGGTGTTAAGCTCTGCAATACAGACTCGCCAATCGCACGTTCACTGACCTTATTGATAAAGTCTTTAACAACCTTAAAGTTTACATCAGCTTCTAGCAATGCAAGTTTTACCTCACGCATAGCCTCTTTCACATCTTTTTCGTTAAGCTTACCTTTGCCTTTTAATTGACTAAAAGCGCTTTGTAACTTTTCTGCTAAACTTTCAAATACCAAATTGCGCCCTCCTTATGTCAATCATGCTTATTCTAATGCTTCAGTTAAAATAGCTTTTATTTTCTCTAAAGCGGAAGGTTGATGATCCTTTTCAAAATCAAGAATGCATTGTTCAATCGCTTCAAACGCTTGCTGCTTCCTTTGAAAACGCTCATACATTCCAAGCTGTTCTTCGAAATGCTCTAAGGCCTTTTCACTGCGTTTAATCGTATCATGAACTGCTTGGCGACTAATACTCAATATTTCAGATATTTCTCCTAAAGAGTAATCCATGTTGCAATACAAGTCCATAATTTCGTTTTGCTTATCCGTCAGCATTTTACCATAAAAATCGTAAAGTGCATCTACGTGCATTTTTTTTTCGAACATGGCTACCTCACAAATTATAATCCAATTCACTAGAAGTGTCAAGCATTTTTACTTTACATTAGTCAAAAAGAGCTTCTGCAAAAAACTCAGCCTCAAAGGGTTGTAAATCATTCATACCCTCTCCAACACCAATGAGTTTTACGGGAATATTAAGCTCTGAGTTTATCGCAAGCACAACGCCACCTTTTGCAGTCCCATCCAGTTTTGTTAAAACAATGCCAGTGATGTTTGCAGCCTCATTGAAGACCTTTGCTTGTTGAATAGCGTTTTGTCCCGTTGTTGCATCTAACACAAGCAGCACCTCTCTTTTGGCATCAGGAAATTCTCTATCAATGACTCGAAATACTTTAGAAAGCTCATTCATTAAATTCACTTTGTTGTGAAGCCTCCCAGCAGTGTCACAAATAAGGCAATCAATCTTTTTAGCTTTTGCAGATTGAATGGCGTCATAAATAACCGCAGCAGGGTCTGAGCCTTCTGATTGGTGAACCACGTTGACACCAACGCGGTCGCCCCAAATTTTTAACTGCTCAATCGCCGCTGCTCTAAATGTGTCACCCGCAGCAATGAGAACCGATTTTCCTTGTGACTTGACAAGATGGGCAATTTTACCAATAGACGTTGTTTTACCAACACCATTAACGCCAATAACCATGATAATCGTTGGCGTAGTTGTCACAGCAAAGGGGTCATTATTTTTTTCTGACAATACCTCTTGGACAACATCCTTAAAAACAGCTTTCACTAAATGAGATTCCTTAATTTTACGCTCTTTTAAGGCAATTTTTAATCGATCAATCAGCATCAGAGATGTCTGCATGCCAACATCTGCCATAATTAAAATTTCTTCGAGCTCATCGAAAAGCTCGTCATCAATGGCTCCATAATTGTTAAACAAATCATCCATTTTATCTGTAATATTCTTACGGGTTTTATCTAAACCTTCTTTAAGTTTTGTTAGAAATGAAAAAGCCATGTTTCCTCCTATTGATATTGTGCTTGTACATCTTGTAGTCGAACACTTAGCATCTTAGATATGCCGTACTCTTCCATAGTAACACCATACAGGGTATCTGCCACTTCCATCGTCCCTTTTCTATGGGTGATGACGACAAACTGAGAATGCTTTGCATAGTCTTTAATAAACCCAGCGAAACGGTAAACGTTGACATCATCCAGTGCTGCTTCGATTTCATCTAAAATGCAAAAAGGTGAAGGCTTTGTTTTGAGAATGGCAAATAACAGAGCAATTGCAGTCAATGCTTTCTCGCCACCAGATAAAAGATTGATGCTTTGAAGCTTTTTACCCGGAGGCTGCGCAATGATATCAATATCACAGCTCAGCAAATCATCATAATCCGTCAACACAAGCTCTGCATCACCACCATTAAACAAGCTGACAAAGGTATCCTTAAAATGATTATTGATCAACTCAAAATGCTTTTTAAACAGGATGATCATTTGTTGGTCTAAGTCGCTAATTATTTTTTCAAGGGTACTCATCGCTTCTGAAAGGTCTTTTCTTTGACTCGTTAAAAATGTATACCGCTCTGAAACCTCTTCATATTCTTTAATGGCATTGATATTAACCGTCCCTAAAAGCTTTAACTCAAGCTTTAACTGCTTTATCTCTGCCTTGGGTAAGTCTCCCTCAACCTGTAAAGCTTCTGCAATGCTCATTTCATACTTATCCCAAAGCTCTGAAGTAATCACATCTTTTTCAACATCAAGCTTGGCTTTTTGAACGTCAAGCTTGTGACGTTTTTCCTTAATTCGATCGAGATGACTAGATAACTCTGTGATTTCTGACGTTAGCCCTCTTAAAAAATCTGACTTGCTGCGTTTCTCACTATGTTTTACCTCAATGGCCTCCTTCATGACCATTAACTTTTTTCTCACTGTTTCAATTGAGTCGTCAATAGCTTCTGATTCTAAAAAGAACTGATTTTTTTGCTCTAACAAGACCTTTATTTGCTTTTCACGCAGCCCCTTTTTCTGAAGCAAGGTATCGCAATCGTCGTTAAGCCTCGCAAGCTCTCTCTCCTTAAATGAAAGATTTTGCTGTAAAGAAGCCATTGCAATTCGTTGAGAGGTTTCAGCCTCAAGTAAGGCCGCGATATTTGCCTCTGCCTCTTCAATATCCGAACCAATGCTCTCAAGATGACGCTGAATCTCATCAGCACGTTGTGTGGCTTGCTCGATGAAACTGGCCTTTTCTGCAACAGCCTTGTCGTTCTCTATTTTTTCTGTCAATAAAACATCCGCGTCACGCTCATTTTTTTCAATAAGCTCCTGGGCATTCAACAGATTTTGTGTATGTTGCTCAAGCTCATGCTTTAGTTTAAGCTGCTCCATTCTCGACTCATCAATGTCCCCTCTTAAATGGCGTAGCTGATCCTCTAAGCTTATCACCATTAACTGGGCTTGCTCGGCTTCATTGCTATAGGACTCCAGCATTTCAGTCTGTTCAAAAATGGCCTTAGATAGTTCATCAATACGCCTTTTTCTACCAAGCACATTGCTGATTCTAGACTTAAAGGAACCACCCGTAATGTATCCGCCTGGTACCAATACGTCACCCTTCAATGTAATAAGCTTAAACTTTAATTTTTTTACCTTTAACATCTCTGAAGCCGCTTGAAAATCTTTGACAACAATGCTTTTGCTAAGCAACTGATGAATCATAGGCTGATATAGTGCATCACAAACAATCAAGTCACTTGCACGACCTATAAAACCAGGCATTTCATGAATGGCATCAATGCCATCCTTCTCGTCTTTTAAGTCCTTAAAATTCTCAAGTGGTAAAAAGGTAACCCTGCCTAAATCATTTTTTCTTAAAAATTCTATGGAGCGCTTTGCATCTTCAATATGCTTACACACAATGTTTTGAACCATTTTACCCATTGCGATTTCAATAGCAGTTTCATAGCTTTTAGGCACCTCAATTAAGGAAGCGAGCACACCGTGAATCCCACTTTGATCAGGTAACCGTTTTAAGACTTCCTTGACACCCTTATCATAGCCATCCATATCCTTTTCAAGGGTATCTAAGACCTTTTTCTCTGTCTCAAACTCTGTTCTGCTTTTATTGGCCTTTTCGTAAGCTTCATAGGCTTTTTTTTGACTGTCTTTAAAAAACTGTATGCTCTCTAAACACGACGCTAACTTTGCTTGCTGTTCGTGGCCTTGTGTTTCTAAACTATCTATTTTCTCAAGCAGATGTTCTTTTTGCTTCTCATAGTTTCCTAAAGATGCCTTCATCAACATATTTTTTTCATCAAGCTCAGTTACTTTTGCATTTAAGCCCTCAATATAACGTTGATGATTGTCAATTTCACGTTTTTTTATTTCAATCTGATTCAAAAGGTCAATCGCCTCTTGTCTTTCATTTGCATTCGCATCCTTCAACCGATTAAAGGCCTCAGACATCGCATCTTTTTGCTCAGAAATGTCCATGAGCTTACGCTTTAAAACAGCTTCTTCTTGTAATAATGCTTCTCTCTCTTCTTCTTGCAAACGCTTATCTAATTGAATTTTGTGCACGTCCGCTTCAATGTCTTCAACTTCTTTGTTGATACGTTCAATATTGGCGTCAAGGTTTACCATTTTCTCTTGAATGAGCTGTTTGTCACCTAATATCTTGCTTTCATTGTTTTGAGCTTCATGGAGCGCTTCCTCATCCAGCCGCAAGCGATGATTGATTTGATACAAGGCTTGATCCTCAACCGTATATAACTGCTTAAGTTCAGCTTGCTTGGCATCGTAAGAAGCAAAATCATCATTTAAGGTCACTGTGTTTTCAATGACATTAAGAATAGCCTGTTCGCAGGTTGTGTACCTTTTAGCAAAGGTTTTTAACTCAATGACCTTTAAGGTTTCGGTGAGTTCTAGGTATTTTTTAGCTCGCTCGCTTTCAAGCTTTAATGGCTCTACACGGTCTTCAATTTCTGATAAAATATCTTGTATTCTCAGTAAATTCTCACCTGTTGCTTTAAGCTTTTTTTCTGATTCTAGCTTTCTTCCTTTATATTTAACAATCCCTGCTGCTTCTTCAAAAAGGGATCGCCTTTCGTCCTTATTATTGCTTAATACCTCATCGATACGGCCTTGCCCAATAATGGAATACCCTTCTCTACCAATACCAGTGTCCATAAAGAGCTCACGAACATCCTTTAAGCGGCATGGCATTTGATTGATATAATATTCGCTTTCACCCGAACGATGGACACGCCTAACAATGGAGATTTCATCATAATCAAGGGGAAAAAATTGCTCTTGGTTGTCAAAGGTCAGTTTAACCTCTGCAAGTCCCAAGGCTTTACGATGCTTTGTGCCATTAAAAATAACATCTTCCATCTTTGCGCCACGCAGTGTTTTAATCCGTTGCTCACCCAAAACCCAGCGAACCGCGTCCGTAATATTGCTTTTTCCACTACCGTTAGGCCCAACGACACATGTCACGCCATTTTTAAACTCAATAGTGGTTTTATCGGCAAAGGATTTGAACCCTCTCATTTCTATACTTTTTAAATACATCGCATCCTCTTATTTCATTATATTTGATGCCAAGCTACCTTTTTCGCACTCAAACAAATACGCATGCATGGGCCAATCTTGACGTTGCTTCACACGAAAACGAATGTGTCCATATTGATGACTCAATTTGTGGTGGTTAACACGCTCTTGACCAGATACATACATGGACTGAGACGTATTCACAGTCACGGTAAAATCTGTTACAGCAAAAAAATCACACGCCTTAACGAGTGCATCATAAAAAAGCTTAGACCATACATGGGCACCAAAAGCGTCATGCTTTGGTCCCGCCACAACATCCACCAACCCCTCTGAAGCTTGCAAGCCCATTCGAATCACCGGAATTTTTGCATGATGGCATTCTTTTAAAGCATATGCACAAAAATCCACGGATGCTTCAAGGGTCCACGGTTGGTATAAGCCCTTCATATAAGCATCATTTAATCCAGTATCAGGAATCACCAGCGTAGGGTAGAGCCTTATACAAGCAGGCTTTAAAGCGATTGCCTTTTGCAAGGATTGCCTTGCCGTTTGAAGGGTATCTCCTGGTAAGCCCAGCATAAGCTGAACACCAACATCTATGCCATGTTCCCTAAGTAAGTTTACCGCACGGTAAATATCTTCTTCATCATGTCCACGTTTTGAAGCGCTTAATATCACCGAATCAAAGGACTGGCAACCAAGTTCTACCAGACTGACGCCATACCTTCGCAATCGCCCAAGCACATCATCATTAATAAAATCTGGTCTTGTGGACACACGGATTTTTGAAATCACATTCATGGCCATCAAACGATGCGCCTCACTTAAGTAGGCAATTTGCTCATGGGTGTCAATGCCAGTAAAACTCCCTCCATAAAATGCAAGCTCAAAGGCATCACGCGTTTGAGAGCCAATATAGTTTAGCACATAAGAAGCTAACTGACTGGGTTCAATTCTTTCAGATAAGCC
>WPCG01176345.1_pt1 | contig 13699 bp, 11 predicted proteins | sample 5403311 | NCBI WGS metagenome assembly WPCG01 (sample SAMN12869467, study PRJNA574797) | sludge metagenome | isolation source: wastewater treatment of Control | place: China:Beijing | collected 2019-05-17 | reverse complement strand
TATGATTTTTGGTTCCCCAGGACGATACTTCAGTTTCCGCGAGCACGGTCAATTATAAAGGAGGCCACAATAATGAAGAATGTTAGTCAATTAACACTACCGTTTAGATCGGAGAACCGAGTCAAGATTCATGCTATCACGGCATCTACATCTTCGCCGCTAAAAAGCCTAGTCAATGCCAACGAACTAAAGAGCCTAGGCATTTCCAACAAAGATGATGTTCTACTCAACGCCATCATGGAACTGGGGGCTCGATACCTAAAGGAGGCCTCGTCCAGTAGGACAGAACTTACCAATCCTATGAGCGTCCACGACTTTTCTAAGGATCGCCTTCAGCATGAGCAAAATGTGAGCTTTCTATTGATCTTAGTAGACACCAAACACCAGGTTACGCATGTGTGCTGCTTCGAGGGGATTCCATCAGCTTCGACTGCCCTACGCAGGGCGGTGGCCAGAACCGCAGCTGCTTTCTTCGTTGCACGAAAAGCTACGGGTCAACCTGATCTCACTGAGCCAGACAGGAATTTCCTCAAGGAGTTGGAGGATGGTGGAGATACCATAGGTATTGATCTCCTAGATTATTTAGTCTGCAACGAAAGTCAATATGTTAGCGCCAGAGAACAAGGACTGCTATAGGAACGTAAGTGCTTAAAAGGTGAAGCGGGGCCTTTCCTTAAATCGCCGCCTTCGGCGCTTAGGGAGAGACCCCGCAGCTTGTAGATTCTTTTGTCTGAATTGCAGAATTGTGCCTGAGGAGTATGCCCATAAGTGGGGGTACCAGCTCCTGTCACGTATGCAAGCGGGTTGTAGCCACTCTGTGGTTATTACCCCAAACCGTTCATCGTGATGAACCACTTCTAGCCTTTATAATACCTGGAGAAAGAGAAGTTTGAACTCCCGCGGGCTTTTTACTTGCAAAAACTACGTAGTCGATACGAAAATGACTGGGGCTAACAAGAGGCTAGCTCAACCTGCCAATGCTGTTCATCCGACTGGCATTGACATCCTAGACCACTAATCAGCTGGCAGTACTGACTCATAGCCTATGGTAGCAAGACTTACTTCAAGCTTCCCAGTTTAAGAGAAACCGCTAATCAGTTGGTAGCCAAATTTAAAATTTCCCTAGCTTTAGCAAGAGACAAACGTCAAACGTGGGGCGGGGATTTCACCTTGCTCTCTTGTGCACGCTCGAAATGCTTCACGGCTTATCATCTACTTCGACTCGTTTGGTTAAATCCATCTTGTAGGATTTGTACTTACTGTTTGAGAAATCGACAGGTATCTTAATATTATGCTTTAGGTCTCGCACCACAGGATCAGATGATGAAAACAGAAAGAACTCTACTCTGCCATCGTCATACTGCCCAACTAAAACTAATATGTCACACGATTCGCCATAGTCTTTCTTCCCCTTTGTTTTGGACACCTCTTGATATAAATTCCCTTTGCTGTTGGTTGATAAATGAAACTTCCAGTACTTTGGACCTAGTTCATCTTGATGGGGAGGCGAATATTTTGCATCAATCCTACGTACTTGTTCGCCATAATGCATATCATGAGGCGAGCCATCCACGGTTAATTCTACAAGCTCATTCAGTTCTATGGTAGTTACTATCTCAACCAAAGCTTCACCGAGCTTGCCTTTCGCATAAGGTGACATGCGCTTTGGATCAACAAACGTCTTTAAATCAAACCCAACTATTTCTGGCAACGGCTCATTCAGGGTGACAACTCGGTTCTCTACATCTACTTCCCCTGATATCTTTCCACCATTTGATAGTTGGACATTCAGCAAGATATTTTCATGTTCATTGAGAAAAACCTCTTCGTCCTCACCGTACGTTACGTTAACTATTTTTCCGTCAACTAGATAGGACTCGGCCGATTGTTCAATATCGATAGCCTTGCTCTCATCACTTTTCTTCACTGGCATCTGCCTCCTTGATCTATATGTGCTTCTTAGAATAGTTAGTGCTGTTGTTTATGATCCTTTTTCTGCCCAGGACTCCTACTGTTCTTCTTATAAGGGTTAAAGGCAATTTCTCATCTTATCCTTCAAAGTCACTATTCTGCTATGGGTACTCCCAAGGGAAAACATTCCTTCGTCATGTTTTCAATAAATAATATCCACGACTCCATAACCATTTTAGCCTTCCAAGAGCAACTTCTTGAAATTTAACTCATTGTTTACACTTGTCAGCTTTTGCTTGATGCGTTTCAAGGTTTTACTGATCGCTGGTTGGGTGACCCCAAGCAATTCGGCAATCTTTGTGGGGCTAATATCGTCTAAGAAAGCTAACTCGAATATTTCCCGTGGCCGCGTAGTTAATCGTTCCTGGATGAACAGTGCGACTGATGGCAAGAGTTCACCCTTTTGGCCATCAACCAATCCTTCAACAATTTTTTCCACATCCTCAAGACTAATCTCCAGCGGTGCTAAAAAGCCTTCATCAGCTGCAATTTCATCCCCATCTTCTCTGAAGCGTGCGATGCTAATCCCAAAGCCCCAATCAATGATTTCTTTTTGGACCCATCTAAGAGAACTCCACTTCAACGCTGCTTTAATATAGGATGAAAAGACCGAAATGTTTGGGTTATATCGCAATACCGCTTCTAAGAACTCCAGTTGCAGGTGAACAAAGAGCTCTCTCTGCAATACCTGGGGATTACGGTTAGGATACATCGCTGGGCAATCTTTGGCTTCAGGCTCGGTAATTGATCTGCAATAAAGAACCCAAGCATCTTCCTCAATGCCATATGGCTGAGCTGCTAGACTAGCTATTAGGGGCTCGTACAATTCCAAAAGACGCTGGCCCGACCTTAGGCACTCCATATGCTCCTCTTTGCTCAGTTCTACATCGAGCTCATGAAATTCTGGATTAAAAATGGGTGCTGCGCCCTTACCTGTTACACTCCATTTAAACCATTCAGCTGAGTACTTGTCCCGCGCTTGATATGGGCTAATTCGCTTACGCTCTGGATTTGAGTCCAGCTCCTGTAATTCTTTAGCGATTGGAATTTGTGTAAACGAAGACTGTGCCCTAGATAACTGTTTTAGAAGTTCGCCTTTGGAATATCTGTCGAACTTCTTCTTATACTCCCATCTTCCGCTCTTGTTTGCCCTCCATTGATTCAATAAGCAACCCCCCGATTTTGGAAAAGGTCCGAGAATAGTCTTATCCCAATAGGATAATGCACTGCGGACTTCAGTAAATTTGCAATTCTATCTTCCAAGGCCAAAGTGCCCTATGACCCCTTATAAGCTGAGCTTACTGTTCCTGTAACCAGTCCATTAACTGAGACTTCAAGATACGAATGCTGCGACCGATGCGAATTACCCCTGGAAAATCGCTCTGACGACAGATTTCATAGGACTTTGTCCTACTTATTCTTAACAATGCCGCCATTTCATCAACGGTGAGCAGGGTGGTCTCATCTAGCCATTCATGTTTACCTTGCATTAATTCTCTCCTTTCTATTGTTTTTTGTGCATCTTTATGGTATACTATATTTGAGGGGTAATAAATGTAAGCGCCAATTCATGCCGTATAATCGTCTTTAGCGTCCCCCCTACTTTTAACTATACACGATTACCAGTAATTTGTAAAGGGGTGTTATTATGCACAGACAAATAAGTTCGTTCGAAGCGTTGCTGGAAGAGATCATTCAAAACATAAAAAATTTGCAGGGAGACGAGCAGGAAGCAGAGGTAGCGAGGTTTATCAGGCATCTCGAAAACGGCGTCCCTAGGGAGTTCTTGCCAGAGACGATTAGCTCTCTCTTCTTTTTAAAGGGCATCGATACAATCCATAGCGAACAGCTAGAGGAATTGCGCCTGCGTTTTCTCCTGGCGGAGTGGATTTACAAACAGAGAACCGAACTTGGATACGTAATTGGGCGTGTAGAGGAGCTTAGTGGGGTTAACAGAGGCTACATTAGTCGGCTCGAAAGGGGTGCCGCCAAATTGCCATCGAAAGAAATTATTCTGAAACTCTCCAGCGCTCTTGGTAAATTGCCGACTCAGTTTCAAACAGCAGAGTTCGCCCCTAAGGAGACAGTCAACGACAGCACTTACGACCACTTTCACAAAGGAGCGGCAGAAGTTGCAATGCTTGTCAATGAGTTGCCTTTGGAATACCAGGAATGGCTAGCCACATTAACCCGAACAACATTTCAATGGGTCAAAGAAAACCACTCTCAGGAGCTGAAGATAATGGGATTGACATGGGAAAAGGCAGGCACAACAAAGCAGAACGTAGTTTTGCAGATTGTGCAATTTCTGCTACGGCTCGATCAGACACTCTTACATCAGATCCTAGGCGAACTCTTTGTGGAGTACGTAGATTATGTAGATGCTGAGGATGTTCCAGCGATTCTGAGGATGTACACCAAGGATATCCAAACTATCCCCACAGGCGAGAAATTCGTCAGCAAAACTAAGAGAGTAAAGGATGATGATCAATGAACGGTAAAGTTTTTCAACGCGGGAATACCTGGACTTATGTAGTTGATTTGCCTAGAAAAGCCAGCGGGAAGCGGAACCAGAAGAAAGTTGGAGGATTCAAGTCGAAACGAGAAGCGAATGCTGCACTGGCAGCTACGATTAACCAAATTAATACTGGACAGTATGTTGAGCCATCCAAGATCATTCTTAAGGATTTTTTGAGCCAATGGATGGAAGACTTTGTTAAGCAACAGAACAAGAAGTCTACAGCATCAAGTTACCAATATCTCTTGGACAGCCATGTAATCCCAGAGATTGGCGCTATGCCTACCGATAAAATAAAGCCTTTTCACCTTCAACAGTTATACCGCAAGAAGCTGGAGAGCGGAAAGCTCAACGGCAAAGGTGGGTTATCCTCTACTACTGTTCGGAGGATTCACAACGTTCTGCATAAGGCGTTTTCTACAGCCGTTAAGTGGCAATTACTTCAAGTTAACCCTGCCGATGCAGTGGACGCCCCTAGGCAAAACAAGAATGAAATGAGTTATTTGACCAGAGATCAAGTTGAGGACTTTCTGGAAGCAGCAGGAGACTCCTCCTACAAACCTCTTTACTTAACGGCGATTATGACAGGACTGCGCCGAGGAGAACTTCTCGGACTACGTTGGTCTGATGTGGATTTGGCCACGGGGCAAGCCACGATCAAGCAAACCATAGTGAAACTTCACGACGGATCGCTAGCAGTTGAGAGGCCAAAAACTAAAAGTTCCGCAAGAACAGTGGCCTTTTCTTCAAGTGTTATCGCTACTTTGAAAGATCACAAGCGTGCACAAGCTGAACATCGCCTAAAACTAGGCGAATCTTATGAGAACAACAACCTGATCTTCGCGAGTGCTAGCGGTACTCCAATCAATCCTGGTAATTTACGCCGCCACTTCAAGTCTACTCTAAGAAAAGCACAGTTGCCCAACATCCGATTTCACGATCTAAGACACACCCATGCCACCTTAATGTTAGAACAGGGCGTTCATGCTAAGGTAGTCTCAGAGAGGCTTGGACATAGTAGCATCCAAATCACGTTAGACACGTATTCACATGTGCTCCCCAACCTACAAAGTGAAGCGGCGGAAACGCTAGATCAAGCGATTTTTGGCAATATCAAACCAGGCGAGCAAGTTGAAGAATCTCGTGCAGTCTATTTGTTCAAGGCAGCGACCTAAGAGCTGCCTTGTTGTACATAGACCTGCCTATTACCGTGCAATACCGCTGGTTATCCGCTGATCACATTTCTCTTCCATTGCTCACATAGGGCCTTAGATCTAGATCTCTCTCCCTAGCGGTAGCCAAATCGAAAATTATGGCTTGCGAATTGCCAGTCGCCTCAAATCTAAGAGTCCCTTTACTAATTGCTGTACCAATAGGTCCTTCAAAATAGGCCGTGACTGGCTTGCTGTGTTGGGGTTTCAAAGCTATAGCAAAGTTGGAACTGCGCAGCCAGCTAGAAGTTCATTCGCTATTGTTTGGGGCTAAGAAATAAAGGAGACTAGATAAATGGGCCTCTTCTTTCCCCAAATTGGAAGAGATTAGCCACACTCATGCCCTTTCTCTAGGCAATCCCAACTCTTGCCGTTACGATTATAAAAACTCATCAATTTAAGGACCTTAACTTCCATTGTCCTTTATGCTTCCAGAACGAAAGTGTGGTGCGATAGTAGATGTCGTTAGGAACTTTTCCGTCTGTGCTATGTCCAAACCTAATCGAAACCGAAGACTCTGTTTCTTCGCTATTGTCGAACCTTATTGATTCTATTTCCCAGCTAAGGAAGCTATCAGCATTCTTAAAAGGGTTTTCAAGTAAAATGCGAGTATAGGCCATTTTTGGATCTCCTCCAAGTTCAGCGTACCATGTGTTGACACTTGGATGCAATATGGATGCTAGCCCGCTTCCGTCAGATTCCAGTAACATTTTCATTGTTTTTGTGGTGATCTTTTCAACACTCTTGTATGGATCAGCCCCGAATGGGTTTTCTGCCAGAATAGCTATAGATAAAAGTATAGCTACAACTAAAACTACCATAAGAGTCATAATCAACTTGTTTTTCTTCATATATCGAAGACCCCTCTCAAATGGCTTAGCATTATTACTCATTATTGACCCCACTTGCTCTCGTAGTGCCGAATAATCTATTTCTGAATTCTTTTTAATCCTTCTAATTCAAACCGCAAAGGCTCGTCTCTGAACTCTTTCACACACTGCTCACTTTTCCGACACTCCCAGTGGCCCAAAACCAATTTATATGACAGCCATCAAGCCTTGAACTGATCGGGATCACGAATGCTAGAAGCTCGCCTAGTAGCCTATGGCTGGAATAGTCATAAAGCTATCTTGCGACTGTCAGTTGCATCGACTTCACCCGTGGGTACATTTTTACGCCCTGTTCAAAACTCTCCTTTGTATCGAAGCCTACGTAGACAATCGTATTTGAAGTGACCCAAGCAGGACCAAAACCGTTAACTAGATTCTTTGATACATTATCCCTTAGATCAAGAAGCACCAGTTGGGCTTTCTCTGTGTTGGTGTTGAAACCAGACGAATGTATGAGTTCTTCGCCTCTGGCGGCTACCACCTTTGATCCATCTGGGGAGAAATCAAAGGTCTGGATATCAGTTAGTAAAGTCCTGGTAGTTTCCGTGCTTGAGTCCCATTCTCGAAGATTCCACCTAGATCGATCAACAGAAGAACCGACCCACAACAATCGGTCCTCAGTGGGCGACCATTTTATCGGTATACCCGTCTCGTAAGTAGACCCAACCAGTGTCCAATGATCACTCCCTAATTGAGCCACAAAAACATTTCTTTCGTAGCCATAACCAAATAGAAATAAGTCATTGGTAACATAGACAAACCCACCCGTGGCAGAGACACCAATACCTGTGGGATCTCTCATCAAATCTTCAGGAATCTCCATTATCTTACTGGCCTCTTTGGTGTCGATTCTATAGTGCCAGATAGTTTGGTCATTCATCAAAAGGAGCAACGTCTGATTGTCTATCCAATCATGTGACCTCACTCGCTCAGGTAACTCACCGAAGCGCACCCATTCCTCTGCGCTACTGAGCCATTGTTTTTCAAGGCGGAGTATTATCCCGTCACCAACAACGATTAGTTCGCCAGATGGGGAAATCGACTTAAAATTCTTATGGCCTCCTTCAAATTTTCCAGTAGCCCGATTGTAAAACCATACGTTTCTGGCCTCTCGTGAAGTAGCACGGAAGGGCACCCTAGACGATGTCTTAGGCCAATCTAGAAAACCTGGAACAGATTCATTCAGGTCATAAATGTTGGTAATCTGCTCAATATCTAGGTCGCGAACAGATACTTTACTGAGGTCCATAAATACTATATCCTTGTTCGGATACCCAACGAAATTGGCAGAAGATTGAGTCGTAGTCAGCGTCGCCGTTTTGGGTTCAAAATACCACCCTTCCTTCATAGGGGACACCGAAATAGTGCCTGATAAGCTCGACTTCATCCATTTTCCATTTGCATCCGTAATACTAACACCATACCCTCGACTGAAAGCCAAACTAACGTCTACAAGTCCTTCTCCCGATTCGTCCGTAATTAATCCAGTAGCTTCAAAGCTTGAATCAACTAAGCCCTCTTCACAACCCGTCAAGAATGCTAGAATGACCAACAGAATAACGCTCATTAAGAGCTTGGATCTAAGCACAACTTTATCCCCTTCCTTATGATTTCCACCATACTAGAAACGTAAGTCAACCCCTATGCATTACAGCTTTCCTATTTCTAATCCCCGCCTCCCCCAACTGTCTTAACAATATATTCTATCTTTATCAGCAACTACCTTTAGCAATTGGAACATTTTGGCGATCCAAGATGAAGACCGCAGATATAGTCTGGTAGTGTATTCGTTGAGTTCAATTACTGACAATAGAGCAACCGAGTTATGGGGGTTATGTGACCAAGTCTAGGATGTGAAACCTTATTTCTGAAGTGCTGCCTTTTTGTACATAGACCTGCCTATTACCGTGCAATACCGCTGGTTATCGGGAATTCTGTGACCAAAATGTGACCATTTGCCCTTTTTGCCAACACTGGGCAACAAAAAAAGACCTCCGAAGAGGTCTCTAGCAGGCATTTTAATGGTGGGCCATCACGGATTCGAACCGTGGACGCCCTGATTAAGAGTCAGGTGCTCTACCAGCTGAGCTAATGGCCCGTTACCACAAAATTATTATATTCCTCTCAGCTCGGTGTGTCAAGGACAAAAAGGCTAAAACAAAACCGTTATGCCGCCTATAACGCCTTATGCAGATAAATCAGCGCTCTCCCAGATCTGCTTCAAACTTTTCAGCCAACTGTTGCGGCCAACTAGTGAGGGGAGCAAGGCGTCCGAAGAAAAAGCGTAAGTTCTTGGGCTCTTCCACAAACTCCAGTCCACCGATGAGCCTGCGGTTTTCATAGAGCCAGGAGATCCGGTCTATTGCATACTTTACATGAGACAGGGTAAATACTCGCCTAGGTAAAGCCAAGCGTAATAATTCCAGATCAGCTAAGGGTTCATTACCCTCTTCGTCTCTCTGCTCAGACATGGTTCCCCGCTCCATGCCCCTAATGCCGCCAGAGAGGTATAAAGCCGCAGCTAAAGCGCCAGCGGGATAGTGTTCTTGAGGAATATGATCTAAAAATCTAGTGGCATCAAGATGACAGCCCAAGCCGCCAGGAGGAGTCACAACCGGAATACCCCGTTTCTCTAATTCTTCCACCATGTAGGCAATAAACTGAGGCCCTTGGTTAATCATCTCTGCATCCATGGTTTCCTCTAAGCCCACAGCAATCGCTTCCATCTCCCGTACGGACATACCTCCATACGTGAGAAAGCCTTCATACAAAGTGACTAGTTCCCGCATTTCCAGATACAAGTCCTCCCGGTTGGTACAGATACCGCCCCCTCTGGCACAGCCCAATTTACGGCCGGAAAAATAAGTGATATCTACAAGATCGCTAATCCGCCGTGTGATCTCTTGAATACTAAGGTTTTTGCAGGCCTCTTCCCTACTCTTAATAAAATGAAGGTTGTCCGCGAGTAAGCTGGCATCCAGGATCAACAAAACATTGAACCTATCACAAATCCGCCTCACACCCTCTAGATTAGAGAGGGAAAAGGGCTGGCCTCCAATGAGATTAGTACCCGCTTCCATGCGAATAAAAGATACTTGATCTGCCCCGTTTTCCTCCAAGAAGCTCTGGAGTGTTGCTAAATCCATATTCCCTTTAAAGAGATGGTCACTTCTTGTCTGCAGGGCTTCCTCAACGGGGAATTCCAGCATGCTTCCTCCATTGAGGACTACATGGGCCTTAGTCGTAGTAAAGTGGTAGTTGGTAGGTACCACATTGCCAGGCCGAACCAAAAGTTGGGTCAGAATGTTTTCGCATGCCCGTCCTTGATGAGCGGGGAGAAAATAGCGAGTCCCAAAGACCTTTTCACAAGCATTTTTGAGTCTGGTAAACGTTGCCGAGCCAGCATAACTGTCATCGGCCAGAGCCATTGCGGCCTGCTGCCGATCACTCATGGCATTGACACCGCTGTCTGTGAGCATGTCTAAGAAGATGTCTGCGTTTTTCAAAAGAAAGGTATTGTAACCCGCTTCGCCAATGGCCTCTAGGCGGCGCCGAACAGGTACTAACTGCAGTTTTTGGACAATTTTAGTTTTGTGCATTTCCAGGGGAAACCATTCGCCATTGAAAAATCTTATGTCTTTCATCTTTCACACTCCTTGATTTTTTTAAACAAAAAAGCCGCCCTAAAACAGGACGACTTTGGCCGCGGTACCACCTGGTTTAATCCGATCACAACATTCGATCTCAGATTCCCTTTAGGGAGCTATCACTCCCGCAGCCGTTAACGCCAGCACACGTCACAGCCTACTACTATTTCAGCTGGAAACTCCGGGGTGTAACTTCAATCTCAGGCAATTACAGGGTCGCACCAACCCCCTGCTCTCTACAAATTGCTTCTGAAACTTACTTTTTCCCCTTCAACGTCTTTCAGTTTGTTTGAATTACGAATAGTATAGCGAACAGCAAGGTCTATGTCAAGTAAAATCCACCGTCAACTATTGAAGCCAGGGCGCAACCAAAAAATCCGCTGGCTTGGGGGCCAGCGGACAATGGTATTTTCTGCTTAAATCTTCTAATTCACAATCACAATACGCCCTTCTTCTGGGGCCTCCACTATGTCACGGTCCACAAAATAGTCAACCATAACATCCCTAAGCATAATGCCAGTGTCAGCCACCAAAGTTGCATTATTAAAGACCTCATAGCCATCTCCGCCTGCAGCTAGAAAATCGTTAGTGGCTACAGTATAATATCCACCAGCCGAAATTCTATTGTCGCCAACTTTTACGTTAATAACTCTACCACCAGGCAGTGCCTTAGGATCTACCTCAAAGGTGATTCCCGAAACTTGGAGGAAGGCGCCATTTTGCCCTGGCAACAGCCTCACACTGTGCTCCAAAGCTTCTATGATATCCATGCCAAGCATCTCAACCACAACAAGTGTGTTATCAAAGGGCAGTGTATTGTAAATGTCAGCAACTCGAATCGCACCTGGATGAATGCTGGCTCTAATTCCGCCACCATTGGTCAGAGCAATATCGCTGTCCACGGCATCCCGAATCACATCGGCCACGAGATTGCCAAGATTGGTCTCTTGGGTACGCACCGAGGCGCGTTCGCCGTCCCAGCTCACGTCGCTCTTTCCCACAACGTTATTTAGGCGTCCCTGTAACTGTTCGTTCCAGTAATCGATAATGGTCTGAACTTCAGGGTTCTTTTCTACATCATTAGTGACAGGCAGTAAGAAACTTTCATGTCGCACAATCTCTTTGTCTTCTACTTCAAGATACAAGAAACCAAGACTGTTAGCGTACTCATGGGCTTGCACAATCAAGACACCATTGACCTCTTCGGCTTGGGCTAGCTTGGTGTGGCTATGTCCACCGACAATAACATCAAACTCAGGAACGGCCCTTGCTAAGTTCCGTTCTTGATCGTAGCCGAGGTGGCTTAACGCAACAAGGATGTCAACCTCCGGACCAATAGCTTTGGCCACTTGCTTTGCAATAGCGATGGGCTCGTGAAAAACAAGTCCTTGAACATTCTTTGGATGAGTAACAATGGGCGTCTCTTCAGCGACTAGACCCACAATACCCACCTTAATTCCATTCACCTCTTGAATTACAGCACTATAACCAGCAAACAGTGAACCATCTTCGTAGGTTACGTTTGCAGCTAAGGTTGGAAACTTCGCGTCCGAAATACGTACTGCTAAAACTTCTTTTCCGTAGTTAAACTCGTGGTTACCTGGGGTAAAGGCATGATAACCCATGGCATTCATCACTTCGATGGAGGGTAAGCCACCAAATAGGTTGTCGAGATTCATACCATGAATAGAATCACCAGCATCCAGTAAGAGGACCTTACCCTCGCCATACTCGGCTCGAATCTCTTCGACCAGTGTGGCTAAGCGAACTCGACCGCCCTGCTCTACTTCATGTCCATCGGGAATATGGGACTCCAAACGAGAATGAACGTCGTTGGTGTGCAAAATAATGATCTCTGACCGCTGTCCTTGGTCAGCCCACAGCGGCAAACTCACAGCCAACAAGGCAACCAGAACAAAAACCACTACAAACCAGCTTTTTTCGAACTTTGTTCTCAAAACATCGCCTCCCTAAAGTTAGTTTCTTCCACTGATGATCATTCAACATTGATCTTTCATCCCCTTTAGATTTGGAAAACTTGACCAAAATTACCTGGTTTCTGAAAAGGACTATGTGACTTTTTATGGAATCTATAAATTAGGGGTGTCAACGATCATTGTCCAGCGGGCGAACCCTCCAGAAAGGAAGGTAGATATATGCGGAAGATCGGTATTGTCGTTACCATTTTACTCTTAGTTGCTGTACTGGCCCTCATGGTGGTCAGCGCAGGATTGCTGCCATTCCCATCAGGCACACGGAACAATGTAGCGGTAGCCACGCCCTTCACCACCGCCATTGATGAAGAAACAAAATACGTAGTCGAAAACAGAGCCAAACTTAGAGTGGATACTTCCCATGGCCGAATCTTTGTGCAAGGTGCTGATGTGGATGAGATTCAAATTAAAATGGACGTTGAAACCAGAGCTAGCACACAACGTAGAGCCCAAGAAATTCTAAGTCAGGTGTCCCTGGAGATCACCACCACCGAAGGAGAGAATCACCTCGAGGTCTTGGTGCCCAAACTGAAGATGAACGAAATGGCCAAAGCAGACTTAACCATCCTAGTGCCGGTTAAGAACCAGTTAGATCTCAAAACTAACCTTGGTCAAGTTCAAGTCACCAATATTCAAGGCCATCTACGGGTGTTTGACGGTCTTGGTGCCATCAAGGTAGATAATTTTGAAGGAGATGCTTATCTCGAAACATCCTTGGGAAACATTGAAATCTCCAATTCGCAGTTCAGAAACGAATTGGTTGCCCTGTCCCATCTGGGAAATTTAATCATTGAGGCAAGTTTGGCTGAAAGAAATGTCTTAGAAAGCAGCCTCGGAGATCTTAAACTACTTCTTTTACCAGAAGAATCATATGTATTAGAAGGAAGCATTAGCCTTGGAAAATTCAATATTAAGGTCCCCTTTAAAGGGCAACAGGGTAATGAACGAATCCAGGGTATTATTGGTGAGGGAGAGCAACGGGGTTCGATCTTCGTTAGCCTATCCCTTGGTTCCTTAGACCTCAAATATTAAGAGAATGGGAGAGATTACTGTGGGATATTATGCCATGAACGTCTTACCTTATTTTACGCCCATTATCCTCACTGCACTAGCCGTAGTTTTGGTCATTACCTTGCGGTGGTTTAGCTACAAAGAACGTATGGCCCTCATTGAACAGGGACAATTTTCTAAAATAGGGCAAAACTCTAAAAAGGGGCAAACACACAAAAATTTACTAGCCGCGGGCCTTATCTTAGGTCTTTTGGGTTTAGCCCTCACTATTGGTCTTATGACTATAGGAATTGGACCTTGGCTGTTAGCGGGCTTGCTGATGCTCTTCACTGGCCTGGCCTTAATCCTTGTTAGCTTAGTCTTGGCACCCCCTAAACCGAAAGAGTCGAAACCTGAACCAGAGACAATGCCTAAAGAAATTAGTGAAAAGTTCGAAGACGAAGAACAGGAAGAACCG
>WPCG01128897.1_pt1 | contig 13707 bp, 9 predicted proteins | sample 5403311 | NCBI WGS metagenome assembly WPCG01 (sample SAMN12869467, study PRJNA574797) | sludge metagenome | isolation source: wastewater treatment of Control | place: China:Beijing | collected 2019-05-17 | reverse complement strand
GATACATAAAGGATTTAGACTAGTCACTGCAGAACTGAATGAAATGTTCAATTAAGCGTCGCGCTCAAAAATCTTAAAAGCACTAAAGAGAGTTCTAATACTTTAATTCATTTCATTTACACAAAATTCTTGACACTACCTTTTGATTTGTCCTGTATAGAATTTTTATGTATTTTACATTTTGAACACAATATAATATAAGTCGTTATTACAATACATCAAGGGGGAAGTTAGATGCTAGCATTTATCGATACCGAAGTAAATAATAAGAATCAAAGAATTAATGATATAGGCTGCATCAAAGATGATGGTAGTCAATTTCACGGAGATTCAATAGATCAGTTAATTAAGTTTGTTAAAAAGGTCGACTATTTTGTTGGGCATAATATAGTGAATCATGATCTTCGATATTTTGCTAAAACAAAAGTTGCCAAGCAGATAACTTCAAAGGTATGTATTGATACATTGTTTCTATCGACTTTACTTTTTCCTGAAAAACCATATCATGCTCTTGTTAAAGATGATAAAATTGATACCAATTCAATTAACAACCCATTAAATGATGCATTGAATTGTCAGAAAATATTTTACGATGTAGTTTATGAATTCAATAAATTAGATAACGATTTGAAGGATATTTTTTATACATTGCTGAAAGACCAAGATGGTTTTTCTGCATTTTTTGATTTTCTAAAATTCTCAAGGAAAGTAAAAAATATTGATGATCTTATAAAAATCAAATTTAAAAACAGACTATGTGAAAACAGTGAAATTAGAAGTCTAATCAATTACCACCCTCTAGAATTGGCATATGCTTTAACACTCATCAATACCAATGATGTTAGTTCGCTGCTACCACCTTGGGTTTTGAAAAACCATTCATATGTGGAAACCATATTAACGAAAATCAGAAATACTCCATGTGATTTGGGATGTTCATATTGTGGTGAAAACTTAAATCCAATACACGGATTAAATAGGTACTTTGGATATCAAGAGTTTCGTACGTTTGATGATGTTCCTTTGCAGGAAAGAGCTGTTACAGCAGCATTGAAAAACGAGTCTCTTATTGCGGTATTTCCAACCGGAGGTGGGAAATCCCTAACCTTTCAATTACCTGCACTGATGAGTAGATCAAACACGAGGGGCTTAACAGTTGTTATTTCACCTTTGCAATCACTCATGAAAGATCAAGTGGATAATTTAGAAGAAAAAAATATTACTGCAGCAGTTACTATAAACGGACTGTTAGATCCAATTCAAAAGAAGAAAGCAATTGATAGAGTAGCGGATGGTTCTGTGAGTATCTTGTACATTGCTCCAGAATCATTAAGATCAAAAACGATTGAAAAACTTCTAATCGGAAGACATATAATACGTTTTGTTATCGATGAAGCGCATTGTTTTTCATCTTGGGGTCATGACTTTAGAGTGGATTATCTCTATATTGGTGATTTCATTAAAAATATACAGGTCAAAAAGGATTTAAAAACCCCGATTCCAGTTTCTTGTTTTACAGCAACCGCAAAAAGACAGGTTATACAAGACATAAATGATTATTTTATGAGTAAACTAGGAATTGAAATGAAAATTTTCGATACGTCAAGTCAAAGAAAGAATCTCAAATACAAAGTTTATGAAGTGCAAGATGAAGAGAAGAAATATCAATTATTGCGCAACTTGATTGAACAAGAAAAATGTCCAACAATCGTATATGCTTCTAGACGAAAAACTGTAGATGACTTATATAAACGTTTACTAAGCGATCAATTTCCAGCTTCACTATTTCACGGTGGGATGGAAAATGAAAAGAAAATAGAAGAACAAGATAAGTTCATGAAAGGCGAAGCAACTATCATGGTTGCAACATCTGCTTTTGGTATGGGTGTTGACAAAAAGGATATAGGTTGTGTAATTCATTACGACATATCAAGCTCACTTGAAGACTATGTCCAAGAAGCCGGTAGAGCAGGTAGAGATGAAGATATTAATGCCAACTGCTATGTATTGTATTTTGAAGACGATTTGAACAAACATTTTGAACTACTGAACAATAGTAAGCTTAATTTAAAGGAAATTCAGCAAGTATGGAAAGCAATTAAGGATTTAACGAGATTTAGAGATAATATATCTCAGTCTGCTTTGGAAATTGCACGTACTGCTGGATGGGATGAGGATATCTATGATATCCAAACACGCATAACAACAGCTATAGCAGCTTTGGAAGACTCAGGCTACCTTAAAAGAGGACAAAATTCACCTCGAATATTTGCTGATAGTATCTTATCAAAAAGTGTTATTGAAGCAAACCTGAAAATCGATGAATCTAATCTCTTTGATGAAAAGGATAAGGTAATTGCAAAACGTATTATTAAGAAATTAATTTCAAGTAAATATAAGAGTAAAGGAATGGATGAAATCCCAGAATCACGTATTGATTACATATCTGATGATTTGGGATTATATAAGGAAGACGTTGTTCGGAATGTCAATCTTTTAAGAGAAATTCGTGTCTTAGCAGATGATAAAGATCTATATGCACAAATAAAACCAAATACTAGAGCTACAGTAGCTCTTAAAATATTGGATAGGCACACAAAAATCATTCATTTTCTTTTAGATAAACTTAAAGAAGAACCCAAAATCATTCATATTAAGGAATTAAACGAAGAAATAATTTCAAATAATATTGAATGCACTATAAAATTAATTCGCACAGTAATCAACTATCTTGATATCTCAAAAGTTATCAATGCTGTCAAAATAGATAAAGATAACATTAAGTTATCTCTTATTAGTGAGCATAAATTATCAGTGACGGAGATAGAAAGAATGGTCAGGCTGTCCGAGATAACTTTGGAATATTTACACCAAAAATCATTCATTCAAATTCCTGATAAGCAAGATAATCTCGTTACATTTTCTTTAATGGAATTAAGAAATCATTACGATAAAGAGAAATCATTGTTAGATCAGTCTTGTACACTTAAACACATTGAACAAGCATTGTATTATTTACAAAAAATTAGAGCCTTGCAAATAGAAGGTGGGTTCATGGTTATTTACTCACCACTAAATATCGAAAGAATCATAAAGGATAATCATAAGCAGTATACTAAACAAGATTATCAAAAATTAGAGACTTTTTATCGTTCAAAAATGCAACAAATACACATTGTTGGTGAATATGCAAAAAAAATGATGGAAAATTATCAGTCAGCTTTGCAATTTGTTCATGATTATTTTCAAATTGACTATGATGTATTTTTAAACAAGTACTTTTTTGGTAATAGAAAAAAAGATATTGAAAGAAATATGTCGCCATCTAGATTTAAACAATTATTTGGAACATTAACACAAGAACAATTGAATGTTATATTAGATAAGGATCACAAGCGAATTGCTGTTGCAGCAGGTCCAGGCAGTGGGAAAACAAAGCTTCTTGTTCATAAACTCGCTTCAATCATATATACAGAGGATATTCGACAAGAGCAATTATTAATGCTCACTTTTTCACGTTCTGCAGTTATAGAATTCAAGCATAGATTATATGAACTAATAGGGCCAGCTGCACAATATGTAGATATCAAGACATTCCATTCATTTTGCTTTGATATATTAGGACGTGTAGGTGATCTTGAGAAGACTGATAAGATTATCCGTGACGCAATTAACCAAATTCAAAGTGGAGAAGTTGATTCCTTTAAAATTACAAAAATGGTGTTGGTTATTGATGAAGCTCAGGATATGAATCAAGAGGAATTTGATCTTGTAGATGAACTGATTCAGTATAATGAAAATCTCCGAGTAATTGCCGTTGGAGATGACGATCAAAATATCTTCGAATTTAGAGGATCATCATCACAGTTTTTTAGAGATCTAGCTCAAGAAGAAGAAGCTTTTTATGAATTATCAATTAACTTCAGAAGCAGGCATAATATTGTCGAGTTCTCAAATCACTTCGTAAAAAAAATTGGAAACAGACTGAAAAAACATCCTATTTCATCTAAAACAAATGATTTGGGTACAATAAAAGTAACTAAACACACTCAAGGAAATTTCATACTTCCAATTGTAAGAGAAGTTATTGATGAAAGATTTAGTGGCACTACATGTGTCATTACAAGAACAAATGAGCAAGCTGTATTAATTACAGGACTGCTAAACAAGTATGGTTTAGCAGCTAATCTAATTCAAGCTAGTGATGATTTTTTACTTAGAAATATGAATGAAGTTAGAGGATTTATGGCTATTTTAGAACAATCAGCAAAAACATATATTTCTGAAGAAATTTGGGATTCAGCCATTCATTCATTTAAAGAATCATTTTCTAATAGTATCCATCTTGAGCTGTGCATTGGTATCTTTCAAGATTTCAAAATCGCTGCTGGGAAAATGCTTCACCTAACAGACTTTAAAGAATATATCAATGAATCTAACTTGAGTGATTTTGTTCCAAAAAAAGATCTGCTAGTTTCTACATTTCACAAAGCGAAAGGGAAAGAATTCGATCATGTAATAGTTTTATATGACAACGAGTACCATCTCAAAGATCCAGAAAAAAGACAACTATATGTTGGAATAACTAGAGCAAAGTCTTACTTGAGTGTTCATACCAACGGATCAATATTTGATTATTTTAATGTGCCTCAAATTCAATTTTTCAATGATGATTCAGAAATTGAAAGACCGGACAGGTTAGTATTTCAGTTGTCACTAAAAGATGTTCATTTAGGTTATTCGAAACTTGTAGAAAAAAAGGTGAATAAACTATATTCAGGAGAAGCATTGGATATATCTGAATACCCAGTACTCAAACACGATGATAGAAAAGTCCTTAAAATCTCTAATTCTAGAGTTGAAGAGATAAAGAAGATTTGTGATGCAGGTTATCTTCTCACCAATTCAAGAGTGAATTACTTAGTTTTTTGGAAGGATCAAGAAGATGAGTCTGTAACTCTTATCGCACTTCCTGAATTAACATTTGATTTAGTAGATGATATGAAACAAGAAAACGAGTTATCACTAGAAGTTCATAATAATGATGATGAACCAATAAAGAACGAATTGGAACAAGACTACTATAAACTACTTAGTGAAGAACTTAAAAATTTTCGATCTAAAGTCACAAAAAGAGGCGATGGCGAGAAAAACATTTCAGATCGTACAATTAATGAACTTATTTATTATATGCCACAAAACATAGAACAACTGACAAATATCTATGGCTTGGGTCCGTTCAAAATATCTAAATATGGAAAAGAAATAATCTATATAGTTAGCAAGTTTAAAGATCACATAACTCCAGAATCGTATATTTTTGATAAACACTCAGGAGAGTTACCGCATTATATAAAGTGGACATCAGAAGAAGAAAGTAAATTGATAGAGGAATATAGCAGTGGTTTAAAAATTTCGGAAATCGCAAAACTGCACCAAAGAGAAATTGGTGGTATCAATTCGAGAATTAAAAAACTGAAAGACGAAGGTAAAATGTAATCTAGTTTTTTGTAGGGTGGTCACCAAAAAATACCGTGCAAATCAAGATGTCTATCCTAGGCTAGCTTGGGTTACTCGGCAAAATTCGTGAGCCTGTACGGGTCACCAACTTTAAAAGAGTAGTCATTCTCATAATTGAGGATGACTTTTTTTGTTTGATACGAAATTCTATTTATTTATCTAAAAATCACTATAGACAAAAAGCTCACTTTTGGAAGTGAGTGTATTGACATTTATCATAAATAACCTAAATCATGAGTTTGTTATAAACATCTAAAGGAACGAAATGTAACTTGCCACACTGAGGGCAAGTATCCAAAGGAAAAGGAGAATCCTCCAGTTTCATGTGTTCAGCATAAATTGCAAAATTAACTTTAAGAGCAAAGTGACAAGACAAGCATTTCATATCGACCATGACATCGAAATTGGGAATGGAAATAAACTCTGAGAATGAAGAAAGAGGACCGGGAACAAGACCCTGTTCAACAGCAGATTTATACTCAGCATAGAGATTTTGTTTTTGAATAAAAGACATATTCGCTTTAGAGGTCTTAAAGAATTTAGGCATCAGAGATCAACCCTTCTTTCGTAGAATTTGGTAGAAACGAGAAATCAAGATTGAGCGTCATGAATGATCCGCAATGACAACGGATCGGATCAAACTTGTATGTTGATTTAAGGAGATATCGCCAATTGATCTTCCGTTTAAGATGGTGTAAAGATGAAGCGGTGAGAAGTTTTTTGATAGAAGGAGATCTCTTCGTCGTTCTGTTAGAATAGAAGCCATAATAACGGATGAGATGGAACCCTTTATCAGGAATATGTTTAATCAGTCTAATCATAAACTTAAAGACATGTTCGGTGAGGGTTTGTCTACCAAGTTTAAGATCTCCATTAACAATATGGTCATCTTCGTGAGGATCAAAGGCAGCAATTCTTGATTCAGCAATAGCGGGATGAGAAGCATAACGGGCGATGTAGTCAGCAATCTGTTTCATTTTTTTGATTGAAGGCTCTTTATTGACCTGAGGGCCATGAGTATAAAAGCCGTGTTTGTATTTTTTGATTAACAAAGTTCTCAGACGATTAAACGCGTTATAGTCCTCACGCGAAGTATGAGTTCTCAAATAATTGGAAACATTTTGTAGCAGCAGATACTGCCAGCACTTCCGAAGTCTTTCAAAAGGAAAGAAGGACAGGGTGGAAAGGTTCTGGTCTTTGTCCACGAATCTTTCAGCAACCAGTGCGTGGATATGGGGATTGGTTTTCATATCCCTACCATAGGTGTGCAAGAACGAGACGATACCAAGTCTTCGATCGCGTTCGATATCATCCTTGGTTTTTCTAACAGAAAGATGAAGTGCTTCGTTGACGGTTTGAAATAAAACATCAAACAGTCCGCGATACATCCAAAAAAATTTTCTCATTTCTTTAGCAATCGAAAAAACAAAATGACGATGAGGACAATCGATTAATTTGGACTGAATAGCAAGTGCTCGATGTTGTCTATAAGTTTGATTGCAAGAGGGACAAAATCTTGAATGACACGAGAGTCCTTGAAGATGATAGTTATCGCACGAAGGGCACTCAAAGAAAAGATAGCCATATTTCAGATTACGGCACCTAATCATCTTTTCAACATTTTCAATGATGGCTGGACGAAGCAGGTGAGAAAAATGAAGTTTAAAGGTATCCCAGTAAGTAGCAAAGATGGACTGAACTGAGGGCTTATCTTGATGATAAACTTTGAGGTTAGATAATCTATTGAATTCATTTTCATAAACATCTTTTCCCTGCATCGCAGCAAGAGACAAAAGATCTTGATACTTAAATTTTATCATTATAGGGTCCATGAGTATATTATAAAGAAGAGTAAGAAAAAAGATAAGGCGATTTAATCGCCCCGAGTGAATTTATTCACTTTTGTTCTTTACTAGGAAAGTTCGTCTTTTCTAGTAAATGTATATATTCAATCGTAAAACAGCTGAATATAACACCAAAAAACTCACATTTGATGAGCAAAAAGGATATCGGGTTTTAAATTTAATCGATTAAGTCTCTGGGAAACATAATGCCTTTCTTAACATTGCATGTGGTGCACATGATAAAAGGTAAACCCTTGGTGCTAAAGTTTAAATGGATGAGAGATTCAAACGAGAATTCAATCTCTCTTCCACAGCGCTGACACTTCATCCAAACCTTTGGTTCAGAGAGCAGGTGATCGGGGTTACTCGGATCGAAGATGCGAGAACCATCCCACTCAGTCTGTTCGCCGAACTCTTCGATGAGACTTTGAATTTCCTCAGGCGATCTTGGATTTCGATGTGTTTTGAACTTCATGTTCATCTTTCGTACCAACTTTCTAAAGTTATGGGTAGTGGGAAGATTCGAACTCATATTTCATCGTCGCACCACACGGACATAAAAGGGGATCAAACTTAAACGTTTGAAGGATGAGGTTTTTCCACCTCAAAGGGAAAAGCGATTTAAAACATTTTTTCTTTTTATAGTTGGGTATCAGACGTCTCCCTTTGGAGGCATAGACGCCATAGTAGCGGATCATCTTGAACTGGCGTTCAGGGATGTGAACGATGAGTTTCTTGATGAATTCGTAGATATCTTCGGTGACAATCACCGTTCCGTTTTTCTTTTCATCAGGAAGCAGGTCATCCTCGTGGGGTTCATAGGTGTAGGTGATCTGTCTTCTGATGTGATCGACATCATCGATACGCGATTCAGCCATCACGGGTCTATCCGTGTATCTGAGCACGTATTCGATGAGCCCCTTTTGAGATTTGGCATCAGCGCTTGGACCATAGACGTAGAAGCCGTTTTCTTTTTCGGTATAGAGCCTACATTTTTCTTTATAGAACCCACGACCCAGCTCCTGATGGAGCAGGTCAAGAAGTGTCTTCATGAACGATTTTCTCAGGAGTTCAAAGTTGAAGTAAACCAAAGGTTTGAAATCGCCCGATTTATTGATCATACCCTCGGAGACGAGAGCGTGGATATGACAGTTGAAGTTGAGCGCTCTGCCAAACGTGTGACAGACCAGGACATACCCGAGTCTCCAGCGCTTAGATTTTCCGTGTTTAAGTGACAGATACTGAAGCGTTTGATTCACCGCTTCGAACAGTAGATTCAGTCTTGAACGGTCCTGTCTAAAATAGATTCTGAGCGAGTCTGGTATCGTAAACGTGATATGCCTGTGCGGACAATCCATAAGCACATTCGTGGTGTGAACCGCGCGCTGTTTGGCATACTTGACGCCGCAGCTGTTACAAAACCGTGACTTGCATGAGTTATAGACGATCATGAAGTTATCACAGTTTGGACAACTGAAGAAGGAATATCCGAGATCAGGTGTCTTACACTTCATCATTCTCTCGACATTTTCATAGACAACAGGTCGTATGTTCAGTTGAGGATTATCCAAAAGAAAGCCAGACCAGTAGTCTCGAAAGATGTCAGCGATAGCATATCCGTGACGATTGACTTTGAGATTGGAATGTCTTAAATATTCATTGACAATGTTTACAGGATATATGTTCATAGAGTCACCCAATCTCATTATAAAATAAAAACCCATAGTTACGCACTATAGGTTTAGTAAAGGGTGATGTTAATCACCTATTTTTTATATACTTGTTTTTAAGACTTAATTTTATCAATAAGACTTATTTTATCATCATGATAATTTCTCGCTTCATCAAGTAAATAGGGTAAAACTGATTCGCCATCGCTGATTTCTAAACTCTTTTTTAAATTTTGTGCAAACACACTATTGAAAACAGTTAGCTCGTTTTTTCTATATTCATCTAGAAGTAGTTCTTTTTGAGAAGAAATTGAAAAAGTTTTGTATTCGTTTACATAGGCTGATTTAATTTTTGATATTTTTAAAATTCTTATTTTTTCCGAATTTAAATCCTCTGCAATTAAAAACTGACTGTAATCATCAATAGGAGTTGTTAATATGTAAGGATAAATCTTCATATTTTTATCCTTATAGTTTATCTGCATTTCAAATTGCTTTGAAATAGCATAATTAATATCAGCGATTTCATCCTTTAACACTATTTTCTCTCTGTCAAGTAAGCGAAGATTCGAATAAGAAGTGAACATATCACGGAGAATAGAAACCAAAGAGGAGTAACTATATTCAATAGCTATGTCATTTAATTGATCAACTATATGATAGGTAGCCTTTGTCACCTTTAAACTTATTCGATCGGTTACATTGTTTTTTAAAATTCTTGTTGGCTGAAGATCGATATTAGCAATATCTCTAACAAGCTTTTTTAAATCACTTTGAGTCACTTTGTTTTTTAATAAATTTGATATTTCGTTAATTCTTTTTTTATTTATAGGAAAACTATCATAATAGTTTTTGATTATTCTGCTGTATAAATCATTCATAGAATCCAGTTCAAAATACTTCTTATCAGATTTAAGCGCATTAGATACTCTCATGGGTATCGTAATTCTAATATTATCAATCATAATAACCTCCAAAGATAGTCATATAAGTAAATCAACAAATATTATATAAAGCTCTTACATAGCCATAAATATAGTATAATACAATATAAAAAGATAGTCAATAATATTATCAATTAACCACTTTAAATACTATTTATATGTTGGTATAATAAAAGTATAAAACCGATAAGCATTATCATACGACAACTACCTTAGCCTAATAAATTCGGAGGAAAGTAATGAATACAAAAAAAGAAAAACTTATTCATGATTTAGACGTGTTAATAAAGTATAAAAACGGTCATGAACTAAGAAAAATAGGTAGTGATTCAAGCATTATGGCAAAATATAATCAAATTGCTGAACGGTATTTAATAGCCGCGGCTGATCTAGGAGTTACAGAAACTTATACCGACTTAGGAGTTTTATATAACCACCATTTTAAAAAGTGGAACAGGGAAAAAGGTTTTGAAAATTATCTTAAAGTTGCCAGATTAGGAGATAAAAGAGCGATTAGTTTATATGTTCGAGACAGTGCATGGTTTGATTATCATAAAGATATCGATGAGATTATGAAGTTAGCTGTTCAATATAAAGAAACATCTGGTTCTTCTATATATGCATACAGTCTCATTGAATCGATTCAAATCGATGAAGGTATTAGAATTCTTGAGGCTATAAAAGATAAAGACCCTAATATTTTAATAAATCTTGCCATTTTGGATATCCAAGCATTACATGATGAAAGGATAATCGTTGATCGATTAATAGAATTTATGGAATACTGGATTTATGACATACTTCAATCGTATTCAATGCATTCATTAGGAGACGATGACTGGTTTATACATTATCACATAGGGATTCGCAATAAGAATTTTGCCATGTACAAGATTCTAATTGATGTTTTAAAAATGGCTGCTGACAATGGGAATCATTTAGCAGCACTCACCTATAGTCTTTTCACATTTGTGGGCATATGTATGAGAGAACCGGATCTAGATGCACATTGAATTTATTTTGAAAAAGCATTTGAAGGCGGATTGTCATTTAGACATATCATATCTAGGATATTTGAGAACGCAGAACCTTATGAAGAGGGAAGGGTGATACACCTTGAAGAAGATGAAGATTGAAATAGATTCATTGATTTATGAACTTAATAATAATGAAGTAACTCTTGTCGGTAATAAGATAAATAAAATTATTGATTTAGATATACCAAGGAAAATAAACTATAAAAACAATGAATATATTGTCACTGAAATAGCACCTCAAGTTTTTAAAAACAATCGATTTATTAATTGGGTATCTATTCCAAGCACGGTGAAGAAAGTTGGAGCAGAGTGTTTTGCATCATCAAGCATAAAAGAACTATATTTTGAACAAATAGTTGCATTGCATGAAGTCGAAATTGGCGAAAGCATGTGTCATGACTCTATACGATTGGAATATGTTCATTTAGCATCAGGAATAACAAGTTTATCTTCTAAATCTTTTTATAATTGTATATCGCTCATTGAGATAAATACACCATGGAGAATAACCAGTATAAATAACCATGCGTACTATAACTGCTATAATTTGAAACACTTTGACTTCACAGAATTGATAACTACCATCGGGGAGTCAGCCTTTTATGGAACAAATCTCAATTATGCAGAGATTGGAAGCCATGTAAAATCTGTTGGGGATCTTGCATTTGCCAATATAGAAAACCTGAAAACATTGGTTGCTGCAAGTCATGATTATGAAATTGGAGATCAAATCATCTCAAATAAAAATAGAATCACTGTCTATTTAAAGGGGGATGAACAATCTAAAAATGTTAAACTATTTAGAGAAAAAACATCGAAGAATCACTATTTTATTGTTGATGATTTTAACTTAATAGAGCATGAAGGAATCAAATATTTAAAATTCTCAAAAAACGTTGTACGTTTAATAGGTTATAATGAGACTAATATAGAATCACATGTAACTATTTCAGAACAAATAGAGGGAGCACCAGTAACTGACTTTCAACCAGGGGCTTTCAAGTATTCTAACAAAATTGAAAAGGTTGTATTTCCCAAAAGTATTTTAAGAAATAAAGGAAAAGTATTTGAAGGGACATCAAACCTAAAAAAAGTAGTTTTTCAGCATCCGTTGACGTTGGATGAAGCTCGGTGGATTGTTAGTAATGACAATGTAGAAATTGAAATATTAAATTAATGATTTAAAGAGAGGAAAACCAACATGAAAAAACGACCCAATGCAATAGATTTTATGAATGTGTGTAGTGCATTGTATCCATTTCAAAAACAATTAGTGGAGATAAAAAAAGCTAAAGATAGAGATGAATTGCTAGAGGTTGTATATTTAAAACAACCTTATGAAGTAATTGGTTTTGACAGAACGTTAGACGTGTTTATAAAATATGATATAACAAACTTAAGCAAAAAAATATTTGATATTGTCAAAAGTCTTAAGAAATATGAATACGATGACAATATGATACAAGAAATTAATGGTTTACGCGCTACAGGATCATTGGATTCGTTTAGCCATTGGACATTAGAACAAGTGTATATCCATTTACAAACAATGTATGACAATGTGATCTGGGGTGGAGATTTAGTGGATGAATTGTTTGTCGAATATACTGTAATTCATGGTGATATTCTCGATATATTGAATTGCTTTTTGGTAAGAACATAAAGTCAGCTATTTAAGAACGAAATAAACCGTTGATGAAAGAGTAAATCCATTAGATTAAAGCACACTATTACTTGAAGAGGGATCTTCAAATAAATTTTCATTTCAAAAATACAAAACATGCGAAAAAGAGGAGTTGACATTCTTCACATTACAGTTCGTAAATTAAAGAAATGAGGTTTCAAGTTTTATGTCAATTAAATTTTCTGATTTAGATATTGAAGATCAAAAATGTATTGAACCCCATTTAAGAGACTTTTATGATAAGGTCACATTTGATACAAGGGCTCATTGGGTGATGGAATTTAATCAAAATGATTATAGTGGATATAGTTCGTTTGATACCTGGAATTATATGGATAAAGATCAATTTGAAGCCATCAAACTTGATTTATTCTTGAACGGATGGAATTTATATGAAGCAACCAAGTTTGGAGGCATACAACATGTTTCTAAAAAGAAATATTTACAACCCAAGAAATGGGTAGCTGATGAATTGATAAATCTACGTAGCACCAATGACTTTGAGAATATGCATATCAACGCTGAAATTAGAAAAATCCTACAATCTGAACAATCGATTGAATTAAGTGAAATAGACTTTATGAGCTGGAATAGAAGGATAGCTTTGATAGTCAATAAAATTTCCGACATTAATCCAGCTTTAATGGATGATTGCAAAGATTAAGTAGACCGTATCATTTTCCATTTTTCTAGTCCTAACAATATAACAATTCAAGCTATTAGTGAAATAGTCGATGAAATCATTAATTATCTTAAGACTTCACTGACTCCGGTTATCGGTGTATGTGTTAATCCCGACTTGACTGAAGAACTTGTATCTATATTCCTATATTGTAAAATTTAGAGTTTAATAAGAGTAAATAAAACCAATAAAGCCAACTATTAAGAATAAGTCAAGATAAAAGAAATAAATAGTAATTATGAAAAGAGGGCATACTAAAAGGAATGCCTTATGACACATCGAGATCTTTGAAATTTAAATATGTTAATGAGTATTTATTGAGTAAG
>WPCG01140414.1_pt1 | contig 13734 bp, 5 predicted proteins | sample 5403311 | NCBI WGS metagenome assembly WPCG01 (sample SAMN12869467, study PRJNA574797) | sludge metagenome | isolation source: wastewater treatment of Control | place: China:Beijing | collected 2019-05-17 | reverse complement strand
GAAGGGGCGGCCAATCATCAGAACTGCACGAGGGCAACATGACAGGTGCACAGGAACCTGAGGTCATGTCCACGAAACAAGTGCGGATAGCAGCGCTGGCAGAGCGCTTCCCGCAGCGTGCCTTCACGTCACTGGCGCATTATATCGACGCCCAGTGGCTGAAGACGGCCTACCTGATGACGCGCCGCGACGGCGCCGTCGGGATTGATGGTCAGACGGCGGACGACTTCGCATGCGACTTCGAGGCCAATATCCAGCGGTTGCTGGAGGCCGCCAAGAGTGGTCGCTACCGTGCGCCGCCGGTGCGGCGCGTCTACATTCCCAAGGGAGACGGACGCAGCACACGGCCGATCGGCATCCCCACCTTCGAGGACAAGGTCCTGCAGCGCGCGGTAGTGGCCCTGCTGGAGCCGCTCTACGAGCACGACTTTCTGGACGGCTCGTACGGTTTCCGGCCGGGACGCTCGGCGCACCAGGCGATCGAGACGGTAAGGGACAGCCTGATGTCGATGGGAGGCGGCTGGGTCATCGACCTGGACATCCAAGCCTTCTTCGACACGATCGACCACCGGCACCTGCGTGAGTTTCTGCAGCAACGAGTGAAGGACGGTGTCATCCTCCGCCTGATTGGCAAGTGGCTCAAGGCCGGCGTACTGGAGGACGGGCAGTGGCAGAAGGGGGAGGTTGGCAGCCCGCAGGGCGGGGTGATCTCCCCCCTGCTGGCGAATATCTACCTCCACTATGTGCTGGATGAGTGGTTTGAGAAAGACGTCAAGCCACGCCTGTGTGGACGCGCGTTCGAGGTGAGATTTGCCGACGATGCCGTGCTCGCATTCAGCAACGAAGCCGATGCCCGCAAGGTTCTGGAGGTACTGCCCAAGCGCTTTGCGCGCTTCGGCCTTACCCTGCACCCCACCAAGACGCGGCTGGTGCAGTTCCAGCCACACGGTGGGCAGCGCGCCGAGACCTTCGACTTCCTGGGCTTCACCCACTATTGGGGGAAGTCCCGGCGCGGTTACTGGGTTATCAAGCAGAAGACGGCCAAGGATCGATTCAAGCGAGCCCTGAGGCACCTCTCAGTGTGGTGTCGGGCGAATCGGCACCAGCCTCTTCTGATCCAGCACCGCCACCTATGCCGGAAGGTCAAGGGGCACTTCGCCTACTACGGCATCACGGGCAACTATGATGCTCTGAAGGCGCTTGTCTACCAGGCGCAGCGGATCTGGGTCAAATGGCTGAGGCGTCGTTCCCAGAGAGGCTACTTCTCGTGGGACAAGGCCAACCTGCTGCTTAAGCGTCTGCCATTACCCAGGGCAAGGATTGTGCACCAACGAACCTTTCAGCGAATCTGATGATTGAAGAGCCGGATGCGTCAATCGCGCACGTCCGGCTCTGTGGGGGGCCGGGTCGAGCAATCGCCCGGTCTACCCGACGAAGTCGTGCTTTTGCAAGAGCCCATTGCCGCAAGCCTGGCTTATGCAAACAAAGAGAAGTCACTTGACTTGAGAAATAGTCAATGGATTGTATATGATCTTGGCGGCGGTACATTTGATGTTGCCCTTGTTAAGATAGTTGAAGGAGAGCTAACCGTAATAGATCATGAAGGCGATAATTATTTTGGTGGGTCTGATTTTGACACCATTATCGTAGAAAAAATCATTGTCCCTGAATTGTTGAAAGTCGGAAAATTTGAAAATATTTTGGCTGAGATGAAGGGGAAGAACGGTAGGCACAATAGGTTATGGCACAAGCTTCTTTTTGAAGCCGAAGAGGCTAAAATTCAGCTTTCAATTAGAAGTTCTACTGATATCGACGTTGTTGTAGAGGACGATGATGGAAAGGAGATTGATTTTTTCTTTTCAATAACTAGGTCAGACTTTGAGCATGCCATTAGGGAGTCGATAGATAATACTGCAGCAATGATGAAGGAGATAATCACAAGGAATTCGCTTCAGCCAAGCGATCTGAGCTTTGTACTTATGATTGGTGGCGGGACTTACATCCCACTTGTTAGAAAAAGAATAGAAGAGTTGATGGAGGTGCCAGTTAATACATCAATTGATCCAACGAGTGCGGTTGTGATAGGTGCTGCATTTTATGCAGGTACTAAGGAAGTTGATGTCAAATATAACAATGAAGGCAAGCATGAAAGCGATAGAGGTATAAAAATAAAAACCGCCTACAATAAAAACTCTCAAGAAAGTGAGGAGATATTTTCGGCAAAACTTACAGGCGATATAGGTGATCTTTCATATCGAATCGTTAGTGCGGACGGATCATTTGATAGTGGCATAAAAGAGGTTTCATCTCGGATATCTGAAGATCTTCCATTGAGAGAGGGGGCCTATAATGTTTTTGAGTTCCATGTTTTTGATCAACAAAATAATCCTGTAGACGTTGGGTTTAGTCGCATTCAAATCGCACAAGGAAGGTACAGTGTTACAGGGCAAATGTTGCCTGAAGATATTTCGCTTGTCCGCGACGACCTATCAAATAAGGATACCAGGCTGGATAGAATATTTCCTAAAAATGGTGTTCTCCCGGCTAATACTAAGCGAACTGTCGAAGTGGCTAAAACTGTCGTTTCCGGTTCTGGAGACGAAGTAAGAATCATGGTTGTTGAGGGGGCTGCAGAGAAGCATTCTACGACTAACAAGCCCAATGGCGTTCTTTTGATTTCGGGTGATAAATTAAAAAGAGATCTTATCAAGGGATCTGAAATTGACTTGAAGTTTGAAATTTCAGAGTCACGTGATTTAACAATATCAGCTTATCTAAATGGTACTGGGCAGGAGTTTTCCCAAGTATTTAAAGGTTCCGAGCGAAGTGTTGATGTGAGAACTCTGGCTGCTGATGTGATAGACCTTGAAGAAAGGGTTAGGAACGAAATAGAGGAAGCGAAAGCAATTGGTAATTCCGATGCAGTAAAAAGTCTTGTTAAATTGCATGATGAGGTGAGCGACCTTATTTTAAAAAGTGGCTCTATAAATGATGATGACGTTACTGATGATAAGTTCAAAGTTGAGGATGAAAAAAGAAGTGTGGCGCAAAGCCTTTTTGAACTGACCTCTTCGAAGCGGCTTGACTTGGCGGTTTCTGATTATAAAGATGTTAAGTCTGACGTTGCTGAATTGGTAATGAATCATGGAAATGACAGAGAGAGGCATGAGCTACAAAATATCATATCTCGGGAAAGTGTTTTTCTTTCTTCATCTAACCCAGAGCGAGTGGAAGAAGAGCTTCGCGCTCTAGAGAGCATCCGCTGGCGTATTTTGATGAGGTTACCAGATTTCCTGCTTGGCATGTTTGATCACTTGGTCAATCGCCAGTCATCAATGAATGACCAGGCCCAGGCCAAGCAGCTTTTTGAAGCTGGTAGAAGACACATTGCTGCTGAGGATTGGGATGATCTCCGCCAAGTAAATATGATATTAATGGGGCTTTTGCCAGCTTCTGAAAAAGAAGCGGATGATATGCGTATATATACTGGCATTGTGTGAGTTATTGAGGCTGGCAGCATAGCTGCCAGTTTTTTATTATAAGTATGATTTCTGGTGTATAAATTCTCTTATTTTTTTGATTGATCTTTTCGGACAATATGTGAAGTTTTAGTGAAAATTTCAACGGGTTCTTCGATCACCACTTCATATAGCCCCTCTGCCGTCACCGGGTTCATCACGATGTTCCAGCTGTATCGGGATACCGTGGAGGGGATGATCAGAAAGGGGTGTTGGTCCAGAAGTGCATCGCCATGGCTCTGCTGGCCCTGTCCGGGGGAGCCGGGTATCAGCCAATTGGGGTTGGGCAGCGAGTCGGCGGTAACCCGGTGAGCACGCTCGGGTGCCAGGATGCGGGCGCAGAGCAGCACGTGGGGGAGGGTGTCCAGGGCCTTGAAGCCCTTGTGGGCAGCCACCTCGAGGATGGCGGTGGAAGGGTCGAGGGAGCCGTAGACGGCGGCTCGCCCCTTGGAATTCCAGCGGCCTCCGGCAAGCTCCGCGCCGGTGCCGCTGTTCCAGCCGGCCAGGTGGCGTGTGCGCTCCAGTCGCCAGAGGTAGAGCTCACCGGCGTCAGGGCGTTTCGCCATCAGCTGTAGACCCCGTAGTCCAGCCGCGTAAGGAAGTCGTCGACCAGCTCATAGCCCACCTGGGTGGTGATCAGGTCGATGGGCTTTCGTCCTTCGAGCCCCATGGCGGGGGTGTTCATCCAGCGCTGGGCCTCTTCGGGGTCGCCGAAGACGTCTTCCGCTCGAGTGAGGATCTCGGCAAAGCGCCAGGCGCGGCTGCTCTGTTCGGCGCTTAGTGGTTCAGGATTCTTGACCCGGCGGTAGAGCGTGCGCTCGGACATGCCGATCACCTTGGCCACGACCATCTTGTCATGGAAGAGATCGATGGATTCCACGAAGCTGATGATGTCCTGGGAGGGGAGTCCCTGCTCGATCAGCTCGTGGATCTCGAACGCGGAGCGCGCTTTGGCGGCGCGGCTGCCGATCAGGCGCTGCAGGGTGCGTTGCAGGATGTCGGGAGCATATTCGGCGTGAGTCTCGGCAACGGCCATGACGTTACCCTCATGTTTCTGCCATTTGGCATTATGATAGGGACACATGGCAGCCTTGTCGAGGCTCTGCTACTGTCGTGCTTTGGCCAGAAGCGGTACTGGAGCGTTAGTTACAGGAGTTTTTCATGATCCCCGGCCTGCTAGCCAGCGAAGTCGCCGCGGCGCTGCGCGAATTTATCGTTACCGGTTACGAGACCGAAACCGCGCCCTTCAAGGGCGAGTTCCGCCGCCTGGTGGAGGAGCAGCAGGAGGGGGAGGCCTTCCTCAAGGGCCCCTATGTCTCCGTTGGCCTGCCGTTTCTCACCGGCAGCGCCGGGCGGGACTTCTTCCCCGGCTTCGAAACCGAGTTTCCGCCCTATGCCCACCAGGAGCAGGCGTGGCGGCGGCTGGTCTCCAGCGGGGCGGCGGCCAATGCGCTGGTGGCCACCGGCACCGGTTCGGGCAAGACGGAGTGTTTCCTCTATCCGCTGTTGGACCACTGCCAGCGTGCGGCGGGACCGGGCATCAAGGCGATCGTGATCTACCCCATGAATGCCCTGGCCACGGACCAGGCCAAGCGCTTCGCCGAGGTGATTCACGGCCAGCCGGCGCTCAAGGGGCTGCGCGTCGGCCTCTTCGTGGGCGGCGATGCCCGGGGCACCCAGGCCATGGGGCCGCAGCAGGTGATTACCGACAAGGAGGCGCTGCGCCAGAACCCGCCGGATGTGCTGCTCACCAACTACAAGATGCTCGACTACCTGCTGATGCGCCCCAAGGATCAGCCGCTGTGGGCCCACAACGGGCCGGAGACCCTGCGCTACCTGGTGGTGGACGAGCTGCACACCTTCGATGGTGCCCAGGGCACGGACCTGTCGCTGCTGATCCGTCGCCTGCGCGCCCGCTTCGAGATGACGCCTGAGCAGCTGATCTGCGTGGGCACCTCCGCGACCCTGGGGGGCGAGGAGAGCGTCGATGGGCTTCTGCACTACGCCTCGGATATCTTCTCCAGCCCCTTCGGCCGCGAGGCGGTGATCAGCGAGCAGCGCCAGAGCGATTCGGCGTTCCTCGACAACATCGCCTATCTGGCGCCCAACCCCGAGATCGGGCCCGAGGCACTGAGGGAGGCGCTGCGCGAGGGACTCTCGGCCTATCTGCACAAGGCCTACGAGCTATACTTCAGCAAGGTGCCGGAAGGTGACCTGATGGGAGATGACGGCCGCATCGCCCTGGGCCGGGAGCTCAAGCAGCACGGCCAGCTGGCCAACCTGCTGCGCCAGATCAAGCTGAGTCCCGGTACGCCCACCTTTCGCGACCTGGCCGAGCGGCTGGCAGGGCTGGTTCCCGCTCGCTTCCAGCGGCAGCCGGAGCTTGCCCTGATCGCGCTGCTTTCGCTGATGGCCCACGCCCGCGATACGGTCGGCCGCCCCTTCGTGCAGCTGCGCCTGCAGCTCTGGTCCCGGGAGCTGCGCCGTATCGTGGGCACCCTGCGCGAGCCCGCGGCACCCGCCGGTTCTCCGGAGATCGCCGAAGCGAGTGCCGCTGCCAATCGACCGCCGCCGCTACTCTCTTTCGGCGATGACAAACCGCCTCGAGACCAGCGCCAGGTACGTTTGCCCCTGGTGCAGTGTCGCGAGTGCCACGGCACCGCCTGGCTGACCCGCATGGAGATGGGCCACCCCACCGACCAGGTGGTGGAGACGGAGCTTCAAGCCATCTACTCCGCCTTTTTCGGCCAGCAGCCGGAAACCGCGCTGCTGCTGCCCTGGCAGCGGGGCGAGGCGCAGTCGCCGGCGGGTATGCGCCTGGCGCACTTCAAGGTGTGCCGGGAGTGCGGCACCACCGCGCCCGTGGAGAGCACGGCCGAGTGCCGGGGGTGCCAGGCCGGTCCCGAAGCGCTGGTGCGGGTCAGCAAGCCCCAGCAGCTCAAGGAGGTGAAGCGGGGTAGCGTCAACAAGGTGATCCATGAGCATGACTGCCCCTGGTGTTCGGCGCGCTCCGCCCTGGTGGTGTTCGGCGCCCGGGCGGCGAGCCTCAGCGCCGTGGCCATCCATCGGCTCTTCAGCAGCCGCGACAACGACGACCGCAAGCTGCTCACCTTCAGCGACTCGGTGCAGGATGCCACCCACCGCGCCGGTTTCTTTGCTGCCCGCACCTGGCAGAACAATGTGCGCATGGCGCTGACCCAGCTGCTGGAGGGCAGCAATGCCCCGATTCCACTGCTGGAGCTGCCGGCGCGCTTCGAGGCCTGGTGGCTGGCCTCGGCCGAGGGGGAGCGAGAGAGAGGCGGGCAGGGGCCCCTGGCACTGTCGGCGTATCTGCGCGAATTCATGCCGCCGGACAAGCGCTACCGGGGCGACTTCGAGTTCTTCGAGCAGTCCGGCGAGGTGAGTGAGCCGGCACCGCTGCTCAGGCTGATCCGCGAGCGGATGCTGTGGCAGGCCCTGGAGGATCTCGGCTGGCGCTCCCAGGTGGGGCGCTCGCTCAATCGCCTGGGGATCGCGGCGCTGGCCTGGCCCCTGCAACCGATGCACCAGGCCGCCGCCGCCTGGGCCGAGACGGTGAACAATACCCTGGGCTACCGCATCGAGGCCCGGCCGGCCGAGGGCTTCATGCTGGGGGTGATGCAGCACCTGATCGGCCAGGGCGCGCTGGGGCTGGAGGATCTGGTCGGCTATCGCCAGAAGTTCGGCAAGGCCTATCTGCTCAAGTTTGTGAGCTACGCGCCTCCCATCGGACCGGGGTCGCCGCGGCCGCGCTACCCGGCCACGGCCAGGGGGGAGGGCTACGAGGTGCTCTGCCAGGCCAGCGGGGCCCAGTCCTGGTACGAGCACTGGCTGGCCTGCCTGAACCCGGAGGCCCTGGTGGATCGCAAGCAGCTGGAGCAGGTGCTGGCGGCGGCGCTTGCGGCGCTTTGCGATAGCGGCCTGCTGAGCGAGGAGGTCAACGAGCGCGGCGTGCGGCTGTGGTCCCTCCGGCCGGAGGCGCTGACCATCACCACGGCGGTGCAGGGGGTGGAGTGCCCGGGCTACCGTCCCATGCATGTGCCGGCGGCGCATGCCGAAGCCTGGCTGGGGCTGCCCCTGCTGAGTGCCGCCCGCCCGGAGCCGGTCTACGAGACCCCGGTGCCGGTGCGGGACTCCCTCTACGCCGGGCTCTACCGCGACGGCGAGATCCACCGGGTGATCGCCCACGAGCACACCGGGCTGCTGGCCGCCAGCGAGCGCATTCGCGTGGAGGACAGCTTTATCCATGGCGAGAAGCCCTGGGAGTACAACCTGCTCTCCGCCACGCCGACCCTCGAGATGGGCATCGACATCGGCGACCTCTCCAGCGTACTGCTCTGTTCGGTGCCGCCGGCCCAGGCCAACTACCTGCAGCGGGTGGGCCGGGGCGGGCGCCGCGACGGCAACGCCTTCGTGCTGACGGTGGCCAACGGCCGCCCCCACGACCTGGTCTTCTATGCCGACCCGGGTCGCATGCTCGATACCCCGGTGGAGCCGCCGGCGGTGTTCCTCAAGGCGCGCCACGTGCTGCGTCGCCAGCTGCTGGCCTATGCCATGGACTGCTGGACCCGCAGCGCCCGGGGTGATAATCAGATCCCCCGGACCATGCAGCCGGTGCTGGATGCGGTGGAGAAGACCCAGGAGGAGCGCTTCCCCTATACGCTGCTGGCCTTCCTGAAGCAGCACATGCAGGCGATCTGGGACGGCTTTGCCGGCCACGTGGCCGCCGAGCTTGGCGGCGATGACCTGGAGCTGCTGCGCCAGTACCTGTTCGGTGGACCTCGGCACGGCGCAGCCCATCAGCACGGGGAAGAGCGCCTGGAGCTCTATCTGCTGGGCCGGCTCAAGCTAGTCGCGGACGAGCGCAGCCGCATGGTCACCACCATCAAGGAGCTGGACCGCCAGCTGGAGAAGCTGCGCCAGCGCCCTCAGGATGAGCATACCCAGGCGGAGATCGCCGAGCTGGAGCGGGAGGTGGCGGGCTATCGCAGCCTGCGCATCCGGCTCAACCAGCGCGAGACGCTCAACTTCTTCACCGACGAGGGGCTCTTGCCCAACTACGCCTTCCCGGAGGAGGGGGCGACCCTGCACTCGGTGATCTTCCGCACCGAGAAGCCGGCCGGGGAGGGAGCCGAGGGGGGCGCTGCCCAGGGCGATATCAAGCGCGAGCTGGTCAAGCGGGAGTACGAGTACCAGCGGCCGGCCCAGGCGGCGCTGACCGAACTGGCGCCGGAGGCGGTGTTCTATGCCGGCAACCGCAAGGTCAGGGTGTCCCGGGTGGAAACCGCCAAGGGGCGCAATATTCAGCAGTGGCGCTTCTGTCCGCGCTGCCACTATTCGGCGCCGGCCGACGATCCCACCGCGGGCTTCAACGACCGCACCTGCCCGCGCTGCCACACCAACCGCTGGGGCGACGAGAGCGCGCGCACCAGCATGCTCAAGATGACCCAGGTCTACGCCTTCACCAACGCCAGGGACGCCCAGCTGGATGACCGCTCCGACGACCGCGAGCCGGTCTTCTTCAACAAGCAGATGCTGATCGACTTCGACCCGGCGGATATCATCATCACCTGGGTGCTGGATGACAAGGAGCGCCCCTTCGGCTTCGAGTTCATCCGCAGCGCCCGCTTCCTGGAGGTGAACTTCGGCCGCCGGGAGGGGGAGGAGATGGCCTTCGAGGTGGCCGGCGAGGAGCTCCAGCGCGCCGGCTTCCCGATCTGCCGGGAGTGCGGCTCGGTGCAGACCCGGGCGGCGGCTGCCGGCAAGCAGGAGCCCGCCCATCTGAAGTCGTGCCGCTATGCCCGGGGGCCGAAGACGCTACCCGGTGGCCAACAGGACGATGGCATCGAGAACTGCCTCTACCTCTATCGGCGCTTCGCCTCCGAGGCGCTGCGCATCCTGCTGCCCAGGCTCTCCAGCGGCGGCACCGAGGAGCAGGTGAACTCCTTCGTGGCGGCGCTGCAGCTGGGCCTGAAGCGGCGCTTTGGCGGCAAGGTGGACCATCTGCGGGTGGCCTACCAGAGTGAGCCCATCGGCGAGACCGACGAGCGGCGCCACTTCATCGTGCTCTACGATTCGGTGCCCGGCGGCACCGGCTACCTGCATGAGCTGCTGAGCCGGGCGGAGCATATGCAGGAGGTGTTCCGCCTGGCCTATGCGGTGATGCAGGCCTGCGACTGCTATGCCGCCAGCGGCCCCGATGCGCAGCCGATGGATGGCTGCTACCGCTGCCTGCTGGAGTATCGCAACGCCTACGGCATGGAGAGCACCAGCAAGGCGCTGGCCCTGGAGATGCTCAGGGAGATCGTGGAGGGGGGCCACCCGTGGGTGCAGGATGAGCAGGGGCTGAGTGCGCTCGCCGGCAACCCCTGGATCGACAGCGAGCTGGAGGCGCGTTTCCCCGAGGCGCTGGCGCGCTTCTCCGGCCATGAGTGCGTGGGCCAGCAGCGGGTGCGGGTCTCCCAGGATGTGATCCGCGGCAAGCACGGCTACCGGCTGACCATTGGCGAGCTGGCCTACGAGATGGAGCCCCAGGTGGATCTTGGCCTGGCCAAGGGGGTGCAGTTCGCCAGCCGCCCGGACTTCGTGCTGTGGCCGGTACGCGGTGGTCTGATTCCGGTCGCGGTGTTCCTGGATGGCTATCAGTTTCACGCCGACAGGGTCGATGATGACCTGCTCAAGCGCCAGGCGCTGATGCACGCGGGGTTCGCGGTGTGGAGCCTGAACTGGTACGACGTCAACCAGGTGATGGGCGACAAGGCCATGGACGTACCGCTGCCGGCGGGCATGACCTCGCCGGAGCAGCACCATGCTGCCATTGCCGGGTTGGCGAAAGTCGGCGGCGTGGCCAACCCGGCCCAACACCTCGGCCAGACCACCTTCGAGCTGCTGATGGGCTTTCTGGCGGATCAGCAGCCCGAGACGCTGGCCCGGCACGCGCTGCTCTTCGTGCTGCAGTGCCTGCCGGCCAGGGCCCTGGCCGACCCGGCGCTGAAGCAGCAGGTGATCGATTCGCTCCACGGCCTGCCCGCCGCCTTTACCGACCGCACACCGCAGCCGGTGGCGCTGGCCGGTGCGGTGGAGCTCGCCGACGACCAGGGGGCGGCAGCCATCGGGCTGCGGCTGCTGGCCGGAGAGGGGCTGTTCAAGCGGTTCGACCTGGAGAGCGCCATGGTGTCGCTCTCCTACGAGCTGGCGCCTGGTGAACATCGCGTGGGCCGCGAGGAGGGGGCGCGCTACGCCTGGCAGCGCTTCTGGGCGGCGGTGAACCTGCTGCAGTTTCTGCCGTTGATGTATGCCTGGACCCCCGCGTCCCGTAACAGCGGCATCGCCGCCGGGCTGCTCTGGCCCGAGCGCCGCCCCGCGGCTGACGAGCCGCCGGCCGTGTCTCCGGAGCCGGCCTGGTACGCTTACCTTGAGTCGTCGTTGGCCGAGGCACTGCGCGGGTGCGAGATCGACTGGCCGGAGGCCCCCCGGGTGGGCGAGGACGTGGTCAATGACGATGAGGAAGTGATCGGCCTTGCAGAGCTGCTCTTCGAGGCGTCGCGCATCGCCTTGCTGCTGGAGGATGATGAGGAGCAGCTGGCGGCCCGGCCATATCTGGAGGCGCTGGGCTGGCGCGTCCTGACCGATGTGGAGGAACTGGTGGCGGTGATCAATGGACTGGACCCGGTGAGCGGGTCGGAATCTGCAGGCGCATCGGAGCCTGTCAACGGATCGGAAACAGGAGCCTGATACATGGTCAGCGTGGCGTTCTCGGAAAAGTACTTCGACAGCTTGCTAAAGCTCACGCCCAACGAGCAGAGCCAGGCCAACAAGGCGGTGATGCTCTTTCAGCAGGACCCCCAGCACGGCGGCCTGCACTACGAGAAGCTGACCGCCTACAAGGACGGCAAGCTGCGCTCGATCCGCGCCAATCAGGACGTGCGAATCATCCTCGCCGCCGCCGAGAAGGAAGACCTCTACCTGATGCTCTACGTGGACCACCACGAGGCGGCCTATGCCTGGGCCGCCAAGCGCAAGGTGGAGATCAACCCCAATACCGGCAGCCTGCAGGTGTTCACGGTGGAGGAGCGCCGGGAGGAGGCCGTTCCCACCCAGCCGGCCGCGCCGACGCTGCCGGGGCTCTTCGACGCCATTCGCGACCGCCAGCTGCTTCAGCTGGGCGTTCCCGAGGAGGCGCTGCCCCTGGTGCGCAGCATGACCATCGAGGCGGACCTCGAAAGCGCTCACCACAGCGAGCAGATCCCCGCCGACGCCTACGAGGGGCTCTTCATGCTGATGGCGGGGGCCAGCTTCGAGGAGGCCTATGCCGAGGTGGTACCCGCCGCCCCCGAGGCGGTGGATACCGAGGATTACGCGACCGCCCTGGCGCGGCCGGAGTCTCAGGCGCGCTTCACCGTGGCGGACAACGAGCGGGCGCTTCAGGAGGTGCTCAACCAGTCCATCGAGAAGTGGCGGGTCTTCCTGCACCCGGCCCAGCGGCGCCTGGCCGAAGGGAAGAAGAACGGGCCGGTGCGCGTGCTGGGTGGCGCCGGCACCGGCAAGACGGTGGTGGCCATGCATCGGGCCAAGTGGCTGGCCGAGAACGTGGCCGGCGGCGCCCAGGTCGGTGAGCCACCGGGCAAGGTGCTCTTCACCACCTTTACCCGCAACCTGGCGGCGGATATCCGCCAGAACCTCAACAAGATCTGTTCCCGTCAGGCGCTGGAGCGCATCGAGGTGCTCAACCTGGACGCCTGGGTGGTCAGCTTCCTCAAGAAGCAGGGCTACGACTACGGCCTGCTGCTCGACGCCCAGCAGCACAAGCGCCTCTGGGAGGAGGCCTATGCCGAGAAGCCGGCCACCAGCGACCTGGGGCTCGCCTTCTTCCAGGAGGAGTGGGCGAGGGTGATTCAGCCCCAGTCCATCGACAGCCTGGACGGCTACAAGCGCGCCTCGCGTATCGGTCGCGGCACGCGCCTCAACCGCCAGCAGCGGGTGGAGATCTGGCCCGTGTTCGAGCGCTTCCGCCATCTGCTGGCCAGCCATCGGCTCAAGGAGACCGACGACTTCTACCGCGACGCCCGGGAGCTGCTGGAGGCGAACCCGGAGCTGCGCCCGAACCTCTGCTCGGTGATCGTGGACGAGGCCCAGGACATGGGCTCCCAGGCCTTCATGCTGATCCGTGCTCTGGTGCCGGAGGGCCCCAACGACCTGTTTATCGTCGGCGACGGCCACCAGCGCATCTACGGCAAGAACAAGGTGGTGCTGGGGCAGTGCGGCATCGATATCCGCGGCCGCAGCGCACGCCTCAAGGTGAACTACCGCACTACCGACGAGACCCGCAAGCTGGCGGTGAGCATCCTGGAAGGGGTGGAAGTGGATGACCTGGATGGCGGCCAGGACTCCCAGCAGTTCTACCACTCCCTGATGCATGGTCCCGCCCCGGAGGTGCGCGCCTTCGATTCCATGGACGAGCAGGCCGAGGCGATCCTGGCCGCCATCCGCGACCACGGCCTGGCTCCCGAGGCATGCTGCGTGATCGCCCGCACCCACCGGGAGCTGGGGGAGCTGAAGGCCGCCCTGGAGAGCCGCGGGCAGCTCTGCCACCAGCTCGATGGCCGCAGCGCCGCCACGCCTGACGGCGAACTCAATCTGGCCACCATGCACCGGGTGAAGGGCCTCGAGTTCGATGCGGTGTTCGTGGCCTCGGTGAACCGCGGCCTGGTGCCGCTGGCGCCGGTGGTCAACTCCGCCGCCGACGCCGTGACCCGCCGCCAGCGCGAGAACGAAGAGCGCGCGCTGCTCTATGTCAGCCTGACCCGCGCTCGCAAGCTGGCCTTCGTCTTCGGCTACGGGCAGATGAGCGAGTGGTTTTGATCGGCACGGTGGGTGGTGGCACTTTGAGCATGGAAAGCCCCGCTGCGGCGGGTTTACTACGAGGCTTACTCTGATTTGTCGGGCTGCCGAGGCTCAGCAGACTCCTGATTGCGCGCTTGCTGCTTGGCTGCTCGTCCCTCCAGCACTCTCGGGGCGACGAACAGGGCGACCATGCCAAAGAGATCCAGCGCACCGACGGTAGTTGTCAAGGAATCTGTCGTCTCTGAGGTCATTCACGCCACCTGCTTTTCTGGTTCGATGACGGTGACCTGGAGCTCCCGCTCCGGGTTGAGTGACACGGTGCCGATCGGCGTCCAGTTGCGGGTCTTACCGCTCC
>WPCG01018183.1_pt1 | contig 13752 bp, 14 predicted proteins | sample 5403311 | NCBI WGS metagenome assembly WPCG01 (sample SAMN12869467, study PRJNA574797) | sludge metagenome | isolation source: wastewater treatment of Control | place: China:Beijing | collected 2019-05-17 | reverse complement strand
CCCCTGGTTCCTGCCCGCCGCAGCGATCAACGCCCTGCGCCGCGAGGCGATCGAAGCGCTCGAAGCGGCACGTGCCGCGGCCCGCCAGCGCCTGCCGCGCGCCGCTGCGGTGGCTCCGCCGGTGCCCTATCCGGATGACAGCCTGAGCTATCTGGCCAACGTCTTCAACCACAAGGCGCGCGACTTCTACGCCCGCCACGGCGTGCAGGTCATCGAAGCAGCCTACGAGAGCCACGAGGAACTCGGCGAAGCCAGCCTGATGATTACCAAACATTGCGTGCGCTACAGCCTCAGCCTGTGTCCCAAGCAGACCGCCGGCGTTACCGGGGTGGCCGGCACCATCCGTGCCGAACCGCTGGTACTGGTCAACGGCAGCGAACGCCTGACCCTGCGCTTCGACTGCAAGCCCTGCGAGATGCATGTCGTCGGCCGCATCAAGAAGAGCGTGCTGCGCCAGACCGAAGGCGCGCCGCTGCAGTTCTACCGCACCCGCCCGCCGTCCGGCGCGCAGGTCACCCGTTGAGCTACCGAGGAGAAGCCCCCCGGATGAAACCGATCCCTGTCGTCCTTGCCGCCGTCGCCGCACTCATCGTCGCACCCCTGCTCTATCTGCCCTTTGCCGAACCCCAGCAGGAAAGCGAACGCGCCACCCTGCCATGGCAGATCGAGGTTGACGCCAACGGCCACAGCACGGTGTTCGGCTTCACCCTCGGGGTATCGACCCTCGGCGACGTGCACACGCGCTACGGCAGCGACACCGAGATCGCCGTGATCACCCCGAAGGACGGCACGAGTTCGCTCGAGGCCTTCAACGCCGAGGCCCGCGCCGGCTTCATCACCGGCAAGATGGTATTCACCGCGGAGCTGGCGCAGGAAGCCGTCGACGCGATGCGCGAGCGTGCGCCACGCAGCAGCCACATGGAGAGCACGACGCGCAAGGCCACCCTGCACCCGGATGACTTCGCCCTTGCCCTGCAGACGCCGATCCGCGCCATCGGCTTCATCCCTACCGCCGACCTCGACGCCGCGACCATCGTGCAGCGTTTCGGCGAACCCGCCGTGCGGCTGCGCAGTGCGGAGAACCTCGAACACTTCCTCTACCCCGAGCGCGGGCTCGAAGTGATCCTCGACAGTCGCGGCAAGGAATTGCTGCAGTATGTCGCCCCGCGCGACTTCGCCCGCCTGCACGCACCGCTGCTGGCCGACGGCGCGGCCCCCGATACCGCCGTGGAGCCCGCCGACAGTCAGTAGTGCGGGGGAATCTCGTCGCGCAGGCTGAGGGGCTGCGCGGGCGCGCTGGCGTTGCGCAGCTGCTCCTGCAGGCGCGCGAGGTGCTGCTGCAGACGGTCGATTTCGCGCTGCTGGCGAAACACCGTCATGTTGAGGGTGTCGAGAAGATCCTCGGCAAAGGCGAGTTTGCTTTCCAGCTCCACCAGGCGACCTTCGAATTCGCCCTGCTCAGACATCGTCGCCCTCCCCGCCCTCATCGCCCTCATCGCCGCTCGCCACCGGCGGGGTACCGGCCAGCATCGCGGCCCGGCTCTCCGGGGTTTCCAGGCTGATGCGACCGATCATGCCGGCGCGGAACTCGGTGAGCAGCAGACCGGCAGCCTTTTCCAGATCGAGGCCACCGCCCTTGATCAGGCAACCGCGCCGCCGCGCCACCTCTTCGACCAGCGCATGTCCGTCGGCAGGCAGCGCCTTGAGCTTGAAGCGCTCCACCACCGCTGCGCCGTAGCGCGTCAGCAGGACATTGCCGAGAAAGGCGGCAACCTCTTCGTCGATCACCGCATTGCGCCCGATCGCATGGCAGGCGGCGAGCATGAAACCGTCGGCATCGTAGGCAATCTTCGGCCACATCATGCCCGGCGTATCGGTCACCGTCATGTGCTCGCCAAGATCGAAGGTCTGCTGCGACTTGGTCACCGCCGGCTCGTCGCCGACCTTGGCAACACGGCGGTTGAGCAGCGCGTTCATCAGCGTCGACTTGCCGACGTTGGGGATGCCCATCACCATCACCCGCACGTCGCGGTCGGCGCGCACCTGGCCCGCCAGCTCATGGCAGAGCGCCGGGATGCGCTTGAGCTCCCGGGCGTTGGTGGTGGTGATGGCGAGCGCGCGGGTGTCGGGCTGGGCGTCGAAGAAGGCCACCCACTCCCGAGTCCGTTCCGGGTCGGCGAGATCGGCTCGCGACAGGATCTTGAGCACCGGCTTGTGGCGGGTCAGCTCGGCGAGCATGGGGTTGGCGCTGGAGTAGGGGAGGCGGGCGTCGAGAACCTCGATCACCACGTCGATCTCCGGCAGCGCCTCGGTGATCTGGCGTCGCGCCTTGTGCATGTGTCCCGGGTACCAGCCGAGCATCGAGTCTCTCCTGCCAACCAATGAAAAAAAGGCCGCCCATCATAGCAGATGGGCGGCCGCGGCTGGATGCGACGGAAGACGATTCCTCGCCGGGCGGTTATTCCCCGCCGTGGAAGTCGATGGCCACCGAGTTGATGCAGTAGCGCAGACCGGTGGTCTCCGGCGGGCCGTCGGGAAAGACATGGCCCAGGTGGGCGTCGCAGTGGGCGCAGACCACCTCGGTACGCAGCATGCCGTGGGAGCTGTCCGGCCGCTCCTCGACGCTATGCTTGCCCAGGGGCCTGTCGAAGCTCGGCCAGCCGCAGCCGGCGTCGAACTTGTGCTCGTTCTCGAACAGCGGGGCCTGGCAGCACACGCAGTGGTAGATGCCGTGCTCGTCGCTGACCCGGTAGTCGCCGCTGAAGGGCGGCTCGGTGCCCTGCTCCCGGGTCACCCGGTACTGCTCCTCAGTCAGCTGCTCACGCCACTCGGCTTCGCTCTTGGCGATCTTGTTGCGCATGCCGTCTCTCCTCGTCGACCGGCTTCAGACATTGAAGCGGAAGTGGATCACGTCACCATCCTGGACGATGTACTCCTTGCCCTCCAGGCGCCACTTGCCGGCGTCCTTGGCGCCCTGTTCGCCGCCCAGGGTGACAAAGTCATCATAGGCGATGACCTCGGCGCGGATGAAGCCCTTCTGGAAGTCGGTGTGGATCACGCCGGCGGCCTCGGGGGCGGTGGCACCCACCTTCACGGTCCAGGCGCGCACCTCCTTCACCCCGGCGGTGAAGTAGGTCTGCAGGCCGAGCAGGGCGTAGCCGGCGCGGATCACGCGGTCGAGCCCCGGCTCCTCCATGCCCATCTCGTCGAGGAACATGGCGCGTTCCTCGTCGTCGAGCTCGGCGATCTCCGCCTCGAGCTGGTTGCACACCGGCACCACCACGGCCCCCTCGGCCTCGGCGATCTCGCGCACCACATCCAGGTAGGGGTTGGCCTCGAAGCCATCCTCGTTGACGTTGGCGATGTACATGGTGGGCTTGAGGGTCAAAAAGCCGAAGCCCTTGAGCTGCTTCTGCTCGTCGTCATCGAGGCCGAAGCTGCGCAGCGGCAGGCCCTCGGCCAGATGGGGCTGGATGCGCTCGAGGATCGCCTTGGTGGCGATGGCCTCCTTGTCGCCGCCCTTGGCTACCCGCACCAGGCGCTGAATGGCGCGCTCCACGGTGTCCAGATCGGCCAGGGCCAGCTCCATGTTGATGATCTCGATGTCCGCCCGGGGGTCCACCTGATTGGCCACATGGATGACGTTGTCGTTATCGAAGCAGCGCACCACGTGGGCGATGGCCTGGGTCTCGCGGATGTTGGCCAGGAACTTGTTGCCGAGCCCCTCGCCCTTGGAGGCGCCCTCCACCAGGCCGGCGATATCCACGAACTCCATGGTGGTGGGCAGCACCTTCTGGGGCTTGACGATCTCCGCCAGCGCGTCGAGGCGCGGGTCGGGCATCGGTACGATGCCGACGTTGGGCTCGATGGTGCAGAAGGGGAAGTTCTCGGCGTCGATGCCGGACTTGGTGAGGGCGTTGAAGAGGGTCGACTTGCCGACGTTGGGCAGGCCGACGATACCGCAGTTGAAACCCATGGGATCGTCCTGGAAAGCGTGTTCGCGATTGGAAAGTGGCGTCTATTCTACGCGGGCGAAGCGCGTTTGGAACATCAAGCGCTCTTGAAACTGTGCAGCCGGTTCATGGCCTTGACCCAGTCGCCGGCGAGCGCAAGGGGCAGGGTGGCCAGGCACTCGTCGATGGCGGCCTCGATGGCGGCATGTTCGGCCTTGCCGGGGCGCCCCAGCACGAAGTGGGTCACCTGCTTCGCATCGCCCGGGTGGCCGATGCCGAGGCGCAGGCGGTGGAAGCCGCGCTCGTTGCCCAGGGCGCTGACGATGTCGCGCAGCCCGTTATGGCCGCCGTGGCCGCCGCCGGTCTTGTAGCGGGCGGTGCCGGGGGCGATATCCAGCTCGTCATGGGCGACCAGCAGCTCGTCCGGGGGGATCTTGTAGAACTGGCAGAGCGCCGCCACGGCGCCGCCGCTGCGGTTCATGAAGGTGGTCGGGTTGAGCAGGTGAAGGTCGTGTCCTTCGAACTGAACCCTGGCGTGGAGCCCCAGGAACTTGCGGTCCGGGCGCAGCTCGGCGCCGGCGCGGCGGGCCACGGCCTCCACCAGCCAGGCGCCGGCGTTGTGGCGGGTGGCCTCGTAGTCGGCGCCCGGGTTGCCCAGTCCGATGATGGCTCTGACCTGACTCATGGCGGTTGTCTCCAAAAAATCATCCGGAATGATTTTTGACGTCGCGTTAGCGGCGGTCCGCAGGATGGCCGCCAGGGACGGGCGGCCACAAAAAAAATCAAGCGCCGGGGCGCTTGATCATAACCGAAGGGGGCCGCGGCTGGCACGGCCCCCCGAGCGTGGCGCGGGAGATTACTCGCCCTGCTCGCCTTCCTCGCCTTCGGCCGCTTCGTCGGCATCGCCACCGCGGACCTTGGCCTTGGTGATGCTCAGGATCGCCTGGTTGTGGTCTTCGCCGTGGGTCAGCTCGACCAGGCTCACGCCGGCCGGCAGGGTCAGATCGGTCAGGTGCAGGGTGGTGCCCAGCTCGACGTCGGTGATGTCCACTTCCAGGAAGTCGGGCAGGTCCTTGGGCAGGCAGCTGATCTGGACTTCGTTGGCCAGCACGTGCAGCTCGCCGCCGTTGTCCTTGATCGCCTTGGACTTCTCCTCGCCCACCACGTGCAGCGGCACGTTGATGGTGATCTCGTGGGTGGCGTCCACGCGCAGGAAGTCGGCGTGGGTGATCAGCGGCTTGAAGGGGTGACGCTGCATGTCACGCACCACGACCTGCTCGCTCTTGCCGTCAATGACCAGGTTGATCACGGAGGAGAAGAAGGACTCGCTCTCGGCGGCCTTGTAGAACGCGGACTTCTCGACGGAGATCGGCTGGGGCGCCTTCTCACCACCGTAGACGATGGCCGGCACCTGGAGGTTCGCACGACGCAGGCGGCGGCTCGCACCTTTCCCCAGGTCGTTACGAACGCTGGCGTTAAGGGTAAAATCAGACATGGTATTGCCTCTTCAGTGAAGTAAGGAAGGCGCCGCGGCCCGCGACCTGACCGTGACGCTTCCAGTTGCCCCGCAGGGCGCTTTCCGACGCGGTTCCCGAGGCGTGCCTCAGTGGAACATGGCGCTGACGGATTCTTCGTTGCTCACCCGACGGATCGCCTCGGCGATCAGGCCGGCCACGCTCAGCTGGCGGATGCGGCCACAGCGGCGGGCGTTGTCGGAGAGCGGAATGGTATCGGTGACCACCACCTCGTCGAGCACCGAGCCGACGATGTTGTCCACCGCCGGGCCCGAGAGAATCGGGTGGGTGGCGTAGGCGACAACGCGCTCGGCACCGTGCTCCTTGAGCGCTTCGCCGGCCTTGCAGAGGGTGCCGGCGGTGTCGATCATGTCGTCCACCACCACGCAGTTGCGGCCTTCGATCTCGCCGATGATGTGCATCACCTGGGCCTGGTTGGCCTGGGGACGACGCTTGTCGATGATGGCGAGGTCGGCGTTGAGCTGCTTGGCGATGGCCCGGGCGCGCACCACGCCGCCCACGTCGGGGGAGACCACCACCAGGTTCTCGTAGTTCTGACGCTCGATGTCGTCCAGCAGGATCGGCGAGCCGTAGACGTTGTCCACCGGCACGTCGAAGAAGCCCTGAATCTGGTCGGCATGGAGGTCCATGGTCATGACGCGGTCGACGCCGGCCTTGACCAGCATGTCGGCGACGATCTTGGCGGAGATCGGCACCCGGGCCGAGCGCACGCGACGATCCTGACGGGCATAGCCGAAGTAGGGCACCACGGCGGTGATGCGGTGGGCCGAGGCGCGACGCAGGGCGTCGACCATCAGCACCAGCTCCATCAGGTTGTCGTTGGTCGGCGCACAGGTGGACTGAAGGATGAAGACATCCTTGCCGCGCACGTTCTCGTTGATCTCGACCGCGATTTCGCCGTCGCTGAACTGGCCGACCGTGGCGTTGCCAAGGCGAGTATCCAGACTCTCGGCGATCTTACGGGCGAGTTCGGGATTGGCGTTCCCGGCGAAAACCATCAATTTTGACACGCGCAGCCACCTATGCAGGGTTGGGTCATCAGGAGTTGAATCCCAGAACTTCGTGGAGGGGAGAGCGGTTCAGGCCGCGGGCCTTGAAGGCTGGCCAGCGTCCGTCGATCTCGGCCAGCAGCCGGTCCGCATCGACCTCCCGCGGCAGGCGGGAAAAGACGCAGGCGCCGGTGCCGGTCAGCAGGCTGGGTGCCCGCTCCGACAGCCAGTCGATCGCTTCTGCCACCGGCGGGTAGAGACGGCGCACCGTGGCCTCGCAGTCGTTGCGCCAGCTAGACGCTCCCCCCTGCAGGGCGCGCGCCATGGTAATCGGGGGTGTGTGGCGTGTCAATTCGGCTGCCCCGAACACCGCGGGGGTGGAGACCGCCACGCCCGGATGCACCACCACGAACCAGGGGGTGTCCAGTTCCACCGGGGTGAGGCGTTCGCCGACCCCCTCCCCCCAGGCGGCGTGGCCGCGCACGAAGACCGGCACGTCGGCGCCCAGGGCGAGCCCCAGCTCGGCCAGGCGCTCCAGGGGGAGTCCCAGCGCCCAGAGCCGGTTGAGCCCGACCAGGGCGGTGGCGGCATCCGAGCTGCCGCCCCCCAGGCCGCCGCCCATGGGCAGGCGCTTCTCAAGGTGGATATCGGCGCCCAGGCGGCGGCCGCTCTCCTGCTGCAGCGCCCGGGCGGCGCGCAGCACCAGGTTCTCCTCGGCGGCGACGCCGGGCAGCTCGGGGGTCAGGCGCAGCTCGCCGTCGCTGCGGGAGGAGAGGCGCAGGGTGTCGCCGTGGTCGAGGAACTGGAAGAGCGTCTGCAGCTCGTGGTAGCCGTCGGGCCGGCGACCGATGATATGCAGCATGCGGTTGAGCTTGGCCGGGGCGGGCAGGACAAGGGGCTCTCTCATCGGCTTACTCATCGACGACGGGGCGCCACTCGGTGACCACCAGGGTCACCCGCAGGTCGCCGTAGGTCATCACCAGGCGCCGCGGCAGCCAGAGCGACTCGGCCTGGGTCCAGTCGCGGTAGTCGATGGTCCAGCCGTCCTGCATCAGGTGCAGGGGAAAGCCCAGCTCATCCTCCTCGAGGCGGTAGTCGCTGTCGGCGCCGGGCAGGCCGCGAACCCAGTCCTGCAGGGCCCCCACCGGCAGGGACCAGCCCAGCTGCTCCTCCATCAAGGCTTCCGGGGTCTCGGCCTCGAAGCGCCCTTCGCTGGTGGTCAGGGAGAAGCGCCCCTCGCGACCCTCCAGGGTGCTGCGGCCGCTGCCGAAGGGGCCGCTGAGCAGCATCCGGTAGTAGTGGGAGTGCTGGCTCCAGTCGAGATTGGCGCTGGTCGCGTCCTGGGAGGTGCGTAACCCGACCCGGGCGGCCAGGATCCAGGTGTCGAGGGCCTCGGTGCGCTCGGCCTGGGCCTGCCACTGGCCGGCGGCGCGCTCGCCATCCGGTGCGGGAGTGCGGCCGGCGCAGCCGGCCAGCAGCAGCAGGGCGAACAGGGGAATCAGCAGCGTCGTCAGGGAGCGTGGTGTCATGGGGTCTCTCGTGGCGGTGGTCGGGGGAATCGCGGCGTCAGGGCCGCAGTTCGGGCAGGCGCCGGAGCAGGTCGTCGATCAGCGGACGCTCATCGAAGCGTTCCAGCGCCTCGGCCAGGCGCTCGCGAGCCTCGGTGCGGCGCTCCAGGGCCCAGAGCACCTCGATCAGGTGGGCGGCGATCTCCTGGTCGGGCATGGCCGCATAGGCGCGCTCCAGCCAGGGCAGGGCACGCTCCGGGTCCCCCAGGCGGAAGTAGACCCAGCCCAGGCTGTCATGAATGGCGGGGTTGCCGGGGTCGAGCTCGTGGGCGCGCTCGATCATCTCGCGCGCCTCGTCCAGGCGTTCGGTCACGTTCATGTCGGCCAGGGTGTAGCCCAGGGCATTGAGGGCCATGGCGCTGTCGGGGTTGCGCTCGATGATGCGCCCCAGGTCCCGCTCCATGCCGTCGAGGTCGCCGGCCGCCCAGGCGCGCATGGCGCGCAGGTAGAGCAGCTGCTCATCGTTGGGGGTGCGGCTGAGCTCACGGTCCAGCAGGGCGTCCGCCTCTTCGCCGAGCCCCTCTCGCTCCAGCAGCTCCACCTCCAGGGTGATCAGGTCGGTGAAGTGGGCATCGTGACGCAGCCGCTCGATGCGCAGGAAGGCCCGAGCGTCGAGCAGGCGGTCGTCGGCGATCAGCATCTCGGCGGCGCGCAGCCGGGCGGCGAGGAACTCGCCGCCCGGGGCGACCTGGCGATAGTAGAGCAGGGCGTTGTCCACCTCGCCCTCCGCCTCGGCGGCGGTGCCGAGCAGGTAGAAGGCCATGGGGGGCGTGTCGGGGGCATCCACCAGGGGCAGCAGCAGGCGCCGGGCGGCCTCGGCGGCGCCCTCTTCCAGATAGAGCTGGGCCAGGGCCAGGCGCAGCGAGGCGTTGCCGACATGCTCTTCGAGCAGGGCATCGGTGCGGGCCTCGGCGGCGGCGACGTTGCCCAGGCGCAGCTCGCTCTGGGCCAGCAGCAGAATAAAGCGGGGGTCATCCGGGGAGAGGGCCAGCCCGCGGCGGGCCGCGTCCCGAGCGCCGCGGTGGTCGCCACGCTCCTGGGCCAGGCGGGCCCGGGTCAGCCAGAGGGCCGGGAGCGCCGGGGCGCTCTCGCCGAGGCGGGCGAGGCGCCGTTCGGCGGCGACGATATCGCCGGCGGAGACCTCCAGCAGGGCGGTGGCGAGCTCCGCGTCCTGGCGGGCGGGCCCTTGGGGGGCGCGGGGCAGCCAGTCGCGCAGCAGGGGGAGCAGCGGGCGCGGGTCGGCGTTCTCGGCCAGCGCCGCCTCGACGAAGGCGGTGAGGTCGCTCTCGCCGCCGCGCTCGACCAGCGCCAGGCGCTGACGCAGGGCCTCCGGCCAGTCGCCGCGCTGGACGGCTAGGCCGGCCAGCAGGCGGGAGGGGGCTTCGGCACCCGGGGCCAGCGCCTGCCAGCGGTCGGCGGCTCGGGCCAGCAGTTCGCGGTCGCTGCTGAAGCTGGCCGCCAGGGCGGCGCGCTCGGCCAGGGCCGGGGTGGCGTAGCGCTCGCTGGCCTCCAGGTAGCCCAGGGCGGCCCGGCGGTAGTCGCCCCGCTGCCCGGCGAGCTCCGCGGTCAGGAGCCCCGCCAGCCCCTCGGCATCGAGGCCACGCTCGATGGGGGCGGCACCGACCAGCGGGTCGTCCAGGGGCAGTTCGTGGCTCCCGGCCGACGGCAGCGACTGGCACCCGGCCAGCGATACCGCCAGCGCCAGGGGGGCCAGGCGGGCGGGCAGGAGGCGAAGTGACGAGGGGCGGGCGGCAGGCATGAGCATCTCGTTGGCAGGGCCGGAACGCCAGCATAACGGCTCGGCCGGCGAGGGCAAAGGTCGCCTCGGCAGGGGGGCCCAAGGCGGTGACGCTGTGATAGACTCTCTGCGCATTATTCATGATGCCGCCAAGGCCGGCCACCACCAGCAAAGACGCCCGACGAATGACGCTGCTTGCCCTAGGAATCAATCATCGAACCGCCACCGTCGAGGTGCGCGAACAGGTGGCCTTCACTCCCGCCCAGCTGGAGACGGCGCTCGGTGAGCTGCGTGGTTTGCCGCAGGTCAAGGAAGCGGCGGTTCTCTCCACCTGCAATCGCACCGAGCTCTACTGCGTCACCGAGACGGAGGGGGAGCGTGCGATCCTCGACTGGCTGGGCCGCTTCCACGGCCTCCCGGTGGAGGATCTGTCCCGGTGTGCCTACCACTACCTGGACAACGAGGCCGCCCGCCACCTGATGCGGGTAGCGGTGGGGCTCGACTCCATGGTGCTGGGAGAGCCGCAGATCCTCGGCCAGCTCAAGGACGCCTACCAGGCCAGTCGGCTGGCGCGGGGGCTGGGCAAGGAGCTCGAGTGCCTCTTTCAGCACACCTTCTCGGTGGCCAAGCAGGTGCGTACCGAGACCGGCATCGGCAAGAACCCCGTCTCCGTGGCCTACGCGGCGGTCAGCATGGCCAGCCGGATCTTCGACGACTTCGGTCGTGCCCGGGCCCTGCTGATCGGCGCTGGCGAGACCATCGAGCTGGTGGCCCGCCACCTCCACGAGGCCGGCGTGCGCCAGCTCACCGTGGCCAACCGGACCCGGGAGCGCGCCGAGCTGCTGGCCGGCAGCCTGGGCGGACGCGCCATTGCCCTGGACGCCATTCCCGAGGCGCTGGCGGAGGCCGATATCGTCATCTCCTCCACCGCCGCGCCGCTGCCGATCATCGGCAAGGGCATGGTGGAACGCGCGCTGAAGAAGCGGCGCCACCGCCCCATCTTCATGGTGGACATCGCCGTGCCCCGGGATATCGAGCCCGAGGTGGGCAAGCTCTCCGATATCTTTCTCTACTCCGTCGATGACCTTCAGGAGGTGATCGAGGAGAATCGCCGCCACCGCCAGGTGGCCGCCGACCAGGCCGAGTCGCTGATCGAGCACGGCGTGGGCGCCTGGCTGCACGAGCGGCGCATCCGCGGCGGCGGCGAGCTGATCCACGACTTCCGTTCCCTGGGCGAGGCCCAGCGCGACCTCTCCCTGGAGCAGGCGCTGATGCGCCTCGGCCGCGGCGAGGACCCCGAGGCGGTGGTGCGCCGCCTGGCTCACCAGCTCACCAACCGGCTGCTGCACCGCCCCACCGTGGCGCTGCGCGAGGCCGCCTCCGCCGAGCGCCACGATCTGCTCGAAGCCGCCGGCGCGCTGCTCCTCGCCGACTCCCCCGACAAGACCCGATAGGACGACCCATGAAAGCATCCCTGCGCCAGCGCCTCGACGCCTTCGGCGAGCGCTTCGAGGAGCTCGCCGCCCTGTTGGCGGAGCCCGACGTGATCGGCGACCAGCGCCGCTTCCGAGACTACTCCCGCGAGTATGCCGAGCTGGAGCCGCTGGTGGAGGCCTGGCGGGTCTATCGCGGGGTCGAGGACGATATCGAGGCCGCCGAGCAGCTCGCCTGTGACAGCGACCCCGAGATGCGCGAGCTGGCCGAGCTGGAGCTGGCCGAGGGGCGCGAGCGCCTGGAGACCCTGGAAGGGGAGCTCAAGCAGCTGCTGGTGCCCAAGGACCCCGACGACGGCCGCAGCGTCTTCCTCGAGGTGCGCGCCGGCACCGGCGGCGACGAGGCGGCGCTGTTCGCCGGCGATCTGTTCCGCATGTATTCCCGCTACGCCGAGCAGCACGGCTGGCGGGTGGAAGTGGTCAGCGCCAGCCATGGCGAGCAGGGCGGCTACAAGGAGATCATCTCGCGCATCAAGGGCGAGGGGGTCTACGCTCGGCTCAAGTTCGAGTCCGGCGCCCATCGTGTGCAGCGGGTGCCGGCCACCGAGTCCCAGGGGCGCATCCATACTTCCGCCTGCACCGTGGCGGTGATGCCCGAGGCGGACGAGGTGGGCGACATCGAGATCAACCCCGCCGACCTGCGGGTGGATACCTTCCGCTCCAGCGGCGCCGGCGGCCAGCACGTCAACACCACCGACTCCGCCATCCGCATCACCCACCTGCCCAGCGGCGTGGTGGTGGAGTGCCAGGAGGAGCGCAGCCAGCACAAGAACCGCGCCAAGGCGATGTCGCTGCTCGCCGCCCGGCTCAAGCAGAGCGCCGAGTCATCGCGGCGCCAGGCCCAGGCCGACGAGCGCAAGAGCCTGGTGGGCTCCGGCGACCGCAGCGAGCGCATCCGCACCTACAACTTCCCCCAGGGGCGGGTCACCGACCACCGCATCAACCTGACCCTCTACAAGCTGTCCGAGGTGATCGGCGGCGAGCAGCTCGACGAGGTGATCGAGCCGCTGATCCACGAGTACCAGGCGGAGCAGCTCGCCGCCCTGCAGCAGGAGGCCTGAGGTGCTGGGTGCAAGCCAGCGTCTCGATGCCCTGCTGGTGGCAGCGGCGGCGCGCCTGGCCGAGGCCGGCTCGCCCACGCCGCGCCTCGACGCCGAGGTGCTGCTCTGCCACCTGCTCGAGGTCGACCGCACCTGGCTCTACACCTGGGGGGATCGCGAGGCGGACCCCGCCATGGCGGAACGCTTCGCCGCCCTGCTGGCGCGCCGCGAGGCCGGCGAGCCGGTGGCCTACCTCACCGGCGAGCGGGAGTTCTGGGGCCTGCGCCTGGCCACCGAGCCGAGCACCCTGATCCCACGCCCCGATACCGAGACCCTGGTGGAAGCCGCCCTGGAGCGGGCGAAGGCGGCCAGCGGGCGCCTGCTGGATCTCGGCACCGGCACCGGCGCCATCGCGCTCGCCTTCGCCAGCGAGCGGCCGGCGTGGCGGGTGCTGGGGGTGGATATCCGCCCCGAGGCGGTGGCGCTGGCTCGCCGCAACGCCGCGCGGCTCGCCATCGTCAACGCCGAGTTCCGCCAGAGCGACTGGCTCTCCGCGCTGGCCCCCGCGGAGGGCGAGGCCGCCGAACGCTTCGACCTGATCGTCTCCAACCCGCCCTATCTCGCCGATGACGACCCCCACCTGGCCCGGGGCGACCTGCGCTTCGAGCCGGTGAGCGCCCTAGTGGCCGGCGACGGCGGCCTGGCCGACCTCCATCACCTGGTGCGCACGGCCCGGGAACACCTGGCCGCGGCGGGCTGGCTGCTGCTCGAGCACGGCGCCGAGCAGGGCGGGGCGGTGCGCCAGGCCCTGATCAGTGCCGGCTATGCCGAGGTGGCGACCCGCCGCGACCTGGCCGGCCTCGAGCGGGTCAGCCTGGGGCGCTGGCCGGGGCGTTGAGGGTTCAACTGGCGGTCATCGGCGGGGGTGTGGTACATCTTGATCAGAAAATAACACCTAAAGCCGCCGTGATTTCATGCCTGAAGACCACGATGCCGCTCTCCTGGCGGTGGTTTTCAGTCCGATCGACTGTCGCGCCGGCACGTTCTGCCACTCCCGAGACCGAGCAGCCGCCACGCCCATGAAAGCCAAGTCCCGCGCCCTCGACCGCATCGACCTCAAGATCCTGCGCTGCCTGCAGGAGAACGCCCGCATCTCCTACGTCGACCTCGCCGCCCAGGTGGGGCTCTCCACCACGCCCTGTCTCGAACGGGTCAAGCGCCTGGAGCGCGCGGGCGTAATCCGCGGCTACAAGGCGGTGCTCGACCCCCGGGCGCTCAAGGCCAACCTGCTGGTCTTCGTCGAGATCAGCCTGGAGACCCAGTCGCCGGCGGTGTTCGACGAATTCCGTCGCGCCGTGGCCAAGCTGCCCCAGATCCAGGAGTGCCACCTGGTCTCCGGCCAGTTCGACTACATCCTCAAGTGCCGCATCCCCGAG
>WPCG01003753.1_pt1 | contig 13771 bp, 11 predicted proteins | sample 5403311 | NCBI WGS metagenome assembly WPCG01 (sample SAMN12869467, study PRJNA574797) | sludge metagenome | isolation source: wastewater treatment of Control | place: China:Beijing | collected 2019-05-17 | reverse complement strand
GAGGCGGTCAGCAGGTTGAGGTGGGCCATATCCGGGGCGTCGAACTCCTCCAGCTCCAGCCGGCTCACCACCCGCTCGAACTGGAGGCGGGCGCCGAGGCCGGTGACGCGGGTGGTGCCGGCGGTATTGAGGGCATCGCGGGGCATCACGGCGTCGCCCTCCCAGCCCGCCAGGCCTGACTTGGCGTAGAGGCCCAGCCGGCCGATGCGCACCCCGGCCATCAGGCTGCCGCCCACGCTTACCGAGTTGATCAGAAGCTGCTGCTCGCCCAGGCGGGTCGGCACCTCGTCGCTTTCGCGGTAGCTGAGCTCCGCGGCGAGGTCGAGCCTCGGCAGCCGGAAGGGGGAGTAGCCGGCGATAAGCCGAAAGCCGGAGGTGTAGCCGTCCGGGGTCTCGATATCGCGCCCCTCGATCACCACGCCGTTGTCGAGGCGCATCAGCTCGGCGTCCTGGCCGGTGAAGGAGGGCGTGTCGTTGGCGCTGGCCGGGGGGGCTGCGGCCATCACGGCCAGGGCCAGCAGGAGAGCGAAGGCGGAACCCGTTTTCATGATTCCTTTCCTTGCGCTGCGGCCGGGCCGGCGATGGCGGGGCCGCAGGGCGAGTGATGGATAAGCCTGTAGCCTAGCAACAGTTTCCGATGCCCGCCAGCTCCCGTTGGCGCAGCCAGGCGGCCAGCTCGGCCAGTCCCGGGGCCTGAAGCCCGTGGGCGTCGGCGGCGTCCAGCAGGGGGCCGAGGATGGCCTCGTGCTCGGTAGGGCGAGCGGCCAGCACGTCCTGCAGCATGGAGGCGCGGTTACCGGCGGTGCCCTCGATGACCCGCCACACCAGGGCCTGCCAGCCCGGCGCTCCCTGGCCCTCGGGCGGGTCTATGCCCTCGGCGGCGAGGATGGCGGCCACCTCGGCGATCAGCGACTCCACCAGGGGGCGGTAGCGGGGGTCACGCAGCTGGCCGTTGAGGATGCGAAAGCGGGCGACCAGGGGGTTGATGGCGGCGTTGACGGCGAGCTTCTGCCAGAGCCGCCGGCGGATATCGTCCACCGCCCGCGCCGGCAGGCCCGCCTGGGTCAGCGCGGACGCCAGCGTGCGGGCCAGCTCACCATGGGCAGCGTTCGACGAGGGAGAGAGGTCCCCGATCAGGGTCTCGCCGTGGCCGGCGTGGACCACTCGGTCGTCGCCCTCCACGAAGGCCCCCTCGGTGGTGGTGGCGCACAGCACGGGTCCGTCGTGGCGCGCCGTGAGTCGGGGCTGGCAGCCGAAGCCGTTCTGCCACAGCACCAGGGGGGTGCCCGCCGGGAGACGGGGAGCCAGGGCGGCATGGGCGCCCTCGGCGCCGTAGGCCTTGGTGGTCAGGTGCACGACGTCGGGGGTGCCTGCCAGGTTGGCCAGAGTGGTCGTGAAGAGGGTGGCGTCGAGACGCGTCCCTTCGGGGGTGATCAGCGTCTGCCGCTCGGGCAGGGGGCGGCGGCCGGCCAGGGTAACGAGGCTGCCCGACGTGGCCAGGCGCAGGCCGATCAGGCGGCCCAGGGCGCCGGGGCCGATGATCCAGTGGTGCGTGGATAGGGTCAAGACGTTCTCCGTTGCGTGGCGCGCCGGCTGCCCTTGGCGCTTCGTTTCAGTGTGCGACTCCGCCCGCCACGGCGGGTGCCGCGGGCGGGGGCCGCCTGGGCCTCTTCCCCGCGCGCCTCGGCCAAGGCGCGTTTCAGCCCGGCGGCGTCGGCGTGGGCCAGCAGCCGGCGCAGGTCCTCCACCAGCTCGGCAAGAAAGGGGGCCGGTTCGGCCGTCGCCTCGGCGATGGCCGAGAGGCGCTGCTCCCAGAGGGCGGTGCGCTCCGGCCGTCCGGCGGCCTCGGGCAGCGAGGCGATCAGGGCGCTGCCCAGGCGGGTGGCGCGCAGCGCCTTGGCGCGGCGAACCAGGTAGCCACGCTCCACCAGGGTCTCGATGATGCCGGCCCGGGTGGCCTCGGTACCCAGGCCGTCGTGCTCGCGCAGGGTGCGCCGCACCGCCGGGTCCTCCACGTAGCGGGCGATATTCATCATCGCCTTGATCAGGCTGGCGTCGGTAAAGGGCTCCGGGGGGCGGGTCTCGCGGTCCTCCACGCCGGTCTCGTCGACCCGGCACGCCTCGCCCTCGGTCAGCGGCGGCAGCGGCGGTGCCTCGTCCCGGGTGGTGAAGAGCGGCTTCCAGCCCGCCTCGAGGATCTCCTGCCCTCGGGCGCGGAAGCGCTCGTCCAGAATCGTGAACTCCGCCTTCACCTCCCGGGTGGAAAGCGCAGGATAGAACTGGGCCAGGACGTTGCGGGCGATCAGCCGGTAGACATTGGCCTCGGTGGCCGAGAGGCGCGCCGGCTCCATGGGGCGGCCGGTGGGGGCGAGGGCATGGTGGGCGCCCACCTGCTTGTCGTTCCAGGCGCGAGAGCGCCGCGAGAAGTCGGCCCCGGCCAGCCAGCGGCTCAGGGTGTCGTCCGCCCGGCAGGCGCCCTCCAGGGTGGCCCGGGCGGCGGCGAAGTGCTCCTCCGGCAGGTAGCGGCAGTCGGAGCGGGGGTAGGTGATCAGCTGGTGGCGCTCGTAGAGGGCCTGGCAGGTATCCAGCACCGCCTTGGCGGAGAGCCCGTAGCGCCGCGCGGCGTCCACCTGCAGCGCCGAGAGCGAATAGGGCAGGGGGGCGGGCTGGCGCTTCTCCTGGGTCGCGAGGGCGGTGAGTCGCCCCTCGGCGCCGGGCAGGCGCTCGGCGAGGGCCGCGGCAGGCTCGCGTTCGAGCAGTCGGCCCTGGTCGTCCAGGGGGTGGCACTCGCCGGGAGCCCACCAGGCGCGCAGGCGGCCCCGGGCCACGGCGAGGTCCGCCCAGAGCACGAAGAAGGGCCGCGGCGTGAAGTCGCGAATCTCGGCGTCGCGGCGCACCACCAGGCCCAGCACCGGGGTCTGCACCCGGCCCACCGAGAGCACGCCGTCGTGGCCCGCCTGGCGCCCGGTGAGGGTCCAGGCCCGGGTCAGGTTGATGCCGTAGAGCCAGTCGGCCCGGGCGCGGCACTCGGCGGCCCGGTAGAGGGGGCGGTAGCGGGCGTTATCCTCCAGCCGCGCCAGGGCGCGCTGCACCGCCGGGCGGTTGAGGTCGCTGACCAGCAGCCGCAGGACGGGCCCCTTCCAGCCCAGGTGCTCGATCACCTCCTGGACCAGCAGCTGCCCCTCCCGGTCCGGGTCCCCGGCGTGGACCACCTCCCGGGCCTGCTTGAGCAGCCGGCGGATCACCGCCAGCTGGCCGCGCGCCTTGGGGCGAGGGGTCAGCTTCCAGCGGTCGGGGAGGATCGGCAGGGTGTCCAGGCGCCACTGCTTGAGGGCCGGGTCGTAGGCGTCGGGCGGGGCCTGCTCCAGCAGGTGGCCCAGGCACCAGGTGACCAGGGTATCCCCCGCCGCGATGGCGCCCTCCTGCTTGCGGGGAGCGCCGGGCAGGGCGGCGGCAATGGCCCGGGCCATACTGGGTTTCTCGGCGATGATCAGGCGCATGGCGGACTCGTCGGCATCGATATGGAGATTCTTCCAGTGTCGATCCCGATTGGCCAGGTGTCATTTCGCTCTTATGATGTACAATTCCTGTATCACTATTGACCGCTGACCATCACCCATCGGGAGTCTGACATGCGAGAACGCGGCAGGACGAGGCGGCTGCTGGGGCTGGGCGCCAGGACCGGCGGAGCGCTGCTGCGCACCCGGCTGGGCGGCCAGGCCGACTGGCGGGGGCTGGGGGAGGCGCTCTTCGAGGGGCTCTCGGAGCTCAAGGGGCCGGCCATGAAGCTGGCCCAGATCATGTCCCAGTGGGATGACCTGCTGCCCCCGGACCTGGCCGAGGAGCTGGCGCGCCTGCAGCGCCAGGCCGAGCCGATGCCCTGGGCGTCGATCCGCCGCACCCTGGAGGCCCACTACGGCGACCTGGAGGCGACCTTCCGGGAGATCGAGGAGCGCCCCTTCGCCAGCGCTTCCATGGGACAGGTGCATCGCGCCGTGACCCTCGACGGCGAGAGCCTGGTGCTCAAGGTGCAGTATCCGGGGCTTGCCGAGGTGCTGGAGAGCGATCTCGCCCAGGTGCGGCGGCTGATGCGTCTGGGGCGCTGGTTCAAGGTCCCCCAGGCGCGCCTGGACGCGCTCTTCGAGGAGCTGGCCTCGAGCCTGCGCGGCGAGCTTGACTACCGCGCCGAGGCCGAGGCGCTGGCCCGCTACCGGGCCCGGTATGCCCACCTCGAGCGCCTGGTGATCCCGGAGCCGCTGCCTGCGCTCTCCGGCGAGCGGGTGCTGGCCATGCGCTATGTGCCGGGCACCCCGCTGCGGGAGCTGGAGGGCGCGGACGATGCCTTGCGCCAGGGCGTGGCCACCGTCCTGGCCGACTGGATCACCGAGGAGCTCTTTACCCACGGCGAGCTCCATGCCGACCCCCACGCGGGCAACTTCGCCGCCGACGACCAGGGGCGGCTGGTGATCTACGATCTGGGGGCGGTGATCCCGGTGCCGGAGCCGCGACTGCGCGCCATGATGCGTCTGCTCGACGCTACCCTGGCCCAGGATCCCATGGCCATGGATGAGGCGCTGCTGCAGCTGGGCGGGCGCCAGGGGCAGGGGGCACCGCTGGCGCTCTACCGGGAGTCCGCCGAGGCGGTGGCGCCGCTCTTCGCGCCCGGCGAGCAGGACTTCGGCGACGTGCGGGTCCACCGCCGCCTGCGCGACCTGACGCCCAAGGTGTGGGCCGCCATGGACCGCCTGCAGCCGCCGGCGGATACCCTGCTGCTGTCGCGGACCCTCAACGGCCACTACTGGAACCTGGTGCGTTTGGGCGCCCGGCTCGATATGCAGGGACGCACCCGCCCCCTGCTGGCCTGGGCGAAAGGCTAGGCGTAGGCGGCTGCCCAGCGCCCGGGCGGGCTGGTAGACTGGGCCGTTTTTCGGACGGTGGAGAGAGCGATGCTGGCGGTATGGGTCGAACAGCTGCTGGGGTATGCCTCGGGAGCCCTCAAGGTGATTCGGCGCGACGAGCGCTATCCGACGCTGGTGGCCTGGGCCCGGGAGGAGGGGCCGTCGCTGGTGGGGGGCAAACTGCCCATGGCCCAGGCCCTGGCGCCTGAGCTCTGGTCCCAGACCCCCCTGGAGCGGCTCGACTTTGCCGCCGAGCCCCTGGCCCGTCCGGGGCGCAATGAGCCCTGCTGGTGCGACTCCGGTCGCAAGACCAAGCAGTGCTGCGGCGCGGTGCGCCTGCCCGGTCCGGTGCCTGGCCACCTGATGTGGATGCTCTCCCTGCGCGAGTGGAAGGGCGACACTCTCAAGGCGGCCCTGGCCAGCGGGCGTGCCCCGGCCCAGGCGCTGCTGGAGGCGGGGCTGATCGCCGCCGAGACCGGCCAGCGCGGCCGCGCCCAGCAGATCCTCGAGTCGCTCTTCGAGCGCGGCGACTGGTCCCGGCTGCCGGAGCAGGCCGAGCCCGCCTTCGAGATCCTCCTCGACCTCTACCAGGAGCGCGGCTTCACCCGCAAGCGCGAGGCCCTGCTCGACGCCGTGCTCGACCAGGGGCCGCTCTTCCTGCGCGGCGTGGCCCTGGAGCGGCTCTGCCTGATGCATCTGGACGCCGACGACCTGGACAGCGCTCGTGCCGCCTTCGTGCGCGCCCAGCAGGCGCTGCCCGACTCCCCCACCCTGGCCTATATCGAGGCGATGCTGCTGCTCCACGAGGGGCACGAGCAGGAGGCCGCCGAGCGGGCGCGCTTCTGGTTCCGGCGGCTGGCCCGCCAGGGCGAGCTTGACCCCGACCAGCTGCAGTTCCTGGCCGACCTGGCCGACAATCCCGGCGCCACCCTGGCCGAGCAGCTGCTCAACGCCGAGGAGGACCTGGCCGGCCCCCTGGCGTCGCTGCAGGCCCTGCTGGAGGTGCTGCCCACCGCCCCGAAGCTGCGGGTCTCCGGGGGCGCCGAGGGGCGCCTCGAGTACCGGCAGAGCGAGCGGGAGGCCTCGCTGCTGGCGGCCTGGCGTGACCACTTCCCGGTGGAGGCGGCCGGTGATGCCTCCCTGGGGCTCGAGGGCGACCCCTGGCCGGTCGCCGGCGAGTGGCTGCCCGAACTCTGCGCCCACCCCGAGTGGCTCGACGCCCCGGCGGTGGTGGAGGGGCTGGTCCTGGCCCTGACGACCCGTTTCGGCAGCCTCCCCTGGATGGCCCCGAGCCTCTTCGTGCCCCTGGCCGAACGGCTGGAGCGCTGGCTGGAGCAGGTGGCCGCGGAGGGGCCCGGTGCCCTAGTCTGGGAAGATGCCGACAATGCCTTGCTGCTGCGCACGGGCCTGGCCCTGGTGGTGGGCATGGAGCGCGGCGCGCGTCAGCGCTCCCGGCAGCTGGCCGAGCGCCTGCTGGCGCTCGACGACCACGACAGCCTCGGCCTGCGGGAGCTGGTGCTCGACCAGCTGCTCCGCGACGGGCGCGACGCCGAGGCGCTGGCGGTCAGCCATCCGCCGGCGGGCGAGCCGCTGGGGGAAGGGGCCCTCGGGCTGCTGCTGGGCCGGGCGCTGGCGCTCTACCGCCTGGGGCGCCAGGAGGAGGGCGTCGAGGCGCTGGCCGAGGCACGGCAGCACAACGGCCATGCCCTGGCGCTGCTGTGCGCCGAGACCCCCCGGCCCGGGTTTCCCAGCGGTGCCGGGGAGGGCGACGTTGAGCCGGGCTCCAGAGCCGAGGCGTGGCAGTACCGCACCCTGATGCGCGATCAGTGGCGCACGACGCCGGGAGCCCTGGCCTGGCTCCAGGCATGGCTCGAGGCGAACCCGGAGCGCGCCGCTCGCTGAGTGACGGCGGCGATCAGGCCCCGCGGGGCAGCGGGGCGGGCACCAGGTCGCGGTCGCGGCTGATCCAGATCGCCAGCGCGATGGCCGGCAGGCCCAGGGCCGTGGCGATCACGAAGAAGGTGGCGTAGCCCTCGGCGGCCACCACCACCCCCCCGAAGCCGCTGAGGAACTTGCCCGGCAGGGTCATCAGCGATGAGAAGAGCGCGTACTGGGTGGCCGTATAGGCCCGCGAGGTGAGGCTGGAGAGGAAGGCGATAAAGACCGCGCTGGCCAGGCCGTTGGCCAGGTTGTCGCCGACGATCGCCATCACCAGCATGGGCAGGCTCTGGCCGGCCAGGGCCAGGGCCGCGAAGAGCAGGTTGGTCAGGGTGGCGGCGGCCGCCCCCAGTACCAGGATCGGCCCGATGCCGTAGCGCGCCACCAAAAGCCCCCCCAGGATTCCCCCGGTCACGCTCATGGCGATGCCGAAGACATTGGTCACGTTGGCGATGGTGGCAAGCGAGAAACCCATGTCGATATAGAGCGGATTGGCCATGGAGGCCATGGCCAGGTCGCTGATCCGGAACACCGCGATAAAGACCAGCAGCCACAGCGCCTTGAGGCGGTGGCGGCTGAAGAAGTCGGTGAAGGGGCAGACGATGGCGCCGATGACCCAGGCCCCCAGGCGGCGCAGCTGGCGCGGCTTGCCGCGGCTGGCGCGCAGGAAGGCGCGCACCCGCGGTTCGTGGATCAGCTGGGTGGTGAGCGAGAGGCGCTCGGGCTCCGGGCGCAGCAGCACGGTGACTACCCCGATGCCCACCAGGGCCGCCATGGTCAGGTAGGCCGCCTCCCAGGAGAGCCAGGAGGCCACGTACATGGCGCCGGCGCCGGCGGCCAGCAGCCCGCCGCGGTAGCCGATGATGTAGGTGGAGGCCATGGCCGCCTGGATATCGTCCGGCGCCGATTCGATGCGAAAGGCGTCGATGGCGATGTCCTGGGTGGCCGAGCCGAAGGCCACCAGCAGCGCGAAGCCCGCCACCAGGGCCAGGTTGTTCTGCGGGTCAAGGCTGGCCAGCCCCACCAGGCCGGCGGCGATCATGGCCTGGGCCAGCAGCATCCAGCCGCGGCGCTGGCCGAAGGTGCGGGTCAGCAGCGGCAGGGCCAGGCGATCCACCACGGGGGCCCAGAAGAACTTGATCGAGTAGAGGATGCCGACCCAGGAGAAGAAGCCGATGGCCGCCACCTCCACGCCGTCGCTGCGCAGCCAGGCGGAGAGCGTCGAGAACACCAGCAGGAAGGGGAGGCCGGCGGAGAAGCCGAGGAAGAGCATGGTGATCACCGGCGCGCGCAGGTAGATCGCCAGGGCGTCGCGCCAGCTGCGGTGCGGCGTCGGGCTGGGCAGGGGGCTTGGCATCGGGAAGGGCACTCCTTGCGAGCCGCCCGGGGTGGCGGCGAGCCATCACAGGCGGTCACCATCGATGGTAGAATCTGTCTCTCGGGCCGATTGTTGCAGAGGGCCCGCACCGATACCAGCCTCCCGGCCTTTTCCGACAGGAGTCTCATGAACGACAACGATGCGACCCTCGAGTCCGGCGATGATGCCGTCCCCCGCTGGTACGTGATCCAGTGCAAGGGCGGCGAGTCCTTCCGCGCCGCCGAGCACCTGGCCAACCAGGGCTACGAAGTGTTCCACCCGGTGCTCGAGGTGCAGAAGAAGCGCCGCGGCAAGCTCGAGTGGGTCTGCGAGCCGCTCTTCCCCTACTACCTCTTCATTCGCCTCGACCGGCTGGTCAGCAACTGGCGCCCGATCCGCTCGACCCGCGGCGTGCTCAAGCTGGTGGGCTTCGGCGACATGCCGGTGGCGGTGGAGGATGGCCTGGTGGCCACCCTGCGCGAGCACGGCAGCGAGCGCAGCACCACCGACCGCAACCTCTACTTCCGCGCCGGCGAGGCGGTCACCATCACCGAGGGCCCCTTCAAGGAGCTCCAGGCCGTTTTCGCCAGCCACAAGGGGGAGGAGCGCGCTATCGTGCTGCTCAACCTGCTGCATCGCCAGCAGCGCCTGGAGATGCCGATCGCTCAACTGAAGCGAAGCTGACGGCGGTTCTTTCTTCTCTCCCCTTCATTCACCCGCAGGAGAATGCCATGACGATCGCCCCCCAGCGGGTCGTGACCCTTCACTACGTGCTCAGCGATGCCGATGGCGAAGTGCTGGACGACTCCCGTGCCCGCCAGCAGCCGCTGGAGTACCTCCACGGCCACCACAACATCGTTCCGGGGCTGGAGCGCGCCCTGGGCGGTCAGGCCCCGGGCGCCGAGCTTACCGTGACCCTGATGCCGGCGGAGGCCTATGGGCTGCGCAACGAGGCGCTGGTTCGGGAAGTGGGCCGCGCTGCCTTCCCGGTGCCGGACCTGGCGCCGGGCATGCGCTTCCAGACCCCTGGCGATGACGGCCCTCAGGTCGTCACCGTGCTGGAGGTGCGCGACGACAGCGTACTGATCGATACCAACCACCCCCTGGCGGGCCGCACCCTGCGCTACCGGCTCGAGGTCCTCGAGGTGCGCGACGCCACCCGCGCCGAGCTGGCCAAGGGGCACCCGCTGCCGCCGGATACCGATCACACCCAGGTAGAGGACAAGAAGGTCCTCTGAAAACTGACCTGCATCAAGATTCGCCGCGCCCGGAACCGGGGGCGGGAGCGAATTTGATGCAGGTCAGGTTTCTCCCCCCCCTTCCCGGGCTAAAGTCCACCCAACAGATCGAGACGGGAGGACACCACCATGTATTGGGATGACGCCGTAGTATTTGGCCTGGTCACCGTCGCGATGATGATCGCCTTCATGGGTGGATGGATCGGCTTCATCATTCGCGACCACCGCAAGAAGAAGCACTGAGCCATTCATCGCAAAAAGTCGTCAGGGGAGGGGGGAGTCATCCCCCCAGTAGCCGACCCGCTTGGGTCGGCTTTTTTTTTGGTTCTTCGCAGGCGGGCGTTCGGCTGTCGGCATTTGTCGACAGCGACGGGGGAATGTGCAGGCATCGCGAAACCCGCCGTCGGATATCGGCGGTTTGGCCCTGTCGGCTGGTGATCCCGGGGAGAGCAGCGCTAGACTAAACGCTGTTCGATAACCCCGGAGACGTACCATGAGCCACCCTGATCTCGAGAGCCCCGAGGAACAGAAGCGCCGGAGCCGTCGCCGCCTGCTGGCCACCCTGGGAATGGGGATCGCCGGCGCCTATGTGGCCCCGACCCTCTTCAGCCTGGGCCAGGCCCAGGCACACGCACACGCACACGCTTTTTCGCGTCGCTCTCGCCCGAGCTACTCTCGGCCCAGCTACTCTCGACCCAGCTACTCTCGACCCAGCTATTCCCGCCCCAGCTACAGCCGGCCGAGCTACTCCCGCCCCAGCGGGGGGTATCGCCGCGACCGCCGCGATGTCCACTACCGCCGCCAGGATGACCGCCCGGGCGTTCGCCTGGTCATTTCCGTGGCGCCCAGCCGCTGGTGAGCCCCGTCGCCTTCCGGGACCTGCGCCTTCCCGGCCTCGGCCGGGTGCTTCGCCTCGGCGGCTGCCCCGAGGTGCTCGGGGCGCTGCGTGCGGCGATGCCGGGGTGGCCCGGAGAGCTCGTCGCGGCAGAGGGCCCCGCGCCGCCGGTGCGGCTCTGCCGCGAGGGCGACGGCTATCGCCAGCACTCGCCGGAGCTGCCCGACGGCCTGTTTCTCTCCACGCCCGCCGAGGCCGCCTGCAGCCTGATCGCCGACCTGGTCGGCGAGTTCTTCGCCCGGCACCCCGAGGCGATCGGGCTGCACGGCGGTTCGGTGGAGGTCGACGGGCAGCTGCTGCTCTTCCCGGCCTCCCATCGGGCCGGCAAGAGCACCCTCGCGGCCGCCTTCGCCGCTGCCGGCTATCGGGTATTCGGCGACGACGTACTGGCCCTTACCGCGGAGGGAGAGGGCATGGCGCTGGGTATCGCGCCGCGCCTGCGCCTGCCGCTGCCGGAGAGCCTCGACGCAGAGCTGGTCGAGTTCGTCAGCGACCATGCCGGCCCTGCCGATGAGCGCTATCTCTACCTGGCGCCCCCCGAGGGGGGCCTGGCTCCCCACGGGGAGTCCCGGCCGCTCGGGGCGGTGGTGCTGCTGGCCCGGGAGGAGGGGGCCAGGGTACCGCGGCTAAGCCGGCTGGCGCCGGGGGAGGGCCTGCTGCGCCTGCTCTGCCAGAACTTCGCCCACGCGACGCCCAGCGAGGCGCTGCTGGAGCGCTTCCTGCCGCTGATGGAGCGGGTGCCCTGCCTGCTGCTGCGCTATGCGGAGCCCCTGGCCGCCGCCCGGGCACTGGGAGAGGCCCTGGCCGACCCGCCGGCGCTGACACGCCCCGAGGCGCCGGCGAGCCGGCCCTCCCCGGCCCGGGCGCTGCCCTCGGTGGAGGGCCCCTGGGTGCCCGCGGAGGGGGTGCTGGACTATCCGCTGGGCGAGGAGCTCTTTCTGGTGGAGGTGGCCGGCGGTGCGATCCACCGGCTCAACCCCACCGGGCGGCTGGTCTGGCAGCTGCTGGCGCATGAGCCCCTGGCCCCGCTGGAGCTGGCCGAGCTGCTGGCGGAGCACTTCGGGCAACCTCTGCCCAGGGTGCTCGAGGATCTCCGGGAGCTGCTGGCCGACCTGGCTGGGGCCGGGCTGGCGAGGCCCGTCGACCAGGGGGAGCGGGGCTAGCCGCTCTCCCGCCCCCGGGCCACGGGGCATCCCCATCCGCTGTCAGCGGCTCCATGATGATGCCTGCCCCGGTTCCTTGCCGCGGGTCAGCGCTGCACGGTGACCCTGTCCCCGCCGGTGGGAGGACGCCAGTGTCGCTGCCAGGCGCGCATCACCCGCTCCGGGTACCAGGTCTGGCCCAGGCTGCCGTTGTAGCGGGCCAGCGCCCGGGTGAAGTCGCCGCGCTCCACGGCCAGGTAGTGGGCCAGTATCGTGGTGCCATAGCGCAGGTTGCGCCAGGGGTCCATGAGGTCATCGGCGGGCAGGCCCAGTTCGCGGATCCAGAAGGGCATGATCTGCATCAGCCCCACGGCGCCGGCGGAGGAGACCGCATCGGCCCGGAAGGCGCTCTCCACCTGGATCACCGCCAGGACCATTTCCGGTGGCAGGTTGGCCAGGCGGGCCTCCAGGTAGATCCGCTGCAGGAGTTCTCCGCGCAGGGCCTCATCCTTGACGAAGCGTGCCAGGGAGGGCTCCATGGCGCTCTGCCACTGGCGAGCGGCCCAGATCTCGGCGGGGTGGCGGGGAGTGCTCAGCGACTCGTCCAGGGTGGTGCGCAGCGACGCCGGTGGGGGGGGGAAGCGGCTGCACCAGCAGCGGGCGCTGCTGGGCCTCCAGCGAGCCGATGAAGCCCGCTTCCTCGGCGTTTGCGGCGGGGGGCAGCAGCCAGAGCGCCGCGAGCAGGGGCAGGGCCCGGCTCACGGCGCTGCGCTCAGCGCTGGACCCTGCCGCGCAGGAAGTCGAGGATCTCACCTGCCGGTACCATGGTGGCGTCACTGTCACGGCGTCCCTTGTACTCCAGCTCACCCTTGTCCAGGCCGCGGTCGCCAATCACCAGGCGGTGGGGCAGGCCCATCAGCTCATGGTCGGCGAACTTGGCGCCAGGGCGCAGGTCGCGGTCATCCAGCAGCACCTCGAAGCCGGCGGCGGTCAGCTCGGCGTAGAGCTTCTCTGACTCCTCGCGCACCCGCTGGGACTTATGGGCGTTCATCGGCACCAGGGCGATCTGGAAGGGGGCGATGGCGTCGGGCCAGATGATGCCGCTGGCATCGTGGTTCTGCTCGATGGCAGCCGCGACCACGCGGGTCACACCGATACCATAGCAGCCCATCCAGGGATGCAGGGCGCGACCTTCGTCGCCGAGCACGGTGGCGTCCATCGCCTCGCTGTACTTGCGCCCCAGCTGGAAGACGTGGCCCACCTCGATTCCGCGCTTGATGGAGAGGGTGCCGTGGCCGTCCGGGGAGGGGTCGCCCTCCACCACGTTGCGCAGGTCGGCGACCCTGGGCAGGGCGACGTCGCGCTCCCAGTTGATGCCGAAGTAGTGCTTGCCGTCGACGTTGGCGCCGGCGCCGAAGTCGCTCATCAGCGCCACGCTGCGATCCACGACGATCGGCAGCTCCAGGCCTACCGGGCCGAGCGAGCCGGGACCGGCGCCCACCGCGGCGCGGATCTCCTCTTCGCTTGCCATGGTCAGCGGCTCCGCCACCTCCGGGAGGTTCTCGGCCTTGATGGCGTTGAGCTCGTGGTCGCCGCGTACCAGCAGGGCGATCAGGCCGCCCTCGGCGGCGTGGACCATCAGGGTCTTGATGGTCTTCTCGATGGGCAGGCCGTGCTGCTCCACCAGGGCGGCGATGGTCCTGGCATCGGGGGTGTCGACCAGGCGCAGCTCCTCGGCGGGGGCGGCGCGCTCGGGGGTGGTGCCCAACGGTGCCGGCAGCGCCTCGGCCTTCTCGATGTTGGCGGCGTAGTCGGAGTCGCTGGAGAAGACGATGGCATCCTCGCCGGAGTCGGCCAGCACGTGGAACTCGTGGGAGTTGTCGCCGCCGATGGCGCCGGTGTCCGCCAGCACCGGGCGGAAGTCCAGGCCCAGGCGGGTGAAAATGCGGGTGTAGGCATCGTACATCGCCTGGTAGGTCTCCTTCAGGGAGGCCTCGTCGACGTGGAAGGAGTAGGCGTCCTTCATGATGAATTCGCGGGAGCGCATCACCCCGAAGCGCGGGCGGATCTCGTCGCGGAACTTGGTCTGGATCTGGTAGAAGTTGACCGGCAGCTGCTTGTAGCTGGCGATCTCGCGGCGCACCAGGTCGGTGATCACCTCTTCATGGGTCGGGCCGACGCAGTAGTCGCGCTGGTGGCGATCCTTGAGGCGCAGCAGCTCCGGGCCGTACTGCTCCCAGCGGCCGGACTCCTGCCACAGCTCGGCCGGCTGTACCGCCGGCATCAGCACCTCCTGGGCGCCG
>WPCG01095855.1_pt1 | contig 13794 bp, 10 predicted proteins | sample 5403311 | NCBI WGS metagenome assembly WPCG01 (sample SAMN12869467, study PRJNA574797) | sludge metagenome | isolation source: wastewater treatment of Control | place: China:Beijing | collected 2019-05-17 | reverse complement strand
GCCAAGGCGCCCACCAGCAGCGCCGCAAGCCCGCGCCACAACCTGCTCATGCCGCGGGCAGGCCGCAAGGCGGCGGTTCCCCGGCGAGCGCACACAGACGCTGCAGCGCAGCGGCGCGCGGGGTGGTGACGATGCCCTGTTCGAAGGCCACCACCGTGCAGCGTCCGCGCACGCGCTCGAGCAACTCCTGCGGTTGCAGCAGGAAAGCGGCGCTGGAGGGCTTGCCGAAGCGCTCGTTGCCGACCATGAAGGTTTCGTAGATCAGCACCCCTGCGGGCAACAGGCAATCCAGCAAGGCGGAGAAATGCGCGCGGTGCAGGTAATTGGTGACCACGATGCCATCGTAGCGCTCGCCGGCCAGCGCCCACGACGGCGTTTCCAGATCGACCTGGCGCGCACGCACGCCGCTCACCGCGGACAACGCGGCGATGGCGGCGGCGTCGCGGTCAACCGCCTCGACCTGCCAGCCCTGCGCCGCCAGCCAGCGCGCATGCCGTCCGCCGCCCCAGGCGAGATCGAGCACCCGCCCGTGCGCCGGCAGCAGCGCCGCAAAGCGGGTCACCCACGGCGAAGGGGCGGGATCGCCGGGCACGCTCTCAGACATCGATGCCGGCCAGATGCAGGGCCTTGATCTCAAGGTATTCGTCGATGCCGTGGCGCGAACCCTCGCGCCCCAGGCCCGACTGCTTGACGCCGCCGAAGGGCGACACCTCGTTCGACAGGATGCCGGTATTGATGCCCACCATGCCGTATTCCAGTCCCTCGGCGACGCGGAAGATGCGCCCGACGTCGCGGGCGTAGAAATAGGCTGCGAGGCCGAACTCGGTGTCGTTGGCCATCTGCAGCGCCTCCTCCTCGCTGTCGAAGCGGAACAGCGGCGCCACCGGACCGAAGATCTCCTCGCGCGCCACCCGCATCGCCGGCGTCACGCCGGTCAGCACCGTGGGCTGGTAGAAGCTGCCGCCAAGTTCATGACGGGCGCCGCCGGCAAGCGCCTGCGCGCCCTTGCCGAGGGCGTCGGCGACCAGTTCCTCGACCTTGGCAAGCGCCGCATGGTCGATCAGCGGGCCGATGCTCACCCCTTCCTCGGTGCCGCGTCCGACCTTGAAACGTTCCAGCGCCCCGGCCAGGCGCTCCGCGAAGCGGTCGTGGATGCCGGACTGCACCAGGATGCGGTTGGCGCACACGCAGGTCTGTCCGGCGTTGCGATACTTGGAGGCCAGCGCCCCGTCCACTGCGGCGTCGAGGTCGGCATCGTCGAAGACGATGAAGGGAGCATTGCCGCCGAGTTCCAGCGACAGCTTCTTGAGCGTGGGCGCGCACTGCGCCATCAGCAGCCGCCCCACCTCGGTGGAGCCGGTGAAGGACAGCTTGCGCACCGCCGCGCTGGCAGTCAGCTCGGCACCGATGGCCACCGGGTCGCCGGTGAGCACGTTCAGCACCCCGGCGGGAATGCCCGCCTCCTCCGCCAGCACCGCCAGCGCCAGCGCGGTGAATGGCGTCTGCTCGGCAGGCTTGACCACCGCCGTGCAGCCGGCGGCCAGCGCCGGGGCGACCTTGCGGGTGATCATCGCGGCGGGGAAGTTCCACGGCGTGATCATCGCGCACACCCCCACCGGCTGGCGGATGGCCAGCAGACGGCGATCCGCGGCAGTGGTCGGGATCACCTCGCCATCGACGCGGCGCGCCTCCTCGGCGAACCACTCGACGAAGGACGCCGCGTAGAGCACCTCGCCACGCGCCTCGGCGAGCGGCTTGCCCTGCTCGGTGGTCATCAGCAGCGCGAGCTCGTCGGCGTGGGCAAGAATCAGCTCGTACCAGCGCCTCAGTACTTGCCCGCGCTCGCGCGCGGTGCGCCGGCGCCATTGCGGCCATGCCGCATCAGCCGCGGCAATCGCCCGCCGGGCCTCCCCCCCACCCATCATCGGCACACTGCCGATGATGCGCCCGCTGGCCGGGTCATCGACCTCAAGTACGGCCCCATTGTCGGCGGCGCACCAGTGGCCGCCGATCAGCGCCTGTTGACGGAAAAGACGGGAAGCGGTGATGTCGGTCATGGTGCTCGCCTTGCTCGGGTGTACGCAGGAGGGCAATTGTAGCCCCAAGCTGGGGCGTACTCTCACCCCTCGCCACACACGCGAACAGCCGCCCGCTCAGAGCCTGAACGCCCCCTTCAGGTTCTGCTCGGCCCTGCCTGCCAGGGCCGCCAGCGCATCCGCAGCGCGCTCCGACACGCCGGCCTGATGGGCGTTGCTTTCCGCAGTGCGGGCAACCTGCTCGACCTCTTCGGCGAGCAGTTGCGCGGCCTGCGCCTGTTCCGTAACGCCATGGCGCATCGACGCCACGGACTCCCGGGCGGCATCGATCTGCGCGGCGATCTGGGCCATCGACTGGCGCAGTTCAACGGCATGCTCTTCACCGTCACGGGCACGGGTGCGGGCCTGCTGCATGTGCGTCGTGGTCGCCTCGGACTGCCCGCGCACCTGGGCGATGACGCCATGGATCTGGCCAGTGGACTGTGCGGTACGCTCGGCAAGCTTCCTGACCTCGTCGGCAACCACGGCAAAGCCGCGCCCCTGCTCACCGGCGCGCGCCGCCTCGATGGCAGCGTTGAGCGCGAGCAGGTTGGTCTGATCGGCGATTTCCTTGATCACCTCGGCAATGCCGGCGATCTCGTTGGTCCGGGCTACCAGTTCTTCCAGGGAGACCGCGGCCTCCTCGGTGAGCTGGGCGATGGACTCGATCTCCTGTGCCGTGGCCGCCACCCGCTGCCCGTCGAGCTGGGCCTGGGCCTGGGCCGCGCTGGCCTGGGCATCGACCTCCTGCGCCTGATCGCGCAACTGGTCAATGCTGGTGGACAACTGCTCCACCGCCGCCGCCATGCGCTCCGCACGTTCGGCATTCTCGCTCGCCAGGGCGAGCGACTTGCGGCTGTCCGCAACCTGCCCTTCGGCACCATCACGTACTTCCGCAAAGGCGCCAAACTGCTCGGCAATGACGGCACGGAGGTTCTCCTGCAGCCCAGCCAGCGCAGCAACCATGCGGCCAAGTTCGTCACCGCCGACGGCAGGCACCGCGACCGACAGATCACGCTCTTCGGCAATCCGCCGCACCACTCCGCTGGCGACCTGCAGGCGCCCGCGCATCATGCGGTCGATACTGACCGCCACGCCAGCTCCAAGCAGCAGGGCCAGCAGCGCCAGCGCCATCACCCAACGCTCCGCGCTCTGCGCTGCGGCCAGGATACCCGCCAGCTCCGCGCGATTGTTCTGGTAGCGTTGTTCGAGCATCGGTTCGAGTTCGACGCGGATGTCCCGCCATGCCGGCGTGACCTCGCGCTGCAGGACCTGCAGGGCCTGGTCCACCTCACCCGCCTCGGCCAGGCGGATCATGCGCTCGGCCGCGGGCACCACCTCGCGGGTCCATTTCTCGCCCCAGCCACGAACCTTTGCAGCCACCTCGGGCCTGCGCGCCAGTGCGGCCACCTGAGCGGCCACCTCCGCGAAACCGTTCAACGAGTTCGCGGCATTGATGCGTGCCTGGGGATCATCTGCACGCAGGACCACGAAACGCAAGCCGGCCTGAGCCTGAACACCAAGAAAGCGCAGCTCGCGCATGCCCACCTCGTTGGGCAGGATGACCTCGTTGATCGTATCCAGCTGGTTGCCGAGTCGCGCCTTCAGGCTCAGCGCAACGGCGAGCGCGGCACCCGCAACCACGATGATCGCTGCAATGCCCAGTGCCACCCGGGCTCTGATACCGAGACTCATCTCTTACCTCCTGGATATATGAGCCAATTCCATGCTCATGGCCATCTTACGTCAGCCCCGCAGTCATCCTTGAGTAATATTCGGCAAAATCCCGCCATTGCCCCGCTCAATCTTCGGCACCGCTATCACAAAGGCCAGAGAAGGGCGCAGTCCCCATGGCGGGCAGTGCGTCAGGCTCGATTCCATGCCGCTTATGTGATATAGATGCGGACGACCTGATTCAGGAGATGCCGTCTTACGGCGCCAAGCTCGTGAAGCCGTCCCCTTCCCTGCTGCCGGCAGTGCTGGCTGCCCTTGCCGCGGCGCCGGCACAGGCGACCCAGCCCACTGCGCAAGGCGCACCGTGGCTGGCCGCCGCCATCGTCTTTGCCGCGCTCGCCCTTGCCGTTCCGCTGTCGCTGTACATCTGGCGCGACCTGCAGGAACGCCGCCTCCGCCACCTCGCCAGCGATGCCGGGCGGCAGGCCACCGAGCGCGCCCTGCTGCGCACCCAGATGCGCTACCAGTCGGTGCTGGAATCGGTCAACGAAGTGATCTTCCGTACCGATGGCGATGGCCGCCTGAGTTTTCTCAACGGCGCCTGGCAGACCATCACCGGCTATCCGCTGGCCGACAGCCTCGGCCACGAACTGACCGACTTCCTCCACCCCGACGACCACATCCTCGCCCGTACCCGCCTGCAGGCCGTCATTCACGGCACCCAGGCGGAGTGCCAGTGCGAGCTGCGCCTGCTGACCCGCAGCGGCGAGGTGCGCTGGGTGGAGGCTGTCGGCCGCCGCGTCGCCGACGATCTCGACGAGCAGCCCGGCCTTGCCGGCACGCTGGATGACATCTCGGCGCGCAAGGTGGCGGAACTGACCCTGCGCAACATCAACCAGGAACTGGAAGCGCGGGTGCGCCTGCGCACTGCCGAGCTGGAGGCCTCCAACCGCGAGCTGGAGGCCTTTTCCTACTCGGTGTCGCACGACCTGCGCGCACCGTTGCGCGCCATCGACGGCTTCGCGCAGATCCTCCAGGAAGAGCTCGATGAGCGCCTCGACGACGACGCCCGCAACCATCTGGGACGCATCCGCGCCGCCACCCAGCGCATGTCGCAGCTCATCGACGACCTCATCGAACTGGCCCGCCTGACCCGTCACCCGCTCAAGCGCGAGACCGTGGACCTCTCCGCCATGGCCCGCCAGATCATCGACGAACTGCGCGCGGAGGAGCCTCAGCGCACGGTGGAGGTCGACATCGCCCCGCGCCTCACCGTCAACGCCGACCGCAACCTGATGCATGTCGTCCTCGACAACCTGCTGCGCAACGCCTGGAAGTTCACCGCCCGCCGCGAGCACGCCCACATCCAGGTGCAGGCCGAACGCGAAGGCGAACAGCGGGTGTTCTGCGTCAGCGATGACGGCGCCGGCTTTGACATGGCCTTCGCCGGCAACCTCTTCCGCCCCTTCCACCGCCTCCACCCCGGCAACGAGTTCCCCGGCACCGGCATCGGCCTGGCCACCGTGCAGCGCATCGTGCAGCGCCACGGCGGCCTGATCTGGGCCCATGGGCGGCCCGGCGAGGGGGCACGCTTCTACTTCACCCTGGGGCAATGAAGGACGTGCGGCGCATCACGGACAGACGCAGGATGATCACCTTCACGGCTGTTGATCTGTGTCACAATCTCCATGGTGCACCGCACTATAATGCCGCACGCGGCGCCCCCCACCCGGGCAGCGCCGCCCCCGAATTCCGGCCACCGCCGCCACCGTACCGCACGAAAACAGCGTAACAGGTCTCCCTGCCATGAAAGAAAAGCACTATCTCAGCCCGCTCTTCGAGCCCCGTTCGGTCGGCGTCATCGGTGCCAGCGAACGCGAGTCCTCGCTGGGCAACGTGCTGATCCGCAACATGCTGGAATCGGCCTTCAAGGGCCGCCTGTTCGCGATCAACCCGAAGCACGAGTCGGTGCTCGGCGTGCCCTGTTACAAGTCGGTCGAGGAGGTCCCCCACCGTCTCGACCTGGCCGTCATCGCCGTACGTGCGGAGAAGGTGCCCGCCATCGTCGACAGCTGCGGACGCGCCGGGGTCAAGGCGGTGATCGTGCTCTCCGCGGGTTTCTCGGAAACCGGCCCACGCGGCGCCAAACTGGAGCGCCAGGTGGTGGAGGCCGCGCGCCGCCACCGCATCCGCCTGCTCGGCCCCAACTGCCTGGGCATCATGCGCCCGGAACTGGGGCTCAACGCCACCTTCGCCCATGCCACCGCCAACAAGGGCAGCATCGGCCTGATTTCGCAGTCCGGCGCACTGTGCGCCGCCATTCTCGACTGGGCCAAGCCCAACAACGTCGGCTTCTCCGCGGTGGTGTCGCTGGGCTCCTCGTCCGACATCGACTTCGGCGAGGTCCTTGAATACATGATCTCGGACCCGCGCACCGAGAGCATCTTCCTCTACGTCGAAGGCATCCGCGACGCCCGCCGCTTCATGAGCGCGCTGCGCGGCGCCGCACGCGTCAAGCCGGTGCTGCTGATCAAGGTCGGCCGCCACCCCAACGCCTCGCGCGCCATCCTCCAGCACACCGGCGCACAGTCCGGCGAAGACGCGGTGTTCGACGCCGCGCTGCGCCGCGCCGGGGTGATCCGCCTGTACAACATGGGCCAGCTCTTCGCTGCCGCCAACGCACTGTTCTCGCACTTCCGCCCGCGCGGCAACCGCCTTGCCATCATCACCAACGGCGGCGGCCCGGGCGTCATGGCCGCCGACCGCTGCGCCGACCTCGACATCCCCATCACCGAGTTCTCCGAAGGCACCATGGAGAAGCTCAACGCCGCGCTGCCCGCCGGCTGGTCGCGCGGCAACCCGGTCGACATCCTTGGCGACGCCGACGTCGAGCGCTACCGCAAGACGGTGCAGGCCGTGCTCGAAGGGCCCAAGGTCGACGGCGTGCTGGTGATGCTCACCCCGCAGGCAATGACCGAGCCCACCGCGGTTGCCGAGGCCATCATCGACCTGGAAAAGAACGCCGACAAGCCGGTGGTGACCTGCTGGATGGGCGAGGAACTGGTGCGCGAGGCGCGCGAGAAGTTCATCGCCGCCGGCATCCCGACCTTCCGCACGCCGGAGCCCGCCGTCGAGCTGTTCAGCCACATTTCGGCCTATTACCGCAACCAGAAGCTGCTGATGCAGACCCCGGGTTCGCTGTCGCAGCTCAACCCGCCGTCCATCGAGAGCGCCCGCCTGGTCATCGAGACCGCGCTCGCCGAGCGCCGCAAGGCCCTCAACGAGATGGAATCGAAGGCCCTGCTGGCAGCCTTCCGCATCCCCATTGCACAGACCGTGGTGGCCCGTTCGGCCACCGAGGCCATGGTGCTGGCCGAAGAGATCGGCCTGCCGGTGGTGATGAAGATCGACTCGCCGAGCATCATCCACAAGAGCGATTCGGGCGGCGTGCGCCTCAACCTCGGCAGCCTGGCGGCGGTACGCACCGCCTACCAGGAAATCCTCGACGAAGTGCGCAAGAACAAGCCCGACGCGATGATCAACGGGGTCGCCATCGAGCCGATGATCCTCAAGCGCAACGGCCGCGAACTGGTGGTCGGGGTCAAGCGCGACCCGGTGTTCGGCCCGGTGATCACCTTCGGCGAAGGCGGCAACCGCGTCGAGGCCAACCGCGACCTCGCCGTCGCCCTGCCGCCGCTCAACAACTACCTGGTGCAGGACCTGATCCGCTCCAGCCGCGTCGCGCCGCTGCTCGACGAGTTCCGCAACATGCCGGCGATCGACATGGCCGCCCTGGAGCTGGTGCTGCTGCGCGTCTCCGAGATGGTCTGCGAGCTGCCGTGGATCCACCACCTCGAAATCAATCCGCTGATCGTCGATGAGAACGGCGCTGTGGCCGTCGATGCCCGCATCGTCGTCGACAACATCGCCCCGGCGGCGGATCGCTACGACCACATGGCGATCCATCCCTACCCCTCGCACCTGATCAGCAAGTGGACGGTTCCCGACGGCACCGCCGTCACCATCCGCCCGATCAAGCCCGAGGACGCCGACCTCGAAGTCGAGTTCGTGCGCAAGCTGTCGCCGGAGACCAAGTACTTCCGCTTCATGAACACCATGCGCGAACTGCCCCCGGCAATGGTCGCCCGCCTCACCCAGATCGACTACGACCGCGAGATGGCCTTCCTCGCCACCGTCGAGGAAGACGGCAAGGAAATGGAGATCGGCGTCTGCCGCTATGCCGTGAACCCGGACGGCGAATCGTGCGAATTCGCCGTCGTCGTCGCCGACGAATGGCAGCACCGCGGACTCGCCCGCCGGCTGATGGGCATCCTCATCGAAACCGCGCGCAACAAGGGGCTGGCCTACATGAACGGGGTCTTCCTGTCCAACAACGAACGCATGCTGAAGTTCGTCCAGGGCCTGGGCTTCGTGCTCTCCAACGACCCCGAGGACAACTCCGTCAAGCTCGGCGTGCTCTCGCTGCAGGACTGAAGCCCCGCCCGGCCGTGCGCACCGGCACGGCCGGGCGGAGTATCATAGGGCCACCGCCAAGCCCACCCCACGCCCACGAAACACCATGCCCGGCAACATCCAGACCATCGAGCTGCGGGGCCTGCCCGCCCTGCGCCTGAGTACTGCCAGCGGCGCCAATGCCGCCCTCAGCCTGTACGGCGGCCAGGTCCTGTCCTGGCAGCCACGCCCTGGCGACGAGCGCATCTACCTCAGCGAAGCCGTGCAGGTCGATGGCCGCAGCGCGCTGCGCGGCGGCGTGCCGGTGTGCTTCCCGCAGTTCGGTGAACAGGGCGCGCTGCCCCGCCACGGCTTTGCGCGTACGGCAATGTGGTCGGTGATCGAACAACGCACCGGCGACGATTTCGCCCTCGCCACCCTGCAGCTCGTCGATTCGCCGGAAACCCGCAGCCTGTGGCCGCACCCCTTCACCCTCGAGCTCACCGTGGCGCTCGAGGGCGAACGCCTCGACCTTGAACTCGAAGTGATCAACAGCGGCCACGCCCCGATCGCCTTCAACGCCGCCCTGCACACCTACCTGCGCGTCGCCGAGGTCGAGGAGTGCCGGCTCGAAGGGCTCTACGGCTTCAACTACCAGGACGCCCTGAAAGGCGGCGAGGTGCGCCGCGAATCCGGTGATGCACTCATCATCGACGACGCCGTCGACCGCATCTACCATGACGTCACCCGCCCCCTGCTGCTGCGCGAAAGCGCCCGTGCGCTGGGCATCAACCACGACGGCTTCCCCGACGTGGTGGTCTGGAATCCGTGGGAAGACGGCAACGCCCGCATCGCCGACATGAAGGCCGGAGACTTCCGCCGCATGCTGTGTGTCGAAGGCGCCGCCGCCCATCGCCGCATCGAACTGGGCGCCGGCGAATCCTGGTTCGGACGGCAGACCCTGGTCACCCTCTGAGCCCCCTGCCCTTGCCTGCGCGGCGCCCTTTGTAGCACCATCGCCGCCCTTTCCGCCTTCCCCAACCACCCGCCCGTCCGCGGCGGGCCGCAACCCATGCTGCCACCCATCGAACACCGCATCGCCACCGAACTCGGCGTCCAGCCCCGCCAGGTCTTCGCCGCCGTCGCCCTGCTCGACGAAGGCGCCACCGTGCCCTTCGTCGCGCGCTACCGCAAGGAAGCCACCGGCGGCCTCGACGACACCCAGCTGCGCAACCTGGAAGAACGCCTGGGCTACCTGCGCGAACTGGAGGATCGCCGCGCCACCGTGATCGCCTCCATCGACGAACAGGGCAAGCTCACCGACGCGCTGCGCGCCGAGGTCGAGAACGCCGACACCAAGCAGCGCCTGGAAGACCTCTACCTGCCCTACAAGCCCAAGCGCCGCACCAAGGCACAGATCGCCCGCGAGGCCGGCATCGCCCCGCTGGCCGAGGCCCTGCTGGCCGACCCGACACTGAACCCGGAAGCCGAAGCCGCCGCCTACCTCAACGAGGAAGCCGGCTTCGCGGACGCCAAGAGCGTGCTCGACGGCGCCCGCCAGATCCTCATCGAGCAGTTCGCCGAGGATGCCGAACTGCTCGGCACCCTGCGCAGCCTGCTGCATGACGACGGCGAGGTCGTGTCTTCGGTGGTCGAAGGCAAGGAGAACGAAGGGGCGAAGTTCCGCGACTGGTTCGACTTCCGCGAACCCATCGCCAAGATCCCCTCCCACCGCGCGCTGGCCCTGCTGCGCGGGCGTAACGAAGGCGTGCTGCGCCTCGCCCTCGCCCTGCCGCATGACCCGGAGACCGGCCCGCACCCCTGCGAGCGCCGCATCGCCGCGCGCTTCCAGATCCGCGACCAGGGCCGCGCGGCCGACCGCTGGCTGGCCGACACGGTACGCTGGGCGTGGAACGTGAAGATCTCCCTGCATCTCGAGCTGGAACTGATGAACCAGTTGCGCGAGCGCGCCGAAGAAGAGGCCATCCACGTCTTCGCACGCAACCTCAAGGACCTGCTGCTTGCCGCCCCGGCCGGCGCGCGCCCAACCATGGGCCTGGACCCCGGCATCCGCACCGGCGTCAAGGTCGCGGTGGTGGATACCACCGGCAAGCTGCTCGACACCGCCACCGTGTATCCCTTCGAGCCGCGCCGCGACATCGAAGGCTCGCTGGCCACCCTGGCCGCGCTGGCCAAGCGCCACGGCGTGGAACTGGTCGCCATCGGCAACGGCACCGCCTCGCGCGAAACCGACGCACTCACCGCCGAACTGATCCGCCGCCACCCCGAACTGCGCCTCACCAAGGTCATGGTGTCGGAAGCCGGCGCCTCGGTGTATTCCGCCTCCGAACTGGCCGCGCGCGAATTCCCCGACGTGGACGTCTCGCTGCGCGGCGCGGTGTCCATCGCCCGCCGCCTGCAGGACCCGCTCGCCGAACTGGTGAAGATCGACCCCAAGTCCATCGGCGTGGGCCAGTACCAGCATGATGTGAACCAGTCGCGCCTGGCCAAGGGGCTGGAGGCGGTGGTAGAGGACTGCGTGAATGCCGTCGGGGTAGACGTCAACACCGCCTCCGCCCCCCTGCTGGCACGCATCTCGGGCCTGAACAGCACGCTCGCCGCCAACATCGTCGAATTCCGCGACAGTCACGGCCCATTCAAGAGCCGCGAGGCGCTCAAGGCGGTACCGCGCCTCGGCCCCAAGACCTTCGAACAGGCTGCCGGCTTCCTGCGCATCCCCGCCGGCGACAACCCGCTCGATGCCTCCGCGGTGCACCCCGAAGCCTATCCGGTCGTCGAACGCATCCTGGCCCGCGTGCAGAAGAGCGTGCGCGAACTGATGGGCAACGCCAGCTTCCTGAAGAGCCTGAAGCCCACCGAATTCACCGACGAGCGCTTCGGCCTGCCCACCGTGCAGGACATCCTCGCCGAGCTGGAAAAGCCAGGCCGCGACCCGCGTCCCGAGTTCCGCACCGCCACCTTCCGCGAAGGCGTGGAAACGCTGAAGGATCTGGTGCCCGGCATGATGCTGGAAGGCGTGGTCACCAACGTCACCAACTTCGGCGCCTTCGTCGATATCGGCGTACACCAGGACGGCCTGGTGCATGTCTCCGCGCTCGCCGACCGCTTTGTCAAGGATCCGCACAGCGTGGTCAAGGCCGGCCAGGTGGTGAAGGTCAAGGTACTGGAAGTGGACCTGCCGCGCCAGCGCATCGCGCTCACCATGCGCATGGGTGACGAGGCCACGCCGAAGCCGCGCGAAGCCCGCCACGAGCGCCCGCAGGAGCGCCGTCCGCCGCAGCGCGACGGGCGCAGCGCCCAGCACGGCAGCAGCCGCGAACGCGCGCCCGCCGCCGACAACGCCCTGGCCGCAGCCTTCGCGCGCGCCAGACAAAAATGAGCCTGCAGGAGCACTACAGATGAAACCGGTGATCTACGGCATCAGGAACTGCGACACCATGAAGAAGGCCTTTGCCTGGCTCGACGAGCGCGGCATCGCCTACGATTTCCACGACTACAAGAAGGCCGGCGTCAGCACCGCCAAGCTCCACGCCTGGAGCAAGGTGCTGGGCTGGCGCACGCTGCTCAACACGCGCGGCACCACCTGGCGCAAGCTCAGCGCCGAGCAGCAGGCCATAGAAACCCAGAGCGCGGCGGTGCAACTGATGGCCGAACACACCAGCCTGATCAAGCGCCCGCTGGTGGAAACCGCCTCCGGGCACCTCCTGGTGGGCTTCGACCCGGCCATCTTCTCCAGCTTCATCAAGCCCGAGGACAGCGCCCGATGAGCACGCCGAAGAGCTTCGTGCAGCGCTTCCTGCTCGAACACCTCGACATCCGCGGTGCCGTGGTGCGCCTCGAAGACGTCTGGCAGGCCGTGCACAACGGCCGCGACTACCCCCCGGCGGTGGCCGAGCTGCTTGGCCAGATGTGCGCGGTGGCCGCGCTGATCACCGCCAACCTCAAGCAGGCCGGGCGGCTGACCTTCCAGATCCAGGGCCACGGCCCGGTCGGCCTGCTGGTGGTGGACTGCAATGCCGATCTCAACCTGCGCGCCTACGCGCGCATCGACGGCGCCGTCGAGGGCAAGGGCGTGCAGGCCCTGATCGGCGACGGCCGCCTGCAGCTGAGCCTCGACATCGAAGGGCTCGACCAACCCTACCGCAGCGTGGTGCCGCTCGAAGGCGAGACCATCGCCGCCACCTTCGAGCACTACCTCGCGCAGTCCGAACAGCAGCCCGCCGGCCTCTGGCTGGCCGCCGACGACACCGCGGCGACGGCCCTCTTCGTGCAGAAGCTCCCTGGCGCCGACGAACGCGACGCCGACGGCTGGAACCGCATCCACCAGCTCGCCGCCACCGTGCGCAGCGACGAACTGCTCGGCCTGGCCGCCGATGAACTGCTGCGCCGCCTCTTCGTCGAAGAGGATGTGCGCCTCTTCACCCCGCGCGCGGTGATCCACCACTGGCCACCGGATCGCGACAAAGTCGCCGGCATGCTGCTCGGGCTGGGCGAATCCCAGGTCCGCGAGATCCTCGCCGAGCACGGTGAAGTCCTCATCCATGACGATCTCGGCAACCACAGCTACCGCTTCGACGCCGACGACGTCGACGCCCTCTTCCGCCCCCCCACGCTGCACTGAACACAGGAGAGCCGCCGGATGAACAGTGCCCCCACGCCCACCCCCGGCATGGTCCGCCTCACCCACCTGATCTACGGCCTGCACGCCTTCGCAGTGGTCTCGGCGCTGCTCGGCTCGGCGACCATCATCCTCAGCTTCCTCGCCAGCCTGCCCTCGCTCCTCGCCGTCGTGCTCAACTACTGGAACCGCGGCGCGGTGCGCGGCACCTGGCTGGAGTCGCACTTCCGCTGGCAGATCCGCACCTTCTGGTGGACCCTGGGCTGGGTGCTGATCGCCACCCTGCTGGTGATCACCATCATCGGTATTCCCTTCGCCCTGCTCGCCATACTGGTGGTCTCCGCCTGGGTGGTGTATCGCGTCGCACGCGGTTGGTGGCGGCTTGCCGACGAGCTGCCGATGCCGCTACCCACGGACGGCCAGTGAGCACACGGACCGCCGCGCACCCTCCCCCCCGGACTGCCGGAAGAACGCAAGGCATGGCGTATGCGCCTGCCACTGCATCGGCATGCATATGGCGATCCGCGCCTTGCCCGAAACCCCTGCGCTCAGTAGACTTGACGGATTTTCCAGGCACGCCTCGCCGATGACCAACGCCTCCTCCACCGCCCGCGCCATCGAGTTTCGCAATGCCACGCTCGGCGCCACCATCGCCGTGCTGCACGAGACCGAACCCGCCGGCCTGGCCGACGCCCTGCACAAGATGCTCGGCGGCATGCCGGACTTCTTCAGCGGTGAAGCCGCAGTGCTCGACTTCGGCGCCCTGCCCGCGGCCCCGGCACGCATCGACTGGACCGGCCTTCTCAGCCTGCTGCGGCGCTACCAGTTGCAACCGGTAGGGGTGCGCAACCTGCCCGCCGAACATCTTGACGGCGCCCGCCGCGCCGGTCTCGCCGTGCTCGACAGCGCCGAGCTGCGTGACCGCCCGGCCACCGCCGCCCCGGCCCCGGCCCC
>WPCG01152705.1_pt1 | contig 13797 bp, 9 predicted proteins | sample 5403311 | NCBI WGS metagenome assembly WPCG01 (sample SAMN12869467, study PRJNA574797) | sludge metagenome | isolation source: wastewater treatment of Control | place: China:Beijing | collected 2019-05-17 | reverse complement strand
GGCAGCGTGCCGGCCCGGGGCCTCGACGCCGCCCGGGCTCAGGTGGAGGCGGCCAGGGCGCAGCGTGACGGCGCCCGGGACGCCCTGGCCCTGGCCGAGCGGCAGCTGGCATTCACCGAGCTCGAGGCCCCCGGCGACTGCCGGGTGGCCAGCCGCCTGGCGGAGGCCGGCGAGAACGTCGCCGCCGGCCAGCCGGTGCTGGTGCTCGCCTGCGGCGATGACCTGGAGGTGCGAGCGGCGCTCTCCGAGGACCTGCTCGGTGAGCTTGCCACCGGCGCCCCGGTGCGGGTGCGCCTGCCCCTGGCCGACCTCAACCTGGTCGGCGAAGTGACCGAGATCGGCCTGCCGGTGGATCCGCGCCAGGCCACCTGGCCGCTCAGGGTGCGCCTGGTCGATCTCGCCGACGCCGAGCGCGAGCGGCTGCGGCCCGGCATGGCGGCGGAGCTGACGCTACCCCTGGGCGGTCCCGGCAGCGGCATCTGGGTGCCCATGGCGGCGGTGCAGCAGGATATCGATGGCCACTTCGTCTACGTCGCCGAGCCCGATGAACCCGATGCCGCGGAGGGCAACGACGTGGCCAACGGCCGCGAGGCGCAGGTGGTGCGCCGCACCGTGACCCTGGGCGGGCGCCACGGCGAGCGCCTGGAGGTGGCGGCGGGTCTCGCGCCCGGCGAAGCGCTGATCGTGGCGGGCATGAGCCGGCTCCACGACGGCATGCGGGTGCGGCTGATCGATGACCAAGGCGTCGATGCGGAGGCCTCGCCGTGACCCTGACCGAGGCCGCACTGCGCTACAACCGGGTGACCATAGCGGGACTGCTGGTGGTGCTGCTGGGGGCGGTGATCAGCTATCTCTCCATCTCCCGGGCCGAGGATCCGGCGGTGACGGTGCGGGTGGCTCAGGTGGTCACCTATCTGCCTGGCGCCACCCCGGAGTGGGTCGAACAGCTGGTCACCGACCCGCTGGAGACCGCCATCATGGAGATGCCGGAGCTCGACCACGTGGAGAGCACCTCCCGGGCCGGTGTCTCCATCATCCGCGTGGAGCTGCGCCCGGACGTCAAGGATGTCCGGGCCGGCTGGGACAAGCTGCGCCGCAAGGTGGGCGATGCCCGGGGGAAGCTCCCCGACGAGGCGCTTGCGCCCATCGTCAACGACGAGTTCGGCGATGTCTTCGGCATCATGCTCTCGCTGACCGGCGAGGGCTATGAGCAGTCCGAGCTCAAGGAGGTCGCCGACGACGTCCGCGACCGGCTCCTGATGCTCGACGACGTGGCCAAGGTGAACCTGCACGGCTATGCCGAGGAGCGCATCTTCCTCGACTACAGCGAGGCGCGCCTGGCCGACCTCGGCGTCTCGCCTCAGGGGCTGGCCCAGCTGCTCGCCGCGCGCAACATCGTGCTGCCCGGTGGGGCGATCCGCACCGGCGACGAACGCCTGGTGCTGGAGCCTACCGGCAACTTCACCCATATCGACGATATCCGCCGGGCGCTGCTGCCGCTGCCCGACGGCACCCTGGTGCCCCTGGGCTCCCTGATGGAGGTGCGCCACGGCTACGCCGACCCGCCCATGACCCGCTACCACGCCAATGGCGTCCAGGGGCTGGCCATCGCCATCGCCATGCGCGAGGGGGGCAATATCCTCGACCTGGGCGAACAGGTCCAGGGCGCCATCGAGCGCCTCGAACGGGAGCTTCCCGTAGGGCTCGAGTTCGAGGTGCTGGCCAACCAGCCCGACCGGGTCGAGGAGCGCATCAACGAGTTCCTGGTCAATCTGCTGCAGGCGGTGGCCCTGGTCTGCCTGGTGATGCTGCTATTCCTGGGGCTGCGCACCGGGCTGATCGTGGCGAGCCTGGTGCCCTCGGCGATACTCGCCTGCCTCGCCTTCATGGGGCTTTTCGACATCGGCCTCGACCAGGTGTCGCTCGGGGCGCTGATCATCGCCCTCGGCATGCTGGTGGACAACGCTATCGTCATGGTGGAGTCGATCCAGGTCTCTGCCCGGGAGGGCAAGTCGGTGCGCCAGGCGGCGCTCGATTCCGCCCGGCAGCTGCGCTTCCCGCTGCTCACCGCTTCGCTGACCACGGCGGCGGCCTTCCTGCCCCAGTTCCTGGCGGTCTCCGACGTGGGGGAGTACACCCGCTCGCTCTTCCAGGTGGTGACCATCACGCTGCTCTCCTCCTGGCTGCTCTCGCTCACCATGATCCCGCTGCTCTGCGTGGCCTTTATCAAGGTCAGGCCGAAGGACGCTGACGCCTCGCCCGAGAGCCAGGAGGGCGACGAGGGGCGACCGCCGCTCTCGGCGCGCATCGCCGAGCGGGTCTATGCCGGCTACCGCCGCCTGCTGCTGGCCCTGCTGCGTCATCGCACCCTGACCCTGGCCGCGGTGGGCGGCCTGCTGGGGCTGGCCTGGCTCGGTTTCGGACCGCTGCCCAAGATCTTCTTTCCCCAGGCGGAGCGCACCATCGTCACCGCCGAGCTGCGCCTGCCCTTCTCGGCTCCCATCGAGCGTACCCTGGCGGTGGTGGAGGAGGTCGAAGCCTTTCTGGCCGAGAAGCTTGCCGCCGAGCGCGACGAGGCGGGCGACTGGGCCCGCGACGGGGTCGATCGCTGGGGGAGCTTCATCGGCTTCGGCGGCGAGCGCTATATCATCAACCACGCCCCCGAGCCGCCCAGTCCCGAGTACGCCTTCCTGCTGATGCAGACCAACCGCTGGCAGGCGGTGGACGGGGTGATCGAGCGCCTCGACGGCTGGCTCAGCGAGCGCTTCCCGGACCTGCAGGCCACCGTCGCCGCCACCAGCTTCGGCCCGCCGGTGACGGTGCCGCTTTCGGTGAGGATCTCCGGCGACGACGAGACGACCCTGCGGCGCATCGCCGAAGAGGTGCGCCAGCGCGTCGCCGAGGTGCCCGGCACCCGCAACGTGCGCGACGACTGGGGGGAGTGGATCAAGCGCCTGCGCGTCGAGGTGGACCCGGCCCGGGCGCTGCGCGCCGGCGTCACCGAGCGGGACGTGGCGCTGAGCCTGCAGACGGCGCTCTCCGGGATGACGGTAGGCACTTTCCGCGACGGCGACACCCTGGTACCGATCCAGCTGCGCAACGAGCGCGGCGAGGCGCGCACCCCGGACGACTTGGAGGGCGTTACCGTGCTGCCCGCCGGCGGCGGGGTGGGGGTGCCCCTGGCTCAGGTGGCCCAGGTCGAGCTCGACTGGGGGCCGGCGCGCATCCTGCGCCGGGATCGCTTCCGCACCATCGCCGTGGAAGCGGAGCTGGCGCCCGGGGTCACCGCCGCCGGGGTGGCGGCCGAGCTGCGCCCCTGGCTCGAGGAGCGGCAGGCCGAGTGGCCGAACGGCACCTTCTACGAGTTCGGCGGCGAGGTGGAGTCGTCCCGGACGGCCACCGACTCCATCGCCGAGAAGCTGCCCATCGGCGCCATGGCGATCCTGCTGCTGCTGGTGGTGCAGTTCAACTCCCTGCGCCGGCCGCTGATCATCCTGATGACCATTCCGATGTCGCTGATCGGGGTGATCTTCGGCCTGACCATCACCGGCTCCCACTTCGGCATCATGACCTTCCTTGGCGTGGTGTCCCTGGCGGGCATCGTCATCAACAACGCCATCGTGCTGATCGACCGCATCGATCTCGAGCGCGAGGAGCACTCCCCCCAGGAGGCGATCCTCGAGGCGGGCCGGCGGCGCCTGCGCCCGGTGCTGATGTCGACCCTGACCACCAGCGGTGGCCTGCTGCCGCTCTGGCTGGGCGGCGGGCTGCTCTGGGCCCCCATGGCGATCACCATCATCTTCGGCCTGCTGGCCGCGGCGCTGATCACCCTCTGCGTGGTACCGGTGCTCTACTCGCTGCTGATGCGGGTGCCCTTCGAGCGACGGGCGCAGCATGCCTGAATCGCCTATCGTTGATATACGTCAAGCAGCCGTCGCTGCCCTTGGCTACGCTGAAGGCATGAGCGGTGCGGCATACGGCACGCGATGACAACAACGATGAGGAGGAGGCGCCATGCGATTCCATCAGGTCAAGGAGCTGGTCGACTGGGCGGCCGGCTACCATCGCCGGCTCGCCGAGCAGTACACGGCCTTGGCGGGGGGAGGGGGCGTCGATGAGCGGGTGCGCATGGCGCTGGAGTACCTGGCCGAGCGGGAGCGCAAGCAGGAGGGCGACCTCACCGGCTACCTGGATGACGGCAGCGACCATAGCACGGTGCTGGAGACCTGGTTCGACGACCCGGCCGACTTTCCCCATCCGCCGGTGCTCGAGCGCCTGCCCGAGTGCCTAGACTGCGAGAGCGTGCAGAGCGTGCTCGCCACGGCCCTGACCGCCCACCGCACCCTTCAAGATCTCTACACCCACCGCGCCGAGCTGGCCGGCGGCAGCGACGAGAAGACCTTCTTCGAGGCCCTGGGGGCCGGCCACGAGGCCGAGGTGCGGCGGATCGCCCGGGATATTCAGCGTCTCGAAGACTACTGAGGAGGTCACCATGAGCGAACAGCTTCTCTCCCCCAAGATGCTCGGCTACTGGACCGAGGCGAACCTCCGGGAAGCGCCGGACGAGTCCGGCATCTACTGCGTGTTCCGTGCGGCGAAGGACCCCGAGACCGGGGAGATGGACGTCCAGGAGCTGCTCTACGTGGGCGAGCACAGAAGCGCTCGCCACGGCCTGCAGCATGACGGCCACCGCGACAAGTGGCACGCCTTCCCGCAGCCCGAGGAGGAGATCTGGTACGCGGTGGGGCTGTGCGGCAGCACCAACCGCGAGCGCCTGGCCGCAGCGATGATCAACGCCCACAAGCCGCGCTTCAACTCGGATAGCCCCTATCTGGAGCGCTTCCCCTTCGACGACACCACGGTGCATATCTACGGCAAGAAGCACAAGCTGCAGAGCATCTTCAACGTGGAGCGTCAGGACTGAACCACCCTCCTGCGGCGTAATGCGCGGCCCCGGCGGATCCACCCGCCGGGGCCGCGACGTTGTTGACTCAGGGGCGGTGTGAAGGGCGGCCATAACCGGTACAATCGCGCCCCTTCCATGCACCGACCGGACCCTCTCCTTGATCTCCACCGCCAACATCACCATGCAGTTCGGGGCCAAGCCCCTGTTCGAGAACGTCTCCATCAAGTTCGGCAACGGCCACCGCTACGGCCTGATCGGGGCCAACGGCTGCGGCAAGTCCACCTTCATGAAGATCCTCGGCGGCGACCTGGAGCCCTCCTCGGGCCAGGTGATGGTCGAATCCGGCGCCCGGCTCGGCAAGCTGCGCCAGGACCAGTTCGCCTACGAGGACGAGCGGGTCATCGACACCGTGATCATGGGCAACGCCGAGCTCTCCCAGGTGGCGGCGGAGCGCGAGCGCATCTACTCCCTGCCCGAGATGAGCGAGGAGGACGGCATGGCGGTGGCCGACCTGGAGGTGCGCTTCGCCGAGCTTGACGGCTACACCGCCGAGGCCCGCGCCGGCGAGCTGCTGCTGGGGCTCGGCATTCCCATCGAACAGCATATGGGCCCCATGAGCGAGGTGGCCCCCGGCTGGAAGCTGCGCGTGCTGCTGGCCCAGGCGCTCTTCTCCGATCCCGACGTGCTGCTGCTCGACGAGCCCACCAACCACCTGGACATCAACACCATTCGCTGGCTGGAGGGGGTGCTCACGGCGCGCAACAGCACCATGATCATCATTTCCCATGACCGCCACTTCCTCAACAGCGTCTGCACCCACATGGCGGACCTCGACTACGGCGAGATCCGCCTCTTCCCGGGCAACTACGACGACTACATGACCGCGGCCACTGCCGCCCGCGAGCGCCAGCACGCCGACAACGCCAAGAAGAAGGCGCAGATCGCCGAGCTGCAGGCCTTCGTCAGCCGCTTCTCGGCCAACGCCTCCAAGGCCAAGCAGGCCACCTCCCGGGCGCGCCAGATCGACAAGATCAAGCTCGAGGAGATCAAGCCCTCGAGCCGGGTCAGCCCCTTCATCCGCTTCGAGCAGGCGCGCAAGATCCACCGCAACGCGGTCAACGTGGAGGGGCTCGCCCAGGGCTACCCCGGCGAGGCGCCGCTGGTCGAGGGCTTCGGCATGACCGTGGAGGCCGGCGAGCGCATCGCCATCATCGGCCCCAACGGCATCGGCAAGACCACCCTGCTGCGCACCCTGGCCGGCGAGCTGGCACCCCAGGCGGGCAGCGTGAAGTGGACCGACAGCGCGGATCTCGGCCACTTCGCCCAGGACCATGCCGACGACTTCGCCTTTGATGCCACCCTGTTCGAGTGGATGGCGCAGTGGACCGACGGCGGCGAGCAGGTGATCCGCGGGGCGCTGGGGCGGATGCTCTTCTCCAGCGACGACATCGGCAAGTCGGTGAAGGTGATCTCCGGCGGCGAGCAGGGACGCATGCTGTTCGGCAAGCTGACCCTGACCCGGCCCAACGTGCTCCTGATGGACGAGCCCACCAACCACCTGGACATGGAGTCCATCGAGGCGCTCAACCTGGCGCTTGCGCACTATCCCGGCACCCTGATCTTCGTCAGCCACGACCGCGAGTTCGTCTCCTCCCTGGCCACCCGCATCCTCGACATGAGCGAGACGGGCATCACCGACTTCAGCGGCAGCTACGACGACTACCTGAGAAGCCAGGGCCTCTACGGCTGATGGCCCGAGGCGTTGAGGGCCGCCTTGGCCCCCTCGCCGACGCTGGACTAGGGTGAGGGTGTTGCCGGCCGCGGGCCGGCGCCGCCGCAAGGATGCCCATGCCCTGGCTCAAGTTCCTGCATATCGTCGCCCTGCTGAGCTGGTGCGGCGCACTGCTCTACCTGCCGGCGCTGCTCTGCCAGCTGGCGCGCCCCGAGCGCGTCGCTCAGGGCGTCTCTTCCGGCGCGCCACCGCTGCCGCGGCTGCTCTACAACGGCCTGGCGAGTCCCGCGGCGCTGGTCGCCATCGCCTCCGGCACCCTGCTGTTCCTGCTCCACGGCCTTGCCGGCCCCTGGCTGGTGCTCAAGCTGCTGGCGGTTTCGGTGATGGTGCTGGCCCACGGCCTGTGCGGCTGGCTGCTGCTGCGCCTGGAGCAGGAGCGCTCCCGCGGGGTCGCTGCCGGCGCCGTCCTGGCCGGCAGCGTGGCGGGGCTCGCCATGCTGGCGGTGGTCGGCCTGGTGCTGGCCAAGCCGGCGCTGTAAGGGGGAAAGAGGATGCCGTCAGTCGTCCAGGTCCACGCCCACCGCATGCTCGTAGACCAGCTGCCCGCCGAGAAAGCCCGCCAGGGCGATCAGCGCCGCGGTGGCCAGACTCAGCGCCAGGCCCCAGGGCAGCAGGGCCTCGCCGAGAAAGCGCCACAGCCAGTTGAGCGAGGCGAGCGAGAGCATCACCACCGCCACCATGGCGTGGCTCCAGGCGGTGACCAGGCGACGAATGCCGCGCACCGTCACCAGGTCGATGACGCCGGCGAGGCTCGCCACCCAGCCGCCGAAGGCCCCCACGCCGGCCAGCCACAGCGAGACGCGGGCCCAGAAAGGGTCGCCGCTATAGAGGTAGCCCAGGTCGCTGGCCACCAGGGCGAGCAGGGCGGCCACCGGGAAGTGGATCATCACCGGGTGCAGGGGGTGGCCGGCGACGGCGGCGCGGCTGCGGATGGAGCGCTTTGGGGGCGTTGGCATGGCGGCGTCCCTGTCGATGGCGTCATGGAAAGCGTCCCTCTCAGTGAAGGTCGCGGCGGCCGTCGGGTCAACCCGGGCCCGCCGCGCCGGACGCGGCTCAGGGGAGCGGGCGGGGTGCTCGCCGTGGCGCTCGCCATGGGAGCGGCCGGCTGCAGCGGCAGCCACTCGATCCTCGACCCGGCGGGGCCGGCGGCCCGGGACGTGGCCTGGCTCTGGTGGGGCATGCTGGTAGGCTTCGGACTGGTGTTCGTGGCGGTGGTGGCGCTCTGGCTGGCCGCCTTCCGGCCCCGGGAGCGGCCCTCGCGCAGCCCCGAGGCGGAGCGCCGGCTGGGGCTGCGTTGGATCCTGGGCGGCGGCATCCTGCTGCCCGGGGTGAGTATCCTGCTGCTGCTGGCCTTCGGGGTGCCCGCGGGACAGCGGCTGCTGCCCCTGCCGCTGCCCGGCGGGGAGCCTCCTCGGGTGATCGAGGTCACCGGCCACCAGTGGTGGTGGGAGGTTCGCTACCCGGACGAGGCGGGGGAGGTGGTCACCGCCAACCACCTGGTGATGCCCGCAGGCGAGCCGGTGGACTTCCACGTCACCGGCGCCGACGTCATCCATGCCTTCTGGGTGCCGCGCCTGGGCGGCAAGATCGACATGATCCCCGGGCGCATCAACCGCATCCGTCTCGAGGCCGACGTCCCGGGCGTCTTCGGCGCCCAGTGCGCCGAGTACTGCGGGGTGCAGCACGCCTATATGCAGCTTCACGTGGAGGCGGTGCCGCCGGAGGCCTTCGAGGCCTGGCTGGCGGCGCGCCGGGACCTCGAACCCGAGTCGCCTGACCTGGACGACGAGCACGCCTCGGCCCGGGACACCTTCGCCGCGCAGTGCGCCAGCTGCCACCGGGTGGCGGGGCTCGCCGAGGGCGACATTGGCCCCGACCTGACCGACCTCGGTGCCCGGGCCACCCTCGGCGCCGGGACCCTGGCCATGGAGGAGGGGGCCGTGGCCCGCTGGCTCGCCGAGCACCAGCGCCTCAAGCCCGGCAACCGCATGCCCGCCCACGATCACCTAGCGCCCGAGGACCTCGCGGCCCTGGGCGCCTGGCTGGAGACCCTGGCGCCATGAGCGAGACGATGCGACCTACCCCGGAGGCCGAACGGCTGCACCGCGAGATGGAGGCGGTGTGGGGCACTCCCCGCGGCTGGCGCGGGCTCTTCAGCGTGGTCAACCACAGCACCCTGGGGCTGCGCTTCATGGCCACGGGCCTGGTCTTCTTCCTGCTGGGCGGGGTGCTGGCGATGCTGATCCGCACCCAGCTGGCGCTGCCCGACCAGGCCTTCATGTCGCCGGAGATCTACGCCCAGGTCACCACCATGCACGGTACGGTGATGATGTTCCTGTTCGCCATCCCCATGCTGGAGGGGCTGGCGATCTACCTGATTCCGAAGATGATCGGCACCCGCGACCTGGTCTGCCCGCGGCTCACCGCCTTCGGCTACTGGTGCTACCTGTTCGGCGGCATCATCCTCTTCTCGAGCCTGCTGCTGGAGATGGCCCCGGACAGCGGCTGGTTCATGTACACCCCGCTGAGCAGCAGCGAGTTCGCCCCCGGGCCGGGCTCCGACTTCTGGCTGCTGGGCATCACCTTCGTCGAGATCTCGGCGCTGGCCGCCGGAGTGGAGCTCGCGGTGTCGATCCTGCGCACCCGGGCGCCGGGCATGGCGCTGCACCGCATGCCGCTCTTCGCCTGGTATATCCTGGCCATGGCGCTGATGATCGTGGTGGGCTTCCCGCCGCTGATTCTCGGCAGCGTGCTGCTGGAGCTGGAGCGGGCCGCGGGGATGCCCTTCTTCACGGTGGCCGGCGGCGGCGACCCCATCCTCTGGCAGCACCTCTTCTGGCTCTTCGGCCACCCCGAGGTCTACATCATCTTCCTGCCGGCGGCGGGCATCGTCTCGACCCTGATCCCGGTCTTCGCCGGGCGGCCCATCGTCGGCTACGGCTGGGTGGTGGCGGCCATCGTTATCACCGGCTTCATCAGCTTCGGGCTCTGGGTGCACCATATGTTCACCGTGGGCATCCCTCAGCTCGCCCAGGCCTTCTTCTCGGCGGCCAGCATGCTGGTGGCGGTGCCCACCGCCATCCAGGTGTTTACTTGGCTGGCGACGCTCTGGCTAGGCAAGCCGCGCATGACGCTGCCGATGCTCTGGATCACGGGTTTCCTGGTGATCTTCGTCTGCGGCGGGCTCACCGGGGTGATGCTGGCGCTGGTGCCCTTCAACTGGCAGGTCCACGACACCCACTTCGTGGTGGCTCACCTGCACTACGTGCTGGTGGGCGGCATGTTCTTCCCGCTGCTGGCCGGGGCCTACTACTGGCTGCCGCTGGTCACCGGGCGCCTGCCCTCGGAGCGCCTCGGGCGGCTGGGCTTCTGGCTCACCTTCCTGGGCTTCAACCTCACCTTCCTGATCATGCACTGGACCGGCCTTCTCGGCATGCCGCGGCGCGTCTACACCTACGACAGCGCCATGGGTTGGGACCTCGTCAACCTGATCTCCTCCATCGGCGGCTTCATGATGGCGGCGGGGGTCGCCGCCGTGCTCCTCGACCTGGTGCTCCACGGCCGCTTCGGGCGCACCGCGCCGCGCAACCCCTGGGGCGCCGACACCCTGGAGTGGAGCCTTGCGATGCCGCCGGCCAGCTACAACTTCGCCAGCCTGCCTCGGGTGGAGAGCCGCCACCCGCTGTGGGAGACGCCTGCCCTGGGCGATGCCATCGCCCGCGGCGAGTGTGCCCGGCCCGGTGCCGCCCACGGCCGCCGCGAGCTGCTCGGCGGCGAGGCGCTCACCGGCCGCGTGCGCGAGGTGATCCACCTGCCCGGCAATAGCCTGCTGCCGCTCTACGCCGCCCTCTGCCTGGCGGTGGTCTGCGTGAGCCTGCTGACGCGCCTCTACCCGCTGGCGCTGCTGGGCCTAGCCGGCGCCGGGGTGCTGCTGCTGCGCTGGTCCTGGGAGAACGGCGGCCATCGCCGGGCCGCGCCTCTTGGCCACGATGAGCCCGAGGACACGCCGCTGCATTCGCGCACCGCCGACGGCCCCGGGCGCTGGACCATGGGGGTGGCGCTGCTCGCCGACGGCGCCTTCTTCCTGGCGCTGCTGTTCGGCTGGTTCTACCTCTGGACGGTCTCGCCCGAGTGGCAGATGCCGGCGCGCTCGCCGCTCTCGCTGCCGCTGCTGCTCGCCTCCGGTGCGGCGCTCACCCTCGGTACCCTCTGGCTGGAGCGCCGGGTAGCGGCGCTGACGCGCGGCCGCGAGGCGGGCCTGGTGCTGGCGCTTGGGGGCATCGCGGCGCTGGGTGGGCTGCATGTGGCCCTGCTGGTCGTCGCGCTGCTCAATGCGGGCCTCGCGCCTACCGCCACGGCCCACGACGCCACCCTGCTGGTGGGGCTCGCTTATCTCGCCGCCCACGGCGGGCTCGCCGCCCTGCTGGCCGCGCTGCAGGCCTGGCGGGCAGGACTCGGCCTGGTGGGGGCCCGGCTGCCCTTCGAACCCGGGGTGGTGGCGCTGCTGTGGCGCTACCAGCTCGGCGCCTACTGGATCCTGGCGGCGGCCATGGGGCTGCTGCCGCGGCTGATGGGAGGTGGCCCATGACGGTCCTGCGTTGTTGGTGGGGACCGAGCCACCCCGCCCAGCTGCTGCTGGGGCTGACCCTCTGGAGCCTCTGGTTCGTGATTCTCTACGGCGGCCTCTCGGTGGCCTGCGAGCTGGCGCCGCCGGCGCCGGGGCAGGGGGCCCTTACCGCCATCAATGCCGGGCTCGCCCTGCTTACCCTGACCACCCTGGGGCTGCTCGCCTGGCTGGCCTGGCGGGGGCTCAGGGCCGGCCGGGCCAGCGTGGGCGGGTCGCGCTTTATCGCCCTGACGGGAGCCGGGCTACATCTCTTCTCGACGGCCGGGGTGGCCTTCGTCGGCCTGCCCATCGTGGCCCTGCCGCCGTGCCTCTAGGGGAGGCGTCATGGCCGCACCTTCTCCTTTTTCTTCTCCCTCCCTGGGTGCCTCGCGAGACGCCGAGGACGATCGCGTCGCGGACGGCAGCGCGCGCCTGCTCTGCTCCGTTGCGGGCATGTGGTGCACCAGCTGCGCCCTGGCCATCGAGCACCGCCTGGGGCGCCTGCCCGGGGTGAGCCGGGTGGGGGTCGACTACCTCTCCGCCACCCTGCTGGTGGAGGGCACGCCGGCGGCGGTGGCGCCCGAGCGGGTCGCGGCGGCGCTGGGCCGGCTCGGCTACCGGCTGCGTGATCTGGAGGCGGCGCCGGATGCCCGCCAGCGGCTGGACAGCGAGAGTCGGGCCCTGGCGGGTCGGCTGCTGGCGGCCGCGGTGTTCGGCATGTGGACCATGCTGGCGTCGCTCCTGATCTACGCCGGCGCCCTGCCGGAGCCCCGCCTGGAGCGGGTGCTGGCCTGGGTCTCCGGCGCCTTCGCGCTGCCGGTGGTGACGCTCGCCGCCTGGCCCTTCTACCGCGCCGCCTGGCGCACCCTGCGCGCGGGGCGACCCGGCATGGATGCCCTGGTCTCGCTGGGCGTGATCGGGGCGCTGGCGGTCTCCCTCTGGCTGCTCTGGCGGGGCTCCACGGAGGTCTACTTCGATACCGCCGTGATGCTGGTGCTGCTGCTGCTGGCGGGGCGCTGGGTGGAGACCCTAGCTCGCTATCGCGGGCTGCGCGCCCTGGAGGGGTTGGCCCCGCTGCCGGCGCAAGCCTGCCGGCTGGACACGAGAGGCGAAGAAGCCCGGGTGCCCGTCGCGGACGTGGCGGTCGGCGAGCGCCTTCGCGTGGCCAGCGGCGAGACCCTGGCGCTGGATGGCGAGCTGCTCGATGCCTCGGCGCGGCTGGATCTCGCCCTGCTCACCGGCGAGAGCCGCCCGCGCACCCTGACCCGGGGGGCGCGGCTCTCGGCGGGCTGTCGCAACCTGGGCGTCCCATTCACCCTGAGGGTGACCGCCGAGGTGGGCGAGAGGCGCCTGGATGGCCTCTATCGCCAGGTGCAGGCCCTGCAGGCGGGCAAGGGCGAGCTGCGCCGCCTGGCGGAGCGCTTCGCGGCCTGGCTCAGCCCCGCCGCTGTGGCGCTGGCGCTGGTGACCCTGGCCGCCCTGCTGCTGGCCGGGGTGGCCCCGGAGGAGGCGGCGGTGCGCGCTCTCTCGGTGCTGGTGGTGGCCTGCCCCTGTGCGGTGGGCCTGGCGGTGCCGATCGCCAGCCTGGCGGGCACGACCCGGGCGCTGGAGGCCGGCGTGGTGTTTCGCGACCCGGCGGCCCTGGAGCTTGCCGGCCAGGTTCGCGCCGTGGCCTTTGACAAGACCGGCACCCTGACCATTGGCCAGCCACAGCTGGTACGGCACCAGGAAGTGCGGACAACGACACTGCCGGTGGAACAGCTGGCGGCAAGCCTGGCTGCCCGTTCCGACCATCCGGTTTCCCGTGCCATTGCGGCCGGCCTGGCACAGCCCGGCTTGCTGGCGGTGGAGAGCTTTGCCGCCCTCGCCGGGCGTGGCGTGCAGGGCATGATTGATGGCCGGCAGTACTGTCTGGGCAATCAGCGCATGCTGCAGGAACAGCAGCTGCTGCATGACGACGAGATTCGACAGCTTGCCGGCTTGCAGGAACAGGGCCTGAGCGTCAGCCTGCTGGCCGACAGCGACGGGTTGCTGGGCTGGTTTGCCGTGCAGGACCCGCTCAAGCCGGCAACCGCCGATGCAGTCCGCGAGCTGCACGGGCTGGGCCTGCAGACCCTGATGCTCAGTGGCGACAACCGGCAGGTGGCCGGCAGCATTGGCGTGGCTGCAGGCATTGAGCGGGTGCATGCCGAGCTGTTGCCGGAAGACAAGCTGCAGCTGATTGGCGATTTGCAGCGACAGGGGCTTAAGGTGGCCATGGTCGGCGACGGCATCAACGATGCACCGGCGCTGGCCCGGGCCGATATCGGCGTGGCCATGGGCGCGGCCGGTACCGATACTGCGGTGGAAACGGCGGATGTCGCCCTGATGGATGACGACCTGCACAAATTGGCGCAGCTGATCCGCCTGTCACGACGTACAGCGCTGATCCTGCGGCAGAACATCAGCGTGGCGCTGGGCCTAAAAGTGATCTTTTTGCTGCTGGCGCTGGCC
>WPCG01103379.1_pt1 | contig 13835 bp, 14 predicted proteins | sample 5403311 | NCBI WGS metagenome assembly WPCG01 (sample SAMN12869467, study PRJNA574797) | sludge metagenome | isolation source: wastewater treatment of Control | place: China:Beijing | collected 2019-05-17 | reverse complement strand
TCCATTACGGGTGCGATGGCTATCATGGCGTTTTCCAAAGTGTACGGTTCGGTGTTTTTGGGCATCGGGCGCGATGGCAAAAGCACTGAAAAAGCCCAAGAAGTCTCCATGACCCGCTTGGTCCCTTTGGCCCTTCTTGCAAGCTTGTGTGTAGGCTTAGGATTTTTCATGCAAGAGGTTATCACCCTGCTTTTGGGGCTTGTTCTTCCGCTGGTGCCTCTTGCTTCTGGTACTCCTGAGGGCTTCATTTCCATGCCGCTGATTGTCATGGTCATGCTGCTTTGTGCCATCATTCCTTTTGTGCTCTTTTACCTTGTCAAAGCAAACAACAAAGAGGCGCGCGTTACCGACCCTTGGGCGTGCGGATTTCTCTACAACAATGCCATGCAAATTGGCTCCAACTCTTTCACGGGAGACATTCGCAAAGCCTTAAACTTCCTGCTTAAACACGAAAGCGAAGTGAAAATCGATGGCTATTTTTCCAAGGCTGTTTACACCAAAAAAACCCGCGACCTGTTTTGGGACAAGCTGTATGAACCTGTTGTGCATTACACCATGGTAATCGCGGACAAAATAGGCATTTTTCAAAATGGCAAAACCAACCTTTATGCAGCCTATATCTTGGTTTATCTTTGTTTGGTACTCATCTTTGGGTACTACTTTCTTTAGGAGGACGCAATGGATTACATGTACTTACTTTTACAACTGGTTTCAGCCATAGCGGTCGCTCCTTTGTTTGATGGGATTTCACGAAAATTGCGCGCCAAGTTCCAGTCTCGCGTGGGACCAAGCGTCTTGCAAACCTATTACGACATTTACAAGCTCTTTAAAAGAGGGAGAACCAAATCCCATAGCACTAGCTACATTTACACCATCGCTCCTTATGTGCTCTTTATCAGCGCGGCAGCGATGTTTTGTGCTTTGCCCATCACCTATGGCACAAGCTCGGCCTTAGCACCTTTTTCTGATGTTTTTGTCTTGCTCTATCTTGGGGCCTTGTTTCGGTTTATGTTTATTGTCGCAGGTATCGACACGGCCAACCCTTTTTCGGGCGTGAGTGCGAGCAGGGAAGGAACTGTTGGATTTTATACCGAAGAGGTGGCGGTGATTTGTCTCATTGTGGTGATGATGGGCGCTGGGACCACCAATCTCCCTGCCATTATTGAACTCATACGCGAAGGGGTTTATGGGTACGCCGTGCCTTCGTTTTCCATCGCCGCTACCGCTTTTTTGTGGGTCATGTATGTGGAAACTGGCCGAAAACCCTACGACCTTGCAGAAGCCGAACAAGAGCTTCAAGAAGGGGTTTTGGGAGAGTTTTGCGGGAAAGATTTTGCCCTGATTGATGTGGCGATTTTGCTCAAGCAGTTTGCTGTGCTAGGGTTTTTCCTTGTGATTTTCATCCCGTGGAACTTTAGCAACCCGCTTTTGGCTCTTTTGGTGTTTTTAGCAGAAGTTGGCTTTTTGTATGTGTTGGGTGTTTTTATTGATAACTTTGGCCCACGCTTTACGGTGAACTACGGCCTAAAACGCACGATGCTTTTTGCACTGGCTATTTCATGTACCTCATTGGTACTTTATATTATGGGGATATAACCATGGCACATACGATTGATATTCTTGCTGTTTTGATGATGGTAACAAGCTTTGCGGTCTTTAGTTTTAGGCAGTACCGCCATAGTATTCAAGCTTATGCTGTGCAAACTTTTTTGATTGTGCTCACGTTCTTGGCCTTGTATTTTACCTACGGCACCCACGAACTGCTTGTTTGGGCGCTTACTGCTTTTGTTATTAAGGTCGTGTGCGTGCCCTTGTACCTCCTAAGGCTTGTCAAACGTCTTGGCGTGGTGGTAGAAGATGAGCCTGTTGGCGGGTTTTTCATCTCCCCTGTCGTGGCGCTCAGTTTTTCTCTTGCTGTTGCGATGATGTTTTACAAAGTGTTTGTAAACTTTTCTCTTTTTCAAGATGCCTTGCCTCTGTTCGCGGCGTCGTTTATTTTTATGATGGGTATCTTTGGCTTTGTGCTACGCAACTCATTTATCAAGCAAATCCTCGCTTACTGCCTGTTTGAAAACGGCATCCACCTCAGCCTAGCCCTCATGGCGTACAATTCCCATGAGCTTGTAGAGGTTGGCATCCTCACCGATGCTGTGTTTGCCGTCCTTATCATGGGGATTTTAGCAAAACGTTTTTATGGCACTTATGGAAGCCTTGATACTTCCAAAGCGGTCAACTTAAAGGGTTAACATGGACAATCTCATACTCATACTCACCGTACCTTTTGCCTTTGGCATCATTATGTTTTTTGCACCCTTGAATTTTAAGCTATTGCAAACCTTACATGTAACGCTTAGTGCCGTGGTTTCGGCTGTATTGCTCATGGGCGTAGGCAAAGTGGTTGGCGGAAGCACCCTTTCTGCGTTTAATCACTTCTTGTTTTTGGATGCGCTGGGTGCTATCTTTTTGTCTCTCATCGCCATCACAGGTTTTTTGGTCAATGTGTATGCCACGACGTACATGAAGTGGGAGCTTGAAGCGGGGCATTTGACCTTGAAACAAGTGAAAAACTATTTTGCACTGAGCTTCATTTTTACATGGACCATGAGCCTAAGCGTCGTGTGCAACAATATCGCCTTTATGTGGGCAGCCATTGAAGCCACCACCTTAGCTTCTGTCTTTTTAGTAGCCGTCAATAACGATAAAAAATCCACCGAAAGCGGCTACAAATACGTGGTCTTGTGCAGCATTGGCCTTGCTTTTGCTCTTTATGCCACCATCTTACTCTACGCCGCGGCCAATGGCACCGTAGAAGGCGATGCCATGCTTTACACCAACTTGTTAGCCAATGCGGACCAGATAGACACGGGAGCTTTAAAACTCATCTTTGTTCTTGCTCTCATTGGCTTTGGTACCAAAGCGGGCCTTGCGCCTACGCACACGTGGTTGCCTGATGTACACGCCGAAGGGCCAGCACCTACCTCCGCCTTGCTCTCAGGGGTTTTGCTTAAATGCGCCTTGCTTGGTCTTGTGCGCTACTACGCTATCGTGGCCAATGGGGCGGGGTTTGACTTTGTGCAATCAGTGATGCTTGTTAGTGCGATTTTGACCCTGTTTATCTCTGCATTTTTCTTGATTCGCCAGCACAATGTCAAGCGGATGTTTGCGTACCACTCCGTAGCCCACATGGGCGTTATCGCTTTTGGTTTAGGCGTGGGAGGGGCTATCGGGCTGTTTGCTGCGCTCTTTCACTGTGCGGCCCACTCCTTCACCAAAGCCCTTGCCTTTTGTTCTACGGGCAACATCGCAAGGATTTACGGCACCAAAGACATGACAAAAATGGGCGGCATGATTCGCATCGCACCCCTTACTACAGTGCTTTTTGGGATTGCTATTTGTTCTTTGGTTGGCGTGCCTGGCTTTGCGATTTTTGTGAGTGAGTTTCTCATCTTTAAGGCCGCTGCCCTTGATGGAAAATATGTGTTGATGGGAATCTTTGCCCTTGCCTTAGCGATTATTTTTATTGCGGATTTTTCACACTTCTTTCTTGCTTCTTTTGGTAAAGTGGAAGGCACAGTGGTGCATGATGGAGAGATGAAGCTGGGTGAAAACCTGCCACTTCTTGGGCTAGCCATATTGATTGTTGCCTTTGGTGTGTGGCAATTTGAATCCTTTACTTACCTCTTGGATGAGAGCGTTAAAAGCATACTAAAACAATAGGAATTTTCAATGAAATGCGATACCTTTATACAAGCACTCAGCAACAGAGTTAAAGTTTTAGAAGTCACCAGACAGTACGAAGACCAAGTCACTGCCCTCGTGGAGCTTAATGACCTTCCTGAAGCGGTGCGCTTTTTGTACTACGACATGGGAGGCTACCTTTCTACCATGGTGCCCAACGACGAGCGCACCATCAACAAACACTATGCCCTTTATTATGTCCTTTCGATGGAAGGGGGGAAAATGTTTGCAGGGGACGAGATAGCCCAAGAAGAGAAGTGTTTTGTGACAATCAAAACCCTCATCTCTCCTGATTCTCTCACCTACCCTTCCGTCACTCCCTTGGTGCCCGCTTGCGTGTGGTACGAGCGGGAAGCGTATGACATGTTTGGACTTGTGGCGGAGGGCTTGCCTGACAAGCGCCGCTTGGTGTTAAGCGATGACTGGCCTGAAAACCTTTTTCCCTTGCGCAAAGATGCCATGGATTACCGCTACCGTCCCGACATGAAAGACCACTACATGGAGCCTGAATACGATTTCTTGCGCCCTGAAGGTTCTGGGATGATTGACGTACCTCTTGGGCCGTTACACATCACTGCGGATGAGCCAGGGCACTTTAGGCTCTTTTGCGATGGAGATACCATCATCGATGCAGATTATCGCCTTTTCTACCAACACCGCGGCATGGAAAAACTGGCTGAGAATCGCATGAATTACGACCAAATGGGCTATTTGGCTGAACGGGTATGCGGGATTTGTGGCTACGCCCATGCCATTGCGTGTATCGAGTCGGCCGAAAAAGCCATCAACCTTGAAATCCCTGCGCGCGCCCAAGCTATTCGGGTGATTTGTTCGGAAATCGAGCGTCTCCACAGCCACTTGCTTAACATCGGGCTTGCGTGCGAAGTGACGGGCAATATCAACGCATTTATGCACATTTTCCGTATTCGTGAGTACTCCATGAAGTTAGCAGAACTGGTTACTGGCGGACGCAAAACCTACGGCAACGTGGTCATGGGCGGCCTTAGACGCGACATGACAGGGGTGGAAATCAAAGAAAGCCTCAAAATCCTCCGCACTATCGAAACCCAAGTGGATGAAGTGTGGGACGCGGTCATGGATGACAAACGCCAAATGAGCCGCTGGAAAGGGGTAGGTATTTTAGACAAACAAGTGGCCCGTGACTTTTCCGCCGTGGGACCCAACATCAGAGGCAGTGGCATCAAACGCGACACCCGCTACGACCACCCTTATGACTTTTTTAAGCAGATTGAATTTGACGTAGCCGTCGTGGAAGGTGGAGATGTGTTTGCGCGGGAAATGGTACGGTACATGGAGCTTAAAAGTTCCGTTTCCATCATCCGCCAATGCTTTGAGCTTATGCCCCAAACGCCTATTATCGTTGACCCGAAATTTCACGTAAAACCTGAAAACTACGCCCTAGCGTACGTGGAAGCCCCAAGGGGAGATAACGTCCACTGGATTATGCAAGGAAGCGCGCAAAAAGTGTTTCGCTGGCGTTGTCGGGCGGCTACGTACAACAATTGGCCAAGCTTGCGTTTCCAATTTCGTGGCAACACCATCGCCGATGCGGCACTCATTGTGTGTAGCTTAGACCCGTGCTATTCATGTACAGAGCGCATTACTGTCGTGGATATAAAAAGTAAAAAGAGTAAGATTTTGACCAACAAAGATTTAAAAGCGTTTTCCAGAACCCTTAAAAACAGTCCCATGAAGGATCTGCGATGATGAAGCTTCTTGATATTAGCAAAAAATACGGGGATGCGACGCACAAGTATCCCTTTGAGCCTTACAAGGTGGCAGATAATTTCCGCGGAAAGCCCGCTTATGTTTTTGACCTGTGCATTGGGTGCGCGGCGTGCGGTATTGCCTGCCCTTCCAATGCCATCACCGTAGCACTCAATGGGGAAAAAACCAAGCTTATTTGGGAATTTGACTGCGGGCGGTGTATTTTTTGCGGACGCTGTGATGAAGTGTGTCCCACGGGAGCCATTACCCTCAGCGAAGCGTTTGAGCTGGCGGTTAAATTTGACAAATCCGCCCTTATCCAGCGTGGGGAACTTGAAGTGCAAAACTGCACTACATGTAACAAACCTTTTAGTGCCAAACGGCTTGTCAAATACAGTTTTGAGTGCCTTAGTAAAGCCAACGTAAGCCAAAAACGCCTTGAAGAGGCCAAAGAATACCTTTGCATATGCCCTACATGTAAAAAACATGCTACCGTGGCAGACTTTACCAGTGGAAAAGAGAGGGTAATAGAATGAAAACCTATGAAATGCCACAAGAGATTGAGCTGGCCAACTCCTTAGAGGAAAAACTCGAACTTTTAAAACACATCGGCCGAAGCTTTAGCGTGTTTCGGGTGGATTGCGGGAGCTGTAATGGCTGTGAGATTGAGATTTTTGCCGCCATCACCCCCATGTGGGACCCTGAACGCTTTGGATTTAAGCTCGTCGCCAACCCTCGCCACGCGGACATTTTGCTCTGCACTGGGCCTGTGACGCGCCAAATGTATTACCCACTTTTGCGCGCCTACGAAGCGACACCTGACCCTAAACTGGTCGTTGCCCTTGGGGCGTGTGGTTCTACAGGCGGGATTTTTTACGATGCGTACAGTGTGCTTAGTGGGATCGATAAAATCATCCCCGTGGATGTGTATATCCCTGGGTGCCCGCCCCACCCTGCTAGCATCATCTACGGCCTCACCACCGCCCTTGGCCTCATGGAGCAAAAACTCCAAAAAGAGAGTTACGAAGAAGAAGGCGAATTGCCCCCCTTGGTGGAAGATTCTGTGCTTGGCAACACCCTTTTTGAGCGGGATTTGCTCGTACAGTCTAAACGCCTCATGAGTTATGTTTTTGGGCGCAAGCTTTACGAGAAATACCTCACCGCCCTCGTGCAAAGTGGCAATGCCAAAGACACCAAAGCAACCAAAGCGGCGATTACTGAAGCTATCAAAACAGAGCCAGACCCTAGATACGCCGAGTGTATTGGCATCTTGCACAACGAGATTTACACCCAATACGTTCCTTGCGAAGAGGAAGATAAAATCAGCCTTCACCGCGTAGAATGGGGAAAATGATGGTACACGTTTACAAACTCACCAAGCGGCATTTAGATGGGCCAAAGTCAGAAAATACCGTTGCCAATCAGATTAAAATCTTTTCCACTTGCATCGGTCATGGCGTGGGAACGATTGATTTTAGTGAAAAAGTGCTAGAGATGGACGAGGCTGCCTTTGAAGAAATAGTGCGCCACGGGGGAGAGTATGCGGGTTTTAAACTAGGCAACCTCAGCAAATATTTTGAGATTGAAATCTTCCCAGAGCACGCCGCCAAACTCTTGCCCCAACTGCCCGTCTCTTCCTTTAAAACCCTGCTAGAGGATTTGCGCGAGGGGTATTTGGTGTTGCGAAAGGATATGGCGTGAAAAAAGCACTGTTGTGTGTGGGCAATGAACTACGCGGGGACGATGGCGTAGCCATTGCCCTAGGGCGATTAGCCCAAGAGCAGTTGCCCCAATGGCAGGTTTTTTTTGGCTACGACACCCCAGAGGATACGTTTGGTTCTTTGCGAGAATTTGCCCCCGACATCATCGTTGTTGCCGATGCTATGAGTGGCTTCAAAGAAAACACCATAGAGTTTTTAGACCTAAGCGACGAACGCACCTACATCTACTCCACCCACAACCTTCCCACGCCCATTCTCATCAGTTATCTCAGAAATATTTGCACTAAAACCATTTTTTTGGGCATTCATGTATTGCTCGAAAATGTTTTGCATTTCACCGAGGGGTTAAGCCAAGGGGCCAAGGATTCGGCAGTAGCTTCACTGGAAAAAATCAAAGAGTTGGATGGATTACTAGAAGAGTAACCCCCTGCTTGGAGCGCAGGGGGGGTGGACTTAGGCCTTAAACTGCCCCAGTTCATTGTCAAGCTGGCTGGTCATTTGAGAAAGGTGCTCGCTAGCACTTGCCACTTCTTGAACACTGCGCGCGTTGGAGTTGGCGATTTTATTAATCTCTTTTACTTTTTCGATAATCTCATGAATCTCTTTGGAAATAGACTCATACTCTTTTACACTGCGCTTATTAGCACCCATGCTGGAGCGCATAATGGCCGTGTTTTCGTTGATGGCTTCTTCAAGCTTTTGAGAAGCGTCAGAAAGCACCAAAATCTCTTTAGACGTAGCATCCATCTCTGTGCTGGCATCTGCGATAGACTGCACCACAATATTAATGGTCGTATTGATTTCTGTGAGGGATTTTTGCGTCCGTTCAGCCAGTTTGCGCACCTCATCGGCCACCACCGCAAACCCGCGTCCGTGCTCTCCTGCGCGCGCGGCTTCAATGGCTGCGTTGAGGGCCAAAAGGTTGGTCTGGTCGGCAATGTCGCTAATAACCGTCAACACATCTTTAACCTCATTGGTACTTTGGCTGGTGTGGTTGAGTTTTTCTGCTAGGTGCAGCTCTTTTTGAGAAGTTTCTGTGAGCAGTTTATTTAAACGCACAATTTCTTGCTTAACTTGTTCAAGATTTTTATCGGCACTTTCTAATTGCGCACTGTTTTCTTGGGCCGTTTTGAGGGAAGATTGAATATTTTCAAGCACCTTGGCTCCTGCGCTTGTTGCTTGGCTTACAATATAAGTTTCTTCTTCGGAACGCTTTCCAACCGATGTGGAAGTAGAAGAAAGTTCGTGGGCAATAGAGGCATTTTCTGCGCTGGTTTGGCGCGCTCTTCTTAGCACCGTTTGGATTTTTTCAATAAACAAGTTGACATCTTTTCCCATGTTTGCCAACTCATCATTTCCTTGCACATCGATGCGGCGGGTCAAATCCCCCTCGCCTCGCCCAAGGTCATGAATCATCGCACCAAGGTTATTAAGGGGTTTGAAGATAAAACCCAACAACACCACAATTGCCCCCAAAGAGAGCACGAGCATCACCGCACTTATTGCGATAAAACTGTTACGCTGTTTCGTGATAGCAGCATACGCCACATCCCTGTCAATGGTTGCTAGCGCCTTCCAGCCCGTTGTGCCTACGGTAGAAAATACGAGAATTTTATCCTCACCCTTAAAGGTATACTCAAGCATGCCCGTTTCTTTTTTTAAGACTTCTTGCATTACCCATGCCAGCTCAGGAACGGCCTTATCAAACTGTTTTCCAAGAAACTCTTTATTGGGGTGGGCAAGAAAAAGACCTTTTTGGTCTAAAAATATCAAATAACCTCCCTCAATCTTTGTCTCATTGGCTTTTTCTACCAATCCAGCAAGGGAGACGTCTGCACCTATAACCCCTTTAAATACGCCATTGTGCACCACGGGAGCCATAGCGGTAGTGATAAATGTTTTAGTGATAGCATCTTCGTACACGTCCGAAACTGTAGGCTTTTTAACCTCTTTGGCTTTGATGTACCACCCCCGTTTTCTAGGGTCATAGTCCGCAGGAGGAATCCACCCACTTCCATCAATAAACACCCCATCACGCTCAAAACCAATATACACATCCGCCGATTTTAGGCCACGCATGGCATTTTCCAAATAAGGAAAGATAACCTCTCTGTCTGCAGCATTGTATTCTTTAAGGGTTTGGGCTAGACCTTGAAGGGTGTCAAGGTTGTGCGTAACCCATGCATCAAGGTAATCCGCCGATGCTGTTGATATTCCCGCGAGTGTTTTGGCGACGCTTGTCTGGATATTTTTCCTTGCATCCACATACGCAATGGTTGTAAAAACACCATACCCCAGCACAAGCAACACCCCTACGGCGAGGTAAATTTTTTGCTTAAAACCCATCTTCCACCTTTGTTTTAAATATTTTTTCATTGTATCCAATTGGATATTATTTACGCAAGCATTATTATAACGATTTGATAACACCTTTTTGCTTTACATGTAAAGACCATTATTGATGCTTTTTTTAGGCAAAGAAGTATTGTATTGTAACGCATGAAAGGGTTATTTTTGGGACAAAAAGCCTTGGTGAAAATACGAGCTTAATCCCTAGGGGATCGCAGCGTTGATTTTTTTACGCAATGCTTCTAGTGGAGAAGCGGGAAAGGTACTAAGGTTGCAGTGGAGACTTTTGGCTAACGCATACTGTTTTTCATAGGTTTCTTGCGCTGCATTGATGTTTTGAGCAAAAGCGGTTTGCGCTCCTGCTGTGATGAGAAAAAGCTGAGCATTGGCACCACGAAAGTCTTTTGTGGAAAAATACGCTTCCTCAAACTCCTCCATGATATAGGTATAAGCATGCTCTGCCGCCTCTTTGTGTTTGGCGCAATGGGGATGAATCGCAAGGGGTTTTTTGGGTTCAAGGGGAGGCTGGGGCATCTCTTGTGCAGGAACAGTCACAGGCAAAGTAGGCTCTTTGGGAGAACATCCCACCAATACCATCCCTAAAAAAAAGCCAACAATAACCTTTACCATCAACGCTCTTTGTTTTGAATTCAAGGGGAAATTATAACACAACGCAAAAAGCACCCAAAGAGAAGGGAGCCACGTCCTCTTTGGGTGCCACGGAGATCAAGAATGCCTTAAAAGAGCTATTGCTTTGGAGCCTGAGTGTTTTGTTCTTCGGTGCTGATTTTTTCAATCACCTTGGCGCGGTCTGCCTCGCTCATGGTTGAGAGCTTTTGTTCGATTTGTTTCATCAACTCTGTGCGTTTGGCATCATCGGTTGTTTTGTTCATCTCATCTACCAGTGCCTCGATACTTGAACCTGCAAACACGCTCGTTGCTGCCACCAGTGCTAGAGCAGCCACCTTTTGTCGTAATGTCATTGTTTCTCCTTTGATTTAAGTTGTAATGACAGTATAAAAAAGATCTGTTAGCTAAGTGTAAGTACGACCGTGGTGCCTTTGTCTGGTTCACTTGAAAGGGAGAGGGAGAGGCCAAGCGCCTCACATAGTTGCTTCACAATAGCCAGCCCAATACCCAAACCTCGGGCATTTTCCTTGTAGTAGCGTTCAAAAACCCGCTTTGTGTCGCGGATGCCAAACCCCGTGTCTTGGATGCGCAAGGTATTTTCTTTGAGCACAACATGCACCAAGCCATTGCGGCGGTTGTATTTGCAGGCATTGGTGAGCAGGTTGTCGATAATGCGTGCTAGGGCATTGTAGTTGCTCCGCAGACGCACAGGGTCAAGGTCAAGGGTAAAAACGATGCGCGGGTAGAGTTTTTTCAAAAGGGTCACGTGCGCTTCAACCAGCGTATCTAGCGCCACCTCTTCGTCTTTGGCGATGCGTTGTACATGTAAAAACTGAAGGTTGTTGTGCAGCGAAGCAATCGTGCTAGCACTGAGTTCTATGCGCTCCGTCTCTTCAAAATCTCCCCGCTTGCGCAACAACTTGGCATTGAGCAAAATAGAGGTAGCGGGCGTGTTTAAATCGTGAATAAGGTCTTTTAAAAACTCCTCCAAAAGGCGGAGTGCCTGACGCATGGGGCGCAGAGAATAGGCCGCAAAACCCGCCGCGATAGCTAGCACCAGCACCACACTCATCCCAAAAAGCTTCAAAATCTCTTGGCGCAACACGGCTATTGCCTTTTCGACTTTTTCTTGGGCGTAGATAACTTTTAGCCAGTACGGGCCCGTTGCGGGAAGTTCAAAATAAGCACACAGCCCCTCAGGGCAGCGGTAAATGTGAAAAAGCTGTTTGGCCTCATCTTGGGCCACGATATCCAAAGAAAACGTCCCTCCTTCAAAGTCAAAGGTGTACTCGCGCATCTGATGCAGTACCGCTTGCTCCATCCTGCCAAGGCGGTCTTGGTAGTACATGTAAAGGGTGATGGAGACAAACACAAACAAGGTGAGAAAAAAGAGGGAAAAAGCGGTAAAAAATGCCTGTTTTTCATAGTTTTTCAAGGCGGTACCCTATGCCCTTGCTGTTGGTCACTTCAAAGCCAAAGGTTTTTTTGAGCTTGCTAATAAGCACCCGAAGGCCCGCATCGCTGGGGCGGTTCATGTGGTCAAAAAACGCTTCTTTTTCCACCACCAGCCCCACGTTACGTAGCAGTAGAGCCAACACAGCTTTTTCCACCATACCCAAATCTATCTCCTCCCCTTGGCGGTACACGCGATTGGCCAGCAGGTCAAACACAAGGTCGCCATAGGTAATGGCAGGATTTTTGCGACGCAAAATAGCTTTGATGCGAATCAGTAGCTCGTCCATGTCGAAGGGTTTTTTGATGTAGTCATCGCACCCGCTTTGAAACCCACGCGACACCGAAGCGATGTCCCGCAAAGCGGTGATAAAAAACGCAGGAGTCCCATCGCCCGCGTCCCGCAATAGCCCCAAGGCATCGGCACCATCGAGCAAAGGGACGTTGACATCAAACAAGTACATGTCATACACTTCCTCATACGTAGCCTCTAGCGCCTCCTCGCCATCATACACCACCCTCACCTTGTATCCCTCTTGGGTTAAAAGCTGGCACAAGGTCTGGGCTAGCATTTCATCGTCTTCTAGCAAAAGAATGTTGTGGCTGTGGTTCATGGTTGCAGGGGCGTAAAGGGACGGCTAGGCTGCTTGGAGCGGGCGTTTACCAGCGCTTCTGCTTCTTGGCGGGCTTGCTTATTCATGGCGGCAAGTTCGTACTTAATCTCTTCCATCACCCTCTGTTTTTCTTCGACACTGTGGGCTTGGTTCATCTTCTCAATCAACACATCAATGGTCTTGTTTTGCCCATTTGCCACAACTGCCAAAAGAGCAAAACCGACCAAATACCGTTTTAATCCTTGCATTTTCTTCCTCCAAACTCTTCCCTTAATGGTACTCAAATAGTATTAATTAAGTGTAAGTTTGGCCTTACATGTAAACCTTTTGATAGCTACGCTTTAAACCGTCCCAGTTCTTGGTTGAGTTTTTCGGTTTGTGTATTGAGGTATTCGCTGGCACTTGCCACCTCCTCCATGCTGCGCATGTTGCTTTGGGAGATTTCACGAATCTGGCCCACCTCTTCGACCATTTTTTCTACTTTTTTAGCACTTTCTAGGTAGTCTTTGATGGCTTTTTCTGAAGCCGTGACCGCTTCGCCCATTTTTCCTACGGTTTGGTTTACTTTTTCACCCACCGCACTGCCCGCTTCTGAGAGTTCCATCATGGCATGGGAAGAGCTGTTCATCTCACTGCTTGCATTGATGATAGACTGTACGACCACGTTAATCGTCACGTTAATCTCCGAAAGGCTTTTTTGCGTACGCTCAGCCAAACTGCGCACCTCATCTGCCACCACCGCAAACCCCCGCCCGTGCTCCCCTGCGCGCGCGGCTTCAATGGCTGCATTGAGAGCCAAAAGGTTGGTCTGGTCGGCAATGTCGTTGATAACCCCTAAGATATTTTTCACCTCTTCCGTGTTGCGACTCACCTGCTCCAAGCGCCCCGCTAGCTCAACCTCTTGGGAAGAGAATGTACGCAAATGGGCGTTGAGGGTTTGGATCTCTTTTTGGACGTCTTCTAGGGTTTGGCTGGCCTCTTTAAGAGAACCTTGCGCTCCCGAAGCGCCTTGCGTGGAAGTGGCAAGGTACTCTTTAAGCGCCACACCCCCTTGGCTCACTTTTGCGATAATCTCACTCTCTTGTTCTGCCCGTTTGCCCACCTCAAGCGAGGTGGTACTAAGCTCTGAAGAGATAGCGGCATTTTCACTGCTGGAAGTTTTTGATTTTTGGATGAGGGTTTGGATTTTCTGAATAAAAAGATTGACGTTGTTAGCCATTTGGGCAAGCAAATCCTCTCCATGCACCTCCAACCTAGCGGTCAAATCTGCCTCTTTTGTAGCCAAGTCCCGCACCCTTTCGTGCAGTGCTACCAACGGTTTAAAAGTAAACTTAAGCGCACCGATTGTTACAAGTAATCCCAGCACCACAAACCCGACGGCAATAAGCACATTGTTCCACAGCTGGTCATAGACGCTTTGGTAGGCCACCGCCTCATCCACCCCTACCACCACACGCCAGCCTGTCTTTTCGACCGTAAAAAAGGCCACCATCTTGGGGACACCTTTAAGCGCGTACGCATAAAACCCTTCGGTGTTTTTCGTCGTGTACTCTTGTAGGCTTTTTAATGCAGGGTCAAGTTCCACAAAGGTTTTTCCCACCAC
>WPCG01166888.1_pt1 | contig 13839 bp, 11 predicted proteins | sample 5403311 | NCBI WGS metagenome assembly WPCG01 (sample SAMN12869467, study PRJNA574797) | sludge metagenome | isolation source: wastewater treatment of Control | place: China:Beijing | collected 2019-05-17 | reverse complement strand
GAGAACTTTCATTGCATCAGAGTTAAATGATGCCATCTCTACCGGGTCAAGGAACTCTGTCTTTGCGCCGATAAGCGGGTCAACGGTCATAATAATGAAACCGAATCCAGCTGCCTCAAGAGCCTCACGGTCTTCCTTCTTGGTCGGACCGTCAGAAATAATGATACATGGTACGTCCTTGTAGATCTCGCGGGCTGCGGTCGGGCCGGGTGCACTTGCATTGGGGCTTATCATCACATAGAAGTCTGCACCCCAGTTCTTAAGTTCTGCAGTTGCAGCTGCCTCATCTTTACCCATTTTAGGACCTGTACCGAAAACGCGCACAGAGATTCCTTCTCTTGCCGCGATCTCATCCTGTACCAGATCGATAACCTGGCTCATACCAAGATTACCTAACTTAATGAATCCAATCTTTGCCATAAAAAATCACCGTATTGCAATAGGCAGAGTAGCATATATTACTTTTGGAATAAGACGTAATGACGTGCTATTATAAATGGATACGAGCTGTTAAGGGAAACTTTTAAGTCGGGTGCCCGAAAACCTTAAAAGTAATGTTGCATATTTCACATCAATCTCGGCACTATATACTGTTTCACAACGGGATTAAAAATTTAGGTTTGATCGTGTGAGTAATGCTGACAATTCTCAGGAAAGGGTTAAGTTAGTAGTTTTTGATATGGACAGCACCCTAATAGATGCTGAGACCATTGATGAACTTGCAGCGGTAGCTGGAGTTGGACATAAAGTAGCCATCATTACTGAAATGGCTATGAATGGAAAGCTTGAATATTCACATGCCCTTAATGAGAGAGTGAAGCTACTGGAAGGGCTTTCAGTACAAAAGGCACAGGAAGCTCTCGACAGGATGCCTTTTATGCCTGGAGCGCATGAACTGGTCAAATTCTTCAAATCCCGGGGTTACAAGACTGCAATGATATCCGGTGGATTTACCATTGCCACCGAAAGGATAGGCAATGCGCTGGGTATGGACCATGTAGTTTCGAACGAGCTTATAATTAACAACGGCTGCCTTACAGGAGAGGTCACGGGGCCGCTCACAGGACATGGGAACAAGGAACTTGTCCTGGAAAAGATCTCCCGTGAATATGGGATAGAGCCTGAAGAGTGCATTGTTATAGGCGATGGGGCAAATGACATCTGTATCTTTAAAAGAGCCAGGTATGCCATTGCATTCAATGCCAAGCCCATACTGCATCAATATGCAGATGTTGTGATTACTAAGAAGGACCTCGAGGCAGTAATTCCAGTGATAGAAGCGCTGGATGTGTAAAGCCAGAATCGTGCATTATGAATGCATGAAATGCCAGCTCTTTTGCTGGATAGGGAGGATTAACAAGATATGTTCAAGGAACTGAACGATAAAAAGACTGAGCTTAAAAAGCAGTCAGAAGATTACAAGGCAAAGAGGAATGAACTCAATGCAGAAGCAAGCACATTAGCCGCAAAGCGTAATGAGCTGAACAAAAAGACCAAGGACCTTATCAACGAAGCGCAGGACTTCAAGAAGCTTCGTGACGAGAACAACGAAAAGGTCAAGGAATACAAGGTAATTCGCGACGATGTCAATGCAAAGGCCAACGACATATTTGCAAAGATAGACCAGATCCGCAATGAGAACAACATGGGCGGTCCTTCTATCAAGGACATACGCAAGGAAATAGACAGGCTCGAATTTGCCCAGCAGACGGAAGTTCTCACAACAAGCAAAGAGAGAGAGCTTGTTAGCAAGATTACCGATCTCCAAAAACAGTACGTTGCAAAGAAAGGACAGCTTGAAGGCAATCAGGAGCTTAAGCAGTTACTGACCGAGGCCCAGGAAATAAGGGATGAGGCTTCAGAGCACCACAAGGTACTTTCCGAGTATGCCCAGAAAGCGCAGGAATATCATGACAAGATGATAACTACTTTCAAAGAGGCTGACAAGATACGTGCTGAATCCGACGCTGCTCACAAAGACTTTGTCAAGTTCCAGGAAAGCGCAGACGAGCAACACAAGCTCTTCATTGCAGCTCAGAAAGAGATCCGCGACATTGACAAGGAACTTCGCAAGATGAAGAAGGGCGATGTTGACGGGAAGAAAGAGGCTGCAAAGGCAGATGCTCGCAAGGATGCCGAGGATATTTTCGATAAATTCAAGTCCGGTGGCAAACTTACAACCGAGAACCTCATGGCTCTTCAGAGATCAGGACTTCTCAAGTAAAAAGCGCATCATACAGGGTGATAACATCACCCTGATCACTGTTTTTCTTTTTTCATATGGCCCTTATTGAACCCCTGCTCAGCAAAGGCTTGTAGATTCTTCTTTCCTTAATACTGAGATTAACAGTAATCCTCGCTAAATTCAGATCAAAATCTTCAGGGATGGACCATCATATTGAAGAGCCTATTTCCGCTTCCAGATGAAACTCACGATAAGTATCATCAGCAAGCTTTCCCATACTCCCAATGAAGGTGCCTGTTTATTGATATTGACTCCCTCCTGAAAAGCGGAAAGCTCGATAACTCCAGTGCTTTGTTTCAGCATGATGCTTTCTTCAACAGCCCCGTCCCTAGGATAATACACGTAAACAGGGAAATTTATGTACTCGACTATCGTTGTTTCATTGGTGAGAATGAAGACAACAGGAACATCTGTGATACCATTTAGAGTTGCATATTTATCCACTATATCGTATATCTTCCCAGTATCCTTTTCAGTATATGTTTCCCCATTTCTCCCATCATCATACAACTCGATTAAAATATAACAGCCTTTAGGATCAGAACCATACCTCATAACGAGTTCGGAGAAGTAGAAAGACATTTCCTGCCAAGAATCGTCCCCAATAGTCCTCAATTTGTTTTCATATACTGGTGCCGGGTTCTCTTTATTGAGGGAAGGAAACTCCCCGCAAGTCTTCAGGACTGCAGGATCATATATCGGGCTGCCCGGATTCGTCAGGTTTTCAATTCCATAATTCGATAATTCTATAATTCGGCGCCTCTTCATCTGGCCTTCCTCCCCCAATTTCATTATTACTTCTTCGTTATTTCCCCAACCTGTAAAAGATATATTATTAAACTCATAACCCGGGATGCCGATAGGAGTTACATCTCCCCCCGGGGAATCATTTAATCTAACGCTATCGTTAGAATAACTTGCATTTTCAGCGGCAAATCCAATACAAGAAAATGATATTAAAAATAGAGCCAATGCGTATATGGTTCTTTTTGAATAATTTGGCATATTAACTCCCATTTTATTGACTTTTTTGTTGTTTCCTATTTCTTGCAAGGCAAAATCAAATTAACGTCACATAAACATAGCAACATATCTTACATACTAACAAGGCTTTTTAATATAATAAATATGTAGTATTTCAATTTTAGTTAAGATGAAAAGCAGAACTACAATAAAAAGGAGATAAAATAAATTGGGTCCATATATATGGGCCCAATACCAATAATTTAGCAATATCTGGCCACTAACCCAGGAGCCACCCAAAATAATATGTCCTCAAACCCATGTAAGATGAAAACATTATTTCCTTCATTAACACCATTGCGACTATCATTCGCATCATGTAGTACCGATATATTATAAATGTTCCATTTTTTATCATCAGTATAGTATCTGGGGTTTGAAAATACGGTCTGCCCCGATGTATCTGCATGAATCCACTGGTTTCCATCCCAAAACTCATTGAATTGATGGGCGGTATTTATTTGCCCCAATGTAAAAGCCACACCAATTTTTCTTGTTGGGATTCCCAATGCTCTTAAGTACGATGCATATAATACTGCATATTCGTCACATATTCCAACATAACCATTATCTATAATCCATATATCTGCTGCAGTATACAGAGGATTTAAAGCACTTACATCATAAGTCATTTTAGTGTTTACTTCTTGAAGTACGGCATATGCGGTTTGATAAGGAGTACTGGTACCATCGCCTGCAACTGCAGCCCTTCTTGCTACATCGTACTGATTATGGTGATGCACACCGTCCACCTCTAAGCTTATCCCCCCATCTGGATCAACCAGATAGCCAGCATTGTTATTGTACATTCCAATCATAGGAGTACTAATTGTAGGAGCACTGGTTAAGTAATATAAAGAATCTACTTGGACATAAGCTAGAATACGGATTGGTTTAGCACCAACTGTTGGGAAATCTGCCGGGTTTACATAGAATGGCAATGAGATAACAATATCTCCTCCAGGGGCAAGATTACTATATGAAGTCGCCCATCCTAGCATTTCGTCTTCTGAACGAAGTACAACGATTCCGTTTGCGGTGGTGGTACCATAATTGTGGAGTGTGATCTGATTTCCAACTATTGTGTTTTGTACCCATCTCCAGTTACAATAAGCACCCGTAACGACTACATTTGGTACTGTGACATATGATTTTGTAGAATATGTGCTTATCTGTTTATCTGATTTTTCATGGGAAAGAGAGTCAGACTCAGAAGAAAAATCCATCTTTATGATATTTTCATCTATGCTCACAGTATCATATGTTTCATATTTTCTCTCTAAAGCGTTGTCAATTAAAACTGAAGATATCTCAGAATATGACATAAAATTCTTTTCCAACTCTTCCCAGGAATAGTTTTTGAACTCTTCTAATTGCAGCAGTTGATCAATATACATTTTCTTAGATGTTGCGCAATCAAACTCCGAAAATGCTCTTGCTTGCGAAGTTGTGTTTGCAAGGTCCCCCAGTCCATTAATAGGGCCTCCCTCCCACAGTTTCATCATTACTTCTTCGTTATTTCCCCAACCTGTGAAAGACATATTATTAAACTCATAACCTAGGATGCCGATAGGAGTTACATCTTCTCCAATTAAGTCATTTACTCTAATGCTATCGTTATAATAATTTGCATTTCCAGCGGCAAATCCAACACAAAAAAACGATATTAAAAAGACAATCGTTGCATACAAAATCTTGTTGTGAATCAAATTTTTTCCTCCTTAAGATAATTTTTCATTATATAAAGTATAGATTTTTTATATATAAACTTTTTTCCTTGTAGAATAATACAAAATTGTTTGCTTTAAAAGGAAATCTTAATCATTAATGTCCTGTATTCTTTAATATAACAATAAATCACTTTACACAATCAGTCCCTAAATGAATGTACAGACATATACATATTATTTTCAGTTGGTACTAATCTATTTATACTAATTCTACAAGGATTTCCCTTTCATCTCATTATTTTACAACATATGATAGGTCACTTAAAAAGTATTTGAAAGAACTGCTTTCAGGGCAGACTCTGTTATAACTCCGACGAGATGTAAAAAATCAATAGCCTTAGAAACGAAGAGGGATTTTAGAGGGTCTATCTCATCAGCAAAATGGATGTCGGACACAAAGTACACTGAAAATATCCAGAAAAATATTCGCCTCGAATTCAGTGCAGTCTCTTTTCAAATCACTCTTCAAGCCCTAGCTTTGACTGCCTGAAAGAAGTATCCCTCATCAAACAGGGACCTGCTGTGAAAACCGGATCTTTGTACAATCTATTCCAGACAGACCTGAGGGACTCCATATGCACGTTACCGTAAGGTAATGGCATGCATGCACACGGAAGAACATCGCCCTCGGGAGTTATGTGCAGCCATTTACGTCCTGCAAAGCAGCCGAAGCGTTTGACCATGTGAGGTATTGGGAAGACCCTGGGCCCTTCCATATCCGCCACCTTCGCTACAAAATCATCGAACTTCTGAAGGTCTTCCGGTGAAAGTACCTCGTCCCTGTGATTGAGCCAGCGGCCCGTGGGCACTATCTCAAAGAAGGAAAGTTCGTGCACACCCGCATCCCTTGCAAGGGAATAGAAGTCATCCAGCTCGCCTATGTTGCGTGGAGGAGCACAACGTACATGTTCACAAGCATGCCGACATCCAGCCCTTGTGGATAAATGACATGGCCTCCCTGAAAACACCGAGGCGACTCCTCATGGCGCTCATCTGGCTTGTGGCGATTTCGCGATGGAGATGTATTACTACGAACCCTGACGCAAGCTATATGAAACAATGGCTACAATTAAGTAGACAGATGACTTGGTACTTGAAGATGTAAAACAATGCATCGCCATCCACCGATGATAAAAACTAAATAATCGGGAGATATGAATGTGGCAATTATTTCTAAGATAAATATGTTAGAGCAACCGGAGCAGCATGTCCTGTCTATCCGCACAAATATCCATTTCGACGATTACCCAACAGTTGCTGGGCAAGCCTATGGGAGAATCATGGAGTATGCGGCTCGAAAGGGCCTGCTGTTCTCCAGCGGCCCCTTTGTATGCTACCATAATGCGGATCTTGAAAATCTTGATGTAGAAATGGGCTTCCCTGTTGCTAAACCAGTGACAGGAGAAGGCGATATCATGGGATATGTTATTCCTGTCCAGAAAGCGGTGTCAGGCATATTCTTAGGTGCGTATACTGATACCGATCCGTTGATGATGGAAATTATACAGTGGATAGCAGAACATGGTTATGAGCAACAAGGAGGGATATACAATTATTATCTAAATGATGAAGACCGTCCTGTAGGTGAACTGCTTACACAGATTGTTGTGCCAATAAAATAGATTTTTACATGTGTTTAAAGTCCCAAAAGATGCGCAAAGGACAGGCGAAATATCTGCCCTTTTATGATTCTGCTGCATATCGAGTATCTGCCAGAAGAGGGTGAACACCAAGCATGCAAACAAAATCGCCGGCGCGGCAAATTCAAATTGACCATGCTTCCTGTAGTCATAGTATGCCATACCTAATTTGGCGGAGAAAATCACTTTGTTGATCACTGTTATAATTTGATCAGATACATCTTCCATGTGTTCTCAATCGCTCCGGCTACGTCCCCGGAAAGGGAGGCTTAGGCTGTTACACTGAACATGCATACCAACTGGATAATTGATGAAAATTTGTCAGACAGTGCATTTAGAAGAATTATCATGACACGGCATAAGTACATTAAAAGCGTAGAAAAAGATGGCTTTTGTTAGCTGCAAGTATTTTTTTAGTTTATACTTTACACTGCTGATGAATTTAACCATGCTGCAGCGCGTATTTATAAGTTGCTTTTAGTCATATTATTTTTCCAGTCCGAGTTTTGACTGCCTGAAAGAAGTATCCCTCATAAGACAGGGGCCTGCAGTAAAAAGAGGGTCCTTGTATAACCTTTTCCATACAGATTCCAAGGATTCACTGTGGATGTTACCGTACGGCAGAGGCATGCAGGCGCAGGGAAGGATATCCCCTTCGGGAGTTATATGCAGCCATTTCCTCCCGGCAAAGCATCCAAAACGCTTTACCATATGTGGTATCGGGAAGACCCTGGGTCCTTCCATATCTGCCACCTTCGCTACAAAATCATCAAATCTTTGCAGGTCCTCTGCTGACAGCAATTCATCCTCATGCTCCAGCCAGCGTCCAGTGGGCACTATCTCAAAGAAAGAGAGCTCATGAACGCCTGCCTCCTTCGCAAGCGAATAGAAATCATCCAGTTCCCCGATATTGAGTGGAGAGAGCACTACATACATGTTAACGAGCAAGCCTGCATCCAGTCCGTTACGGATAGCAGACATCGCCTCCCTGAATACACCGGGACGACCACGCATATGGTCGTGGCCTGCTTCGGTCGAACTGTCAAGGCTGACGCTGAGCATATACAGCCCTGCATCCTTAAGACTTGCTGCGCGCTCTTTTGTAAGGCCCACACCCGAAGTGAAAAGACCGGGAATAGCTTTAGACTGGTCCACGTAAGTTATGAGCTCTTCGAGCCCTTCATAAACAAGGGGCTCTCCCCCGTCAAAGATTATCAACGTTGTTCCAAGTTTTTGCGCCTGATCTATGACTGATCGCACAACTTCCGGCGACAGTTTTGCCTTGTTCCGGGTATCGGGGAGGGCACAGTGTATGCACTTATTGGGGCAGTCTTCGGTTACCGATATGGTAAGCTGCTCCGGAACAAAACGACCTCTCATAGCACTCATCTGGCTTGCAACAAGCCGGTCAAAGGCTTTGCTGGGTACCGGAGGCATCCAGGTGGAATAGATCAGCCTGTCATTCTCCACTTTTGAAGGCTTTGTTCCTTCAAAGATCTCCAACATGTCAGATACGAATTTACCGGCTATCGAAGAAGCCAGACCCGAGGTTCCCATGCGCACTTTATTATTCTCCACCCTGGCATACACCTTAAAAAGAGAGTTCCTGTAAAAGAAATACTTCTTCTGCATACTCTTGTCCATGTATTATTTTGTCCGCAGGATAGCCCGGTATGAGAGTAGTGCTGAGGGGTTTTTCTTCAGGATCAGCCGGGATATCTGGACAGCCTGATTGAAGGGAGTTCCACCCAGAACCTTCAGATCCTCACCTTCAAAGACCTTCATCATCTCGTTTATCTCATTATCGCTCATTTTCCGGAGTGTTTCAAGGGCAAACCTTCCAAGATAATACTCTGTCCGGTAAGCCTCATTCCATAATCTCCTATACTCTGAGAGCGCTCTTCTGGAAACATCTCCTTTTGCAATTGCATCCGCGGCAACGTCACCGCACATCTGGCCGGCATGCATGCCATAACCTATTCCCGACTGACCCGCAGAGCCGCCAGTGAGCATGATACCATCAGCGACCATATCACCAGGTATGGCTGCTATAGGGTCACCACCAACTGAAGTGCTTATGATCGTAAGATTTTCTATGCCTTTGAGGGCTTTGAACCTTCCAACCCAGGCATCGAAAAAGTCCGAAACGTCCCTTCCATGTCTGCGCACATATACCCCCAGAGTCGCACGATTGCCGCCGCAGGGCGAGTAAGTGGACTTCCAGCCGGGTGCATGGTTACCTACATAGTATTCGAACATGTCAGGCTCACCAATGCCATCAGCTTCAACCTCAGCCTCCATAGCCCATGCAATGTCCTCAGGATGCTTCAGGGACCTGAGTCCCAGCAGGCCGGCTATCTTTGAGTTGATGCCATCTGACACGATGACAAGCCTGCATTTAAGTTTGCCCCGGGAAGTGCTCAGGGTAAAATAGTCCCCGGTCCTGAGAACATTATGCACTTCGACATCCATACGTATGTCAACTCCTGCATCAATGGCCTGTTTTGCATAGAATTCATCGAACTTCCTGCGGTCAAGGAAATAGGATTCGCCTTCGAATATTACCTCCCTGCCTGAAGGAGCAATTATGTGAGCGCCTTTGAGTGTCTTGATGACATAACTCTGGTCCACAGTCTCGCCTGTCCTGTCAAACATGCCTTTGAAAAAGGTGTTCGCGGGGTGTGAAGGGATACCTGCTGCTTCCTTCCTGTCAAGCAGGATAACACTTCTGCCCTTTCGGGCGGCGTTCCTGGCTGCCATCACACCGGCAGGGGAAGCACCTATTACTATTATATCAGAATCCATTATAATACCCCTGTTACCTGACTCAGTATTCCTGCATATCCCGGCAGGAGAATAGAAAGCACGACATCCAGTATAAGGGAACCAAACATTATTCCCCTGTACCTTGAGCCCTGCAGGAAAAGCCTGCCTCCCCTCTCGGGAGTGGGCGTCCCTACAAAATCAAATGACTGAGAGAGCATCCAGCCGCCTGCAAGGAGTGCACCTGCGAAATAGACAGGACCTAGCCCTGCAGTCAAGCCTATTGCAAGAGATGCTATCACGCCTACAACCCACATGAAAGTGACAAACTTTGCGGTCGCAGGCACTCCGAAAGTTACCGGGAACGTGGGAGCACCTCTTGCACGGTCCCCGACAACATCCCTTGCGACTCCCGACAATGTAAAGCCCCAATCTGTGAAGCACATCATCAGTCCCAGGAAGATTGCAGGCAGAGGAAGTATGGAGCCATAATCGGGCTGTTTAAGGATGCCTGCAGGGTCAAAAGCTAGCCAGATACCTATCGGTACGAGACCGTAAGCTATGCCCACAGGCACGAAGCTCAGGAAGGTGGCCCTTTTCGCAACGGCCGAATAAACGCTGATGGTCGCCACGGCAATCAGGAGCACCACAAATGACTCGGGATTGAGATACAGGGCCGCCGCACTGGCTATCAGGAAAAGCACGAAGGAGTATTTCAGAGCTTTATCCCTTGTGAGCCTGTCCGATACAAGAGGACGATTTGGCAGGTTTATCTTGTCGATATCCATGTCACAGCAGTCATTGTAGACATAGGAGCTTGTGATAGCAGCATAACCTCCGATAACTGCGATAATGAAAGGGATAAGAGATGGAAGGGAGCCCGTTGCAAGATAGGCTGCCAGCAATGCACTTGCTGCAGGCAGTGCAAAATCCATTTCAGCTATTTCCGGGCGAAGCAGCTCTATATAGGGATTCCTTGTTTTTGTATCGGAAGTTGAAACCATGTATATCACCGGGAGTTTTATCCCTAATTTCCAGTATTATATATTAGTATTAGGGTCTTTAAAAAGACCTAAATATACTGCAGAAAATTGACAGCCAATGACTACAATCACGGATTGTGGCCAACGATTACCTGTACATTCGGGAGGCTTTCTAGCTTATCCACCAGCGTATGCCTGAACCTTTCCACCAGTAGATATGTGAATTCCGCTTCAGGGTTCAGCTCTGCAAGCCTGATGGTATTGATATATGCCTGCTCCAGGGATTCCTGGTCAGGCGTTCTTGGCACTTCCGCATTGAGAGGATAAATCTCTGCAAGCTCCTGAGGATAGGAACCGAAGGGTGGTTTGAAGACCAGTACGTTATCATATCCGCTGTCAAGATTTATGGGAGCCGGCCTGATGAGGGCTGAGCCACGTATCGTGAAGCGTTCGAGCTGGTTAGCAAAGCGCAGTACCTCAGGCCTCTTCGCAGATTCAGGGCCGCAGTAGAAGAAAGTAGATTTAGATGCAGGGTCCAGTTTCTCGAGCCACTCTGAATGGGTGTACATCTGTTTGAGAGCTTCAAGCATGCGCGGATGTGAGCGGCAGCGCTGCTCAACAAGCTCCAGGAGATTGCCTTCCCATATCGCCTGCTTTATGATGCGTATCTCTTCAAATGTGACGTAAAGGTTGTGCCTTGCAAGTAGTTCCGTAGAATTGTGGGCTTTTTTGAGCTCTTCCGGGGAATGTTTCAGGCAGATTGGACATGAGCATGGGAGATACTTCAGGTCGTCCATATGGTAAGTCCCTCTGCTTGTGATGTAACGCCGGTCCTTGGCATATAGCGCATATGCTGCCGAGTCGAACAGGTCACACCCAAGCGCCACGGCCAGGGCAAACATCATGGGATGCCCGGCGCCGAACAAATGTACGGGAGCTGTGGGATCAAGCCCTTTCTTGGAGGAGGCAATGACGTCCACAAGGTCAGCATAGCGGTATGATTCCATGAGCGGGACAACAGCTCCGAAGGGATAGACATCAAAACCTGTTTCTGAGAGGGTCCTTGCACACTTCTCCCGCAACTGCATGTAGGAAGAACCTTGGACAGGACCAGCCAGCAGCATATCCCCGGTCACAAGCTTCCTGGCTGCCTGCAGACGTTCGATGGTAATGTCAAGTTCCTCACTGGCACGCTCAAAGCTGACATCAGGAGGTGTCGGTATATCCAGCGGTACACCGATATCACTGCCAATCTTCTGCTGGAAGTCTATTATCTGTTCATTGGTGACCTCGACCTCGCCATATACCGAGAGCTGGAACGAACCCGAGTCTGTCATTATGGGGCCGTCAAAATCAAGGAGCGAGTGAAGGCCGTCTTTCAGGGCTTTTTCTCTCAGTTCATCCTTGCGGTAAATGATGTAGGAGTTAGTGATCAGTATCTGGGCCCCGAAGTCCCTCATCTCTGAGGGTTTTATCGTCTGGATATTGGGGTTGATCACTGGCATGACCGTGGGAGTCTCCACAACGCCATGGGGTGTTGTAAGCCTGCCTATACGGCCTGCTGTGTCCTTATGGATAATATCGAATCGTAATGACATATAGGGGAGTAGATAAAGGTAAAGATATATGTAACTTCTTACATGGAGAGCAGGAGTATCTCGCGATGATTTATTATACTAAAAGAAAAGTTATGGATTATATATGCATGTAAGGCAAATATTAGGGAATTCTCATTGCATCTGTTCACATATGAACAATGAGTGTTGAAAAGGATTGGTGTAGCGTCTTTAATGATATTCGAGAGTTTTATAAGAAGCAATTTCTTGCACTCCGGTTCCCACAAAAATAGCTGAGTCTTATGATAGATGTTATATGGATATTCATATTTCTGTGCCTTATACAGTCTGCCATTTTTTCAGGGCTAACTATCGGCCTTTTTGGACTGACGCCCCTGAGACTTGAAATCGAGGCGGAATCCAGGAACCCTTATGCCTTGAAAATCCTGAGCCTCCGAAAGAACTCAAATTTCCTTCTGGCCACACTTCTGTGGGGCAATGTAGGTACAAATGTATTGCTGGCGCTGCTTACAGACAGAGTTATGGCAGGAGCTATAGCTTTTGTATTTTCGACTGTGGTGATAACCTGTTTCGGAGAACTGGCACCACAGGCATATTTCTCACGCAACGCCCTGAAAATGGGAGCATATCTTTCGCCTCTTGTTAAGGTATACAGCTTCCTGTTATACCCTGTTGCAAAACCTTCGGCGATGGTCCTTGACTGGTGGCTTGGTAAGGAGAAGGTCGAGTATTTTAAGGAGAGGGCTTTCAGGGCTATGATCATGAAACATATGTCGTCCGCAACCTCGGATATCGACAGGTGTGAAGGTATTGGAGCCTTGAACTTCCTTTCAATAGATGACCTGGACATAAAAAAGGAAGGATCAATCATACACCCAATGAGCATTGTACAGTTACATTTTGAAGGTGACCTACCAATATTTCCCAAGATAGGGAGTTCGCCGGGGGACGCATTCGTCCAGCAGGTGGCAGCCTCAGGAAAGAAGTGGACAATTGTTATCAATGAGATGGATGAACCAAAAATAGCCATTGATTCTGATGCCTTCTTAAGAGGAGCTTTGCGGATTGATGACAATTTCAATCCTTACAGATACTGCCATCACCCCATCGTAGTATCTGACCCGAGGGAAAAGATAGGCGGTGTTATCAACAAGCTCAAGGTCTATCCAATAGACTCAGAAGATGACGTCATCGACCAAGACCTGATCATTTACTGGAACAAGAACGACCCTGAAAGAAGGATAATCACGGGGTCGGATATTTTGGGCCGCCTGCTACGCGGAATAGTTCTCAGGGTAGAATGATTGACAAGTATAATGAAGTAGCTGCGGCCTTCCTGCAACCACAGAGTCTATTATATCAGAACGGTGTATTAGATACCATGAGTATAGTTTGATAGGTCACATATAGCATGCACATATATTAAAACCGCCAGTTGAGACAGTAATTGTTCATATGGTTTACGGTATCGGCATCACATGATGCTGCCGAACTATTTTTGACTATCCTGCGTAGGGAACGATTAGTGCCTTTGTCCACTGGAATGCAACATAAAAGTGCCTTATCAAGGCCATCTGTTTTGGCAATTATTGATTAAAGAACCGTAACACAACTTGCATGAATAATCGTGTTTGAAGCACGCTTAGTAAATTAAAGGCGCATCCTCAATTGTAATCAAGATGCAGGAAGAATAGCGCAAATGCTAGCACAAGAACAAAAACGACATCATCATCACACCATGACCTTCGGTCAGGGTCATCATAACAATAGGAACAGAAAGTGATAGAATAAGTGAGCTGGCAGCGATCCGTAGTTCCCGAAGACTCGCGTACTTCAGTACAGTATGGAACGCTGGCGGACTTATCTTCTGTGTTCGGG
>WPCG01146348.1_pt1 | contig 13841 bp, 8 predicted proteins | sample 5403311 | NCBI WGS metagenome assembly WPCG01 (sample SAMN12869467, study PRJNA574797) | sludge metagenome | isolation source: wastewater treatment of Control | place: China:Beijing | collected 2019-05-17 | reverse complement strand
GGCACGCCCAGCACCGGCACGGTGGTCTTGGCGGCCACCATGCCCGGCAGGTGGGCCGCGCCGCCGGCGCCGGCGATGATGGCCTTGAGGCCGCGCGCGCGCGCCGCGTCGGCATACTCGAACATCAGGTCAGGGGTGCGGTGGGCGGAGACCACGCGCGCCTCGAAGGGCACGCCGAACTCTTCCAGCACCTTGGCGGCGGCCTTCATCGTGGGCCAGTCGGAATTGGAGCCCATGATGATGCCGACGATCGGGGTAGCGCTCATCTCAGAGTCCTCAGTCAGCGTCCGTTCCGGCGCGCGGCGCGCTCGGCGGAAATCACGGTGTTTTCCAGCAGCATGGTGATGGTCATCGGCCCCACGCCGCCCGGCACCGGGGTGATCGCCCCGGCCACCTGCGCTGCGGAATCGAAATCCACGTCGCCGCACAGCTTGCCGGCGTCCGCGCCTTCGGTGAGACGATTGATGCCCACGTCGATGACCACCGCACCCGGCTTGATCATCCCGCCGGTGACAAAGCGCGGCTTGCCCACCGCCGCCACCAGGATGTCCGCGCGGCGGGTGTGGAAGGCCAGGTCGCGGGTCTTCGAGTGGCACACGGTGACCGTGGCACCAGCGTTGGTGAGCAGCATCGCCATCGGCTTGCCGACGATGTTGGAACGACCGATCACCACCGCCTCCGCGCCGGCCAGCGGCACGCCGGTGGATTCCAGCATCTTCATCACGCCGTGCGGGGTGCAGGGGATGAAGGCTTCCTGGTTCTGCGACAGGCGGCCGACGTTCTCGGCGTGGAAGCCGTCGACGTCCTTCTCCACGCTGATCGCCTCCAGCACCGCGGCTTCGTCGAACTGCGGCGGCAGCGGCAGCTGCACCAGGATGCCGTGCACCGCCGGATCGGCGTTGAGCTCGGCGAGCTTGGCCATCACCACGTCCGGGGCAACGTCGGCGGAATAGTCGAAGCGCAGCGAACGGATGCCGGCCTTCTCGCAGCCGGCCACCTTGTTGCGCACATAGACCGCGGAAGCAGGGTCCGCGCCGATCAGCAGAACCGCGAGACAGGGCTGCTCGCCGCGTGCCGCGAGCGCAGCCGCGCGGGTGGCGATCTCGCCGCGCACCTGTTCCGCCAGGGCCTTGCCGTCGATGATGCGTGCCGTCATGGGAATGGCCTTTGGAAAAATCGGTGATTTTATCGCAGCATCAGGGGCTTGTGCGAACGGGGCGCCCCCTGAATCGAAGTGACCGCGATCACTCACTGCGATACGCGAGAAGGAACCGACGGGCAATGAGACTGGCACACTCGTGATCCGAGCGCTCCTCCCCCTTCAAGGGGGAGGAGGCAGGACACCCGGCCCCGTGCCACTCACGCCGCCAGCGCTTCCTCCGCCACCGCGCGCCGGCCCAGCTCGAAAGCCTGACGATTCACCTCCACCAGCTGCGGCTTGCGGCTGGCGAAGCGTGCCAGCACCGCTTCGCGCAGCACTTCCGCGGGGAAGGGCAGACGGTCGGCCATGGCACCCAGCATCACGGTGTTGCCGAGACGGATGTTGCCCAGTTGCTGGGCCAGCGCGCTGGCATCAAAGGCGTGCACTTCCAGCCCGAGCGCGCGGATCTGGGCGACCGGGTCCTCGGGGTAGGCGAACAGGCCGATGTTCACCACCGGCGGCACCAGACGGCCGACGTTCATCAGCACCGCCGCACCGGGGCGCAGCATGTGCACCCAGCGCAGCGCCTCGGCGGCCTCGAAGCCGACCAGCAGGTCAGCCTCGCCGGCAACAATCTGCGGCGACAGGACCTGCGCGCCGAAGCGCAGATGCGAGGTCACCACGCCGCCGCGCTGGCTCATGCCGGCAACCTCGGTCTTCTTGGCGTCGAAGCCGAGCGACAGCGCGGCTTCGGCGAGAATCTCGGTGGCGGTCATGACGCCCTGGCCGCCGGTACCGCAGACGAGGATGTTGGTGGTCTTGTTGCTTGCACTCATGGCTGCTCCCGCTTTCAGTGCTTGTGCATGACGTGGGCCGGGCGCAGCGCCTCGGCATGGACGATGGCCTCGGGCGCGCAGGGCTGTACACACAGCCCGCAGCCGGTACAGGCGGCGGTCTCGATGCGCACGAAGGACAGCTCCACTTCCTTGCCCGAAGCCTTCACCTCGGTGGCCCGCCGGGTGACGTGGATGGCCGGGCAGCCGACATCGACGCAGTTGCCACAACCGGTGCAGCGCTCTTCGACGACCTGATAGGGCTGGGTCGGGCGGTAGTCGTCGATCAGCACGCAGGGGCGGTCGGTGATGATCACCGACGGTTCGTCGATCTTGGTTTCCTCGCGCAGCGCCTTGAACAGCACCGGCAACTGGTAGGGATCCACCGGGCGGATACGCTCGCGTTTCACCCCCAGGGCTTCACAGAGCTTGGCGAAATCCACCCGCGGTGCCTCTTCGCCGTGGATGTCGCGCCCGGTGCCGGGGTTGTCCTGCCCGCCGGTCATGCCGACAGTGCGGTTGTCGAGCAGCAGGATGGTGACGTTGCCGCGGTTGTAGGTGATGTCGAGCAGCCCCTGCATGCCCATGTGCAGGAAGGTGGAATCGCCGATCACCGCAACAACCTTCTTGCCCGCGTCGGCCGCCCCCCTGCCCTTGTCCATGCCCAGCGCCATGCCCATCGAGGCCCCCATGGAGATGCAGGTATCGAGCGCGTTCCACGGATGGCCGGCGCCCAGCGTGTAGCAGCCGATGTCGCCGGAGATGATGACGTTGCGCATCTGCGCCAGGGTGTAATAGACGCCCAGGTGCGGACAGGCCACGCACATCGTCGGCGGACGGGGAAAGACCTGCTGCTGCGGCACGTGTGCGACCACTGCGGGCTCGCCGCCGAGCAGCCGGGCGATGGCCGGGCGCAGCACGTCCGGCGCCAGTTCGCCGAGGCGCGGCAGGATGTCCTTGCCGTGGCAGGCGACACCGGCGGCCTTGAGCTCGGTTTCCACCAGCGGTTCGGTCTCTTCCACCACCACCAGATGCCGTACCCGCGCGGCGAGCGCGCGGATCCTGTGCAGCGGCAGCGGACAGGAGAGGCCGAGCTTGAGCACCGGCGCATCCGGGAAGGCTTCGCGCACATGCATGAAGGCGGGCCCGGAGGCGACGAAGCCGACGGTGAGATCGCTGCCGTCCGCCAGCGGGTTGAGTGCGGACACCTCGGCTTCCGCCGCCAGCGCCGCCTCGCGCTCGAACATCAGCGGCAGGCGCGGTTTGGCATTGCCCGGCACCATCACCCAGCGACGTGGGTCCTTGGTGAAACCGGTGGGCTCCACCGCCATGCGTTCGCCGACCTCGACACGGCCCTTGACGTGGCAGATGCGCGTGGTCATGCGCACGATCACCGGGCAGCGGTGGCGTTCGGAGAGCTCGAAGGCCGCCTTGGTCATCGCATAGGCTTCCTGCGCGTCGGTCGGTTCCAGCACCGGCAGGTGGGCGAAGCGCCCCCAGTAGCGCGAATCCTGCTCGTTCTGTGACGAGGACATGCCGACGTCGTCGGCCACGGCGATCACCAGCCCGCCTTCGGTACCGGTAACGGTCATGGTCATCAGGGCGTCGGAGGCGACGTTGAGGCCGACATGCTTCATTGCACAGAAGGCCCGCGCGCCCATCATCGAGGCGCCCAGCGCGACCTCCAGCGAGACTTTCTCGTTGACCGACCACTCGGTGTAGAGATCGGGGTAGTGCGCGAGCTCTTCGAGGATCTCGGTGGACGGCGTCCCCGGATAGGCGGCAGCGACCTTGCAGCCAGCCTCCCATACCGCGCGTGCAACCGCGTCATTACCCGAAAGGAACAGGCGGCTGGCGGCCGGTGCAGGCAGAGGTGCTCCCATGGACGGACTCCCGGTGTCGTCGGACAAAAAGAGCGTTAACTTACCGGTCGGTCAATGATGCCCGTTTGATCGAGGTCAACCAGCAACCAGTGGGCGGCGTCACAGCAAGCGCGGTACGGTCGGGCACTTGAGGCCCATCTGGGTGATGTGCCCGGCGTGATCCATGGCACGCACGGTAAGCACGAAGCTGCCGATGCTGAGTTTGTCGCCCTCCACCGGCGGGCGCCCGAGGCGGCGGCGGAACATCGTCGCCAGCGCCAGCGCGTTTTCATCCGGATCGAGCTCGAAGCCATAGGCCGCAGCGAGCTCGCCGGCCGGGCACTGCGGATCGACGACAAACTCGCCGAAGAAGCCTGCGTGGGCGATCAGCTCGTTGCCGGCGCCTCCGGCAAAGGCCCGTGCCAGCGGCTCGGCAAGCTCGTCGGGGGCGGCCAGCCACACCGAATCGCCGACTTCCAGGCGCGTCGCCGCCGAGGTGCGGAGCAGGTTGCCGTGGCGCACCACCGCCACGCAGCGCGCCTTGTCACCCGCCTCATCGGCGACCAGCTCGTCGGGGTGGCGGCCTTCGGCGCGCGCGCCGGCGGCGACACGGTATTCCATCAGGTCGAGCGCGGCGCTGTGCCCCACCCACACCTCCATGCGGTCCACCGGTTCGTCGCGCGGCGGCACCACCACCCCCAGCCAGCGCGCCGCGGTGGGCACCGTGGCGCCCTGCACCAGCAGCGAGACAATCACCACCGCAAAGGCCACGTCAAAGAGCAGCAGGGAGTTGGGCACCCCCATCATCAAGGGATAGATGGCCAGCACGATGGGCACCGCACCACGCAGGCCCACCCAGGAGATGTAGAGCACCTCGTTGCGGGCGAAGTGAAAGGGCAGCAATCCCAGCCACACTGCCAGCGGACGCGCCACCAGCATCAGGAAGCAGGCCATCGCCAGCGCGTACCAGGCATGTTCGAGCAGGTGCGAAGGGGTGACCAGCAGCCCGAGGATGAGGAACATGCCGGCCTGTGCCAGCCAGGCCAGCCCGTCCATCACCCGCAGCACGTGCTCGGTAGCATGGCAACGCTTGTTGCCGACCACCAGACCGGCCAGGTAGACGGCGAGGAAGCCGCTGCCGCCCAGGGCATTGGTAGCGGCAAAGACCATCAGCCCGCCGGAGACGATGAGCAAGGCGTAGAGCCCTTCTGCCAGGCGCAGGCGGGCGAGCAGGCGCGCCAGCACCCAGCCGCCGGCCACCCCGGCGAGCGCACCGAGGCCCATCTGGGTGATCAGCAGCAGCGCAAAGCGCGGCAGGCTGGCATTGTCGGGCTGCAACAGGACCTCGACCATCACCGTCACCAGCAGGATGGCCATCGGGTCGTTGGCGCCGGACTCGATCTCGAGAGTAGACTTGACCCGGTCGTTGAGGCGCACGCCGCTGTTGCGCAGCAGGGAGAACACCGCCGCGGCATCGGTGGAGCCAACGATGGCGGCCAGCAGCAGGGCCAGGCTCCAATGCACGTCGAGCAACCAGGTGGCGAAGAGGCCGAGCAACAGGGTGGTGCCGACCACGCCCCAGGTCGCCAGCACCGCCGCCGGCCAAAGTGCCACGCGGAAGGTTTCGATGCGCGTGCGCAGGCCGCCGTCGAGGAGGATCACCGCCAGCGCGAGCTGGCCGACGAACATGCCGGTGGAAAAATCGTGAAAGACGATGCCGCCGACCCCTTCCTCGCCGGCGAGCATGCCGACGAAGAGGAAGAGCAGCAGCAGCGGCAGGCCGAGGCGCGCCGACAGGGTGCTGGCCAGCACGCTGACGAAGAGCAGCAGGCCACCGAGCAGGAGAAAGGCGTTGATCGAGGTCATTGACGCCGATTACACCACAAGATCGGCGTTCGACAACGTCGCGCCCCGCGGGGGCGCGGGTCAACGCGTCGCGGCAGGCTCCGCGCTGACCACGTGCTGGACCAGTTCGGCCAGCGAATGGGCGCCCATCTTCTCCATCACCCGCGCGCGATGCACCTCCACAGTCTTGATGCTGATGCCGAGCACGTCGGCAATCTGCTTGTTGAGCTTGCCGAGGATGATCAGATCGAGCACCTCACGCTCGCGCTGCGTGAGCTGAGCCAGGCGGCGCGCGGTATCGGCCTCCTGGCGGCGCTTGCCGCGGTTTTCACGCTCGCTGGCCAGGCACTGCTCGATGAGGCCAAGCATGTCACGGTCGGTGAACGGCTTCTCGATGAAATCCACCGCGCCCTTCTTGAGGGCGGAGACGGCCATCGGCACGTCACCGTGGCCGGTGATGAAGATCACCGGCAGGGTGCAGCGGCGGCGGCCGAGCTCCTCGAACAGCTCCAGGCCGCTCATCCCCGGCATGCGCACGTCGAGCACCAGACAACCGGTGAGGTTCTCGTCGTAACGGGCAAGGAAGCGTTCCGCCGATTCGAGGGCCTGCACACGGTAGCCGCTCGATTCGAGCAGCCAGACCAGCGAGTCGCGCAGGGCCTCGTCGTCGTCGATGATGTAGATGATCTGATCAGGCTCGGCGGGCAAGGCGCTCACTCGCAGCCTCCGTAGGCAGTGTGAAAGCGAAGATGGTACCCCCTTCCGGATTGGATTCAACCGTCAGGCGGCCGTCGTGGAACTCGATGATGGAGCGGCAGATGTTGAGCCCCATGCCCATGCCTTCGGCCTTGGTGGTGTAGAAGGGGGTGAACAGGCGCTCGCGCTCCTCCTCGCCGATGCCGTGGCCGCGGTCGATCACCGCCACCTCCACGCTCAGTCGCCCCAGCGCGCGGGCGCGCACGCGCAGCACACGGTGCACGGGCGGGTTGTCGTGCATGGCGTCGAGGCCATTCTTGACCAGATTGAGCACCACCTGCTCGATCATGATGCGGTCGGCGTACACCGCCGGCAGCCCCTCTTCGACCTCGGTGAGCACGCGCGCACCGAGGCGACGGGCGTCGATCTCGGCGAAACCGATGGCGTCGTCGATGACCTCGTCGATGGCCACCGCGCTGCGCCGCGGTTCGCTCTTCTTCACGAACTCGCGCACCCGGCGGATGATCTTGCCGGCACGCTCGGCCTGGAAGCTGGCCTTCTGCATTGCCGCCAGCACTTCGTCCTGCTTCCAGTTGCCCGACTGCATGCGGGTCACACAGCCCATGCAGTAGTTGGCGATCGCCGACAGCGGCTGGTTGAGTTCGTGCGCCAGCGTGGAGGCCATCTCACCCATGGTGATCAGGCGCCCGGTGCGCTGCAGGCGCTCTTCCTGCTGGCGCGAGACCTCCGCAGTCTGCTTGCGGTCGGTGATGTCGGTGGCAATGCCCATGCGCACCACGCGACCATCCACCCAGCGCGTGGCCTGCTCGCGGACGTGGTACCAGCGCCCGGAGAGCGGGTGCTGCAGTTCACCGTCGAACAGTTCGCGCGGCAGGTCGGCAACGCTCAAGCCGCGCGGGTCGACACGGTAGTCGCCGCGTTCGGGCTGCGGCACCGCCACCCCGCGCACCGTGCGCCCGACCGCGTCGAAGCCGTGAATGGCCTTGAAGGCGCGGTTGGCGAAGAGAATCTCGTCGGTTCGTGCGTCGGCGACGAACACCGCCGCATCGAGTCCATCGAGCACCGCCTCGAAACGTTCATGGGCGGCCTCCAGGGCCGCGCGCACGCGCTTGGGCTCGGTGATGTCGGTGACCGATGCCATCCAGCCGGTCTGCTTGCCGGTGAGGTCGATCAGCGGCGAGAGGTAGAAGCGCGCATCGAGACGTTCGCCGTTCTTGCGCCGGATGCGCATCTCAAAGCCGCCCGCGGGGGCCCGCCCGGCGAGGGTGAGCTCAAGGTTGCGCCGGCAGGTGTCGACGTCCTCGTCAGGCCAGTAGGGGAAAGGCGGCCCGGCGCCGACCAGTTCGTCCTGTGAGAAACCGACCATGCGCGAGAAGGCCGAATTGACGTAGATGATGCGCCCGGACAGATCGATGGCACGCAGGCCGGTGAGCACCGACTCCTCCATCGCCTTGCGGAAGGCCGACTCCGCCCGCAGCGCCTCCTCGGTGGCCTTGCGCCCGGTGATGTCGTGCGCCACCGCATACACCTGCAGCTCCTCGCGCACCGGGTTGATGCTCCATACCAGCCACTTGTGGCTGCCGTCGGCGCAGCGGCAACGGTTCTCGAAGCTCACCGCCTGACCGGCCTCCAGCGCGCGCAACTGGCCGACGGTAAGGGCAACGTCCTCGGCATGCACGAGGTCGAGCAGCGGCGTGCCGGCGAGGCTCTCCGGCGGGTGGCCGAGAACGTTCAGGAAAGCCGGATTGCAGCGCCGGAAGCGGCCATCGAGACCGACCACGCAGAGCATGTCGAGCGACAGGTTGAAGAGGCGGTCGCGCTCGCGCTCGACCTGGACGCGGCGCTGCACGTGGGCACGCAGCATCCACAGAGTCCACAGCACCAGCAGCGAGAGGCCGACGATGGCCACCATCGGCAGGGTCTTGGGCAGGCCGTCTACAGAGCGGAAGGCAGTGGCGCGCAGGATCAGGCCGTTGCCCGGCGGATCGAGGGCGATCTCGTAGAACAGGCGCTCATCGACCTCGCTGACCACCGAGCTCGTCGCCAGCACCTCGCCGCCACCGTCGAGCAGGGCCAGCCGGTACTTCTCGGCAAACCAGCCCGGCACCAGGTGATGCACCATGCGGTCCACCGAATACACCGCAACGATGGCGCCGAGGAACTCGCGCCCGCGCCGCACAGGCTGATACACCTCCAGCACCGCCGTGCCACGCGCCCCCGCATAGGCCTCGCCATAGGCCGGGCCACCGAGCTCGCGGGCGTGCAGGAAGGCAAGCTGCTGGCGCGCCGACAAGGCATCGCCGACCAGCCATTCGATGGTATCGAAGGGCGCCGACCAGCGCACCAGTTCGTCCGCCCCCACCCACACCACGTTCACCAGTTCGGCGTTGTTGGCGATGTGCTGGTTGGCGCGCAACTGAAAACTGTCGGCATCGAGCACGCCGGCGGCAAGGTCGCGCGCAAGCTGGGCGATGAACTCCTCGCTGCCCTGCATGTGCATGCGCATGGTCTGCTCGGCCCACTGTACGTCACGCGTCACCGCACTGCGCTGGGCCGCGGCCTCGCGCTCGAACATCAGCCAGGCGAGCGCAAACATTGCCACGGCGAACAGCACCACGGCCACATAAGGGGCCGTCCAGTACCACTGCGAAGGCGACAAGGGGCCGCGGGAGGCGGAATCGGGCATTGACGGGAGAACCGGGAGAAGCGGCGCCGACGGGGTGCCGGGCAGCACGAACAGACTGCATTCTTGCCGCTCTGCCACCCCGCTGGCATCGGGAGTTTCCCCAAGGGCACGCCTGCGTCCTGGCCTGCATCCGCACCGCGGCCACTGTGGGCACGCCCTTGGGGTTATCGCCAATTCTGCATGCGCGCGCCGCGCCGTACAGTCACCCCATGGCCGTCACCCCCCTCTTCCGCCTGCTCTGCGGCGCCCTCCTCGCCGCGGCGCTGAGCCTCGCCCTGCCTGCGCGCGCCGGCGACGAGGGCCCCATCCTCATCGGCGTCTCCGGCCCCTTCACCGGCGGCTCCAGCCCGATGGGCATCTCGATGCGCGAGGGCATCCGCATTGCCGCGGCGCAGATCAATGCCGCCGGCGGGCTGCTCGGCCGTCCGGTGGTGCTGCTCGAACGCGACGACGAGGCACGCAACGAGCGTGGCTCCCAAGTGGCGCAGGAACTCATCAGGGAAGGCGTAGTGGCCGGGCTCGGCATCGTCAACACCGGCGTGGCCCTTGCCAGCCAGCGCTTCTACCAGCAGGCGCGCATTCCGGTAATCACCTCGGTGGCCACCGGAACCCTGATCACCCGTCAGTTCCTGCCCCCGCAGCATCCGGAGAATTTCGTCTTCCGCGTCTCGGCCAGCGACACCCTGCAGGCCGCGATGATCGTCGAGGAGGCCATCGAGCGCCGCGGCCTGACCCGCGTGGCGATCTTTCACGACGCCACCAACTATGGCCAGCTCGGCCGCGACGATCTCGAACGCGCACTCGCCGAGCGCGGCATACAGGCCGTCGCCGTGGAGCGCTTCCAGCTCCGCCAGGCCGACATGGTGACGCCACTGCGGCGCGCCCGCGCGGCCGGCGCCCAGGCCATCCTCACCTACGGCATCGGCCCGGAACTGGCTCAGATCGCCAACGGCATGGCACGGCTCAACTGGCGGGTACCGCTGATCGGCAGCTGGACCCTGGCGATGTCCAATTTCATCGACAGCGCCGGTCCCAACGCCGAGGGCGCGCGCATGCCGCAGACCTTCATCCCCGAACCGAACACCCCGCAACGCGCCGCCTTTCTCGCCGCGTGGCAGGAAAACACCGGCAACCCGCGCATTCCGGTGCCACCGGCGGCCGCACAAGGGTATGATTCCATGCTGCTGCTCGCCGCCGCCATCCGCCAGGCCGGCAGCACCGACGGCGACGCCATCCGCGAAGCCCTGGAAGACCTGCGTGAACCGGTGGAAGGGGTGATCATGCGCTACCAGCGCCCCTTCGACAGCATCAACCACGAGACCATCGTGTCCACCGCACGCATCTACCTCGGCGAAGTGCGCGCCGGTCGCGTGGTATTCGCCTACGAAGAAGACCGTCGGCGCGCCTCCGCTCCGTGATGAACACGCCACGCTTTCCCGATCGGCCGGGAGATACTCTCCCTCCCTCCCTCGTCTCCCGGCCGATTTTTTCCCCCGCCTCAGCAAACGCCCGCCGCGCTGCCTGCCAGCTTCCGGCGGGCGTTTTGTCTTGTGCCCGCGATCGCCCTGCGATGTGTGGGCCGGCAGCCGGGAGCTTTGCTGCATTGCACTAAACGAAACGTTATTGCACATACCGAAATATCGTTTTATAGTTCGCAACATCGCCGGAACACCCCGGCTGCACGCTTCAGAACCGCCCCCGCAGCGGCACCCGGACGCCAAGCGGGGAACCGCCAACCGCAAGTCATGAGGAGACAGACCATGACCGGAACACGAAACGTCCTCCTGCAATCCGACCCGGACGCCCAGGAGACGCAGGAATGGCTCGACGCCCTTGCCGGCGTGATCGACAACGAGGGCGCGGAGCGTGCCCACTACCTGATCGAAACGCTGATCGATACCGCGCGTGAGGAAGGGGTGGACATCCCCTATTCCGCCAACACCCAGTACATCAACACCATCCCGGCCGACCAGCAGCCCGCCTATCCGGGCAACCCGGACATGGAGATCAAGCTCCATTCCTACATCCGCTGGAACGCCATGGCGATGGTCGTGCGCGCCAACAAGAACACCAACGTCGGCGGCCACATCGCCTCCTTCGCCTCGGCCGCGGCGCTCTACGACGTGGGCTTCTCGCACTTCTGGAAGAGCCTCGAGCACGACACCGGCGGCGACCTGATTTTCTTCCAGGGCCACTCGGTGCCCGGCGTGTATGCACGCGCCTTCATGCTCGGCCGCCTCAGCGAAGAGCAGATGGACAGCTTCCGCCAGGAAGTCTCCGGCCGCGGCATCTCCTCCTACCCGCACCCCTGGCTGATGCCGGATTTCTGGCAGTTCCCCACCGTGTCGATGGGCCTGGGGCCGCTGCAGGCCATCTACCAGGCGCGCTTCATGAAGTACCTCGCCAGCCGCGGCCTGATCGACGCGACGAAGGCCGAACAGCGCAAGGTGTGGGCCTTCCTGGGTGACGGCGAGACCGACGAGGTCGAATCGCTCGGCGCCATCGGCATGGCCGCGCGCGAGCGCCTCGACAACCTGGTGTTCGTCATCAACTGCAACCTGCAGCGCCTGGACGGCCCGGTGCGCGGCAACGGCAAGATCATCCAGGAACTGGAAGCCGAATTCCGCGGCGCCGGCTGGAACGTCATCAAGGTGATCTGGGGCACCCACTGGGACACCCTGCTGCAGCGTGACAAGAAGGGCATCCTGAAGAAGCGCATGATGGAATGCGTGGATGGCGAGTACCAGACCTTCAAGGCCAAGGACGGCGCCTATGTGCGCGAGCACTTCTTCAACACCCCGGAACTCAAGGAACTGGTCGCCGACTGGACCGACGACGAGATCTGGAACCTCAATCGCGGCGGCCACGACCTCTTCAAGATCTTCGCCGCCTACAAGGCCGCCAGCGAGCACAAGGGCCAGCCCACGCTGATCCTCGCCAAGACCATCAAGGGCTTCGGCATGGGCCAGGCCGGCGAGGCGATGAACATCAGCCACCAGCAGAAGAAGCTGGACGTGGACGCCATCCGCCGCTTCCGCGACCGCTTCGGCCTGCCGGTGCCGGATGACCAGCTCGCCGAACTGCCCTACCTGCGCTTTGAGGAAGGCTCGCCCGAATACAAGTACATGATGGAGCGCCGCATGGCGCTGGGCGGCTTCCTGCCGCAGCGCCGGCAGAAGGCCGAAGCGCTGGCAGTGCCGGGCCTGGACGCCTTTGCCGCACTGCTGAAGGCCTCCGGCGAAGGGCGCGAGCTGTCCACCACCATGGCCATCGTGCGCATCATGAACACCCTGCTCAAGGACAAGCAGATCGGCCGCCACATAGTGCCCATCGTGCCCGACGAGAGCCGCACCTTCGGCATGGAAGGCATGTTCCGCCAGTACGGCATCTGGAACCAGCAAGGCCAGAAGTACGTGCCGGAAGACCATGACCAGCTGCTGTTCTACAAGGAATCGGAAACCGGCCAGGTGCTGCAGGAAGGCATCAACGAGGCCGGCGCGATGGCCGACTGGATCGCCGCCGGCACCGCCTACAGCGTGCACAACGTGCAGATGGTGCCCTTCTACATCTTCTATTCGATGTTCGGCCTGCAGCGCACCATGGACCTGTGCTGGGCGGCAGCCGACCAGCGCACCCGCGGCTTCATGATCGGCGGCACCGCCGGGCGCACCACGTTGAACGGCGAGGGCCTGCAGCACGAGGACGGCCACAGCCAGATCATGGCCAACATGATCCCCAACTGCGTGTCCTACGACCCCACCTTCCAGTACGAGGTGGCGGTGATCGTGCAGGACGGCATGCGACGGATGTTCGCCGAGCAGGAGGACATCTACTACTACATCACGGTGATGAACGAGAACTACGAACATCCCGAGATGCCGGCCGGCGCCGAGAAGGACATCCTCAAGGGCATGTACGCATTCCGCAAGGGCGCCGACAAGCAGGGCCCGCGCGTGCAGCTGCTGGGCTCCGGCACCATCTTCAACGAAGTCATCGCCGCCGCCGAGCTGCTGAAGAACGACTGGGGCGTGGAAGCCGACCTGTGGGGCTGCCCGAGCTTCAACGAGCTGACCCGCGACGGCCAGCACTGCGAGCGCTGGAACCTGCTGCACCCGATGGAGGCACCGAAGAAGTCGCACGTCGAGACCTGCCTGGAAGGCAGCGAAGGCCCGGTGATCGCCGCCACCGACTACATGAAGCTGTTCGCCGAGCAGATCCGTCCCTTCGTCAAGCGTACCTACATCACGCTCGGCACCGACGGTTTCGGCCGTTCCGACACGCGTGAGGCACTGCGCCACCATTTCGAGGTAGACCGCCACTGGGTGACCCTGGCCGCGCTCAAGGCGCTGGCCGACGACGGCGTGATTGCGCGCGAGAAGGTCGCCGCCGCCATGGTCAAGTACAAGCTCGACCCCAACAAGCCCGATCCGGTGACGGTCTGAGGAGGAGATGACGATGAGCCAGTTGATCGAAGTGAAGGTTCCGGACATCGGCGACTTCTCCGAGGTGCCGGTGATCGAGCTGTTCGTCAAGGTGGGCGACACCATCAAGGTGGATGACGCCATCGCCACCCTGGAATCCGACAAGGCCACCATGGACGTGCCCTCCTCGGCCGCCGGCGTGGTCAAGGAAGTGCTGGTCGCGGTCGGCGACAAGGTGTCCGAAGGCAGCGTGATGATCAAGGTGGAAGCGGCCGGCGCGGCTGCTGCGGCGCCCCAGCCAGCTGCCGCTGCAGCCCCGGCCCCCGCTGCCGCGCC
>WPCG01044341.1_pt1 | contig 13847 bp, 7 predicted proteins | sample 5403311 | NCBI WGS metagenome assembly WPCG01 (sample SAMN12869467, study PRJNA574797) | sludge metagenome | isolation source: wastewater treatment of Control | place: China:Beijing | collected 2019-05-17 | reverse complement strand
AGTCTGGGAAATGTCGAACACATAGACGACTCTAAAGTAGGCTACTCGCTTGACTGGGTCTTCATCGACGCTCTCCACTTGGGCTTTGACGGTGCAAGGGGCCAGAATTGGAATCCCTCTCTCGCCTTTGCGTACCCATCTTCCTAGCTTTTGCCATGCTTTGAATCCTGCTACTCTTGTAGCATGCGGGCAGTGGATGAAGATCGAGAGTGTATTGTGTAAGCTGTAGCTGTGAAATTGGGCCGTAAATCGTAAGTAGTCTACGATCTTTACCGAAGTTTTGGCTTGTTCAGTCTCCGTGGCCAGTTGGTGGACACAGGACTCAATGACCTTTGTAAGCTCGGTTCCAGTCACGTTACTCACCTCTCTTTGCTTTTGCTTCGCAGTACCATACCAACGCTGTGCTAGCAACGATCAGCACAATCCACGCAATGATCATGATGAAGGAGTCAATCCAGACTCTCAACCCAAACACAGTGATGTAGCGGATGTCCATGTAGTCACCTCCACTCGAAGGACCAAGATTTCTCCTGGCCCTATTTTTTTGCATAAAAAAGAGCCTTTACGGCTACTCAGGGTCACATTCATTTTCGGTATAGATTAGGTCTTCTAAGCCACGGATACGTTTGTCGATCCTGTCGATCTCCCCGTAGATTGGTGAATGACTGCTACGAGGGTTCCACTTGAGAAACAGGTCGTGTGTTACCTTGCTAATTGCCCCCATGGTCAAGGTAGTGGCTGTGGAAGTAATGAGGGACAATGCGGCCAGGACTTTAGCTAGCGTATCGCCCGAGGAAGAGAGGCCACTTTGGAGAGAACCTAGGAGCTTGTTCGTATCCCTGATACCCTCATTTTTGGCTAACACGATGAAGGCCTTCATCATGGCCTCTTTCATATCTTGCTCTACCTGCGGTTCACGTAGAACCTGAATCACGAGGGTTAAACGTGCCTTAAAAGGCTGGTCTCGTAGGAACTCTATACACTTGCTGGTTAACAGAAACTTCCCCGTTGATTCCTCGTGCTTTGAGCTTGCATGTGCCTGATCATTTATCATGGTTTTCGCCTCCCCCAAAGACTTGTCCAAACAAAGACGAAAGTCGGTTTGCCTTGGTCTGAACAGTATCAGCGAACTTTGTACGACCTTGCTGAATAACAACATCCCTTATTTGTGCCAATTGTTGAGTTGTGAGGTCACCTTTGCGATATTTGCATAAAGCTTTCTTAGCCAGGGCAATGACTTCTGTCAACGAATCTGCACCTTCCAATTCAAACATGAGCAAACTGAAGCAGACTTCCTTCTTGCATTTCCTGTACAAGTGAGTCAAACGTCGTATCATCGTGCCTTCTCCTTTTCTATAGTGGCTCATCCAGTCTCTCTGGCTTGTTGCCATAAAGATAGGGCCTAAAACGCGCCTCCTAAAGTGAGGAAGCGCTCCTTTGCACTCGGACCCTAGTACTGAGTTCTGTGATCTGCTGGCTTGCTTGAGCTTTTGTGAGGGAGTTCAACGGAGACAACTGTTCACTACTGAAGTTTAGCTGCTTAGCTAAGCTGTGCAGAACATGCATCTGCTTGTCGGTAGCCAGCTCGACTTTCTTTGGCACCAAGGTTGGTCTATTGCTCTGAGGATTATTGTCGCCATCTCTCCCATTTGGGCGGTCTGTGATTAGCTCTTCTATTGACGTCGTGGCAATACCATAAGCATCTCTGAGGACTCTAGCCTTTGCCCTGGTGCTGGCAACTCTCAGTAAGTGTGGAATAAACTTGTCTGCACCTACAGACTCGGGGCTGGCATCACCCACATCAATAAATACAGATCCTTTACTGGTAACAGCTTTGGCACTGGCAATGGCGGTATGGCCATTTTCACAGCTGGGAATCTGCTTAATGGAGACAGATAGCTCCTGAATTTCTTCTTCCTGGGCCACGTGTAAGAGCCCAGCATAAAGCACAAATGGTTTCCCTTCGATCAAGACGACGAACTGTTCTGGCACTACTACAGGCCTTCTCATTACTCAATCACTCCTTTACATAGTTTTGAAAAGCAAAAAAGGCCCCAGGCAATGAAGCCAGGACCCACAACGAGACCAATCACTACTCTACTAGCTAAGACAACACGATCACATCCTTTCTATGCTCGGAGGCCCATGCGATTGCCTAGGTTTCAGCCGTGCTCTACTTGCGGCAACCCCATGAAGAAGAGGGGTGGGGCTCCGAACGTTAACAACTAATCTCTACTAACACACCTACTTGGCTCGGGAAATATGTCAAATTCTAAATTTAGAATCAGGATTTTTGGATATATGGCATTCACCACCATGTTTGGGAAAACTGAGTATTCAAACCTGCGCAATTCCTCGAAAAAGCAGGTTTTTGGCGGACGTATCACGAATCTGGCAATTAAGATAAACCCAGAAAATTACTTTTGCATGTTCAACTGCCTGTGGGCAGATTAACTATTTTAGGAGGTAGTGTGATGAATTCTCTGTTTGAGCTGTGTAAGCCTAGAAGTAGTGTGTTCGATGAGGGGCATAGGGATGATGTGCTGGACCTCACCGATTTGGTAGAGAACCGAATTAGCCCAAAGGATTTCTTCGAGGTCAACCATTTAACGCAAGGGATGAATCAGCTTCTTGAGACTGCCTTCAAACGCTTTACTCGCCAGAGCTCCAGAGGGGTGGTCAAACTAACTCAGGCAATGGGCGGCGGAAAGACTCATACTATGATCGCCTTAGGTTTGTTGGCAAAGCATCCAGAGTATCGTCCACAGGTCATGGGAGACAAGTACCGAGAGAGTCACTTGGGAAAAGTGAATGTGGTGGCATTTACAGGAAGAGAAAGTGATGCACCATATGGGATATGGGGAGCAATAGCGGAGCAACTTGGCAAGAAGGAAGCGTTGAGGAATTACTACAGCCCGTTACAGGCACCAGGTCAAAAGGCTTGGGAAAACCTGTTGAAAGGTGAACCACTACTTATTCTACTTGATGAGCTGCCACCTTATTTGGAAAATGCGAAGTCAAAGACGATAGGCGACACTAACCTTGCGGTCGTAACCACCACAGCCCTAGCAAATCTATTCGCGGCAATTGGTAAAGAAGAACTTTCGAATGTTTGTTTGGTCATCTCCGATCTCAAGGCAACCTACCAGAGTGGTAGCGAACTTATTCAATCAACCTTCAGGGACCTAGATAATGAGATCAACCGCTCTTCGCTAAACATTGAACCAGTTGGTAGTACCTCTGATGAGGTCTATCACATCCTTACAAAACAACTTTTTGAGCAGTTGCCCAAGGATGAAGTAGTGAATGAAGTGGCTGGTGACTATAAAAAGGCTGTTTCCGAAGCTAGACAGATGGGGTACACCAATGAATCCCCTGAGAAGATATTTGTCGGAGTTAAGGACTCCTACCCCTTTCACCCCTCCATCAAAGATTTGTATGCGCGATTTAAAGAAAATGAGGGATTCCAACAAACCAGGGGACTTATCCGCTTAATGCGGCTTATTGTTAGGCAGTTGTATCAAGGCGGTGAACCGCAGGCAAAACAGAGGCAGCTGATCAGTGTCTTTGATTTTGACCTGGGCGAGCAGGATATTTTCTCTGCCATTACAGATATCAAGCCGTCTCTAACCAATGCAATAGCCCACGACATATTTTCTGGCGGAAAGGCAGTTGCAGAGATCGTTGATTTGAATCTAGGCGAGACCTCTATGCAGGAGTTAAGCAAGCTAATCCTTGTGGCCTCCCTCGCGGATGTCCCAAATGCTTTATTGGGACTTACGGATAAGGAATGCATCGGCTATCTAGCCAGTCCTGGAAGGGATATTACTCGCTACAAAAAAGCAATGGATGAGTTTCTCATGAGGGCCTGGTACTTATACACAGACAAAGACGGACGCATCTATTTTAGAAATACCAAGAATTTGATCGCAGAGATGAACACCTTAGTTGATTCGTACGATCCTGACAATGCTATCAAAGAGCTCAGGGTATTTCTTGAGGAAAAATTTAGACCGAAGCTGGGGGACTGCTACCAGGTAGTGCTAGTCTTTCCTGCAGTGGACGAAATAGCCATTTCCGAGGACAAGAACACACTTGTACTATTTGATCCATATACGGGGAGCAGTAGCAAGTATCCTGGTCTGCATCCAGACTTGGCTGAACTGTATGAGGATACGCGTTATAAGAATAGAATTGCGTTTCTGTCAGGCCAAAGGAGCACTCGGGAAAAGCTAATTCGTGCGGCCAAAGAACATAAAGCCATAAATGTCATTATTGAGCGAATGGATGAGGAGAAGACGCCCGAAAGCAACCCTCAATACAAGAAGGCTGACGAGAAGAGAGATAAGATTAAATTGGAGCTATTGCAGGCTGCCAGGGAAACTTTCATCAGTCTCTATTACCCTGCTAAGAACGGGCTTATGAAGGCTGATTTCCTGATGGAGTTTTCTGGAAATGACTACAACGGGGAGAAGCAGATCAGAGATGTTCTGATCAAACGTCAGAAATTCACGGAAGACATCACTGGCGAGACGTTTAGAAAGAAATGTGAAGATCGCTTGTTTACCCAAAAGGAAATGCGCTGGATAGACATTAAAGAACGAGCGGCAACGAATCCGCTGTGGCAATGGCACAAGCAGGATGCCCTGGATTACTTGAAAAATGACATGTTGAAGAAAGGGATGTGGCGAGAAAATGGTGGTTATATTGAGAAACCACCCTTCCCTAAAGAGAAAACCGAGGTACTTGTTCAAGAGTTGCGGCGGGATGAAGATACAGGCGAGGCGACTCTTAAGCTCATTCCTAAATATGGAGACCAGATATTCTACGAGGTTGGAGCCGAGGCTACAAGTGCATCGAGTTTCGTGGAAAACAGTAATGAATTTAAGACTAAAGAACTATTTGTCTCATTCCTATGCGTAGACAGCACTGGGGAGCACGAAACGGGAGAACCTGTTGAGTGGAAGAACAAGATCACGCTTAAATATCGCGTGTATGACAAAGGCAACGATAAGGTTATCGAGCTAAAGGCAGCTCCTAGTAGTTCCATAAAATACACTACTGATGGATCAAATCCTAGAGAGCACGGGGGCACCTACGATTTCGAAACTACTATTCCAAAAGGCACCACATACGTACAGGCCATTGCTGAGTCAAGGGGGATCTATTCAGACGTGCTAACCTGCAAAATCGACTGGGATAAAGTAGAATCCTTGACGATTGACAAGCAAAAAGGCCTTCAGCTTTATAGACGCCATACAACAAACGATACATCTGAGACTTACACTGAGCTTGGGGTATTGAAGAAACATGAAGCTGAGCTTAAGGATGTCACAGTTACACTGTTCAGGACAGACGAAAACAACAGCGATAAGGGCTGGATTGAGTTGATTATGGATTCTTCCACTAGAGTGGACATAGAAAAGCTAGAAAACAGCATTTTCAACATCAGGGAAAACTTCATCGATCAAGGAAGAGTCAATATTAGCATCGAGGTTAATACCATTTGCTTTAAGACTGGACAGAAGTTCCTTGACTGGTTGACTGAGAAGAAAAAGACTCTAAGCGAATTTGAGGCACAGGAGATTGTACAGCAATGACAGATAGAAAAAGTATAGGTTTTGGGTTTGACCCTCTGGAATCGCAGCATCACTTTTTGGTTGTGATTCCTCGTAGTAAGAAAAAGAGTGTTATGATCTATGAGCGGTTTGAGTGGCAAGAAGGTATCGAGGAGCAGTCGATTAACGCGGTTCATGACCGTGCAAAAGTTGAACTGAGCAAACACAAATGGAAGCTCGTTGAAGATGCACTACGCATCGAGTTCAACGATCGATTAAAAAAGGATCGCCTGCTAGTTGGCCGTTGGAAGACAGGGCAGGTGCCTGTTCAACGATTATTCGGCAAGGAAATGGTTCTGTTAGCGTGGGCTATTGAGGATTGCGACCCCTCTGTAATCCCCACCGCCATAAAAAATTGGCTTGGGCTCAGTCCAGAAGAGAGATGGTGGTTGTTCACTATGACCAATGCAGCCACGGGAAACTTCAATGATAAGAGGGGTTGGCGAAAAGCAGTTCGCTATGCACTGGCCGAAAATCCTATAGAGGAGACCAGGCAACTGAGCCTATTCGATATCGTTGTAGAAAGAGAACTAGACAAATAGTGGGGTGATTGGTTTGTTGGATTATAGCAAGTCATTTATAGAAGTTCAATTCCCAGTTTCAAAGGTATCCAAAGAGAGTTACAAAGAGAGGAAAGCTGTTCAAAGCCAAACGCTGCCAAGGTTAGGTAAGTGGTGGGGACGGAAACCTTTGATTCTGGTTAGGGCGGCATTATTAGGTTTGTTGATGCCCACGAGCCATAATCCCGAGAAGGATCGAGATATTTTTCTAAAGGTATTGACAATGGATGAATCGGGTCTAGTAAAACGAAAAAACAAGAATATTCCGACGAAAGAACTGTGGAAGCTGTTGACTCCTGACGAGAGAAAGACCTTTCTTGAAGACAATAAGGGCAAAATAGTTTGGGAAAAGGATTTGACTGGAAGCGAAAAGCAATCTGTTCAATTGCTTGCATTTAAAAGGATGTCGTATGACGAAAAACTTGACTATTGCTGCCGCCCTGAGCAAACCCCTGGTCTTCTGGATGAAGAATGGGATGAAATTAACGCCCGTTATGATACCACAGCGAAGAATATTCGCGATTTTGTAAGGCAACTAGGCGTCAAGAGGTTCGGACATTTTCCGATAGTAGGGGATTGCTTTTCGGGGGGAGGGAGTGTTCCATTTGAGGCGACCAGATTGGGAACTGATGTATACGCCTCAGATCTGAATCCCATAGCAGGATTGTTGACATGGGTAGCACTCCAGTTAACGCAATGCTCCGATGCAGACATTCAGGACCTTCGCAAGTTTCAGGAAGAAGTATTTGATTTGGTAGATAGGAGAGTGACTGAATGGGGGATCGAGCACGACGAAAGTGGAGACATGGCCAATGCTTTTCTCTACTGTACGGAGGCCAGATGTCCTGAGTGCGGATATATGGTTCCGTTAGCAGCGTCGTGGGTAGTGGGTCCAAGTAGCGGTGTTGTAGCGTTGTTGGTGGATAACGGAAATAAGGGTTTCGACATCGAAATCGTACCTGGGGCTTCAAAAGAACAAATAGACCTTGCAAGAAGTTTAGCAACTTTTAGAAATGGAAATCTAGTTTGTCCAAACCCTGAGTGTGAAACACATAGCCCGATAGCTGCCATTAGGGGAGACAGAAAGTTTGACGGAACCATTGTTTCTGGTCTAAGAGAGTGGGAACCAACACAGTTTGTTTCAAGGCCTGATGATGTTTTTCACGAAAGGCTCTATTGCATTCGCTATGAGCGTGAGTACTTGGACGATAGTGGGAAGAAAAGGACCGAAAGATACTACCGAGCCCCTAGCAAGTCAGACTTTGAGCGGGAAAAGAAAGTAGAGCGCTTGCTCAGGGAGCGTTTCGATGATTGGCAAACTAAAGGTTATCTACCAATAAGCAGGATCGAATCTGGCTACAATACCGATCAACCGTTGAGGGAAAGAGGTTGGACGTATTGGCACCACCTCTTTACGCCGCGTCAGCTACTTGTACATGGACTGTTCATGCAGACGGTCGATGACGTTTCTGGAAGTCGTTTGCAGAAAGCTATCGGATTACTTGGGGTTAACAGATGTCTAAACTGGAATAGCAGGTTATGCCAATGGGGTGTGGGTGAGGCCAGAGAATCGATTGCTCAAACCTTCTATAACCAAGCTTTTAATACATTCTTCAACTATGCAGGAAAAGGCTTGGGTCTACTTAAGGGATCTTGGTACATAGATCCTGAATGTGCTCTTTCCGAGGGAAAGCCGTCTGTTGACGTGTTGGATGCAAGAGAAATCGATCAAGACGTTGATCTTTGGATCACTGACCCTCCATACGCGGATGCTGTTAACTATCATGAATTGAGTGAGTTTTTCTTAGCTTGGGATAAGGTAGCATTAAAGGGATTGTTTCCAAGTTGGCCAATCGACAGTCGCAGGCCGTTAGCAATAAAAGGGATTGGCTACGACTTTAGTGAAAGCATGATTGAGGTGTATAGGAATCTAACGACTCACATGTCCCGAAACGGATTGCAGATCGTAATGTTTACACATCAGAACGTAAGTGTCTGGGCAGATCTGGCTTTGATTCTTTGGTCCTCGGGGCTTAAGGTAACCGCTGCATGGAATATTGCCACTGAAACAGAATCTGGCGGGATAAACCAAGGAAACTATGTAAAGGCAACGGTTTTGCTTGTCTTGAGGAAGCAAGCTTCGGATGTTAGGGCGAATTTAGACGAACTGTATCCAGAGATAGAAGAACAGGTACGGATGCAAATCGATAACATGAAGGCACTCGATGATAAGGAAGATCCTAATTTTAGCGACGCCGACTATCTTTTGGCAGCTTATGCGGCATCCTTGAAAGTATTGACGTCATACAAGCAAATCGAAGATATCGATGTTGCCTACGAGTTGTCTAAGGCGCGAGAAAGTAGGGGCGAATCACCCATAGAGAAAATTATCAATCAGGCCGTCAAAATCGCCTATGACTATCTGACTCCCAGCGGATTTGATTCCTACTCATGGAAACTGCTTACGGCAGAAGAGAGATTTTTTATCAAAGGATTAGACTTTGAGACAGACGGCATCAAGCAAATTGGAGCTTATCAAGAGTTAGCCAGAGGATTCGGTGTTTCTGATTATAAGGAACTACTCGCGAGTACTAGAGCCAATCAAGCCAGACTTAAGACTGCCTCGGAGCATGCGATGAGAGGTATTGGTGGTACAGATGGATTTGCTACGTCCTTGTTACGGAATGTTCTTGCAGCTCTTTATCAGTGCATAAAGGCCGAGAATGCACTAAGCGGGAAGAACTGGCTGAGGAATGAAGTGACTGACTACTGGAATCAAAGAACGTTGATCATGGAATTACTTGATTTCATAGCCGCTCTTGGCGAGTTTGACGATATGGAACATTGGAAGGAAGAAGCTCACTATGCTCGTATGCTGCGAGAACTGGTGAAGAACGATGGTGTATAAGTAGAGGTGATCCAATGATTTATCGCTTTTCTTCGCGACGAAATAAACTTGATGAGGCATTTCTTAACCAAAAGCTCCAGGGCGCATTGGCCTACGATAGAATAGCTGGTTATTTCAGCTCGTCCATTTTGGAAATCGCTGGGGAAGCCATCGAATCCGTTGAAGGTACTGTAAGGATGGTCTGCAACTCAGAGCTAGATGTCGAGGATGTTAGGACCGCTAGTGCCGCAGTTAATGCCATGAGACGAGAATGGTGTGGCGTTCATCCTGAAGAGAAGTATCAGAACGCTCCTGAACGGTTAAGAAAACTGTATGACCTAATAAAGTGTGGCAAGCTTTCGGTCAGGGTTGTTCCTAACAATGTATTTGGCTTAATTCACGGCAAAGCTGGGGTAATCAAACTCAACGACGGATCAAAGACCGCTTTCATGGGGAGCGTCAATGAGACGTACTCTGCCTGGCGCTTGAACTATGAAATGCTGTGGGAAGACGATTCGCCAGAAGCTGTTGCGTGGGTGCAAGACGAGTTCGAGTATTTTTGGCGAAGCCCCCACGCAGTACCTCTCTCGGAGTTTGTTATAGAAGACATGGATAGAATCGCAGAGAGGAAAGTGATCCATTCTGTCGCCAAATGGAAGCGGGAAATGGATCCTGCCTCTACGATTATCGAAGCCCCTGTCTATCGTAAGGAATATGGACTGTGGGAGCATCAGAAATTCTTCGTTGATCTTGCTTTTCGAGATCATAAACAACCGCACGGAGCTAGATATGTGTTAGCTGATATGGTAGGCTTGGGGAAAACTGTACAGTTAGCCCTTGCAGCCCAATTGATGGCGCTATACGGGAGCAAACCTGTTTTGATCATTGTTCCAAGAACCTTAATCTGGCAGTGGCAAGATGAGATGCATAACCTACTGGATATGCCATCAGCAGTATGGACTGGTAAAGAGTGGGTTGATGAAAATGGGATCAGATATCCAAGCGGTGGTGACATAGCGATCAAAAAGTGTCCTCGGAGGGTAGGTGTAATCTCCCAGGGCCTAATTACTGCTAACTCGGGTGTTGTAGAGCATCTACTTGGAATGGAATATGAGTGTATTATCGTTGACGAGGCGCACAGGGCACGAAGAAAAAATCTAGGAGTAGGTAAGGAAAACGAGAAACCCAATCCCAATAACCTCATGAGATTTCTACTCAGCATGTCAGGAAAGACCAAGAGTATGTTGCTTGCAACGGCAACACCAGTACAGATGTATCCCGTCGAGGCATGGGACTTGCTGTACATCCTCTCCCAAGCCAATGATAGCGTATTGGGAAGCCACCTGAGCATGTGGAGAAAGAATCCTAAGCGCGCCATGGATTTAATCATGGGCAAGGAGTCACTTGGACGGTTTAGCCGTGAAGCAATCGATTGGATTCGTAATCCTTTTCCACCCGCAACTGAGGATGAACGTACATTTGGGCGTATTCGAGCAAAGTTGGGAATGCCAAACGATGAGTTTGTGATTAGTCCAAGTGACATCGATAGCCTGAGCGCCCCTGATCAGAAGCAGATTGGACGAATCATTGACAATGATTTTATGGCAAATAACAACCCGTTTATTCGGCACATTGTCAGACGCACCAGGACATTTCTTGAAAACACCATCAATGAAGAGACGCGTGAACCATATCTTAAGGCCATTGAGGTGCGTTTGTTTGGGGAGTCTGACGAGGATGCTATAGAGCTAACTCCGTATCTCAAAGATGCCTATGCAAGCGCGGTGCAGTTTTGTGATTTGTTCCAAAAGCGAGTTCGGGGTGGCGGTTTCCTAAAGACCTTGCTTCTCAGACGGGTGGGCAGCAGTATGGAAGCTGGTCGAAGTACGGCTTTGAAAATGCTTGGTACCTGGGAAGATATCTTTGATGAGGATGGTCTGGAAGAGGAAGAGGTTTACGATACAGAGTCGAAAACCGAGGTGAAGACGCTCACACCCAAGGAACGAGACTGTTTAGAGCGGTTTATTGCTACCTTGGAGGCCAACAAGGATAATGATCCCAAATATAACCACGTGCTCAGATTGCTGGTGGATGAGAATTGGATAGAACGGGGCTGCATAATCTTTTCTCAATACTATGCTTCAGCTTATTGGGTTGCCGAAATGCTCTCAAAGGATTTGCCAACCCACAAGATTGGTCTCTATGCTGGCGGTGATAAGTCTGGTCTGATCGTTGACGGAGTCTACGAGAGAAGGTCTAAAGAAGAGATCAAAGCTATGGTTAAGCATAGAGAACTGAAAGTCCTTGTAGGCACAGATGCAGCAAGTGAAGGCCTAAATCTTCAGACACTGGGAACGTTGATTAACCTAGACTTACCGTGGAACCCAACGCGACTTGAGCAGCGCAAAGGTCGTATCCAACGCATAGGACAAGCATACGATGAGATTTATGTATTTAACATGAGATATAAAGGGTCGGTAGAGGACAGGGTCCACTCGCTTTTATCCGAACGCCTGGCAAACATTCACGGTCTTTTTGGCCAAATACCAGACGTTCTTGAAGATGTCTGGGTTGATGTCGCACTTAATGATATTGAAGAAGCCAGAAAGAAAATCGACGCAGTCCCGAGCCAACATCCGTTCGAACTACGATATCATGAGCACGTTGGTAAAGTTGACTGGGAGCATTGTTCGATGGTATTAGATAGGAAAGAAAAGAAGCGACACCTTAGAGAGGGATGGTAAGACCAATTTTTTTGTGCTAGCCCAACTTTGAGTCTAAGGAGCATCTTCTAGCAAAGTTAGCACTGGGGGGGTATTGGTTGATTCGGAGAATAAGGCTACTCAAACAGTATGGTGTATTTGCCAACTTCGACAAGGGGAGCATGCTAGAGTTTGGCCAGATCACGGTGATTCATGGTTTTAACACCTTTGGCAAGTCTACCTTGTGCGATATGTTTAAATCATTGAACTCGGATGATACTGAGAGAATTACAAAACGAACCACCATTCCCCATGATGGGGAGAAGCAGCAGCAGATAATTCTTTCGGTCGGTCGAGACAAAGAGGAGACAATCAGGTTTAATGATTCTCGATGGGAGAACAACGTCCTCAAAGGGAAACTTCAGATTTTTGATACGGAATTTGTCCACAATAATGTTTTTGACGGTGTCTCACTGCTGCAAGATAGAGATACAAAAGAGAGTTTCACCGACTTTATTTTAGGGGATGAGAGCGTTGAGACTGCCAGGAAACTTGAGGAAAAAAGACGAGAAGGAGCTGAAAAAAAGAAGAGGCAAAAGCAGTGTGTTCCAGGGTATGTCAAGAAAAAGAGTCATGATAAAATAATGATGTTCGTCAACCTAGAAGTGACGGAGAGCCAGCATGAAGTGGAACAGACGCTGTTGGAGGCTAGAAGCGCACTAAATCTACTCGAGCAGAGGAAAAAGAACTCACATGAACTACTCTCCATGGCTGAGCCAGAAAAGATCATGGAGCCCTGTGGAGATTCGGTGATAACAGCTATTGATAAATGCAACAGATTGCTAAAGAAGAGTTTTGATTCTATTGGTGACGATGTGTTAGAGAAGGTTCGCCATCACACCAATAGTCACCTGGGTGGTTTGCTTGGAGCAGAAGCAGAAGCGTGGATCAGAACTGGGACTGTACATGGAGTAAGAGACTCGGATTCAAAATGTCCTTTCTGTGGACAGCGGTTGGACGATGCGCAGGGGCTGATAAGGATCTATCAGGAGTATTTCAGTAAGGATTACAGGGAGTTCTGCAATGCGATTGAAAGTGGATTAGATGGTTTATTGGAGAACATCTTCTTTAAGGCTAAGACAGGTACTCAGTTCTCCGAGTCTCTACTGAAGTTGAGCCCGTATGTGGCACAAACAGATTCAGAATCATTGTCAGTACTTTTTGCTGACCTTCAGAGTCTTCGCGATGAACTTAAGGGCATCGAGCAGCAGATCTCAGACACAACTTTGTCGACACAACGGTTGTTGGCTGAACAAATAACCAAGAAGAAAACCGCACCCCATCGAGAACTGAGCGGGGTTCCAACGACATTGAAAGCTACTTTTGCTACTTACGCTGAGCTGGTCGCTAAGGCGAATAACCTCATCAGGCGTGCCCTTACACATATAGAAGAGTTCAAACGACCTTACCAGGATGGTTCTGTTGACGAGACGATCGAAATCTTGAAGAAAAACGTCGATGAGTTTGAGATGCGACAAAAGCGTTTTGAGCAAGACGACGACTGTAGAGAGTATGCATCACTTGAAGTTGAAATTGAGGCGGCTGAGTCAGAGGCTAATGAGCTGAGTACTCAACTTGAAGGTGGCGAGCGAGAGTTCTTAGACCGATGCTTCCGACAAATTGATGCTCTATTTTCTGAGCTGGGTAGTCGGAATTTCTCGATTCGGAGAACTAAGGCCAGCGATAGGGGCTTCAAGAAGGTCTATGGCATCGAGGTTCTGTATAAGGACAAGCCCATCAAGAATGCAGACCTACAGTATGTGTTTAGTGAATCAGATCGTCGAGCGCTTGCCATGTCTGTCTTTTTGGCGAAGCTTTATCTCATAGATCAAGAGGAGAAGAGCGAGATAATAGTTGTTCTGGATGACCCTTGTACCAGTTTCGACGAAAATAGAATATCAAAAATCTGTGGACTGCTGTGGGAGTGGAAAGGGGATTTTTCCCAAGTCTTAATACTATCCCATTACCAAAACTTCTTGAAGCATATCCATACACGTTTTAATGGCGTCTCTGGCAAGTG